>Ga0129297_10000586_pt1 | contig 17654 bp, 16 predicted proteins | sample I18A1metaG_FD_94708 | JGI IMG/M metagenome (GOLD analysis project Ga0129297, IMG submission 94708) | Lake sediment bacterial and archeal communities from Gulf of Boni, Indonesia to study Microbial Dark Matter (Phase II) - ​I18A1 metaG | ecosystem: Environmental > Aquatic > Freshwater > Lake >... | reverse complement strand
TTCGAAACGTCCACGTGGCTGACATGCCAATCATCTACGGCAGCTTGGACTACTGGCCCGTGGAAGCCGACCGTTAGGCGGAGGGAAGAAGCACGGTACTTCAGGCAATGTATGAAGGAATCAAACACATCTTCAAACGCACTTTCACAATGAAGTACCCGTACCAGAGAGTCATGTTGCCGAAAGGCTTCCGCGGACGACACCTCCTCTATATGGAAAAGTGCACGGGTTGCGGCATCTGCGCCTGGATCTGTCCCGAACGATGCATAACCATGGTTCCGGTCACAGATGCGAAAGAGTATCCGCAAAACCCGGAGAAGCGCTTCCCACAATACTGGTACGCTCGATGTTGCTTTTGCCATTTCTGCACCGACTATTGTCCCACAGGAGCATTGGACTATACACCCGACTATGAGTTGGCTGAATACGATCGGGAATTGCTTGTCTGGAGCCCTCAACGGCTCTCTAGGCCTCCGACGAATATCGGTGACTACCAGTCAGTTTTCCATGGGAAGCTCGGTGTCACGTATGAGCAAGTGAACAAGGAACGGAAATCCAAGTAAGCCAGGATCGACTAGTTCTGAGCATCCATGGTGTAGTGCAATACATGTTCGATACGGAAGATAAGATTGGACGGCAGATCGAGAAGAAGACGAAGGCTCGGAAGCGTAAGCGTGGCCCTTACAGGAAGTCTGCGCCTCTGCCGTTTTGAGGCTCTCCATAACATACGTCATACTTAAATAAACAGGCCTTGGTCTTACCGCGAACTTCCGTGATGCGAGATGACTAGTACCCTGGAAATCAGAGACCTACACGTCAGCATCGAAGGCAAAGAAATTCTGAAAGGCGTTAACCTGAGGGTATCTCAAGGCGAAATTCACGCAATCATGGGCCCAAATGGGTCTGGCAAGAGCACTCTCGCAAATACGTTGATGGGACACCCCAGATACAAGATTGACAGCGGCGACATTCTCGTCAATGGAGAGAGCATCGTTTCGCTCAGTCCCAACCAGCGCGCCAAGAAGGGCCTGTTCTTGGCGTTCCAATACCCGCTGGAGATCCCAGGCGTCCCCCTATCCCAATTCCTTCGAACCGCCTACCGAGCCGTGAAAGGTGACGGCCAGCAGAAGCCTGAGGCGAAAGGAGTGGGCGCGGAGATGATATCGGCCGTAGCCTTCAAGAAGAAGCTCCAGGAGAAGCTGAAGGAAGTTGAGATGGACGAATCCTTCGCGAGCCGCTACTTGAATGAAGGATTCTCCGGCGGGGAGAAGAAAAGAGCAGAGATTCTTCAGATGGCCGTCTTGAAACCCGTCATTGCGATAATGGATGAAACTGATTCAGGCCTCGACATCGATGCGGTCAGGAAGGTAGCAGAAGTCACGGGCACCATGGTGGGCCCCGAGATGGGCGTGCTCATGATCACCCACTACCAGAGAATTCTACAGTATTTGAAACCGCAGTTTGTGCATGTGATGGTTGACGGGAGAATCGTCAGGTCCGGCGGTCCTGAGTTAGCTCAGGAGCTCGAGCAGAAGGGCTACGAGTGGCTTGAGCGAGACATTGTAGCTGCCCGTTGAAAGGAACGCTTATAACGTATGTCATGATTAGCCTAGTCAGGCGAAGCGCATGGCCACCGCTCAAGTAATCGACATCGATTATTCGAAGTACAATTTCAGGTCCTCTGACACCGACTACCAGTACAAGTTCCCGCAGGGTCTCAGCCGTGAAATTGTTGAGCAAATTTCAATGATTAAGAAAGAACCTGACTGGATGCGCCAGTTCAGGCTCAGGGCCTATGACCACTTCATGAAAAGGCCTTTGCCGACGTGGGGCGGCGACCTAAGCAAGCTTGGCTTCGATGATATGGTCTACTACGCTAGCCCAACCGAAAAGAAGAGCCGATCATGGGACGACGTCCCAAGCTACATCAAGGAAACCTTCGAAAAGCTAGGGATCCCTGAAGCTGAGAGAAAGTTCCTAGGCGGTGTGGGCGCGCAATACGAATCTGAAGTTGTCTATCACAATTTGAGAGAGGACCTGGCAAAGAAGGGCGTGATCTTCGTCGATACGGATACAGCTCTCCGTGAGTATCCGGAGATTGTGAAGAAGCATTTCGGGACAGTCATACCGCCCGAGGACAACAAATTCGCCGCGCTGAACAGTGCAGTCTGGAGCGGCGGGAGCTTCATCTATGTTCCTGAAGGCGTGCACGTGGATGTACCGCTTCAGGCGTACTTCAGGATAAATGTTCAGAACATGGGCCAATTCGAACGAACGCTCATCATAGCCGAGAAGAACAGCAGAGTGCACTACATCGAAGGATGCACTGCACCAATCTATTCAACAGATTCACTGCACTCAGCAGTCGTTGAAATCATCGCGAAGCCGGGGGCTTATGTGCGTTACACGACTATCCAGAACTGGTCCAATGATGTCTACAATCTGGTTACCAAACGAGCTTACGCTTACGCGAACGCCACCGTCGAATGGGTTGACGGAAACATCGGCAGCAAACTCACAATGAAGTATCCGTCAGTTTACTTGCTCGGATCTGGCGCAAAAGCTGAGATTCTCTCTATAGCCTTCGCTGGCAAGAACCAGCACCAAGACGCCGGTGGTAAAGTTGTGCACCTCGCACCACACACCACTTCAAGAATCACATCGAAGTCGGTCTCGAAGGATGGTGGAAGAACAACCTATCGTGGTTTGCTCCATGTCGCGAAGGGGGCTAAGGGTGTGAAGTCGAGTGTCAGATGCGACGCTCTCCTACTGGACGAATATTCAAGGACGGATACGTACCCGTACAACGAGATCAACGAAGATGATGCCACAACCACTCATGAAGCAACCGTCGGAAAGATCGGCGAGGACCAACTGTTCTACCTTATGTCCAGAGGCCTCTCAGAGCAAGAAGCGCTAAACATGATTGTCATGGGTTTCTTAGAACCCTTCACCAAAGAACTTCCAATGGAATACGCGATAGAACTGAATAGACTCATACAGCTGGAGATGGCTGGTTCAGTCGGCTAACCCCAACCCTTTTTCGCAACAGTCCATTCACAATTCACGGCCCTCCAACCGACGAGATGCAAGCAGAAGATGTCAGAAGTCACGGTAACCCAAGCGACAGAAGACTTCATCCGAACCATATCGGATTCAAGGGAAGAACCGGAATGGCTGAGAGAGTTCAGAGTCAAATCATTGAAACTGTTCCGCAAACTTCCGCTTGAACTCTCCACACTATACACTAAATACGCAGACCTCTCCGGAGTGGACTTCGAATCAGCAAACCTGCAGCCTGCAGAGCCTTCCCATGCAAAGGTCAACGGTATTCTTGAAAAATTCAGGTCTGACCGGGCCATAACCCTCTACCAGATCGAATCGAAGACTCTTCAAGCAGAGATTCACCAGCCTCTCCAAGAAGCAGGAATAGTCTTCACGAACATCGGAACGGCAATTCGAAGTAACCCAGACTTCTTCCGAAGTTACTTCCTACAAAAAGCGATTCTGCCTGACGAAGACAAATTCGCTGCACTGAACAACGCTCTCTTTACATCAGGTTTCTTTCTGCATGTTCCAAAAGGCATAGAAGTGACCATGCCTTTCAGGCAAGTGACGATCCTCGACTCAGAAGGCCTTGGCCTCTTCTCCCAGAATCTCGTAATTGCAGAGCCGAGAAGCAAATTCACTGTCCTTGAAGAACTCTACTCAACCCAACTTGCAAGGCCACAGAAGAGCGCGACATACAGCAATCTGAGTGAGGCGCACCTCTATGATGCGGCCGAGGTTACGTATGCGACTGTAAACAATCTTGCCACAGGCGTCAGCATATTTTCAAACAAGAAGTCAATCGGAGAGCGGGACAGCCAGATCGTGTGGTCTTCAGGCTACCTTGGCGGCGCCTACACTAGGTCACGCCTAGAGAGCGTAATGAGAGGCCAAGGAGCCTCATCGGAGAACATTGAAGTCGTTTTCGGCGCTGGGATGCAACGTTTCGACACCGTCTCGAACATAACTCACGCAGGCCCAAACACAACAGGACATGCAGTTTCTAAGGGAGTCGTGAGAGACAAGGCGAGGTCAATCTTCAAGGGCATGATACGGATCGGAAAGGAAGCAAAGAACTCACGTGCTTACCTTGCCGAACATGGCATGCTCGTCGGGAAGGATGCACGCGCAGACGCCATTCCTGGACTCGAAATCGAAACGAATGAAGTCAAAGCCACCCATTCCGCCTCAGTTGCTCAGATAAACGATGAGCAGATCTTCTACCTGATGTCAAGAGGCCTATCGGAAGACGAGGCCAAGAAACTGATCATAATCGGATTCTTCGAACCCGTGATAGAGCGAATCCCAGTTCTGCAAGTCGCCAAGCGAATTAGAAGAATCGTTGACTTGAAGTGGTCAGGGGTTTACGATTTCGAATCATCGATAAGGATTCCTGAGTTTGAGGACGAGTACCCGGAGGAAATACACAAGACCCGCGACATATTCGAGGGCCACTACAAATACCGTTAATGATATCATAGGTCGGCCCGATATTTCTGATAGCGCTACGAATCTTTCCGGGCTGATTTGTTTGCCTCTTAGGTAGACCAAGCTTGATGCCGGCTTAGCGTTCGCGTGAGCGAGTAGGTTCGAATACATTTCCAACCGCATCACGTTGCCTCGCGATCCATCCTTCCACCCGCTGCGGTTGTCAAAGCGATTCGCGAAAAGCAGGATATCCTGAAAATACAGTTACCCGGTCGCAAGAGAACAAAGAACATGCGAAACTATTACGCGTTCAACGCTCATGACGTTCTCGAAAGCATTGAGTCAACCAGTCATTTTTGACCTGCACCTCAGCCGTTTTCCATTTCCTCTGTAAAATTTCGGGTCAACCAAATCCTAGTTTGGGTTGCTCTTTACCTTCTGCAAATTCGCGCAGCTTGGAAAGTCTAATATCGAAACAGGTCGAGGAGACTCTGCTCTTTTGTGTAGGAATCCCATATGGTTGATCTGGTTGATCGCCTCAAGCCCCAAACAACATCTCAGGATGACAAGTTGCTGAGTAGGACCCCGCCCACCAAATTGCGTTACGCTAAGGGCCAAAACATACTGGCGTTTGTGATTCTATTCCTCGTCTTCTCCGGCACAGCCCTCATGGCCGTGTTCTCCCAAACCAGTGTTCAAGCTCCATTGCTAACAAAACCCGTCACACTGGACGGACGAACCACGGACGCAGTTGAATGGTCTGACACGACAGAGAATCCTATCGCTATGTACACACGAGACGGATCAGAGAAGAAGGATGCCACAATTCGAGCCAAACATGATGAGGAATGGCTCTATCTTCTATTGAGGGTGGAGCGGCTTTCCTCTGACAACGCGCAAGATAACTGCGGCATCTACTACCACTGGGGACCCGGCGCGATCGGCACGCAGGGAAAGACTAGCGACGCGGGTCAGGTGAACAAACGAGGGATTGCCGGAGATTTCTATGGTTACGATGGTTCGCGTTGGCTCAATGATGTTGATGACGGCGGCACAAATGATGTTGAAGGAACTATCACACAGGACGATTCGTATATGTGGTGCGAATTTCGGAAGAAGCTCAACTCAGGGGACGCACGCCATGACTGGTCGATGTCAGCAGGAAACACTTACGGAGGAACTGATGAGCAGCTGTTTGCCGGCGTCCTTGACGCAAATACAAAGACGCCCTACACGGCAGCTCTGGCGCTCTCAATTCTAGAAAATCCGATCACCCCTACTGCCACAACCACAACGCCCACAACTCCAGGCGAGCCTCGTCAAACGCCAATTGGCGTGTTTGCATTAGTCGGACTAGTAGCTGTCTTGGTCGTAGCATCGTTTATGATCGTGAAAAGAAGAAGAAAACCGGCCGCGATCCCCGTTCAAGAAACGGAATCTGCAGTAGCAGAGCAAGAAGCACCTCGGCCCATTGAGGTTCCCGTGCCTTCCGGACCGAGCGTTTCGACTGGCTACACGGATTTGGACGCAGTTTTGGCAGGTGGCTTGCCGGAAGGATACGCGGTCTTGCTTGTTTCTCCATCCTGCGATGAAAGGGACCTCCTCCTGCGGAGAGTTGTCGAATCGTGCGTCTCCTCCGCCAGGCCCACCTTCTACGTATCAGGGGACTTAGGCAGGACAAGAGATCTGGCCTCCCAGTTCCAGAAGGACTTCTATGCCTTCTGCCCGCATGCTGACAGGTTGGCCGCACCAAACGTCTATGGGCTTCCTCGCGTTGAAAACCTGAGCGACTTCAACATAGTGTTAAGCAAGACCATCACGGACCGTGGCCTGGAGAAAGCGCCTGACAAGATGCTGATCCTCGACATTGTTTCGGAAGTACTTCTGCAACATAAATCGCTTACAACCCGCAAGTGGTTGGCGGATTTTGTTGACAAACGAAAAGCCCAAGGTTTCACGATACTGGCCACGCTCAATCCCTTGATAACCTCGAGAGAGGAAGCGCACACGGTCATCGATTTCTTCGACGGGATTATCGAGATCTACGAGAGAGAGCTGAAGGAACGGTCAAGACGTTTCCTAATAGTGAAGAAGATGTACGGCCGCAGGTACGTTGAGACAGAACTCTTACTGGACAAAGAAAAACTCTTCAAGCCTGCATCTGGGTCAACCGAAGAATGACGAAACATATTCTGGCCACAGCGATGCGGGGACCGCGGAACCAGCCTTAGGACCCCGCGCCAGCAATCCGCCCAAGACATTGAACAGGACCGCAACGGGGTGCATGTATGTGAATCTTCGGAGACATTGCTTCATTTCGACTTGGTAGGACGGTTTGTTTTAACGCGTCTGCCACAATTTGGTACGCGGCTGGAGTACCGGTCAAATGTCATCTGTGGCACGTGGATAGGAGCCCAGGACCTTCAGGAAGGTTGCGGAAGCCCTCAAGGCTTCAAGCGCTTCCGCGCATTTGTAGTCTTTTGAGTGTCCCTCGAAATCCACGAAGAAATAGTATTCCCAGGGCGTTGTTCTCACCGGCCGAGATTCAATCTTCGTGAGGTTTATTCCTCTGTCGGCAAGTTCGCCCAGTGCTCTATGAAGTGCGCCGGGAGCATGCTTTGTTCCGAATACAATGGTCGTCTTGTCTCTTCCTGATGGTTCTGGTTCGTGCTTGCTTATCACGAAGAACCGAGTGAAGTTCTGGGAATAGTCTTCTATTCCTTTGCGCAGAACCGTCAGGCCGTATATTTCCGCGGCATGTTCACTTGCAATTGCGGCAGAGTTTGGAAGCCGCCTCTCTTTTATCATCTTCACGCTGCCAGCGGTGTCGTAAGTGGGAGATGTCTGAATTCCCAGCCCATCCAGAAAAACTGAGCACTGAGCCAGCGCCTGCGGATGCGAGTACACGACTTTGATGTCCTCCAACCTTGTCCCTGGAGGACCAACAAGGCAATGGGTGATTCTATGCTTGATTTCGCCGATTATTCTCAGATTCGATTCGAGGAGAAGGTCGTAGGTAAGGTTGATGCTCCCCTCTAGTGAGTTCTCGACAGGTATGACTCCCATCTCTGCACCTCCGTCCTCAACTACTCCGAAGACTTTCTGAAGAGCCCTGCAGGGGAGAGTCTCGACTGTTATTCCAAAGTGGTTCAGCGCAGCCTGTTCACTATATGCACCATGCTCGCCCTGAAAAGCGACGACCCTTGGTTTGTTCATAGCTTCGTCTCACGAGGCGATGTGTCTACGGGAGTAGTTATCGAATGTTGCCGGCGCCTAGTTATTCTTGTTTTATGCCGGCCAATCTTCTGGCCATGTCCTTCTTTCTCTCGAGGTCAGAGAGCTCCCTGACCGCCATCTGGGCAGCCGCGGGTGAACCTCCACCATGCATGCAAAGCGCGCCAAGCCTCCCGGGGCCAGCCACCATGCTCTCAATCAACTTAGCAGCTCTCAATCTCATCTCCGCTGTGACCTCGCGGGACCCGCGGTAGTACTTCTCGACAAGCGCCCCGATCCTAAGGTTTTTCAGGTCGAGTTCTGACGGCATGCATGAGACCATGCCGCCCCCTATGTCCTCCGCTATCTTCTGAATTTCGTACGGGAGCCGGGAGACGCTGATTTTCGTGACATTTGCCAAGAGAGGGTCTGGGAACCATGCCCCAGATAGAGTGGCCTGGCCTTCGTGAGCGGCGCCCAGCGCCTGTGAGTACAGGGCTTCCGAGAGATAGGTCATCTCAGCTAGACGGTCAGCAAGCTGTCTGGAGAGCCCGTTGTACTCTGCCATCAGCGCGGCGGCACCTGTCAAGACGTCCCCACATCCAGCGAGGCACCCACCAAGAGTCATCCGGTGTAAGAGTACGAATTTGTTAACAGCTTCCGCCGCGTATTCGTACTCGCCATTCATGAAGACCCTCTCTCTCGGGACAAAGACATCGTCAAACACGACCAGCGACTCAGAAGACCCAAAATTGACGTTTCCCTTATCGAAACGATCTTCCAACTTCCTCTCGCCACCCGGCTGCATGTCAACCACTTGAACGACACCCTCAGCGTCCAGCGGGATCGCAAAAGCAATAGCATGTTCCTTCTCTGCCTCGGAGAAGCCAGTGCCAGGCTGAACGATTATCTCGTGTGAGCCTATGGCTCCTCCAATCATGCTTTTGGCTCCTCGAACTATGATACCTTTCCTGTTCTCGTCAACTAGCCTAAGATACATGTCTTTGTCTGGTTGGTGCCTCGGTTTCAGGGACCGGTTGCCCTTTGGGTCTGTTAGCGCTCCAGCACAAGTCAAGTCCCTGTCCTGTACCTTTGCGGCGTATCGTCTCAGCCCTTTGTGGTAGCTTGTCTTGAAGCGGGAATCTATTTCGTATGTGGTGTGCCACAGAGCATTGAGAGCATCCCAGCCACAGCAACGGCTGGCCGTGCAGACTCCAGTCTTCTGGCATACCAAGCGAGCCGCGCGAACACGATTGACCAGATCCTCTCTCGTCTTGTGAATTGAGCAGTAGGCGCTGATCGCAGCTCCAGACTCTCCCCTCCTAGTGAGAAGGCCCGCAAAGCTAGGGTCCCTCGAGAACTCATAGATCTGGCCAACGCCATTCAGAGCTAAGCGCGTAAAGGGGTTCTTTGTCACATCGGGTATGCGCTTCCCCAGTAGGTAGGCTTCGGCGTTCTGCTTCCTGATGCTGCTCAGGTACTCGCCTTTCGATTTCAATGTCATACAGACACATCACAGAAGTTCGTTGGAAATCACTAATCTCTGAATCTCTGAGGTGCCTTCGTAGATCTCGGTAATCTTCGCGTCGCGGTAGTATCTCTCAATCGGCAGGTCTGCCATGTATCCGTAACCACCATAGATCTGGAGCGCTCTGCGCGTAGCTTCGACGGCTGTTGATGCAGCGAACAGCTTCGCCATGCTGGCTTCTTTCGTATGCTTTCTTCCTTCGTCAGTCAATCGAGCGGCCCTGTAAGTCAACAGCCTCGCAGCCTCGATTTCTGTAGCCATGTCAGCAATCATCCAACGTATCGCTTGCAAGTCTGAGATGGGCCTCCCGAACTGGACTCTCGAGCGGGCATGCTGAATTGCTGCATCGAGAGATGCTTGAGCTATGCCTACTGCTTGGGCGGCGATGCTGATCCGTCCGCAATCCAGAGTCTCCATCGCGATCCTGAAGCCGTCTCCTCGCCTGCCAAGCATGTTCTCCGCTGGGACCCGCACATTATCGAACTTAACCTCCGAAACCATAGACGACCGAATTCCCATCTTGTCGAAGACCTTGCCAATCTTCACACCAGGCATGCCTCTCTCAACGATGAAGCAGGAAATCCCACGGTGGGCTAGAGACTTGTCAGTCATGGCAAACACGAGGTATGTGCTCGCCAGCGGGGCGTTAACGATGAAGTACTTTCGTCCGCTGACTACATACTCGTCGCCTTTCAGGACCGCCTTGGACTCCATCGACGCTACGTCACTTCCTGCACCTGGTTCAGTCAAGCAGAATGACCCGAGCTGCTTTCCCTGCGCTAGTGGTTTCAAGTAACGTCTCTTTTGCCTCTCAGATCCAAACCAAAGGAACGGCTGACTCGCTAACGACACGTGCACGGCCAATGTTACGCCGAGTGCTGCTGAGGCCCTGGAGATTTCTTCAACTGCCAGAACGTAGCTAACCACATCTTGGCCTGCGCCTCCGTACTTGCGTGGGATGGGTAGCCCCGTTAAGCCAGCTCTCCTCAATGCCCCCCATGCTTGCATGGGGAACTTTTTGCACTTGTCCCAACGGTCAGCGTTCGGCAAGACATAATCTTCGACAAATCTTCGAGTCCTTCTCATAACCGCCGCTTGGGGTTTGCTCACTGAAAATTCCACGTGCGTCACTCACTTTCAAATCCGGTCCAGCCAAGCAAATAGGTGTTGGGAACTAACAATACTTACAATACTCACTGTCGCCATCGTGCACAACTGGAAAGAACACGGAGCCCCGTGTCGCCAAAAAGGGTAATTACAGCCCTCGGCAAGTTCCGATGGTTCAAGATTGGGCGAATACGTCAAGGCCTGCGATGTCTCCGATGTTCAGGCAGGAACAATGTTCCCCGTGGATGTCGCGGGGAAACGTCTGATGATCGTGAACGTTGACGGAACTCTCCACGCTGTAGATAGGATCTGTACGCATGAAACGGCCGACCTGTCGTTAGGTTTCTTGACAGGGTCTGAAGTAACATGCCCCCTACATTTGTCGAGATTTGATGTCAGGTCCGGAGCGGTTCAGAATCCACCGGCAGTCGTGCCATTGGGCACATACAAGCTGAAAGTTGAAAGCACAAGTGTTTACGTAGAAGTTTGACACGTAGTTCGAGAATTGCTTGGAGAGTTTATATTGTTATGACGTACGTTATGTTCCGTCGGCCACACAATGTCTGCAGGTCTGAGTGTTGGTTGAAAGGCTACACACCATAAACGTTCTCAGGATCCGGGACGATTTCCCAATCCTCAGACGCCAAGTCAACGGAAAAACTCTAATCTACTTCGATAATGCCGCAACATCGCAGAAACCAAGAACAGTAATCGACTCACTCACGAGATACTACAGCGATTATAACGCAAACATTCACCGCGGAATCCACAAACTAGCCGAGGAAGCTACAATTGCCCACGAAGAAGCTCGAGAAAAAGTTGCGAAATTCATCAACGGCCGCCACACTGAAGAGATGATTTTCGTTCGAAATGCAACGGAAGCCATAAACCTAGTCGCGAATTCTTGGGGAAGGGCAAACATAGGAAGAGGGGACAAAATAGTCCTAACAATCATGGAACACCACAGTAACATTGTTCCATGGCAGTTGCTTGCACATGAAAAGGGGGCAGAAGTAGCATTCGTCAAGATCGATGAAAATGGGCTACTGCGACAAGACGAAATCCACGAACTGATTGACGAAAGAACGAAAATAGTCTGCGTGACGCACGCATCGAATGTTCTCGGCACCGTGAACCCGATTAGGGAAATCGGCCGCGTTGCCCACCGTTATGGCGCACTGATGATGGTGGACGCGGCCCAATCGGTTCCCCACATGTCCGTGAACGTGAGGGATCTTGATTGCGACTTTATGGCGTTCTCAGGCCACAAGATGATGGGGCCAACAGGAATTGGCGTTCTATTCGGAAAACGAGAATTCCTTGAGAAGATGCCACCTTTCTTGGGTGGAGGCGAAATGATCAGGGAAGTCCACACCACAGGTTCCTCGTGGAAGGATCTCCCATACAAGTTTGAAGCTGGAACGCCGAATGTCGCGGGCGCCATCGGGTTAGGGGCAGCGGTTGACTACTTGAATCATGTAGGAATGAATACTATACACGATCATGAGAGAGACATCGCGGATTACGCTCTAAGGAGAATGTCCGAGGTCAAAGGACTAGTAACCTACGGTCCAAGGGACGTCGAAAACCGGGTGGGGGTCATCTCCTTCAATCTCGGAGACATCCATGCTCACGACCTAGCGTCAATCATGGATGAGGAAGGCATCGCCATCCGCTCGGGCCATCATTGCGCACAGCCCCTGATGGAATTCCTTGGCGTGCCTGCAACTTCGCGGGCAAGTTTCTACATTTATAATACAAAGGAAGAAGTCGATGTGTTCATCAATGCCCTCGAAAAAGCCAGGAAGCTCTTCAGCCTATGAGTTCGGACATCTACAAGGAAATCATTCTCGACTATTACCGTAACCCACGCAACTTCGGCGACCTACCTGATCCGGACATCCGGGCAAAGGACACGAATCCTCTGTGCGGTGACATTATTGAGATGCAGCTGAAAGTCAGGGACGGTAAGATCGAGGACATCCGGTTCATGGGACAAGGTTGTGCAATAAGCCAGGCATCTGCATCGATGTTAACCGAAACCGTGAAGGGGAAAACGCTCGATGATATCAAGGCATTGGCGAAAGCAGATGTTCTCAGCTTGTTAGGCATTGACCCTGGCCCGACCAGAATCAAATGCGCACTTCTGGGACTGAAAGTTCTCAAACTAGGAGTCTACGGGTATCTAGGCCAAGCAGTCACAGAAGAAGTGAAACAGCTAGTCTAGTTGCGTTCCGCGAGCCAATTCGGCTCCTCAAGCCGATAGATTTTGGTTGATGAAAAGTTTATGAGAGATGCGCGCAAGCCTAGGCGGCATGCCAACCAAGTACACTCTTCCAGATTTGCCATACAAGTACAACGCGCTCGAACCAGTAATCTCTGAGGAGATCATGCGACTCCACCACGACAAGCATCACGCAGCATACGTAACAGGCGCAAACACAGCTCTCGACAAGCTTGAGAAGGCTAGAAAGGGCGAGCTGCAAATAGACATCAAAGCCGTGCTGAGAGACTTCAGCTTCCACTTCGGCGGACATGTTCTGCACAGCATCTTCTGGCCCAACATGGCGTCCCCGGGCAAGGGAGGCGGCGCACCCGGCGGAGCCATCGCCGACAAGATGAAGCAAGATTTCGAAGGCTTCGACAAGTTCAAGCAACAGTTTTCCGACGCGGCCAAGACCGTCGAAGGTTCAGGATGGGCGCTCCTACTCTACGACAACACAACCGACCAACTCGTTCTGACCCAGATCGAGAAGCAGAACTTCATGCACTTAGCACAACTTCCAATCCTTCTGGGTATCGACGTATGGGAACACGCTTACTATTTGCAGTACAAGAACGACAGGGCCGCATACGTTGACAAGTGGTGGGAAGTCGTCAACTGGTCTGATGTTGACAGCCGCTTCCAGAAAGCAAAGCGCTAGCTGCTCAGCGATTCACGTGAATGTCTCTGGAGAGGCCTGACTGAAATCAGGCCTCTTTCTTTTTCTATTCGTCTGGAACGTGGGCAATAGGCTAAATAGCAGAAAGGCTTCCTTTTACGGTGGATGCTGAGTTCGAGCATCTGCTAATCTTTCGCATTCTAATGAATAGTCAATCGGCAGAGGTGCATGAGTGTTGGTGAAGTTTGGGATCACCTTAGAACCTACAATGCCCCATGAGGAAGTGATTTCGCTTTCAAAAATGGCCGACGCCAGTAGAATAGAGCATGTCTGGATTTGCGATACGAGCCCGTCACCGCCCTTCGGGGATGTCTTCGTGACACTCGCCGCCTTGGCGGTGAACACGAAAAACGTGAAACTGGGTTCATCGATCTGCAACCCGTACACGCGAAATCCCGCTTTGATAGCGGCGGCAACTTTGTCCTTGGATAGCTTATCCAAGGGCAGAGCCATACTCGGTCTGGGCTCGGGTTCAATTGACAGGCTCACATCTTTGGGCATATCCCAGCGCAACCCAGTAGATACAGTCAAAGATGCCGTGAATGCATGCAGGAAGCTCTTCAATGGCGAAATTGTTTCCGTGAAGAGCCCGGGGTTTCAACTGCAGGACATTGTGCTCACCCAAGCAGGCCACAATATTCCGATCTACCTGGGTGGCTCTGGCCCGAAGATGCTCGGCCTTGCTGGCGAGTTAGCCGATGGTGTGCTCTTGACATGCAGTTCCGACTACTTGCCGACTGCGATTGGCTATGTGCAGAAGGGTGCTGACAAGTTAGGGAGAGATGTAGACGAGCTTGATATCACGAATTCTCTCGTCATATCACTCTCTGAAGATGAGATCGAAGCCAAAGGTGCCGCACGGGAAATTGTGCTTGATCTCGTGGCCTGGGGTAGACCTGAGGCGCTTGCAGCTTCAGGAATCAAACGCCAAGAGCAAGACGCCCTTCGGATAGCGATCGACAAGAAGGGACCCGAAGCGGCAGTCGACCTAGTCACGGACAAAATGGTTGATGCGCTCTCAGCTTCCGGGCCAATTGAAAAATGCTTTGTGAAATGCCAAGACCAAATCAAAAAGGGCGTAGGCCACTTGATATTCTGCCTACCATTCGGCCCTGACCCCGAGGAAGCAGTGCAACGAATTTGCAAAGAGCTCGTGCCAAAGCTTCGCGAAAAACAAGGTAAAGCCTAATCAATTCGTCCATCGCTTCCGGCATCGGAGAGCAGTCGCCTATGACTGTGAGCTTAACCCTGAGTTACGGCAAGTACCCGTTCTTGAAGGAACTGAACATTCAGGAAATCAACCCTGGTACATGCGCAGGGCCGGATGATTGGGGGAGCACGGAGGGGAAGAAGCAACTTAATGTCGTCAGCCCTATTGATGAGTCTCTGATTGCAAATGTCGCACTCGCATCAGAAGAGGACTATGAACACGTTGTCCGAGCGGCACAAGAGAACTTTCGCAAATGGTCCATGATACCTGCGCCGAAACGTGGGCAGGTTGTGCGACAAATCGGTGATGAGCTCAGGAAACTGAAGGAACCACTAGGTAAGCTAGTAACTTTGGAGATGGGAAAGATCTTTGCTGAAGGGATGGGTGAAGTACAGGAAGCGATTGACATCGCAGACTTCGCCGTTGGGCTGTCGCGGCAACTGTACGGATTGACGATGCAGTCTGAGCGCCCCTCACATCGAATGTATGAACAATGGCAGCCCTTGGGGGTCATCGGGATAATTACGGCATTCAATTTCCCAATTGCTGTTTGGTCATGGAACTCGATGATCGCTGCTGTCTGCGGCAACACGATGGTGTGGAAACCATCCTCAAAGACCCCGCTCAGCGGCATCGCAGTTCAGCACGTCGTGAATCGCGTAATGAAGGCAAACGACCTTACGGGAATATTCACACTCGTAGTCGGCACCGGCCCGACGATTGGCGAACGGCTCATCAACGACAAGAGAATCTCGCTGATCTCATCGACGGGATCAACGAAGATGGGAAAACGTGTCGCGGAAGCCGCAGCGAAACGACTGGCACGCACTATTCTCGAATTGGGCGGCAATAATGCAATCATTGTGGCGGAAGACGCGAACCTTGACCTAGCAACCCGAGCCATACTCTTCGGCGCTGTGGGTACTGCGGGCCAGCGTTGCACGACTACTAGGCGAATAATCGCGCACAGAGAGATCGTCGATGAGTTAACTGAGAGGCTTGTGAAGGGCTACGAGCAGGTTCGCATTGGCAACCCGCTCGAACCAGACACTTTGATGGGTCCAGTTGTAGACGGAGCGGCCGTGAATACGATGATGAAAGCGCTGGACGAGATACGGAATCAGGGCGGCAAGATAGTTGCGGGGGGGAAGAAGCTAGACAGGCCAGGGTTTTACGTCACGCCCGCGATTGTCCGAGTTCCAGGAAACACGCAGCTCGTTTGTGAAGAAACCTTTGCACCCATCCTGTACATCATGCCCTATAACACTCTTGACGACGCAATCAAGCTGCACAACGAGGTTCCCCAAGGCTTGTCTTCAGCCATCTTTACTGAATCTCTGAAGAACGCTGAGAGATTTCTCTCAGCTTTAGGCAGCGACTGCGGCATAGCCAACGTTAACATAGGCACCTCTGGTGCAGAAATTGGGGGAGCCTTCGGCGGAGAAAAGGAGACAGGCGGCGGCAGAGAGGCGGGCTCCGATGCTTGGAAGCAGTACATGCGCCGCCAGACGGTCACCATGAACTGGAGCGATGAACTCCCGCTAGCTCAAGGCATCAAATTCGGTGAATGAAACTAGGCATATGTGCTGCTCAATCTCCTTCGACGTATGTGAGCCATTGTGAGTGGTTGCTGTTTCGGCCTCTAACCGCGTTTTCATAGGCCGCCTGAAGCTTCCTGGTTATGGGAAAAGCCCCATTTCCAACCTTTCTTCCGTCAACTTCACTGATCGGCGTGATTTCTGCTGCCGTTCCAGACAGGAACAGCTCGTCCGACGTGTATAGTTCTTCTCTGGAAATGTCAATTCGACGGCATTCCACTCCAATTTCAGCTGCGAGCTGGATCACTGTGTCCCGCGTAATTCCTCGGAGGACTCCTGCTGAAGCAGGCGGGGTTGAAAGGGCGCCTCGCTTCACGCGAAAGACGTTCTCACCCGTCGCCTCCGATACCATTCCGTTTACATTCAGCAGAATCGCTTCGTCGTATCCTGCCTTGATAGCTTCTATTTTCGCGAGCGCCGAGTTGGCATAATTAGCTGAGGATTTGGCCTGCGGTGGCAACGTCAACGGGCTAATGCGGCGCCAAGAGGATACCATGCACCTCACGCCCTTTTCCAGGGCCCCCTCGCCAAGGTATGCTCCCCAACGCCAAGCCGCAATTGCCAAATCCACTTTGTTCGGAAGCGGGTTGACGCCCATCTCGCCATAACCATAGTATGCTATCGGCCGAATGTAGCATTCGTCTGAACGATTCGCCCTGACAGTCGACTTAATTGCTTCAGCAATTTCATCGGCATTGTATCTGAGCTCCATCAGGTAGATCTTCGCACTGTTTATCAAACGCCAGACATGGTCGTAGAGCCTGAATATTGCAGGCCCCCCATCAGTCCTGTAACAACGTATTCCCTCGAAGACTGCAGTTCCGTAGTGCAGCCCGTGTGTCAAGAGGTGAATCTTAGCCGCGTCCCAGTCAACGATGTCTCCGTTGAGCCAAATCTTGGTCGCCTTGTCCACCGCTGAAAGCCTCAGCCGTATGCCGCGATGCGCCCAATAAAAGCCTGAAGAGGTATGAGAACGAACGAGTCTAGGCGCAGAATCGTGGGACAGAAGAAGAGTTGCTCAGGCGATCTGGACGTGGTCTACTTGGTAGTAGCGCTTTGCGAGCATGCGAGTCTTGTCTATCGTTCTCCCATTCTTTCCTATTGCCAGAGCCTTGTCTTTGGGGTCGACTTCGACCACTACAATCTTGCGGTCTGGCCGCTCGGTTATTCGAACTTCCCTGATTTTGGCTGGCGAGAGGCAATTCCGCACTAGCCCTTCTATATTGTCGGAGAATTCTACGACTTCTATGGGTTTGCCAGTCATCTTTCGGAGCATGTTGATGTTCTTCCCTGCTTTGCCGATCGCAAGGCCCATGTCACCGGTTTTGGTGACGAAGATAATTCGGTCATATTGGTTGTCGATTACGCAGTCGTTTGCGGTGGCCCCAGTGATATTTTCGAAGAGAGCGATGAAACGCATCTCCTCACCCGTCAGCTTTATTCGCGATGTTGCCATTTTCTAGCGCTCAGCCAGCTTCAGGATCTCGGAATCTCCAGGTTCCTTGACCGTCAGGGCAGCCACCACGAAGGGTTTTCCGCATGCTGTTCCCAGGTCTACGCTTGGGCCCGGGTACTCGAAC
>Ga0129297_10000583_pt1 | contig 17702 bp, 16 predicted proteins | sample I18A1metaG_FD_94708 | JGI IMG/M metagenome (GOLD analysis project Ga0129297, IMG submission 94708) | Lake sediment bacterial and archeal communities from Gulf of Boni, Indonesia to study Microbial Dark Matter (Phase II) - ​I18A1 metaG | ecosystem: Environmental > Aquatic > Freshwater > Lake >... | reverse complement strand
CATGGGTTTTCATGGGCTGATCCGAGCGACCGAGGACATAGATCTGCTGATTCGTCCGACGCCGGAGAATATTGAACGCGGCTCCGGCGGGCATTTCAGGTGGCATATTCCGGCGACCCGAACATCGAGGACATCCGCACTGAGGATTTGCTGGGAGATTATCCCGCTGTGCGATACTACCCCCTGAACGGCGAGCTTTTTTTCGATATCCTGACGCGGCTAGGCGATGCGGCGAGCTACGATTCCATTGAGTCAGAGGTCAAGGAGGTGGAAGGAGTGAGAGTTCGAATTGCCACGCCGCTGGCTCTTTATCGGCTGAAGAAAGATACCGGCCGTCCCATTGATCGACAGGATGCGGCCGCTCTGCGCGAGCGGTTCAAACTGAAAGAAGCGTAAGATGTCCGTGGAAAGATTCCGTTCCGTGGAAGAGATGAATGCGGCACCGATCCGTGCGGATGCACGGGATGCATTCGAGCGATTTGTGCGCCACTGCGCCCGCTATCGGATGATTTCACAGCGAGAACATCCCCGCGGCGTTTTCAGGTTCCGCTCAATCGAGGAGGCACAGATCGCACGGGAATTCGGGGGACAAGGACCACGGAATTCGAACCGCTGATACAGCTAGCCTGTTCGACAGGCGGCAATCCTCGTGGTGGGTCGCCTCCCGCATCAGACATTCAGAAATAAAATTCAGCGCGTGGGCGTGGGGATTCCAATTCAGCGCATAGGCGCCGAACGTTTGCAGAGAGGCGACGCAGCCGGGGCGGACATCGGTGCGGCCAAAGAGCGCCTGGAAGGACTTCAGGATCGCGGCATAGGCCGTTTGCGACAGCACGCCAAGCAGCTTGTGGTCGCGCTCGAACAGCCCGCGCAGGAGGCGCGGCATGGATGAGGAGACTCAACGCCGCATTCTCGAACCCTTCTTCACCACCAAGTTCACAGGCCGGGGCTTGGACTGTCGGCGGTCTTCGGGATCTTTACGGTTCTGCTTTCAGGCCGGTCAGTAGGCGCGGGCAAAGATAACCCGCTCGGACGCGGCTTTGCCGCATAAGATGCAATGGCCGCTGCCACCGGCCTGGTCCAGCGGAACGCAGCGGATGGTTGCCCTGGTCTCTTCCTTGATTTTGGCCTCGCACTCACCGCCGCCGCACCAGAAAGAAGCGGCGAAGCCGGTTTCCACCGCCGACTTCAAATCATCGTAAGTCTTCGCCTCGCGCGTGCGGGCTTCGCGGAAGGCGAGCGCACGGTCATAGAGCGATTGATGAATGTCGGCCAGCAGGCGCACGACCGCCTGCGGAAGGTCGGCGCGAGAGACGCTGATCTTACCCTCCTTGCCGGGGCGATCGCGACGTGCGAGCACGGCCGCCTGCTTGGCGACATCCCTGGGGCCGAGCTCGACGCGCACCGGCACGCCGCGCATCTCCCATTCATTGAACTTCCAGCCCGGGCTGGCCCCCTCGCGTTCGTCCAAAATGACACGGATCGCGCTTTTCTCGAGTTCGGCTTTGAGCAGGCGCGCCGAATCGAGGACGGTGGATTTCTCCGCATCGGTTTTAAAGATGGGGACGATGACCGCTTGGTACGGCGCCAGCTTGGGAGGCAGGATCAGGCCCTGATCGTCGCCGTGCACCATGATGATAGCGCCGATGAAGCGCGTCGAGAGGCCCCAGGAAGTCGTCCAGCAGTGCTGGAGCTGGCCAGCGGGATCGAGGTAGCGAATCTCGAAAGCCTGGGCGAAATTCTGCCCCAGGAAATGCGACGTGCCGGCCTGCAGTGCTTTGCCGTCGCCCATCATGGCCTCGATGGAGTAGGTCGTGTCCGCGCCGGCAAATTTCTCCGCCTCCGACTTGCGGCCGGGCAGGACAGGAATGGCTGCATCGTTCATGGCGAAGTCGGCGTAAATGTCGAGCATCCGGCGCGTCTCGACCTCCGCTTCCTCGCGCGTGGCGTGGGCTGTGTGGCCTTCCTGCCAGTAAAACTCTAGCGTGCGCAGGAACAGCTTGGTGCGCATCTCCCATCGGATCACGCTGTTCCACTGGTTCATGAGAACCGGCAGGTCGCGATAGGACTGGATCCACTTCGACCACATGTGCCCAATGATGGTCTCCGATGTGGGCCGCACGACCAGAGGCTCGGCCAGTTGTTCGCCTCCGCCTATCGTTACGACGGCGAGTTCGGGCGAGAAACCCTCGACGTGGTGCTTCTCCTTGTCGATAAAGCTGCGCGGAATGAGCATTGGAAACGCCACGTTCTGGTGGCCGGTAGCCTTGAAACGGCGGTCAAGCGCCTGCTGGATATTTTCCCAGAGGGCCCAGCCATACGGGCGAACGATCATGCAGCCGCGGACCGGTGCGTAGTCGGCAAGCTCCGCACGCAGGACCAGCTGGTTGTACCACTCCGCAAAATCCTCGGATCGTGTGGGTAGCTTTTCGTCAGCCATGGCCGTCTATCCGTTCTCCTTTGCCGGGTTACCTATAGGACATTCTATCTTGGGGTACAAGCCGAAAGATGACAAAGTCCGAGCACGTCTGAGAGAGAAGTCGGCGCAGGGAAGGGAAACATCGTCCTGTGCCGCGCGCACAGTGCGGCAGGGACGTCCTGAAATCGGGCGCACCTTGACCCAGCGGGCACCCATGCGACAGCGGAAGCTTGCAGACTTGGTGGCGTCATTGGCATCAGGCCCAGATCAAAGCAGAAGATCCGCGTTCATCCGTGAAAATCCGCGTCCCACAAAAATCTTCCTGGAAGAAGTGACAAATTTGATATGCAAGGATGTGACGCGAACCATTCCCGGTATTTGGATTCTTCGAGGCTTTGGCGGTCTTTGTGGTTCATGGTCATTGATGCAACATCAGACCTACGGTGACGACGTCGAGCGCCTGCTGTCCCAGGCAACGCAGAAATCAGGCAGGGAAGTGCTGAAGTATGAAAGCATGGGTCTGAAATCGCTGTCGGGTCGCCGGCGAGAAAGCGGTCGAAGGGGGAGTTCCGGCTGACCAGCGTCCGCTGGAAGGCAGCCAGTGCTTCGGCAATCGTATCCCTTGTTGCCGGCCCTCCGAAAATGGACCGAAACTGCATTGAGTATCCCGGTATCGCGTTGAGTTCCTTCTCCAAATCGGCGAGATCCTGGTCCATTTCTTCTGCGGACTCGATCGGTACAAACGCCTGCTCTTCAAGGCTCGCTGCCCGGCCGTCCCAGAAGTAGCTCGGGAAAAACCCGGCATTCACCAGGCTGGGCGTATTGCGGGACAGTTGCCGGCCGCCCGAACCCCTCGCCCCGGGCAGACCATCCGAGAATGCCCTTTCAGGTAGATGACAGCTGGCGCAACTCATGGTGTTGTCGCCAGAGAGCCTGGAATCAAAAAACAGTTGTTTCCCCAGTTCCACTTTTTCGGGAGTCGTCGGATTGTCCGAGGGAGCGGGAGCCGTAGACGGGAGAGAGAACGTCGCTGAATCTTGCGCCTGGAGCTCGCGTGGAGGTGTAATGGTCCTCACGGACAGGACACATCCCAAAATCAATCCGGCCACCAGAATGACCTGGTGCCTCTTCACTTCACTTATCATGCTCGCCCATGGAGTAGCAGGCCGGCGCCCGCTCCTCCCAGCACCAGCCAGGCTGAGTTTATCCTGAAGCGCAGAAGGAGCGCCGTGCTGACGAGAGCGAGGGCCACCGTTGCCGGGCCCACAACAGCGGCGCGTCCGAGCCGATAAGTCACCACGGCCATTAACGCAAGCGACGCCGCGTTTACACCGTCAAGAAAGGCACTGGCCGTGGGGGAGCGCCTGATGCGAGGGATCAAAGGCCCGCTGACTCCGACGAAGAAAAAGGCTGGAAGGAAAATCCCCACCGTGGCCGCGAACGCTCCCACAGGGCCCCCCAGCAAGTAGCCGATAAACGTAGCGGTGGTAAAGACAGGGCCCGGTGTGACCTGACCCACGGCGATCGCATCCAGCAGCTGGGCTTCGCTGAGCCAATGCCATCTTTCGACAAGGTCCGCTCGAAGGAAGGCCAGCAAGACGTAGCCGCTTCCGTACAGCACCAACGCGGTCCTCCCAAGCGCCCACAGCGCCTGGAGTACGACTGCGATAATGACAGGCTTGACGCCATAGAGCACGCCTGTAACCTCAGGAACCGATCTGTAGCGGGTATAGGCCCAAGCGAAGGCCGTAACGATCAAGGCGGCCGGCATGATGAAGCAGCATCCCGCAACCAGAAGTCCCTTCCAACCGGCTTGCCGATGCCCCACATGGATGGCCATCTCGGTCGAATTCGGACCGGGGATGAGATTGGTTGCCCCCAGCAGATCGAGGAACTCCTCCGTCGACAACCACCGGCGCCGCCGCACCACCTCATCCTCCATCATCGCAATGTGCGCAGCGGGCCCGCCGAAGGTAATGGTGCCGAGCTTCAAAAAAAGAAGCGCCACCTGGCCGATGCCGGCACGGCTTTGTCTGTGATCACCTTCGGATCCGACCATCCCTGCCATCCGATAAAAAAGGGATGCCACCCTTATCTCAAGCTCATGCCGGACTCCACCTTGTGGCAGCCGTGATTGCTGCTCGTCTCCGGGCTATCACGGCGTCCGGTGAGATACCTCCTGCCCCAACGATGACCAGGAACCATTCAAGCATGGGCCTCTTCTATATTCGCGCCGTGAACTTGGTCAAGTCGTAGATGTCCAGCTGCTTTTCGATCTCCCCTATCTCGGCGACAATCTTGTCGAATCCGCCGGCGAGGAAAGGGCCAGGATGGTATCGGTCACCCGGCGGCCCGCGGCGTGCTGCTCACGGAGGATGCTGACGAGAGAAAGAAGCTGCTTTTGCTTCTCGAACTCAGGGAGGACATATTTCTCTTCCAGCTGTCCATGGTAGTCCTCGATAAAGCGGCGCACTATGTCAGCTGACTTACGGAATGCTTCAGGGGAGACATCTGTCCTGGCTCGTAGCCGCCGTATGCCTTCTTCGTACACAAGCAGGATGCGATTGAGCACGCCGTGCTCGCGCATCAGGTCCTCTGGGGCGGCGACTCCTCCCTGTAGCCGTGCCTCTTTTTTCCCACCGGGCTTGCCGGCCGTCTGTATGCAGTGCCATGAGGGAGGTAAGCGGTTCGGGTGGAAGGCCGGCGCACACAAGGCGAACGACGTCAGCTGCGCGTCATGTCACCTGGTCATGAATAAGAATTCCGAACGCGCGCTTCTCGCCAAAGCCTCTGCCACTGAGACTTGCTATCAGTGCCATGCCGAAATACGCGCCGAAACGAATAAGACGTCGCACCAGCAAGCTCAACGAATACCGCGACCTCAAGGGTGACGCGCATTTGCCAAAGCTGTCGCTGAACGTCTTTGATGCGCACACCGGCCGCTTCTTCAATTTCGCGGGCTCAAACGTCAGCCTCAAGGATCGTGCGTTGAGGTTCCGCGGAGGCACGTTCGGTCGCTTTAGCCTCGAAGTGGACTGGACGGGCATTCCCCACAACTACAGCAATAAAGCGCAGACGCCCTACGTGCGGGAAGGACTCGGCCTGTTCAAAGCTCCCGCGCACGTGCCCATCACCTTCAAGAAACTGAACACAGCGTCGGCCGACACGGCAGGGGTTCTCGCGAGCGACCAGCTCATCGCGGATTACCAGGCGGCTTACCTGAAACCAACCGGGCTCAGCACTCAAAGCGGCATCGGGCGCGTTGCACTCGAGTACTCAGGATTCGACTGGATAAAATTCGGGATCGCGTACGACCGATACAGGAAAGAGGGGCTGAAGTCGACCTTCGGGCCGATTGGTGATCGGCCGCCGCGAACGCTGAACATCCAGTTCACGGAGCCCGTCAGCCATCATACGAACGATCTGACGCTCTCGGGCGAGCATGTGGGGAAGCGGTTTCAGGCGCAGTTCAGCTATACGTTCTCGCACTTCGACAACAGCATTGACACGCTTCTGTGGGAGAACATCTACACAACAGCCGCTCCCGACTCCACCTACGACGTCTGGGATCGTTCGGTTTCGGTTTACGGCCGCCGCCCACTCGGGCCGGACAACCGGTATCATAACGCCTCGGTCTCGGCGGGGCTTGACCTGCCTGCCGACAGTCGCCTGAACGCAACTTTCAGCTATGGTCAGCTCGATCAGAACGAGGATCTGCTGCCGTACAGCTACAACTCGAACGTGCTGGTAAATCCCGTTCTGCCGCGCCCAACAGCCGATGCCCAGATCCAAACCAGGCAGCTGATTCTGGACTATGTCATCAACCCGATGCCGAAGCTGAGTGTGCGAGCATGGGTGCGCCACTACGGGCTCGACAACAACACTCCACAGGCCAACTGGCAGTATGTTACGTCAGACACGAGCAACCTGAACGGCACCGTCTCCTACAAGAACAAGCGTGTCAACCTCGCCTTTGCTTCCGACCGCACGACAGCCGGTCTCGACGCGAGCTACCGGTTCCTCAAGTCCACGTGCAATTTCGGATATGAGCGCGAGGGAGTCCAGCGAGATTTTCGTGAGGCGGACACGGTAGAGGACCGCGTCACGCTCTCCTGGCGTTTGCGACCGGCACGATGGGCTAACCTGCGCGCGAGGTATGTACTCGGCAGACGCAATGGCGATTACAACCCGTTCGTCACCCGCCAGAGCTATTGGTATGCTGCCACCGAAGCTAACGACTCGGACAATCCTGCCTTCACCTTCAGCAATCATCCGGATATGGTGAAGTTCGATGTGGCCGACCGGGTGCGGCATCAGGGCGAATTCACAGTCGCACTCAACGCGCGCGGCTCGTTTTCTCTATCGGGGCACATCCGTTATCGGAACGATGACTTCGACTCCGACGTCCGTCCCACCCAGCCGCTGTCCGGAACGGGATTCGGGGAGACAGCGGCAACAACACCCGGCGACCAGCTCGGTCTCCTGAAGGACAGTCGGATCCGCTACTCTCTCGACGCATTTTACATGGCAAACGATAGGTTCTCGGCTAATGCCTTTTTAAGCCTCGACCGCGGCGCATCGCGCCAGCGGTCGCTCGAGTACAACGAGAACAACAAAGGGAATCCCAGCGCGATAAACACAGCGGAGCTTGGCCCGTGGACGCGAAAAGGAAGCCAATGGACCTCGGAATTCGATGACGATCTCTGGACCGTCGGGTTCGGCGGCAACGCCGGACTCATACCGAATCGGGTGTTTCTGGGCGTGACCTATTCCGTATCGATCGGCCGCGTGGCGACCAGGTACTCTGGCTACGGCGTGACGAATTGGGACGGCACCCCCTTCCCGGCGAACCACCAGTTCGCCTTCGGGTCCGTTCCCGACGTCAACCAGGACATGCACCTATTCGATCTGCGGCTACAGTTTCCCATAATCAGAGGGATCGCGCTGGTCGTCGGCTACAATTACGAGCGCTTCCTCCTCGATGACTGGCAGCAGCGAACCACGTTTCCCTGGGTGGAGCCGGTGGGAAGCGAGTACCTGCTGCGCGACACGTCACGTTCCTATCAATGGGGCAACCGCCTGTTCAATCTCGGCAGCGCCCTGGCCCCCAGCTACAACGCGCACGTTGCCTTCGCATCTTTCCACTATCGTTTCTGATGGACAGATCCGGTATCGCGCGCAGTTCCATTTGACCATGGGCGCCGCCCGGACACCGCTCCCGGCGCCCGATCGGCATCCGCGAGGGCTGGTCCGGGGTGACGGCCCTGCGGGCCGCCCCGCCAGCGGGGAGTCCTGTATAATGAAGCGCGGAACATAAGGTGCAGTTTCCCTTACCAGATGGCGATTCACCAGCCGGGAAGGCGGGAGGCACGATGCGTGTGCTGCTCGTAGAGGACTATCCGCCGTTGATGAAGTCGGTCGCGAGAGGACTGCGCGAGGCCGGATTCGCGGCGGATGTGACGGGGGAAGGCGAGGAAGCCCTCTGGTATGCTCTCGGCAATCCCTATGACGTGATCGTTCTGGATCTCATGCTTCCCGGCCTGGACGGCCTGAGCCTTTTGCATCGACTGCGTGCAGCAGGCCGCCAAACGCACGTGTTGATCATAACGGCGAAGGACGCCGTGGCGGACCGGGTTGCCGGCCTCAACGCAGGCGCGGACGATTACCTCGTTAAGCCTTTCGAGTTTGAAGAGCTCCTCGCACGGGTGCAGGCCCTCCTGCGACGCAGCTACATTCGAAAAAGCCCGGTTCTCGCCGTCGGGCCGCTGCGCATTGATACGGCGGCGCATCGTGTCTGGCGCCAGGAGAAGGAACTCCAGTTCACGGCCCGGGAGTATGCGCTCTTGGAATACCTTGCCATGAGAGCGGGAGAACTCGTCTCGCGCACCGACATTTGGGAGCATGTCTATGACTTCAATTCCGAAGCGACCAGCAACGTAGTCGACGTCTATATCACACACCTGCGAAAAAAAATCGACAGTCCGGGGCAACCGTCGTTCATCGAGACAGTCCGAGGCCGCGGTTACCTGATCCGGAACACACCTGAATGAAATCCTTAAGCGCCCGCCTGTTCGCCGGCATGACCGGCAGCTTCGCCCTTCTGCTGATCGTCTTTGGATTGATCATCGACGCCTCGATTGAATTCATGCTGATACGGGAGTTCGATTTCTATCTGGAGACTGTCGTGCGATCGCTGGCGGGTGGGATTGGGAGCGACTGGAGGAGCGCCTCGCTCAGGCTTGTGCCGGAAGCTCTCTCGGACATACCCCGGGTGGAGGGAGAGTTGTTCTCTCAATACTGGACCGACGATGGGACGGTTCTGGCGAAGTCGGCCAACCTGGGGAACGCCGGCCTGCCACGTTTCCATGGGAAAGATGGCCGGCCCCAGGCCCAATCATTGGTCCTCCCTGACGGCAGGCGCGCACGCGCGGCCGGAATGCAGGTCTCGATCTGGCCGCCCGGCGCTGTGCCGGAATCGGAGAAGCGGGTGACCATTGTGGTGGCGCGCGACACCTCAGATCTCGAGGCGCATCTTCGGCAGCTTCGGTGGCTTCTGCTTGCCGCCGGCGCAGTAACCATGACGGCTGCGGTCATGGTCTCCATTGCCGTGATCCGCGGGAGTCTGAAGCCCCTTCGCTGCGCAGCAGAGGCGATCGCCGCCATCAAAGAAGACAGTCTGAGTGCGAGAATCCCGGCGGCCGACATCCCGGAGGAAATCGTTCCGGTGGTGGATCGCTTGAACGAGCTGCTCGGTCGGCTCGAAGATGCCTTTGCCAGGGAGCGGTCCCTGACTGCAGATATCGCCCATGAACTGCGGACTCCGGTTGCCGGCATGCTCTCAATCGCCGGTGTGGCGCTTAATTCCCCCAGGCCGCCAGCGGAGTACCGCGAGGCCCTGGAGGATGTCCGCCAGATCGCACGGCGGATGCGTTCGATGATCGAGGACCTGTTAACGCTTGCCCGCCTTGACTCGGAGGCTCCGAAATACAAATTCGTACCTGTGGTCCTGCGCGAGGCGCTTGATCTCTGTTGGAAGGACTTTCGGGAAAAGGCCGATGCTCGACGCTTGACCTTCGAAAACGGCATTCAAGCCGATACGAGGTGCGTTACCGACCGGAATGCCCTGGCAATGATCTTCGCGATCCTGGTTCAGGACCTCATGGCCGAGGCCGCGCCGACATGAGCGCATCCGATGCTATGCTGCGCTGATCACGAACATGCGGACGGAGAGATACCTTCGCATTCCGCTGCAGCGGGTCACGCGAATCCGCCGAGCTCGATGCACTCTGTCAGCGAGCCGAGTGGGGAGTCGCGCCAACGGGCATACGCTGCTGGCTCAATCACCGATTGCTGGTTGCGCACATTCACGGTCAGAACACGACGACCTTGTCTGCCTCCTTTGTCCAGGAGGTCAGATCGGCCATTGAACTGCGCTGGGCGCCTTGTACCAAGGCGTCAGCCCTAACGCCGCGAGCATCCATACAGGAGCCGCAAACACCGATCCTGCCACCCTTTGACGAGACGATCTTCAGCATCCGTTCAATGTTGTAGTAGCCGTTCGGCGTTGTCTGTCCGGCAACCGCGCAGGAAGCCGCATCGCCCATCAGGAACACCGACACCCGCGTCTCTGGGTCCTTGGCCAGGGAGTTCGCCAGCCGCAGACCGTTGTAGCTGCGTTCGGTTCCGTACGGAGTGTCGTTCAGGATAATGAGATAGTCCATTGCTGCTCCTTCAATGGAAATAGAGCCTACAGAGCGACAGGTATGCCGTAAATCCTTCCACCAGCCATCAGGATCCGGCCGATCAAGGACCGCCGGATACCGACGGGCGCCAGCCACCATTTCTCGAAAAGCACCTTGCCCAGGTGCCACGCCTTTCCGATTTGCCGGAGTTGTACGCGCGGCGCCGGCTCAGCGAAGAAGTTGCCAAAGGCGAAGCCTGCCAGATCCTCGCCGGCCTCCAGCATGCAGTACCCGTCTCCGCAGAATGTCGCCCGGCAGGGCCGGCCGGCAATCTCCGCCACAATTCGCTGGGCGACGACTTCCGCCTGCGCATGCGCAAACACGCCGGCTTTGGGTAACATCAGGGGCACGTCCGGTTTCCATCGCCCGGGAATCGGGATCGCCGTGACGTCGCCGATGGCATAGACACCGTTCTGACCCGTCCGCATCGTCTGCGGGTCGACAGGAATCCAGCCGGTCTGGTTGGTCAATCCTCCTGCGACAACCGCCTTGGGCGCTCGATGCGGAGGCACCGCAACAAGCAAGTCGTAGTTGAATCGCTGCCCGTTTTCGAATACCAGCTCCCGCGAAACCGGGTCCACTGAGCTTAGTCTGTGAAGCGGACGGAATTCTATGCGCTTGGCCTCAAGCATGCTTCGAACGGCCTCCCCAAGCTGGGGACCGGCCACGGGCATGGGCTGCGGCTCCGGAGTGAACAGGTGGACGTGCACTTTGGGGGAGAGGCCGCGCCGGCGGAAGTAATCCGCGATCAACATGGCGCCTTCGTGAGGCGCTCCAGGACACTTGTACGGCAAGGCGGAGACTACTACGGCAATGCGCCCGCGGGAGAAACCGCTGAGGGCGTCCCGAAGGCGGGTGGCGCCGTCGAAGGTGAAGAATGTGTGCGAAGCAGCGGCCAGCCCCGGGATGGCATCGGGAGCCAGATCCGCACCCAGCGCCACAACCAGGTGATCATATGCAATCTCTGTCGCGCTGGTCCTCACTTTCCGAAGGACCGGATCTATGCCGACAACCTCCGCATGGACCAACTCGACGCCTCGGCGCAGCAGTCCGGCCAATGGCCGTCTGATCTCGTCCGGCTCGCGGTCACCGGTCATGAGCCACAGGAACGAAGGGGCGAATGCGTGCTGCGCATTCTTCTCCACGAGCATCACTCGATGAGCGGCCGGTAGCTGACGTCGAATCTCGTTGGCGGCTATCATGCCTCCCACGCCACCGCCCAGCACTAGGATCGTTGTTGATGGCATTCTGCTTCCTCCACACTCATCGTCGCTCCCCCCGAAGCCGCTCGACGGCTCTCGCAACGACGGTAACGGCAGTGTCAATATCCGTCTCTGAAGTCATACGTCCCGTGGAGAACCGCAGGGTTCCCCGCGCCCACTCCTCCGGAACACACATTGCCTGGAGCACGTGAGAGACACGAACTTGTCCCGAATGGCATGCGGCTCCGGCAGAGGCGGCGACCTGCCCTTCGATCTCGGCCAAAACGGCGTTCCCATCTACACCTTCCAGGCTTACGCTGAGCGTATTCGGAAGCCGGATTTTGGGGTGGCCGTTCACCCGCACACGAGTCACTCGTTCAAGAAGCCTCGTCTCGAGCCTGTCCCGCATGCGCCGCATGTGGTCGCGGTTCGCCGCGAGATCCCGGTGCGCGATTTCACATGCCTTGCCAAGGCCGACGAGCTCGAGGACGTTCTCAGTGCCTGGTCTTTTGCCGCGCTCCTGGCTGGCGCCATACATCGGAAAGATATGTGATTTCAAACCCTTCCTGTTGGAGCCGTTGGCAGACTGCGGTGACAATAGAACTCAACCTTACTCCACCTTTAAGCTCACCCGGCGCTCGAAGTAGTTTCCCACCATCCCTTTCTTCGCATCGCCCTTGACAGATTCGCCGCGGGTGAGCATCACCTGGAGTTCGATTTCGGCATCGGTGGCGTCATCCCCGGCCCGCACCGTCATGGGAAGGGCGGTCAATTGCGCTCCCGAGTAGGCCTCCACCGAATCGCCTGCGACGCGACAGGACATGGGGAGGTTTACCGTCCAGCCCGGGGCGAATTTGTTGAGGGAGCTGGGATCAGAAATTCGCTTCGGATCCACATACAACCACGCGTTACGGTACGGCGCGGGTCCTGCGGCGTGCGCCCTCCAGCCGATGACGGTCACTACGGTTCTCAACTCGCCACGCTTCGCCGAGATGAGGAAAGTCCCATCGCTCTGCTTCAGGGACTTCCCCGAGGCTTTGTCGAGAACATCAATAATCAGGCCCGCAGTATCCTTCCAGGGCCCGTCGCTGGAGTGACAGGTCAGGCAGTTCCGGGCGGGGCCCAGCGTGCCGACAGCGGGTGGATAGGCGGATGCCGTAAACGTGCCCAGCGCCACCAAGCACGCCAGGAGGCCCAGGCGCGAGACTTTGCGTTCGTCGAAACGATTGGCTCTCATGACTTCTTTCCTTTCAGCAGGTTATTGGCGAAGATGAGGACGTCAGTCTGCGATGGAAGCGATCGCGCATGAGCGCCTACCTCTCTTCGCCGACTGCAACCGGCAGACCCCTCGCCTGCCAGTCCGGGACTCCGTCTTCAAGGCGAAATGCCGTCAGCCCCCGTGCCCTGAGCATGCTCACCGCTTCCAAAGCGAGCACGCAATAGGGGCCACGGCAGTAGGCGACAATCTCTCGGTCGCGTGGCAGCTCGGAGATCCGGCGCTGCAGGTCCTTGAGCGGAATCGACAAGGCACCTGGCAGGTGACCGGCGTGAAATTCCTCCGACGGCCGCACGTCCAGGACAGTCACTGCACCTTCCCGAACTCTGGCGAGGAGCTGCTCACGGTCGACAGGCTGCAAGCCTTGTCGGGCATCCAGGAAGCATCGTGTGATCTCGCCGACCTCGGCCAGCCGTGCCTCAGCCAATGATCTAAGCGATCGGAAGAACTGGCACACCTGCTCGTCGGCCAAGCGGTACGTGACGAAAACGCCAGCCTTCTCCGCTTCCACCAGGCGAGCCCCGCGCGGCGACTTCAGATGCTGGGAGGTGTTGGCCAAGCCCAGGCCTGCCTCCCTGGCGAGAGCTTCCACGGTTCGCGGGCCTTGGCAGAGCAGGTCCAGCAGTTCCAGCCGGCTGGGGTTGGAGATGGCCTTACCGATGCGGGCGAACTGCTCGTAGATGGCGGTCTTGAAACGGCGGTTTCGGTTTATCATAATTTAGTAATCTATTATTTACTAAAGTGGCACGAAACGTCAAGGGAAAGTTGATGCTCCTTTTGCTAATTTTGCTTCGGGCAGGCTCGTTAGGCCTCGCGACAATCCGCTGCCCGTGGCTCAGTCGTAATTGAGATAATCTTCATCTGGGCGCCACAGGAACAGAGCATGGGATCGACTTCGAGAATCTCGGCAAGCAGGCGAGCCCACGTGCGGCGTTTTTCCCTGATGAACTCAGAGTCCTCATCATCCTCGCAGGGACGTGCTTTCGACTCATGCCTCTCCCAATCGGGTTCGACATGCGCGATTGGGCGAGACGTCACCTGTCGTGAGGATCCGGTGACGGCGAGGCTCGAGAGTGCTCCCCAAAGCGCTCGAGGACCTTCTCGATGATTCCCGTCGTAGAAGAACCCTCTACCAGAGAGATATTGCGAACTACCCCGCCGGCACCCTCAACGGTCGCGCGGCCCGCGATTTCCGATAAACCCCAGTCGGCGCCCTTGACCAGAATATCGGGAACAATAGCGTCGATCACCTCCTGTGGCGTGGGCTCATCGAACAGGAAAACATAGTCGACGCTTTCGAGCGCTGCAAGTATTTCGGCTCGCTCCTCTTCCGGAATAATGGGGCGGCCGGCTGGCTTGATCTGGCGAACTGAACGATCGGTGTTGACCGCCACTACCAGAGCGTCTCCGAGCGCCCGGGCCTGATTGAGGAACCGCACGTGGCCTACATGGAGAATGTCAAAGCAGCCGTTGGTGAAGACGAGCTTCTTACCGCTCTTTCGAAGCTGGTCTCGAATTCGGAGGATTTCCTCGAGAGTCTTGATCTTGTGAAGCGTCATGACCCGCCGGAGGATAACACAAAAACGGGGACGGCTCCCGTTTTCCTAGTAGGAGAGTCCGGTTCCGAACCAGAGGATTCCGGGAAAAGGGGAGCTGTCCCCGTTTTTTGGCCCCAAAATCTATGTGTACGACCGGCATGGTATGCTAGATTCACACGACAATCACCTTTGCAGGAAAGGAGCTGCACATGGCCTGCCCAATGTGCCAACGTGAACATCCTTACACCATTGCCGAAGCTCTGGCCCAACTTGCCAGCACGCCCAAACGACTCGAGCGGCTTGCCGCGGGGCTGAGCTCGAAACGAGCCGGAGCGCGCCCAGCGCCTGACAAGTGGTCGGCCAAAGAGATCGTGTCTCACCTCGCCGATTGCGACCTGGTCCATGGCTTTCGTTATCGCAAGATCATGGCCGAGCCGGGATCGCTGCTGCCGGCCTTTGACCAAAACGCCTGGGCCGACAATCTGCGTTATCAGGATCAGTCCCTGAAGACCGCGCTTGCCTGCTTCTGCGGTGTCCGAACCGGGAACCTCGCCCTGCTGAAGTCCGTGCCTGAGGAAAAGTGGGACCAGGGGGGCACGCACGCCGAATACGGAACGCTGACGCTCCGCCAGCTCGTGCTTCACCTCGCCGATCATGACAAAAACCACATTGCCCAGGTGGAACGTCTCTGCCCTCCCCCGGCCGCCCCGCGGATAAAGGAAGTCCCCCGGAAGCGCGGCACGAAGGCCAGGGCCAAGCGGCGCCGTTAGTGCAACTTCGTGGGTTCGTTGTCTGCAGACTTAGTATCTTATTTTCGTCGAGGACGCTATGGACAGGTTTGCTTATCTTCGGAACTTGATTTGCGCAACCATGCTGTGTGCCGGCATGATTTCTGCCGCCGATACGCCGAAACCCGGGCGAGATCCCAACCAGCGGATCGATGAGGAGTACACCAAGAAGATTCGTGAATACACAACTGAACCTTTCTTCTTGTCTCCCCTTGTGGATTACCTTCCTGCCTCGAAGACGGTACCCACTCCCAGTGTGGTCCTCGGGGACATCGCGGGCGCTCCCGGGAAGCTCCCCTATTCGGCCGATGTTTACAGGTACATGCGGATGCTCGAAAAGGCCAGCCGGCGCGTGAAGGTGTATTCGATCGGCGCGACCGAGGAAGGGCGCGAAATGATCGCGGTCGCGGTGAGTTCGGAAGCGAACCTGGCCAGAGTCGAGGAAAACCGGGCGCGTCTGGCCAAACTGGCCGACCCGCGCACGATCCGCCTGGATGATGCCGAAGCCGAGCGCCTGGTTGCCGCATCGGTTCCGGTGTATTACATCACCGGCGCCATTCATTCTCCCGAGACCGGCGCGCCGACGGCGCTGATGGAGCTGGCTTACCGCCTGGCGGTGGATGAGGGCGCTTACGTCAAGGCCATTCGCGACGGCCTCATCGTTCTGACCACGCCGATCGTGGAACCCGACGGGCGAGACCGGCAGGCGGACATCTACAACTGGCACCTTGCGCACCCGAACGAAAACTGGCCGCCGCTGGTTTACTGGGGCAAATACGTGGCGCACGACAACAACCGTGACGCGATGGGACTGACGCTCCAGCTCAGCCGGAACGTTCTGCAAACCTTCATTCGCTGGAAGGCGCAGGTGATTCATGACCTGCATGAATCGGTCCCCTACCTGTACGACAACACCGTCGGGGACGGCCCGTACAACGCCTGGATCGACCCGATCCTGGCCGACGAGTGGCAAATGATCGGATGGAACAATGTCTCGGAGATGACCAAGTTCGGAATGCCCGGCGTCTTTGCGCACGGCACGTTCGACACCTGGTCTCCAGGCTACCTGATGTTTATGGCCGCAACCCACAATGGGATCAGCCGGCTTTACGAAACGTTCGGCAACGCCGGGGCTGATACGCTGGAGCGCACGCTTTCGCCTCAGCAGTACTCCCGAACCTGGTACAGACAGAATCCGCCGCTGCCCAAAGCCAAATGGTCCCAACGAAACAACAACAACTACCAGCAGTCCGGCCTCCTGACCTCGCTCTCCTACTTTGCTTCCAACGGGAAACTGTTCCTGCGCAACTTCTATTTGAAGAGCAAGAGGTCGATCGAAAAGCCGAAAACGGCGGGACCGGCCGCTTATGTCTTCCCGGCGGACGATCCCCGGCCGGGCGCTCAGGCGGAGCTGCTCAGAATTCTGCAGCTCCAGGGCTGCGAGATTTCCCGGGCCACCGCGCCTTTCACGGTTACCCTGGAGGCCAAGAAGAAAGCCCGCAAACCCGGCGAAGAAAAAGCCGGGCAAGACCAAAAACCGGCCCAGGCAAGCGAATCCAGAAAGGAGGAGGCGGCGCCAGAGGCCAGGCAGTTTGCGGCCGGAAGCTACGTGGTGCGCATGGATCAGCCCTACAGCCGGATAGCCGATATGCTCCTGGACTACCAGTACTGGAGCCCAAACGATCCTCAGAAGAATCCCTTTGACGATACCGGCTGGACGTTCGGCGAGCTGGGCAACGTGAAGGTCGTGCGCGTTACCGACCTTAAGGTGTTGGACGCGCCTATGCAGTTGGTCTCCGGAGAGGTCAGGGCGGCGGGAGCCGTCGAGGGAAGCGGCCCGATTTTCGCCGTGAATCACAACGCCGATCTCGCCTTGATGACGCTTCGTTACCGGTTCAAAGACGCCGCAATCGACGTCGCCGAGGAACCGTTCGAGGCTGCCGGAGTGAAGTTTGCGAGAGGATCTTTCCTGCTGCGCGACATCCCTGCCGCGGAGCTTGGGCGCGCCGCCTCAGAGCTGGGCTTGCAGGTTCGATCACTGCCGTCGCCGCCTGCCGTCAAGACGCATCCGGCGCGGGCGGCGCGCATCGCCCTGCTGCACACCTGGCTGAACACGCAGGACGAAGGCTGGTGGCGGCATGCCTTCGACCAGCTTGGAATCCCCTACAGCTACATCAGCACTCAGGCGATCGTAAAGGACGGCGACCTGAACTCCCGATTCGACGTGATCGTGTTCCCTCCGGTCGGCCGGGGTGGTCCACAGGCCGTGGTTTCCGGAATGCCGATGTGGGGAAACCCGCTTCCATGGAAGACAACGCCTGAGACGCCCAACATCGGGAAACTCGATGCTACCGACGACATCCGTCCGGGGCTGGGCTGGAGCGGGCTGGAGAACCTGCAGAATTTCGTGCGCCGGGGCGGGTTGCTCATCGGCGTGGATGATACCGCGGACCTTGCAGTGTCGTACGGTTTTACCCCGGGAGTGTCGATCGCGCGGCCGCAACGATTAAAGGCGCCCGGCAGCGTATTGCGTTCCCGCCTGGTGGATGCCGCCAGCCCGATTGCTTATGGGTCCGAGGACGGCCTCTCCGTCTACTGCGCCAACGGGCCGATCTTCAATCTGAGCAACCTTGCCGGAGGCCGGGGGGGCGGGCGGCGCACTCCAGAGGAGCGCGAGCGGCCGACCGGGCGCGGGACCGCCGAGGACCAGGATTCGCCGCAAAACCGGCCGGCTGTG
>Ga0129297_10000580_pt1 | contig 17761 bp, 17 predicted proteins | sample I18A1metaG_FD_94708 | JGI IMG/M metagenome (GOLD analysis project Ga0129297, IMG submission 94708) | Lake sediment bacterial and archeal communities from Gulf of Boni, Indonesia to study Microbial Dark Matter (Phase II) - ​I18A1 metaG | ecosystem: Environmental > Aquatic > Freshwater > Lake >... | reverse complement strand
GTTCGTTTCAGTTCCTAGCTGAAGCTTTAAGATTTCGTTGGAGTGGGATTAGTAACTAGTGAGTTGAGTGGTAAGGATTCTCTTAACAGGGTATGAGCCTTACGGGAATTTCGAAAGAAATCCTTCCGCTGAAGTGGCACTTGCTGTAGGCAAGAGTACTTTTGGAAACTGTCAATTGGACTCGCTGATTCTGCCCGTTTCATTCAGGAAGACCTTCGAAACTCTCCGCGAGAATCTGGAAAAGAGAGGAAGACCGGACATAATCATAAGCATGGGTCTTATGCCATTTGCTTCTTCGATACAACTAGAGAGAGTCGCGATAAACATGAAAGACTACGACGGAGTCCCAGATAACGAAGGAGCAACACCCCAAGACGAGTACATAATACCGGGAGCCCCCGCTGCATACTTCTCGACTCTACCCATCAGGCAAATCGCAGATGCCTTAGCGAAAGAAGGCATATCGGCCGTAATCTCCAACTCGGCCGGGACGCATTTGTGCAACTTCATAATGTACAACGTGCTCCACTACATAGCTCAGCAAGGATGGAAGACAAGGGCTGGTTTTGTTCATCTGCCTTTCCTGCCTGAGCACGTACAGAAACTAGTGCACAGACCGCAGAATACACCGAGCCTGCCATTTGACGTGATGGTGAAATCGGCGGAACTCATCGTGCAGGCCGCCGCAGAAGTCGTCTCGAGAAAGGCCTAGCCTTTACAGCCTATTCAGAGGCTGTAGCATCCCCGCACTGTTTTCATTCTTGCGAGGAATTACGAACCAACAGTTCGCTTGGTGACTAACCGGTTAATGTAACGCAAGGTCGCCATCTTTTCGAATAGTTCAACGAGCCCTCTCCTCATGAAGAGTAGGCTAGCTATTACGATAACGCCCATAACTACCAGCCTCATCTCTGTGAGGTAGAGCCGAAGCCCGAAATCTGCGAAAACCCAAATGAAAGACGCGATGGTCGGCCCGTAGAAAGTTCCAATCCCACCAAACGCCATAACGATGAGATATGCTAGTAGAGTGTCAAATCCAACGATGGATTGACTTACGCTGTTCGTGTAGTGCGCATAGAGGCTACCCGTCGCTGACGTGAACACTACGCTGACAAGGAACAACACAGTCCTAACTTTGACCGGCTCCACCCCCAAGCTGATGGCTCTAACCTCGCTCTCGCGCAGAGCCACGGTTAGCAAACCTAACCGCGACAAGACTATCCGACCGTGGACCGCGAGAGACGCAAGGAACAGTGCCAAGAATAGATAGTAGTAGCCTATCCCACCATACGCTCCGAAACTGAAGCCCCCAACCTGCAAGTGTGGTAGGTTGAACACAATACCTGGATAGATCATGACAACGAACCCCCGAACAACTTCCTGAAAGCCTAATGTGGCGAGCGCAAAGTAAGTCGCCTTAAGCCTCAGGGCGATCAAACTCAAGGGGACCGCGGTCAGAAGAGAGATGCTCATTCCTGCCAGGAGCGCCAACCAAGGCGATATTCCAGAGATGCTCAAGAGGGCAGAGGAGTAGGCGCCTATCGCGAAGAACCCAAGCTGGCCCAGCGACCAAACACCCGCATACCCGAACAGCAGGTTCCAATTCGACGACACAATGGCTAGCTGCAACGCTATGGTCAAGAGCGTAAGCAGAATCGGAATCCTTCCCTGCAGAACCGGGACAATCGAAAGCACTGCCACCACGAGAATAGGACCAATGGGTCGTATGTTCACCAATCTCGCATTACCTGATCTCTTCCTTAAGCCCGAAAAGCCCTCGCGGCCTGATTATGAGCACCAGTATCATTGCCAGAAAGGGAACTGCAATGCGCCAAGATCCCCCAAGGAAGAATGTGGTCAACGCCTCTATCGCCGCCACCAAGTATGACGCATATATCGTTCCCTTGATGGTCCCCAGGCCCCCTAGCACGACGATGATGTAGCCGATGAAAAGAGGGGCCCTTCCGAACGTTGCGTCGAAGACATACATCGAACCTAGTAGCATTCCCGCCACGCCAGCCAACATGAAACCGACGCCGACCGTAACAGAATACACGCGTTCAACGTTAAGACCCACGGCGAGGCTTTCCAGCATACTCTGTCCTATCGCCCTCATTGCCAAGCCGATTGTTGTTCTCGTGAGTACGAAGTACATGACCGCGAGGGTGAGCATGGCGATCGCGAATGTGAGAAGATGCTGGTTGAAGATTGTAGCAGTTCCTAGGTCGACTTTACCTGCAAGCATTATTGGTATGCGTCTTCTGACACCGCCAAACACAATATTCAACAGCTGCTCGATAACGATGGCCAACGTGAGGGTAATCATGATCAGACGCAAGCCTGCATCAGCTTGGTACCTAAGCCTCTTGAACAATGCCGTGTCCATTGCCAGCCCCAACACAAACAGCATAGGTATCGCGAGGAACGCAGCATAGGGGAAGCCGGTCAGCTCCACAAGGTACCACGCGATAAATGCCCCCGTCACAAGAACCGCGCCGTGGGCGAAATTTGCCAGGCCAACTGTTGACCATAGAAGCGAAAGCCCCATCGCAATTAAGGAGTAGATGGAACCTAGTATGAAGCTGCCAATTAGCAGGCCGACCAACGGAGTTATCATATCAGTCGTCATGTGTGCCCGCCCGATCGCGCACTTCTAGTCAAGTTGCTTTCGGTTGTTCTGTCTTGCAGAGCTCATTGAACGGCTTTATGGATTTCCGTAGTTTCAGATCGGAATTTGAGTCCGGTTCAAAGCCGCTATCCAAAGGCTTAAATTTCCAGCGAGACGAAGCGTAGCAAATTTCTCGGGTGATTTGGAATTTGACTAAGAATCAGACAGATAGGCGTTCGTTTCTCAAGACAGCTGCAGCAGGCGTTGGCGGACTTGTTGTCGGCGGGCTTATTGGAGCCTCAATGGCACCCGCACCGCCACCCGCGGCGGAGGTTACCCGAACCGCAACCGTCACAGCCCAACCACAAGTCGCGGAACCTGTCAGGATAGGCGTAGGAGCCTTCCTCAGTGGGCCGTTCGTAAGCGAAGGAGAGCACGTACTCAATGGCGCAACACTGGCAGTTGAGGAAGTGAAACAAGCAGGCTGGTTTATGGGCGGAAGGGACATCGAACTCTTCTCCGCCGATTTGGGTGCGGTAACGCCTGATGAAGTGAAGAGAGCCTTCGAACAGTTGCTCGATGTGAACAAGACTAACATCAACGTGACCTACTGGGGTTCCTACGGGCCAGGGTGGGACCTCACGCTGAGAAGCGGCATACCACTCATCACTGGTGACACGGCACTTGGCGTTACAGATTTCATATCTAGCAATCCCCAGATACGACTAGTAGATACCTATTCGGCCCTTGGAACGAAACGTTACCAGAAGACTTTCCTGAACTTCTTCGATCACCTGATCAGCCAAGGACTCTGGAAGCCACGGCACGACCCGCCCACCATGTACGTAGTTCACAGCGACTTTGTATGGGATGCTGATTGGGCCAATGTACTGCGTCCCGAGGCCGAAGGAAGAGGCTGGAGGATCGTTGGCTTCGAACTCGTCCCCATGAACACCTTGGAGTGGACACCCGTACTATCAAAGATCAAAGCGGCGGATCCAGACGTGGTCTTTCACATAGACATCATACCTGCCGATGCAGGTGTCTTCGCAAGCCAATATACAGCCAGCCCACCAAGAGCTCTGCTCTGTAATCCTTGGGGCTTTGCGCCTCCAGAATCTGTTCAGGTCGCAGACCCAGAGTCGCTTCTTGGGGTTCTCTGGGGCAGCGGAGTCATGCCGATCAGAGGGCCACGATTCGATACGTTTAGCGAGAAGTACAAGGAGCGCTTTGGAAAAGACCCTTACATCGCGGCTACCCACACATACGATAGCGTGTACATTGCACTCAAAGCGATTCACTTCGCTGGCTCTACTGACCCGGCGGGCATCTACGATGGCATCTTTGAAATCGCCCACCAAGGTCTCGAGGGTCGTTGGGTCTTTGATTCAACAACAAAAATCCACCTTGACGATACAGACTTGGCGCCCAATCAGATACTGCAGATTCAAAGAGTGGATGACAAGATTACACAATACGCGTCTGTCTATCCACCCGAGGTTGCGTCAGTCAGTTTCGAGTTGCCTGAATGGCTGAAGTAAGACTCGAGTGTAAGAACGTAGCCAAGCACTTCGGTTCACTGAAGGCGCTTGACAATGTCACGTTTGCCCTAGCCGGGCCCATAATCAAGGGGCTAATAGGGCCCAATGGGTCGGGTAAAACAGTTCTACTCAACTCGATAACTGGAATCCCTTACGGTCCCGACAGCGGATCCATCTCGTTCGGCGGAAAGAGCATTGAAAAACTCAGGCCGACACAGATCTGCAGGCTAGGAATTGCCAGAACGTTCCAGACACTAACTTTCTTTCCATCGCTTACCGTCGAGCAAAACCTGCTTGTAGCCACTGCCGGAACCAACAAAGATGCTGTGGAGAAGGCGCTTGGCATAACTGACCTCGGTCAGAAGCGGAGCATGAAGGCCGGAGGCCTTGGCGTCTTTGACCTGAAGAAGCTAATGATAGCTACGAGCCTAGGCCTAGACCCAAGACTCTTGCTGCTAGATGAGCCTCTCAGCGGGCTAAGCGAGGAGGAATCCCTTCAGACCGTGGCCATTCTGAAGCAGATCAACGATGCTGGCATAGCTCTGCTAGTTGTTGAGCATAAACTGCGAAAGGTGGTCGACTTGTGCAGTGAACTCTTTGTCATGCATCTGGGTAAGGTCATCGCTGAAGGTGACCCTTCGCAGGTGATGAACAGGGAAGAAGTGCTGAAGGCCTACTTCGGGGAAGAAGAACATGCTCAAGGTTGACGACATCAGCGTCTCCTATGGTCCAACGCGCATACTGTCGGATATATCACTGGAAGCTGGTGAAAATGAGATACTCTGCATAATCGGACCGAACGGGCATGGAAAATCGACACTACTGAAGTCAATTGCGGGCTTGAACCCTCCGACGTCAGGGGCGATCTGGTTCAATGGCACCTTGGTAAGTGGATTGCCTGTGCACGATATCGTTAAGCAAGGAATTGTTCTCCTGCCTGAGGGCGGAGGTTACCTTCCGTACCTTACAGTCTTCGAGAACCTAAAGCTCGGAGGATACAGCGACCGAAACCACTTCAAAATCGACAATGCCTATGCCATCTTTCCTTGGCTGAAAGAGCGGCGCAGCCAGATAGCTTGGACACTAAGCGGAGGGGAAAGGCGAATGCTGGCAATAGCGCGCTCCCTGACAACAAACAGTAAGCTCCTGCTCTTCGACGAACCAACCTGGGGGCTGGCCCCAAAAATTCGAAACGAAACAGTTGAGATCGTCAAAAACATCAGAGACACCGGTCGCGGCCTCATAATAGCCGAATCGGATGCGGGGTTCGTGAGGCGAGTCGCAGACAGAGTGCTATCATTGAGAAACAACAAACTTACCCCCATCGAGAAAGACTCGTTAATCGAGAAAACTGCAGAGCATTTGCTGTAGACGCATGGATTGAAAGAACGGATTGAGAGAAAACAGGCTCCGAAAGCTGATCGACAAGGGTCAGCCGACTCTTGGAACTCAAATCCTCATTCCATGGCCCGGTCTAATGGAGATTATTGGGCAGACTGGAATATTCGATTATGCGGAGTTCTTGAGCGAGTACGCTCCCTTTGATCTTCATGATCTTGATAACCTTGCTAGGGCCGCCGAACTCGCAAATCTCTCACCCATGATCAAGATAGAACAACAACCAAGGACATTCTTGGCTGAAAGGGCGCTGGCCGCTGGAATCCAGAATATCTTCTTCGCCGACATAAGAACCGTCGAGGACGCAAAGGAGGCCGTACGCGCGGTCAGGTCGGAACCAAAGGGAATGAGTGGCTACCGAATGGACCGGAGAGCCGGCTACGTGTTCTCTACCACCACGCCCGGAGACATCATCAAGATGGGTGAAGATGCTGTGGTGGCCATCATGATAGAAAAGAACTCAGCCGTCGAGAACCTAGAGGAAATTCTTTCCACAGAAGGAATTGATATGGTTGAGTTTGGCCCCTCAGACTATGCCCTGAGTCTGGGCATGCCGGGTGAGAAGAGCCACCCCAAGGTCAAGGAAGCGGAACTCAAGACCATAACAACCGCCGTAAGAATGGGCATTCCCGTAAGAGCTGAGGTGCGGATGCCTAGTGATGCTGAAAGATACATCGAGCTCGGGGTGCACCACATCTGTCTCAGCACAGACGTATTAATTCTGCACCACTGGCTAAAAGAGAACGGCGAAGAACTAAGAAGAATCATCTCCAAAGCAAGATCTTCCAAGGATTGAGATCGCGCTCCTATCAAAGTGAACCCATACTAGTCAGAGCTCGGAACAGAATCCAAGAATTGGAAGCCGTGCCGTTTCGTCGGCGAATTGGTGATTCGTCAGCGATTTCGAGTTCTAAATTCCAAGGATTAAGCAATTGAAAGGTGCACTAGGAATGAGAGGAGGTACGCTTCCGCTTCTTTGAGCTCGACTGTATCTTGGAATGGCGCTTGAATACGGGATGCATCGTGTAGTAGAACTTTGCAAATTGCAGGGAAACCGGCACCTAGGATACTGGTGCATAAGTGGCTGCCGAGAAGAAAGCGTCAGACAAGTAGACGCCAGATTTGCTAGGCCGGTCTTTCGAAGGAACAGTAGGCCGTAGAACACACCCCAAAGCTACCTGTGGGAAAACACGGTTCAGCCCCCAGTCAAGTTGCCTGAACGGATACCCCCCGGGGGGGTACCATGGTAACATGCACGCATTTACGCAAGGCAGCCAGAGCTTGTTATCTGGTCATCGGATTCTTGATGAGATAGGCGTGCAACACATTTTTTCCCATTATGGCCTAGGCTACTCCGCTTTCGGAACACACGACAATCTTGCTAGAATTGAGTAGGCGTGGCCGCTATCGATAAGCTAACTACGATGCCCTCATCACACCAGAACCAAAACGTGGAGGACTTCATGGTGGGCGGAGAGACCTATCTACGAAAAGCAACGGCAGCGTATTGTTTGGTTATCGGATTCCTGATGGTGGTTTCGTGGATTGCGTTGTTTGCGACGAACCAAATTCCTGAACTGGCCAATACGCCAGTGCGACTCGCGTTTCTTCTTGAAGCAGAATTCCTGACAGCCTTCGGCCTAATCGCAGCTGGAATGGGGCTTCTCTCGCGACGTCGTTGGGCCTCTACGGCCTATTTGGTTGCCTCGGGGATGCTGCTCTACACGGTCATTAATACTATTGGAGTGTTTGCGCAACGAGGGGAGCCGGCGCTGGCCGCATTGTTCTTCGTCTTGCTCGCAGTAACCGCTCTGTTTCTGGGCTTGATGACCAGCAGGCTCAAGGTCAGTATAACGGAAATCAACTAGTACAGTGCATGAATCTGAGGCCTGATCAGCTTATCGTAGACATCTTGGACTTTGCTCATAATTTCTGGACTCAATCCCGGGACGTTTGCGGCACCCACGTTTTCCTCAACCTGAGCAGGCCTCTTTGCTCCTGGAATTGCACATGTGATGGCTTCGTGCATTATTATCCAGCGTAAAGCCATCTGGGTCAACGTAACTCCCGCCGGGACAATTCGCTTCAGCTCCTCAACGGCGGCAAAGGCGCGATCTAGGTCAACTCCAGAGAAAGTCTCGCCCCGATCAAACACTTGCCCAGATATGTTGAAGTTCCGGTGGTCATCCTGCGGAAACCTAGTCTCCTTCGTGATGTTTCCTGTAAGCAATCCGCTAGCAAGGGGGACTCGGGCAACTACTCCAACCTTCCTCTCCTTTGCGACGGGAAAGAACTCTGTGGCGGGTTTCAACCGGAACATGTTGAAGATAATCTGGACGCTCTGTAGCTCGAGGTACTCAGTGGCCTTTAATGCCTCGCTGACTTTCTGTACACTAACGCCATAGTGTCGAATCTTTCCCTTCCTACTCAGTTTATCCAAGGCCTTGAAGACTTCCGGGCGGTAGTAGGCCTCGGTCGGCGGGCAGTGAAGCTGCAGGAGGTCAATGGAATCGACGTCAAGGTTCTTCAGGCTTCGATCGACAAACGCCTCAAGGTTTCTCAGCGTATAGCCGTCAGCTGTATGAGGCTGAAGGCGCCTTCCTGCCTTCGTGGCAACGAAGATCTCCTCCTTCCGTTCTTTCAGCATCCTGCCGATCAGGCGTTCACTCCGCCCGTCCCCGTAAACATCTGCGGTGTCAATGAAGTTCACGCCAAGGTCTATCGCGCGATTCAAAGCGGCATACGATTCGTCGTCTTTGACGGGCCCCCAACTACCCCCAATTGCCCAAGCGCCGAAACTGATGACTGAAACGCGCATGTCGGTTCTGCCGAGCTGACGGTACTCGATCGCGGGAACCTCCTGACAGTTGAACAATGCTGCTCACATTAAGAAATGTCGCACCTCCGCTTGAGATGAAGACATGGCAACTCTTGTCAGGCCTGATCTTACAGAAAGGGCAAAATGAGAAAACGCCTAGGATTTTATTCAATACTTCAATAAGCGCGGCCATTTCTCGTATGTAGGAAGGTCATCGGGATGTCGATTGGGTTTGAGGTCAGGACAGAGAGGCTAGCGATTGATGGGGGAGTACCTGTCCGAGCAACGGGGTTACCTTTGGAGCCTGAGATAACGGAGGAAGAGATTCATGCTGTGATCGAAGTGATGAAGAACAAACAGCTCTCTCAGCTCGCGGGCTCCTACGTTGAAGATTTCGAGGTCGAGTTTGCAAGATACGTGGGCGCGAAGTATGCAATTGCGGTTAATTCTGGAACTTCCGCCATCAGCCTAGCGCTTGCGGCAGCGCAGATAGGAACAGCTGACGAAGTGATTCTTCCACCCTACACTTTCGTGGCAAGCGCAAATGGCATACTGCAGCAAAACGCCATTCCCATTTTCAGTGATGTTGACGCCGAGACTTTCAACATGGACCCGAACAAGCTGGAAGCAAGGATATCCGACAAGACTCGTGCGGTAATGCCTGTTCATATGCTTGGTCAGCCGTGTGACATGGATCCAATTCTCGAGATTGCCAGAAAGCACGACTTGGTTGTAGTGGAGGATGCGGCCCAAGCCGCGGGCGCCGAGTACAAAGGAAAGAAGGTTGGCTCGATTGGCGACGTAGGATGTTTCAGCTTCTACTTGAACAAGAACATGACAACAGCTGAGGGAGGCATAATTGTGACCAGTGATGACGAGATTGCCCAGAGGGCTGCGTCGATCAGGAACCATTGTCGGCCTGAATTCTCGAACATTCCCAACGTTCCAGCGTATAACATCTTTTGGGGGATCGGCTGGAACCTAAGAATGAGTTCCCTCCAAGCCGTGATTGGCAGGGCACAGTTGAAACGATTAGACGAGTCGAATCAAAGAAGAGCGCGGAATGCCCAGCACATCAGGAGCCACGTTGAAGCTTTCGATTGGTTGAGACCTCAAACAGTCACAAAGGATGTGAAACATGTCTATTGGATGCAAGGCTTCAGAATAGACGAAGATTCCAAGGTCAGGAGAGACGAGTTCGCGTCCGCGGTCACGGCAGAAGGCGTGAAAGCTGAAGGCTACGCCCCTATTCCTGTCCACCTCCAAGAAGTGTTCGCAAAGCAAGTTGGCTACGGAAGAACACACTGTCCCTTTGACTGCCCAGTCTACGGAAAGAAAATCGAGTACAAGGCAGGAGACTGCCCCGAAGCAGAGAAACTGTGCAAACAGGACGTGGTCATTCCATGCTACCACTCACTTCGGGGTAGCGACCTAAATGATGTCACGACGGCTCTGACGAAAGTGGCTAAGTGGTTCGAGGCGAAACGCTAGGCGTAGGCAATTGCTCCTCAGACGTCTTCCCATCTTCTCGATTTGACGGAACGATAGGCGGCGTCTGCGACTTTATTGACGAGCAAGCCATCTTCGAATGTTTCGCGCGGCTCTTTCCCGTCCAGGACGGAGGAGATGAAGTGTAGTAGTTCGCCGTGGAAGCCGTAGGCTTCAATCTCGTTCCAAGTTGGGAACATCCAGCCCTTCTTCATCTCAGCCTTCTCAACAATTTCCCCTACCTTCTCTTCAGAGGCGACTGTGAACATCTGCAGTCCCGTTCCTTTTGTTGCGTCCAGAAAGATGGATCCGTCGTTGCCGTACATTTCGATTCTTAGGTCGAATCCTCCATGCGCTGCCCAGCTATTCTCAGCTTGAGTAAGCTCTGAGCCTTCATGGTTTACCATGACGACACTGTTCTCCTCAGCCTTCGTATCATGGACGAATGTGGAAACCCAAGCGCAAGCTGACGTTGGTTTCCTGCCAATCAAATATCGGCCGACCTCAATGGTATGGCACCCCATATCCATGAGAACACCTCCGCCCGCGAGTTCGGGATCCCAGAACCATTTCGAGTGCGGGCCGAAATGTGCCTCCCTTGATCTCACCCAGAACAACTTTCCAACCGCTCCTTTGGCGATGAATTCTTTGGCTTTGACAACCTGGGGCATGAAGACCTGATTCTCACCGTAACAGTGAATAACCCCTTGGCGTTCCACAAGCGTAAGCATCTCCTCGGCTTCTCTCACATTTCGAGCAAGGGGCTTCTCGCATATCACGTGCTTATGATTCTCAGCGGCTGCACGTGCAGCTGGTAGGTGCAGAAAATTGGGTGAGCCGATGTCCACGAGATCCACTTCAGGGTCTGCGCAGAGTTTCTCGAAGCTGTCCTGTCCATGGTAACGTTTCCCAATCCCCCAACGCTCGGCAAAGGGCCGGACACGCTGCTCCGTCGCCGCACACGCAGCAACGACGTTCACCTCCGGGATCATGCGGAAGGCAGGCATATGGTACACGTCGTGGATGAACCCGCAACCGATCAGGCCCACATTGATCTTCTTCATCGTAGCGACTTCCGACGAGCTCGGGCTTCACCTTCGTATATATGGCTGATGAGGCCGGTTGCTGGTTGTGAACGCCTCCGCCGTTGCATCTCGCGCAATGCAAGCGAGAAAGCTCCAGTCGCGGGTTCAATCCTGGGCCTAACGATCTTAGCGAACGGGCACTCGTTTCTAACCTTAGCCGTGAATGAATCCGTGAGGTATCGCCCAGCCTTGAACACACCGCCAACAGTTGACACTGTCAGAGGAACATGAGCCATCCTTAGCCGTCTGGCCACAGCGCAGACCAACTCAGCCAAAGCGATACCGGCATTGCTCAGAATCTGTCTGCTGACTCGGTCCTTGGATGCCATCCTAGAAATTAGGGGCGCTAATCTTGCGATTTCGTCTACAGTCATTCCATTCGAGTAAATCTCCGGCAGAGCATCTTCAAGAGCGCCGACTCGAAACCGTCGCTTGAAAGCATTCGTGAGTCCCGTAGGCTGGCCGCTACCGTCTAATGCCCGATAGGCAGCCATCAAAGCCTTCCGGCCAATGTCGTAGCCGCTGCCTTCGTCGCCAGCAAGATAGCCCCAGCCTCCGGCACGCCTGTACTCGCCTCCGGAGTTGATGCCCGCAGCCACGCAGCCAGTTCCCGAAATCACGATTATTCCGGGCTTCCCACGCGTCGCGGCCTCAAGAGCCGCGACCGAATCATGTACCACGAAGCTCTCGCGTGCGATCTTTGCGTCCCTAACAAAACGCCGAGCTATGACCCTGTCCCTGGGTGAATCGATTCCCGCAAGCGCCACCACGGCAATCTCGGGCGTCCCTAGCACACCTGCGCGTTCCTGGGCCGCTCTGACGGCCCCCCTAATCGCTTTCACCGCAAGCGGGATACCGACATTGTGATAGTTAGATGAGCCTGACTCCCCGCGACCAAAGATTCTGCTATGCTCATCCCCAAGAAGCGCAACGGTTTTTGTGGCACCTCCGTCAACGCCGACAACATAGTGCCGAAAGCCAACCAACCCACTTACCGGCATCAGCTTCTCGCGCGCCCCGATATAACGCGGAGCCCTTGAACTCTTCGCAGGCCTGCCGCTGAAGGTCAGGCTGGTTCTCGATGTTTTATATTGTGTTAGCTGAGAACGCTCCTGAATGACCCGGAGATGTATCAGATTCAACCGAAAATTGGTCTTGTGACTCTTGTATCCCCATACGAGGTTGGGGCTGACAAGTCAGAGAACCTGCAAAGCCAGGCAATCGAAGCACTCAGCAGTTCGGGTCTGAAAGTCCTATCTACGGGAAGACTCGTTGACAGCGATGAAGAAGCGCTCCGCGTAGGCGGCGAATTACTTGGTCAAGGACCTGACGCGATCTGCCTGTTGTACGCGACGTATGCAGATGACACTTTTGCCACTACAGTCGTCGAGCTGGCAGACGTGCCGATTATTGTCTGGGGAACACACCAGTTCGACAGCGGATCCATACCTGGAGCTCAACAAGTATCCGCGGTTCTTTCTGAGATGGGCCGATACTACAAGATGGTATTTGGCGATATTGATGATGTCCGCGTCATTCGCGAAATTGCGATGACAGCTCGGGTTGTAGCGGCGAGGAAGAGGCTTCGCGAAGCCAGAGTCGGTGTTATAGGATATCAAAGAATTAGGGGGCAAACCCAGGCAGCATTTGACGAAATCGAGCTCCGCGAGAGGCTGGGAAGCCGTGTGGTGGGTGTTAGCATGCACCTCTTCCGAACACTAATGGCTGAGATAGACGACGCTGAAGCTCGCGAGGCGTGGCGCGATGTCTCTCGAGGAGTGAAGAGTATCTCGGTCGACGACATGCAGATCATGGATGCGGTCAAGGCGTACTTAGCAATGAAGAAAATCGTCAAGGATAACAAGCTGGACGCCATTGCGGTTGAGGACTGGTATGAGATTATAGGCGTCCCGAACCTCGGGTTGTCGCTTCTCAACGAAGAGGGGGTGCCCGCGGGTTGCGAGGCGGACGTGCACGTGACGCTAATTCTCTACTTGTTGGCCCTTCTGACCGGGAAACCTGCGCTACATGGCGAATTGCTCGGAATTCTCGAGGAAGACGATGCATTGCTGGTCGGTCATTACGGAGCCGGAGCTCCTGGCCTTGCAGCCTCAAGAGAACAGGTTCGTTTCGAAACCGATCGTGTATCTAAGAAAGGTGTCAGCGTCGTGTACCAAGTTAGACCGGGCCCTGTCACAATTGGCAGTCTGACTGGCAGGCGGGGCTCATACAGGATGCTCATCGCGTCCGGCGAGAGTTTTCCAGCAGAGGAGGTGTACCACGGCGGAGTCGTAGCTAACGTCAGGTTCAAGGTCAACCACCGGGAGGTCCTCAGAAAAGCAAAAGGGATGAGTCACCACTGGGGGCTGGGATTGGGCGATGTGTCGGCCGAGCTCATTGACTTCTGCGAGATGACAGGCATTGAATCAGTCGCAGTGTAGTATGCATGTAGAAAGCCATCGGAGAATGGATCACACGGCCCGAAACATGTGAGTTCGGCGCTCAGGCTAGAAAGTTCTGTACTTAGCGAAAGCTTCCGATACTGGCACGCCTCTTCGAACTGCACGCCGGAATTGATGCTCTTTGCTCAGTTTCTCCTCGGACCGCTGAATGACTGTGACTGCGTCTGCACTGGGAATACAAGCGACTCCATCAAGGTCTCCGAATATGATATCTGCAGGGTTCACTTTGATGCCCGCGCACTCCACCAGGATATTGTATTCGACATACTTCAGACGCCCTTTCGCATCTGCGGGATTGTGTGCTCTTGCATAGACTGGAAAAGATGGCCGCATGGACAAAATCCTGGGCACATCGCGTACCGCTCCGTCAGTCACGGCGGCTACGGCTCCCCGTGACTGGGCAGCATTGCTCATCAACTCCCCCCACGAAGCTGCGTGAATTGAGTTGCCAGTGGATACGACAAAAACATCCAATGGTTGTGCTGCCTCAAGCATCCTAATCATGACATCAATCCATTCCTCCAAGTTGACCTTCGTGAAGTCAGCATACCGTTCCGTTCGCGCGGTGAGGGCGAAGCCCGCAACCTTCACTCTTGGTCGAATTGGTCTAAGGTCTGGGGGGAAGACGTTTCCAGTGATGCCCATCTCGTCGAGAACGTCCGACACTATCGGGACGAAGAGTTTCTTCAATCTTCGAGTGAGCGCCGCTTTGTTTGATTTCACGTCCTCACCTTACCCAGAGTCGAATGGGCAGATGAGTGCGCAGCTGTGACTTAACGCCGCTGCTGTCTAGATTGTCTGCCAAGACTGAGTCTTCACCGACTGGTAAGCTGCATCGATGATCTTGTTTACCTGATACCCCTCCTCGAAGGTTTCCAACGCTTTCTCGCCTGATGAGAGCGCTGAGAGGAAGTGCCGAAACTCCTGAACGTAACCTAGGGTTCGATGCTCGCTCAATGCCGGAAAAATCCGTCCCTTCTTCGTTTCTGCGGACTCAACAATTGTTTCCATGGTCCCGGTCAGCTCCGTGCCGGTCTCGGCCGTGAACAGGTTTGTTCCCGCCTCGCGCGAAATCGTCGAGAACAGATTCCCGTTGCCCCCATACACCTCAACTCGAAAATCTAGTCCTCCCCGCGTTACCCAGCTACTTTCGGCTTGGGATAACTCTGAGCCTTTGTGCTTTACGAGCACTAGGCTATTGTCCTCAGCTAGCGTTGAGTGCACAAGCTTCGAAGACCAGCCAAGAACTGAAACAGGCTTCTTACCCATCAGATACCGCGCGACCTCGATTGTGTGCGCCCCAGGGTCGAGAAGTGCTCCGCCCCCCGATGTGGCCGGGTCCCAGAACCAAGAAGAGTGCTGCGAGAGGCGGGCCTCGCGGCATCTGACCCAGAACACTTGGCCAAGAATACCTCGGTCGATGAGCTCCTTTGCTCTGGCAATCTGCTGCGTGAAAACATAGTTCTCTGCATAGAAATGCAGGACACCATTTTTGTTGACAATGTCAAGCATCTCCTTGGCCTCCTGCCCGTTCCTAGCGAGAGGTTTCTCGCAGACAATGTGTTTGCGGTTCTCAGCAGCGGCAAGCGTTGCGGTCAGGTGCAGACTATTCGGGAGGGCAATGTCAACGAGCTCTACTTCTGGGTCGGCGCAGAGTTTCGAAATTCCATCGTCGCCATAGAAGACCTTAGGGACGTTCCACCGTTTGCCAAACTGCTCCGCGACCTCTTTACGGTGGGAGAAAGCCGCCACCACGAGGGCGCCTTCGATTTCCTGAAAAGATGGCATGTGAAAAGTGTTTGCGACGAAACCTGCACCCAAGATTCCTATTTTGACAGCCGTCACACACATCACTGCTCAATGAAACGATTCATACGAGCATCCTTTTTGGTTTGGCTAATGTGATTTTGCGTAGCATGCTCCAGCTCCGACGGAAAGCAGCCCTGAGACCACACCCAGCGCATACATGGACCAGAATACCAGAGTCGACCAGCGTAGCGCGATATACAGGTCAAGCAAAAGAAGACCAACGGCGGGCACACCAAAGATAAGCAGCCTGACTACAGGTTTCAGCCCCCGCACATTTGCCAGCGCAACCACGGCAGCGAATACCTGCAGCCCTAAGAGGACCCACCAAACTTGCCCTACAGGGTGAAAATAGAAGGTCTCAAAGAGAGTGTACTCTCCGTAAAGCACACCGGACCGCCCCCGTAGGCCGTAGAATGAGAAAGGCAAGCTGACCCAGTACAGATTTGCCAGAATTGTCAGAATGGCAAACGAAAGTGCAGCCGTTCTCCACCATTGCCCGCCGGGGGCTGTCATGAGAGAACGACTTGGCCTGTCTCTTCTGTGGTCCAATCGTGGCCTGCTATGATTGGTTTCCTTTTACGACAGTGGATTTCTCAACGGCAAGGACGACTTCTTTGTCCTTGACGTTGAGATAGGAGAACCGGTCGGGACCTCTCAGGTCGACCTTGATTACGGTGCCACTTACGTCCACGTGGAGGCGCGTTGTGTTTCCCATAAATACGGTTTCCGTGATCTTCCCCTTTATCGCCCCTGCTGGCATCTGCTGGTCCTCCGACACTACGTCGATGTCTTCGGGCCTGACGCATACGGTGACCGTGTTGCCCTTCGTGTATCCTTCGGGTATGAAGGTTTCAATCTTTAGCGAATCCGCTTGCACGGTTCCAATCCGCGATGACCGATCTACCTGCTCAACTTTCCCGCTGATGAAGTTGTTCTGCCCGATGAAACTCGCGACGAATGGTGTCGAGGGGTCCGTGTAAAGTTGTGCGGGGGATCCCACTTGTTCTATTACCCCTTGATTGATGACGTAGATTCTATCTGATATCGCAAATGCCTCTGCCTGGTCGTGGGTTACGTACACCATTGTCTTCCCGGTCTCTCTTTGTATCTTTCGTATTTCGAATTTCAGCTCGTCCCGCAATTTTGCGTCGATGTTGCTCAGGGGTTCGTCGAAGAGCAAGACATCCGGGTCGGTGGCCAAGACGCGGGCAATTTCAATCCTCTGCGCCTGACCTCCGCTCAACTGGGAAGACGAGCGTTTCTCGAAGCCTGACATGTGAACGATGGCGAGCACCTCCTCGGTCTTTTTGCTAATCTCGGCCTTCGAGTAGTGCCGCGCCTTCAGGCCGAAGGCGATGTTTCTGCTCACATTCATGTGCGGAAAGAGAGCGACTCGTTGGAATACGAATCCAATGTTGCGCTTGTTTGGAGGCATCTCCGTCACGTCCTTATCGTCAAAGTATACTTTGCCCTCATCTGCCTTGATCAGCCCAGCAAGGATTCGTAGGGTGGTTGATTTCCCACAGCCACTGGGTCCCAGCAACGTTACGAACTCAGAGTCCTTCGCTTCGAGGTCGACTCGATAAACTGCCTTTGTTTCTCCGTAGAACTTGCTTATTCCTTTCGCAACGACTACAGTCATTTGCTTCTCAACTCACACCAATATGACGCCACGCAAGTACTTGGATCCAACGAACTTTAGGTACACTATCACCACGGCGAGAGATATCAATTGCAGTATCACCGCCTCAGCCGCAATGAACTCGCGCACGCCATAATTTCTTATGTCCGCATAGACTCTGACAGGCGCCGTCATAATCCTTGTTGGCGCATTCAGTAGAAGCGCGGTGATGAACTCGTTGAACGCCAACACAAAGATCAGCATTATGCCAGCACTTACGCCAGGGCCAATCAGCGGCAGTGTGACTCTGAAAAAGGTCGTCAACCTACCAGCGCCTAAGCATGCTGCTGATTCCTCGTAGCAAGGATCCAGATACCTGAAAGCCACTATGCAGGTCACCAGCATCAATAACAAGAACCCGGCCGCGTATGCCCCTATGAACCCCCAGTATCCCAGAAACCATCTGTACAGGAAGTAGTAGGCTAAGATTAGCGACAGTGCGTAGGCTATTCCTGGAACATACCAGACCCCGTTCAGCATAGTGAAAAGTGTCTTCTTGCCGCGGAAGTTGTAGCGTACCAGTGCATAAGCCGCGGGAATCCCGATCGCCGTATCGATGACTATAGTTATAATGGCGATTGAGAGGCTCAGGTAGACCTTCGGCCAGAAGGCGCCGATTATCTCGAAGTATGGTTTGAATCCTAGGGTTGTGGCGCCGTCAGGTAGCGTGACTGTGAGCGACCTTAGGACCGTGACTATGAAAGGAAGCAGCAGCATTCCGGAAATCACGGCCATGTAACCGTAGGAAACTACCTGCTTGACTCTTTCAACATATGCTTCTTTCACTAGATCAGCGCCCCTTTCGTCAGTCTGAGAGAGATGTAGAAAATTATGACAGCAATAATTGCCAACAATACGCCTATTGCTGAAG
>Ga0129297_10000578_pt1 | contig 17772 bp, 17 predicted proteins | sample I18A1metaG_FD_94708 | JGI IMG/M metagenome (GOLD analysis project Ga0129297, IMG submission 94708) | Lake sediment bacterial and archeal communities from Gulf of Boni, Indonesia to study Microbial Dark Matter (Phase II) - ​I18A1 metaG | ecosystem: Environmental > Aquatic > Freshwater > Lake >... | reverse complement strand
CCGCGCAGGTTCTCCTTCATGCTGTAGACGCCAATGTTGATGTCCGCCAGCTCGTCGATGACCGCGATCTTGCTGGCGTAGGCGGCGAGCTCGCCCTGCTCAACCTTTTTCAAAAATGCCTGGATGTTCTGGACCTTCATGATCATGGTGCGGGTGAGGACGCGCGAGAGCATGAGCGCCGCGACAATGCCTATACCCCCGAAAACCGCGATGCGCGCGTAGATGGCCGCATGGTTAATCTGGAACTCGTCGATGATCATGATGAAATAGCACAACAGGATGAAGAAGGGCAGAAGGGTGATCGTGAGGATGGAGGCCGTGAACTTGGGGAAGAGGTTCATGCGCCGCGGGGGAAGGCCGCGGGGAATCTTCACGAACATTCCCATGTCGTAGTAGCGCTGTATGATGCGCTCGGTCAGCAGGAAGTAGAGCACGGCGCCCAGGGGGGCGTTGATCCCGATCATCATCCAGCTGTTGAATACCTGCGCAGGGTTGAGGCCGCCAAAAACGATGAGCGGGATGTTGAACATGCTCAGGCCGAATATCCAGCGGAAGAACGCGCCCACGCTGTGCACGTAGGGAAGCGCCATGAAGCGCTTATACGCGTTGAAGTATTCATCATCGCTCACCGGCGTATCCTTGGTGACCTTCTTGAAGTAACGCGTGACCGGCGCTATCACGATTATATTGTTGATGTGGGTGGTGATGAACGAGATGGGGAGCGCAATCGCGCAGCAGAGGGCCAGGATGCGGAACTGCTCGACGGAAAGATTCAGGTTTGACCACACGAACAGCAGGGTGAGCGGAACTATGAAACAGTAGCTCAGGCCCTCGGTCCTTGCAAGGAATGTACGGGTAAAGCGCGAAAGGATTTTTCCGTTACCGCCCGTTGCGTCCATAAAAATACCTCCAATAAATGTCATCCAGGCCCGTTTCCGCGCGGCGGATTCGTCAACCGACAATTCTACCATGTTATGTCGGATATTTCAAAAATAAATACGTGCCCCTCGGCGGATTTGATGCAACATGCGAATCAGTATCAGCGTTTCTGTGAAATGAACCACTCCGCGAGATCGGCGGCGATCGAGGCGCCTCTCCCGCTCAGGTGCAGGAAGTCGGTCACGAACACGAAGCCGCTGGAATCCGCGATCCTGTCCCAGCTCGATCCCATGATGTAGTGCATGATGATTGCCTTATACATGAGCATCTCGTTGTCGGCGTAGTATGGCGCCCGGGAGGGTCCGCGCCCGCGCAGGAGCTCGTCGATGCGCTCGTTGAGGGGAAGGTATTCCAGCTTCAGCTCCGTGGCGGTCTCGCGGATAACCTGGCTGTATTCGCGCGCGCGAAGATAGGCGGTATCGTCCCGCTGCTCACCGATTGGCGGAAGGGAAAAGAGCGCGATCCTCGCTTTGGTGCGAGCCTGCAGTTTTACGCAGAGCTCGCGGAGGTTCGCGCGGTACCACTCGCGATCGGGCCTGCGGGGCAGGTTCATGCTCTTGATGTACCGGGCCTCGTTGGACGGCAGGAGCGTGGCATTGGCGTCGTTGGTCCCTATAAGGATGGTGATGAACGAGGGGGCGCATGCGACGATCTCGTCGACCCTCTGGAGGAGGTTGTACGCGAGCTCGCTGTTGATCCCGGCGTTGACAAACGTCAGGTCTTTCATCCTATCTTTCCCGGAAAGGATATCGACATAGTTGCTGCTCACCGCGGCGTGGGTGATGCTGTCGCCCGCGCACACCACGACGCCGCGATTGCGCGCTTCTGGTGCCTTTGCCAGGTACGCCTGGGGACGGTTTTCGGGAAGCCGGCGGGCCTTGTAGTTGAGGTATCCCACGAGCCCGGATACGACAAGGGCCGCGATCCCGACGCCGATGAGCATTTTCTTCATTGCATCCCTCCTTGGTATGACCGCGCGCCGCGCGGTGTGCGACCGGCGCGATACGGTTGACTATGACGCGCGGATATTCGCACATCCCGGCCTCCGGCGCAAGCAGTATTCTGGGATGCTGCGGCACCGGAATGTTCCCGGGGACGACTTTTCCCGATAAATTCGAAAATTCTGGTTGACCGGAAAGACCGGGGCGCGTAGTTTGATAATGAACAAAAAAACAATATGTTCATTTATTAAGCAATACGAGCATGAAGAAAAAAGAGGACATTTCACGGATCTACCGGGCCGCGCTCTCCGCCTTCGCCGAGTTCGGCTTTAAAAAGGCGACGCTGGACGACATAGGGGAGCGGCTGGGAATGACCAAGGGCAATCTCTACCTTTACGCAAAGGACAAGCGCGCGCTCTACCACGATGCCGTGGCCCATGCGCTCCGTGAATGGCAGGGCAGGGTGCTCAACGCGGTACAGCGGGAGGAGGACCCGCGCGACCAGTTCCAGGTCATGGCGCTCAAGGCCATGGAGTACCTCGCCCGGGACGATGACCTCAGGCGCATCCTGGCGCGCGACCCCGGCATCTTCCCCATGTTCACCGACAGCGACCCCTTCCTGGACATAAACAGCAACTCGGTGGCCATCATCGAGGACATTTTGAAAAAGGGAATGAAGCGCGGCGTGTTCCGGAAGGTCCATCTAAAAGAGCTTCCCCGGGTGCTTTTCATGATCTACAAGATGTTCATTATTGGAAGCTACATAAGCCCCGAGGGCGGACTGCGCCTCAGGATGTTCCGAGAAACCCTCGAGCTCATCACGCACGGGATATTTCGCGAGGACGCGAAGAAATCGGCGCGCAGCGCATCACCAAAGGATTCAACGAAACAACGGCACTAATATCCTCAAAGGAGGTTGCACATGGCCCAAACGCTCACGTATCTCACCCCGGAATGGCGGGACGAGGCTGAAAAGCGCCTCAAGGAAGAGCTTAGCCCGGAGAAGATGAACCGCATCACCTCTTCCATGTCGAACATCTACCTGAAGTGCCCGGACGGGAAGGAGCGCTATCTCCTCTTTCGATTCGCGGACGGCGCGCTCGCCGAGCTCGCGCTTGGCGAGGGGGAGCCGCCCGAGGCGGAGTTCCGCATCAGCGGCGATTACGAGGTGTTCGCGAAGATCTCCCGCGCGGAGCTCGGAGCGCAGAAAGCGCTCATGACCGGCAAGCTCAGGCTCAAGGGGAACATGATGAAGGCGCTCAAGCTCGCCGCGGTCGCGGACCGGTTGAACAAGGTCCTCGCGAAAATCCCGGCGCAGTACTAGGAGGAACGGCATGACATCGAAGATCGAAAACAAGGGACCGTACTTCATCGATTTCGCACAGCGTATCAAAAACATCCAGGCCGCGATGCACAGGGAGAAGATCGACATCTTCCTGGGATCGCGCCTGCGGACGCTCTCGTGGACGCTCGACGCCTTCTGCCCGTGGAGGAGCTTCGTGGTGATTCCCGCCGAGGGCCTTCCCACCGCCTTTACCTTCGTGATCGACGCGGCCCGTATCGCCGACGACTCATGGCTGGACGAGGAGCACTTCCGCGGGTTCATGCCCATGGGAGGCCAGGACCAGATAGAGCTCATCGCAGATTTTATTAAGGAGAACATGAAGGGCGGCAAGGGCCGCGTGGGGATCGAAAGCGGCATGTCGAACTACCTCCCCGAGGGATTCCTCACGCACTACGAATACGAGCGCTACCGGGACGCGCTGGACGGATCGACGCTCGTGAACGCGCACACGCTCATCGACCGGCTGGCGCTCATCAAGGACGAGGGTACCATCAACCGGTTCCGCGAGGCGTCCCGCCAGGTGGACGAGGGCCACAAGGCGGTGTACGATGCGCTAATAAACGGAGGCTACAAGGGTAAAACCGAAACCGAGATCGCGGGGATCGCCGCCCTCGCAATGAGGCGCGCCGGAAGCGAGTGGGAATGGTCCTTCACGGGGGGAAACGAGATCGCAAGCGGCTACCGCACGGGCCTTTCGGCGGGGGCGTGCACGCCTCCAACGAGGAGGGAGATCAGGGCGGGTGAGCCGCTCATGATCGACATCCACGCGATGTTCATGCTGGGGCTCGGGGACCATTCGCACAATTACCTGATCGCCCCGGTGAGTGCACGTCAGCGCTGGCACGCGGACAACTTCATCGCGATCGTGAAGAAGACGCTTGCCGCGTACCGCGCCGGGATCACGCCTTCGAAGCTTGCGGAGGAGATGATGGCCTTCGCGGAGGAGGGCGGGTTCGCCGATTACATGGTTCCCGGGTTCGAGCATGGAATCGGCATGATGGGGGACGAATGGCGGATAGGCCTCAACGACGGCGCCATTCCGTACTGGACCAACCCGGATCACGTGTACCGGGAGAGCGAGCTCCTGATCTGCGCGATGCAGTACGCGTGCCCGGAGGAGAACATTGGCTTCCGCTACGAAAATCCCATCGTGATAAAGAAAGACTGCTGCGAGGAGCTCTCGAAGTTCAGGCTCACCGTGGACGAGGTCTCTTAGCGTGATTTATGCTTGCGTCCCTCCCCGGTGTATGCTATGAACCGGGGAGGGATGGCATTAACGCGAGCGCGTAAGCTGCGCTCGCTGGAAATAATGCCTCCCGCCAATTCTTGAATACAGATATAAAGAACCTTTTCACTGATACATACACTCTGTGGGACATGCCGCACCGTTAATCCCCGTGTGCCTGAACGGGGAATATATCACGCTGCCGGTAAAGGAGTAGCGACAAGACGAATCTTTCCGCCGACAACGCCGGAATTGACCTGAAAATCCGCCGCGGGACCGCGAAGGAAGATACTTGACAGAAATGTGGTCCATCCGGTAAGTATTAATTGGGGAATATTCGACCATTCTTAACGGCGTTCCGGCTTCCCGTCAGTTCATCGGCTTACAAGGGGCCGCCTGCTCATATGCATGGCTTTTTTACCAGGTCAAAAGGAACGTTATTAACAGGTTATTCATTCTTGAAATGCATTCCCGGGCATTGCCCGTGAAAAGGGGATATTTGCCGTATTATTGCGCTGATGCGTTATGCTTGTGAAATTCGCATCAAATCCGGGTGACGGCGAACTGTCATGAACCAGTACTGGTATTTTTTCATCTTCTTCGTCCTGACCTTCGCATTCGCGCTGGGATTGATACTCTTTGTCGCGCTGGTGCGCTACAAGAGGCACGATTACGGGGACAAGTACCTTCCCTATGAATGCGGTGTGGATCCCGTTACCCCGCATGCGCGCGAACAGTACTCGGTCCGCTTCTACCTGCTGACCCTGGTATTCATCGTGTTCGAGGTGGAGAGCATATTCCTCTTTCCCTGGGCGGTCATCTACGATAGGCTCATGATTTTTGGATTCATAGAGATGGCCATCTTCGTCGTCATCCTTGTGCTCGGGTACGTGTATGCCTGGAAGGCTGACGCGCTCGATTTCAGGAGGTCCTTTGACTGACACGCAGGCGGCGCCTTCGTACATCCTTACGAAGGTTGATTCATTCATAACATGGGCGCAAAAGAACTCCCTCTGGCCGTTCGGCTCGGGGCTGGCGTGCTGCGCGATGGAGATGATCGCCACGGCGGCGTCCCATTACGACATAGCCCGCTTCGGCATGGAGCTCTTCCGCGCCTCGCCGCGCCAGGCGGACCTCTTCATCGTGTCGGGCACGGTGACCAACAAGATGGCCCCCGTGATCAGGCGCCTGTGGGAGCAGATGCCCGATCCCAAGTGGGTGATCGCGATGGGCAACTGCGCCATCTCGGGCGGCCCCTTTCCCACGTACTCGGTGCTCCAGGGGGTGGACAAGATCATCCCCGTGGACGTCTATATTTCAGGGTGCCCGCCCGGACCGCAGGCCCTCCTGGACGGGCTCATCCTCCTTCAGGAGACCATCGCGAAGGGACATCCCACCAGCGTCATGTTCAAGGACAGGTGAAAATGAATACGATGGAAGATCTGAGCGGCTCTCCCGCGTTCAGGAACGTCTGCGAGTCGCTCGCGGAGCGCTTCCCCGGGCGCATGGACGACTGGATGATGGAAAAAGGAGAGCTTACGGTCATCGTACCGCGCGATGACATACAGGAGGTCCTGCGCCATTTGAAAGGAGAGCTGGGCTTCATCGCGCTGAACGACATGATCGGGCTCGACAACATGAACAGCACCGACGGCCGCAGGCGGTTTTCGGTACTCTACCAGCTGTACCGGTTTCCCCAGCCGGTGCGCATACGCCTGCGGGTGGACATCGACGAGGGCCAGGACCTGCCCTCGTGCTACTATCTCTTCCGCTCCAGCGACTGGGCGGAACGCGAGATCTACGACATGTTCGGGATCGTTTTTTCGGGGCATCCCGATCTCCGGCGCATCTACATGCCCGAAGACTTCGACGGGCATCCCCTGCGCAAGGATTTTCCCCTTGAAGGGAGGAACGGGTGAGCTTCAAGGACATAGAACTCAACATGGGGCCGCAGCACCCCTCGACGCACGGGGTGCTCCACCTGGAGCTCGCGGTAGACAACGAGATCGTGACCAGGGTCAAGCCCTTCCTGGGATACCTGCACCGCGGCATCGAAAAGATCTGCGAGCAGCGCACCTACCAGCAGATCACGCCGCTCACCGACCGCCTGGACTACCTAGCGGCAATTTCCAACAACCTTGCCTATCTCCTCACGGTCGAAAAGCTGGCAGGCATCGAGGTCCCCCGTCGGGGCCAGTATATCCGCGTGATACTCACCGAGCTCCAGCGCATCGCCTCGCACCTCGCATGGGTCGGGTTTTTCGCCAACGACATCGGCGCCATGTCCGTTCTATTGTACGGCTTCGCCGAGCGCGAGGACATACTGGAGATATTCGAGGAATACATTGGCGCGCGCCTCACGGTGCACGCGCTTCGCATCGGAGGGGTCCCGCACGACCTGGACGAAAAGATCATGGACATGATACGCGCGTCCCTCGGGACCATCCCCGGGCGCCTTGCCGACATCGAGGGCCTGCTCAGCGAGAACCGGATCTGGAAGCACCGGACGCAGGGCATAGGCGTGATCTCGGGAACGGACGCGATCGAGTTCGGGCTCACGGGGCCGGTGCTCAGGGCCACGGGGATCAGATGGGACATCCGCAAGGACATCCCGTACTCGTCGTACGGGGATTTCGAGTTCGACGTGCCGCTGGGAAAGAACGGCGACGTGTACGACCGCTTCCAGGTGCGCATAGAGGAGATCCGGCAGAGCGCGCGCATAATCCGCCAGGCGCTCGACAGGCTCCCGGAGGGCGAGATCCGCGCGAAGGTGCCGCGCGTCATGAAGATCGCGCCAGGCGAGGTCTTTCACAGCATTGAGGCTCCCAAGGGAGAGCTGGGCTTCTACATCAAATCGAACGGCACCGACAGGCCGGAGCGCGTGAAGATCAAGGCCCCGTCCTTCATCAACATGCATTCCCTGGAGCTCATGTGCACCGGGAGCCTCTTCGCCGATGTCGTGGGAATACTCGGATCGCTCGATATCGTGCTCGGGGAAATCGACAAATGAGCGGCTTTATCGTAAGCGAAATAATCATCCCCGTCATAAAGTCGGTCGCGGTGGCGCTTTTCCCGCTCGTCATGACGGTGGTCATGATCTGGATGGAGCGCAGGGTGGTAGCCCTCATCCAGTCCCGGCTTGGGCCCAACAGGGTGGGGTTCGAGGGCGTCCTCCAGCCCATCGCCGACGCGATTAAGCTGTTTTTTAAGGAAGACATCATGCACCGTGGCGCGGACCGGTCGCTCTTCAACCTGTCCCCCGTGCTGACGCTGTTCACCTCCCTCCTGGCATTCTGCTTCGTCCCGCTGGGAGACTCCATTAATGTGTTCGGCTACACGATCAACCTGTGGGTCGCCGAAAGCCCGGTGGGCCTTCTTCTCACGCTGGGGATATCGTCCATATCCGTATTTGGCGTGATATTCGGGGGATGGTCGTCCAATTCCAAGTACCCGCTCCTGGGGGGACTGCGCTCGGTCGTGCAGGTGCTGAGCTACGAGATCCCCATAGTGCTCACGGTGCTGTCGGTCGTGTTCTTCAGCCATTCGATCAGCCTGGTCGACATCGTCGCATCGCAGAAGGCCGAGGGAATGTGGTACGCGTTCTACCTGCCGGTTTCGTTCATCGTGTTCTGGATCTCCGCGATCGCCGAAACAAACCGGGCCCCCTTTGACCTTCCCGAGGCCGAGTCGGAGCTCGTCGCGGGCTTCCATACGGAATACTCGGGCATGAAGTTCGCCTATTATTACATCGCGGAATACACGCACATGGTCCTGGCGTCCTCGCTCGTGGTGATCCTGTTCTTTGGCGGCTGGCTGCCGCCCTTCCCCAATGTGGAGGCGCTATCCTTCCTGGGCTACGTGCCGGGATTCATATGGTACCTGGTGAAGATCATGTTCTTCCTTTATGTGTTCATCTGGATTCGGGCGACCTTTCCCCGGTACCGTTTTGACGAGCTGATCAGGCTCGCGTGGAAATGGCTCGTGCCGCTTTCCCTTGCCAACGTCATGGCGATCGCACTGGTGAGGAGCCTGGGATGATAGTCGCATTCATTAAAAAGATGCTTCTGCTCGACATGCTCAGGGGGCTCGTGATCACGCTCAAGTATTATTTCAGCCCCAAGGTGACCATCCAGTTCCCCGAGCGCGTGAAGGAGCCGCGTGCGCGGTTTCGCGGCATCATCCGTCTGTACAGGAACGACGAGGGAGGGCCGCTGTGCATCGCCTGCAAGCTGTGCCAGAAGGCATGTCCCGAGGACTGCTTCGACATTGAGGGCAAGAAGTTCGAGGACAGGATGCGGCCGGTGAAGTTCGACTGGAAGCTGCAGCGCTGCACCTTCTGCGGCCTGTGCGTGGAGGTGTGTCCCACCAGTGCAATCCGCTTTTCGAAGGAGTTCCGGCTCTCGTCCACGGACAAGCGCGTGTTCTTCTTCGACCTGGCGCACATGTACGAGGACTTTGACCTTCAGTCATACCTGCGGGGAGGGAAAAAAGAGGAATGAACCTCATAGTGTTCTGGTTCTTCGGGGCGGTCGCGGTCGTGTCGGCGATCATCGTGGTGACGCACCGCAATCCCATGCACAGCGTGCTCTACCTGTCCTTCAGCGTGCTCGCGGTGTCGGGCGTCTTCTTCTCGCTCCAGGCGGATTTCCTGGGGGCGATCCAGATCATCGTGTACGCGGGCGGCATCGTGGTCCTGTATACCTTCGTGATCATCATCATCAACCTGAACGAGCTCCAGCGCGAGAAGCGCAGGTTTGTGCCGCGCCTGTTCCTCGTGCTCATTCCCGTGGTCCTCATGGCCGAGGTCGCGTATGCCCTGTACCGCAACACCGCGTCCGTTGCCGGCGGCGCGGAGGAGGGGATCACCATGGAGGAGCTCGCGCACAGGCTCATGTCTTCGTATGTCGTACCGTTCGAGATCGCCAGCGTGCTTCTCCTGGCGGTGCTCGTAGGCTCCATCATCATAGCGCGCAAGAGGGTTATCGATGATTCCAATTAGCCATATCCTCGCCCTGGGGCTCACGCTCTTCGGCATAGGGCTCGTGGGCGTACTGTCACGGAAGAACCTGGTGGTCATCCTCATGTCCACCGAGCTCATGCTGAACGGGGTGAACGTGATACTCGCCGGCTACGGCCATCACATGAAATCGCCCAACGGCGCGATATTCGCGCTGTTCATAATCATGGTCGCGGTGTCGGAGGCGGCCGTCGGCTTTGCGCTCATGCTTTCGTACTTCCGGCAGAAGGCGACCTATAACCTTGATGAAATCAACGACCTGAAGGGATAAGCCGATGCACTTCTACCTCATACCGCTCTTCCCGCTCATTGGCGTGCTACTCAACGGCCTCGCGGGCATCCGGTATTTTTCGAACAGGACCGTGCACTCCATAGCAGTGGGCTCGGCGGCAATGAGCTTCCTGACGTCGGCATGGAGCTTTTTCGTGCTCGCGGGATCGGACCAGGCATCGTTCAGCTTTACGCTCTGCACCTGGATGCCGGAGGTCGTGGTGAACCTTGCCGGGGGCGGCAGGCCGGCGCTCGCCATAGAGCTCGCGTTAAGCTTCGACGCTCTCGCCGCGATGATGACCCTTGTCGTGACGGGAGTGGGGCTCCTCATTCACATCTACTCCATCGGCTACATGGCGCACGACAAAAGCTACGCGCGCTTCTTCGCCTACCTGAACCTCTTCACCTTCGCGATGCTCGTGCTGGTGCTTGGCGCGAACCTGGCCGTGATGTTCATAGGCTGGGAGGGCGTGGGCCTGTGCTCCTACCTCCTCATAGGCTTCTGGTTCGACAAGGACTCCGCGGCGGACGCGGGCAAGAAGGCGTTCATCACCAACAGGGTGGGCGATTTTGGATTTATACTCGGAACGGGGCTGCTTCTCTACTTCCTGGGCACCGTCGACATGGCAACAATATCCGGCGCCGTGGAAGGCGGGCTCCTCGACAGGGACGTCGCCACCGCGGCGGCGCTCCTGCTCTTCCTGGGCGCGACGGGCAAATCGGCGCAGATCCCGCTCTACACGTGGCTGCCCGACGCGATGGAAGGACCAACGCCGGTGTCCGCGCTCATCCATGCGGCGACGATGGTGACGGCAGGCGTCTACATGGTCGCGCGGATGCACGTCCTTTTCACCTTTTCCGGAACGGCGCTCGCAGTGGTCGCGTTCACGGGCGCGTTCACCGCGGTGTATGCAGCGACCATGGGATTCGTCCAGAACGACATCAAGCGCGTGCTCGCGTACTCGACCATCTCGCAGATAGGCTACATGTTCATCGGCCTGGGCGCGGGCGCATACGCGGCGGGCGTGTTCCACCTCATGACCCACGCCTTTTTCAAGAGCCTGCTCTTTCTCGCGGCGGGAAGCGTCATCCACGCACTCTCCGGGGAACAGGACATGCGCCGCATGGGGGGGCTGCGCACGCGCATACCCGCGACCTATCGCGTGTTCCTGGTGGGCGCGCTCGCCATAGCGGGCATACCGGGACTGTCGGGGTTCTTCTCCAAGGACGAGATACTCGCGGCGGCGTTCGCGTCCGGCAATTACACGGTATGGGCGCTCGGCCTCGCGGGGGCGGGGATGACGGCCTTCTACATGTTCAGGCTCGTCTTCATGACGTTCCACGGGAAGGAGCGCCTGGACGGGGAAACGGCGCACCACGTCCACGAATCCCCCGGCGTGATGCTCACGCCGCTGCGCATCCTTGCGTTTTTCTCGGTCACCGCCGGCTTCGCCGGCCTGCCCGCGGTGCTGGGCGGGGGAAACTGGTTCGCGCGGTTCCTGGAGCCGGCAACGGGAATCCACGAAATGCACCTTCCGCACGCGACCGAGCTTGCTCTGATGGCGGCTTCGGTTGGAGTCGCGTTGTCCGGCATAGGTTTGGCCTGGTTCATTTACGTGAAGAGGGAAGGCGCGCCGGCAGCGGCGATCGCACGGCGGATGAGACTCCTGTACGCGCTCGTGTGCGGCAAGTACTTCGTGGACGAATTCTACAACGGCGTCGTCGTGGCCGGGACCATGAGGCTGGGGACGCTCCTGGGCCGGTTCGACCTTGGAATCATAGACGGCATAGTGAACTCCGCGGCGCGGCTCGTGCGCGCGCTTTCGTCGGCCTCCATAGTGACCGACACGAACGTGGTGGACGGCGCGGTGAACGGCGTGGCGCGCGTCCACGAACGATTCTCGGTCATCCTCCGGCGCGTGCAGACCGGTTACATATACAACTATGCCCTGGCGATCGCCCTGGGCGTTATTCTCATCCTGACCCTCATACTGAGTTCGTAAGGAGCTGCGGCAATGGATATACTGGGCATTCCCGTACTGAGCTTTATCACCTATCTTCCGCTTGCCGGCATACTCGCGATTCTTTTCGTGCCGCGGGAGCGGCCCCGGGCCGTGAAGATCATTGCGAACGTGACGGCGCTGCTCGAGCTGTGCGCGACGCTGTATCTCCTCGCGGGGTTCAATGTCCAGGCCGAGGGAATGCAGTTCATCGAGCGGGCCGAATGGATTCCCAGGGTGGACGCCCAGTACCTCCTGGGAATCGACGGCATATCGCTGCTCCTCATCCTGCTCACGTCGCTTCTCACCCTGCTCGCGACGCTCTCGTCGTGGGAGGCGATCACGGAGAGAATCAAGGAATACTACATATTCATGCTCCTTCTTGAAACGGGCATGATAGGCGTGTTCGTGTCGCTCGACCTCGTGCTCTTCTACGTGTTCTGGGAGGTCATGCTCGTCCCCATGTACTTCCTGATTGGCGTCTGGGGCGGCGAGCGCAAGCTCTACGCGGCCATCAAGTTCTTTCTCTACACGCTGTTCGGCTCGGTGATGATGCTCATCGGTATCCTGGTGCTCTATTTCCATTACCACACCTTCGACCTCATGGCCATGACTGAGAGCGGCTCGTTCCTCGCGTCCACGATGCAGGCGTGGGTTTTCTTCGCCTTCTTCCTAGGCTTCGCGATCAAGGTGCCCATGTTCCCGTTCCACACCTGGCTTCCCGACGCGCACGTGGAGGCGCCCACCGCCGGGTCGGTCATCCTCGCCGGGGTGCTCCTGAAAATGGGTACGTACGGATTCCTCAGGTTTTCCCTGCCCCTGTTTCCCGAGGCCTCGCGAAGCTTCATGGTGCCGATGGTGGTGCTTGCGCTCATCTCAATCGTCTACGGCGCTCTCGTCTCACTCATGCAGAAGGACATGAAGAAGCTCATCGCGTATTCGTCGGTGTCGCACATGGGATTCGTGATGCTGGGCATATTCGCGCTCACGCCCATGGCGCTCAAGGGCGCCGTGCTCCAGATGCTCAACCACGGCATCTCCACGGGCGCGCTCTTCCTCATCGTGGGCGTGCTGTACGAGCGCCGTCACACGAGGCTCATCGCAGAATTCGGCGGGCTGTCCGCGCGCATGCCGGTGTACGCCGCGATCTTCCTCGTCATCACCATGTCCTCGATAGGACTTCCCGGACTGAACGGGTTCATCGGCGAGTTCATGATACTCATGGGCACGTTCACCGTGAACTGGATGTGGGCGGCAATCGCCGCGACGGGAATCGTGCTCGGAGCGGGGTACATGCTCTGGCTCTACCAGCGCGTCATGTTCGGCAGGATCCAGAACAGCGCCAACAACGACATCGCCGACCTGAACCGGAGGGAGATCGCCACCTTCATCCCCCTCGTCCTGCTCGCCTTCGTCATCGGCATCTATCCCAAGCCGTTCCTGGACGTAATGGACAAGCCCGTCGAAAGAATCGTCCGCATTGTCAACCCTGAATTCCATGAAAAGAAAAACTCCGTAACCGCGGCGGAAGCGGGGCCCGTGAAGGGCGAGGCGCACGGAGGTGCGCGCTGATGGACTATTCCGCGTACCTCCCGCAGCTCAAGTTCCTCGCCCCGGAGATATTCCTGCTCTGCGTCGCCGCGGCGTCGATGATGACGCACCTCTTCGCGCGCCGCAACCGTCACAGGCGTTCGGGCATGGTCGCGCTGGCGGGGCTCGCGGCCGCGATCCCGGTTCTCCTGGTCACCCCCGCGGGCGGCGAGATCTACTCTGGCACGCTCAACGTCGACGCGATGTCGATGTACCTGAAGCTCGTCTTCATAATAGCCGCCATTATCACGGTAGCCCTCTCGTTCAGGTTTTTCAGCGTGGAAGGATTCGAAACAGGGGAGCTCTATTACCTGGTCATCTTCTCTGTCATTGGCATGATGTTCACGGTGTGCGCGGTCGACCTCATCACCTTCTACATTTCATTCGAAACCTTCGCCATCATTTCGTACATCCTCGCGGGAATATTCAAGAAGGAGCTCCGGTCCGCCGAGGCGGGCATAAAGTATTTTATACTGGGGGTCCTGAGCTCGGCGATCATGCTCCTGGGCATGGCGCTCATCTTCGGGATCACCGGCGAGACGGGTTTCGCCCGGATAGCAGCCGCGCTCCCGGCCGCCGAGCCGGCGGTCGCGCTTTCGGGAATGGTCCTCATGCTCATAGGTCTCTTCTTCAAGATCGCGCTCGTTCCCTTCCACATGTGGACGCCCGACGTGTACGAGGGCACGCCCACGCCGCTCGTCGTGCTGCTTTCCACGGCGCCCAAGGCCGCGGCGATTGGCGTCATGGTGAGGATCATGCCGCTCGTGTTCGCGCGCTTCGAGGCGCAGTGGATCGTCATCTTCGAATTCATCGCGATCGCCACCATGTTCTGGGGCAACATCGCCGCGCTCGTCCAGGACAACATCAAGCGCATGATGGGCTACTCGTCGATCGCCCATGCGGGCTACATGATGATCGGGCTCGCCGCTGCGGGGCGCACCGGCGGCATGGCGGTGCTCTTCTACCTGCTCGTGTACTTTTTCATGAACGCGACGGCGTTCGCGCTCATCCTGCTGGTCCAGAAGGGGCGCGGGTTCGGTGAGCGCATCGCGGACCTCCGGGGTATGGCGCGTCACGCGCCGCTCGCCGCGTCCTGCGTGGCGGTGGCGCTCCTCTCGCTCACGGGCATTCCCCCGACGGCGGGTTTCATAGGCAAGTACTACCTGCTGCTCGCGGCGATGGAAAAGGAGATGTACCTCCTTGCGGCCGCGGGTGCGCTCAACTCGGTGATCTCCCTTTTTTATTACTTTAAGATCGGCAGGGCCATGTTCATGGAGGAGCAGGCGGGCGCGCACGTGTTCGAGCGCACGGGACCGGTCACGATCGTCATCGCGGGCTCGGCGCTTTTCCTGCTGGCCGCGGGCATAATCCCGTCACGGCTCACGGAATACGTGTGGGCGCTGATTAAATAGCGGGCCGTCCAGGGTGCGTGGAACAGGCACGCGCATTAACCGGGCGGGGAAAACGTCGGCCCCCTGCGAAAACACTGAGCCTCATTTGCGCTTATTTTGGAGTGCCGACCGGCTTCACTGCGGACGGCGCCCAGCCTTCAATCCGCCAGGCCGGTCGCCCTGATCACGTTTGCAAACCAGCGCCCGCTGTCTTTGAGGACGCGCTCCCCGGTGGAATAATTCACGTGCGTAAGGCCAAAGCGCATATCGTACCCGTAGGTCCATTCGAAGTTGTCCAGGAAAGACCACACGAAATAGCCGCCCACCGGCACCCCGTCGTCGACAAGGCGTTTTACTCTGGCGATGTGCTCCTTCAAATAGGTAATACGCCGGTAATCCCGCACGCGGCCGTCAAAGTCGATCCCGTCGGGAACGCAGATGCCGTTTTCGGTGATGAGGATGTTCGCGGGAGCATAATCGCGGTGAATGCGCGCGGTGATCTCGTACAGCCCGTCCGGGTAGATTTCCCACATCTGCGAGTAGTCGTTGCCCTCGGGATACACGGGCGCCGCCTCGATGACGGGCATTGCGGGATCGTGCCGCACCACGGTGCGTGTGTAATAATTGATCCCGCAGAAGTCGATTGGCTCCGCGATGACGTCCAGGTCGCGCTCCCAGATGTCCGGGTCCAGGGAACGCAGGAGCTCCACGATGTCGGCGGGTTGGCTTCCCTTGAGGACCGGGTCGAGGAAGAGCCTGTTCAGCACGCCGTCCATCAGGCGGGCGGCGCGGGCGTCCTCCGGGGAACCCGTGGCGGGGTGCACGGGATTCACGTTGAGCGCAATCCCCGCCTCGATGACGCCGGGGCACGCCTGACGGAGCGCGCGCACGGCAAGCCCGTGGGAGAGCAGCAGGTAGTGGACCGCGCGCATCGCCGCGACGGGATCCTGTATCCCGGGCGCCATCTGCCCCATGAAGTAGCCGCCCAGCGCCATGATGAAGGGCTCGTTATGCGTAATCCAGTGGCGGGCCCTGTCGCCGATTTTACTGGCGACGATGCCCGCGTAATCGGCGAACGCCCGGGCCGTATCGGGCACGGTCCATCCTCCCCGTTCGTGCAGGGGGACGGGGAGGTCCCAATGGTACAGCGTGGGGAAGGGAGTAATACCCTTTTCGAGGAGCGCATCCACGAGGCGGTCGTAAAAGTCAAGCCCGGGCCCGTTCACGGCGCCCGTTCCGGCGGGGATTACCCTGGGCCAGGCGACCGAGAACCGGTACGCGTTCAGGCCCACCTGCGCCATGAGGTTTACGTCCTCCCTCCAGCGGTGGTAATGGTCGGCGGCCATGTCCCCGCTTGCACCGTCGCGGACCCTGCCGGGCTGCCGGCAGAAGTCGTCCCAGATGGACCGGCCGCGCCCGTCCTCGTTCCATGCCCCCTCGATCTGGTAGGCCGAGGTAGACGCGCCCCAGATAAAGCCCCGTGGAAATGCGGTGGATGATTTCATGCCTGGCGAACGCTCCCGTATGCGTGAGCTGATAATTTGTTATAGCGCAAGCATAACAGGAGCGATAAAAATGTCAATGTTCAAAAAATGGGCTGTACTTGGTAATATAATACTTGAAAAATAAATGTTATATGTTCACACTATTATCATAATAGCGCTTAGTTCTCCATTGCCCGGTACGGATAAATACTGCACTCATAACAGGAGGTAGCCATGAGAGATGTATTCGTGGTCAGCGCGGTGCGCACGCCCGTGGGAAAACAGAAGGGATACCTGCGCGAATGGATGTCGCCCGAGCTGCTTGCAACATCGCTGAACGCGGCGGTGGACAAAGCAGGGATCAAGCCGGAGCTCGTCGACGACGTCATCGCGGGAACGGTATACCAGGTGGGCGAGCAGGGTTTCACCCTCGCGCGCATGGGCGTGCTCGCGTCCAAGTTCCCCATTTCGGTTCCCGGCATTTCGGTCAACCGCCAGTGCGGGTCGGGCCTCTCCGCGATCCAGCTTGCCGCGGGCATGATCGCGTCGGGGACCATGGACTGCGTCATCGCCGCCGGATGCGAGATGCTGACCAAGTACGGGATGGCGTCGGACCTGCTGGGCACGCTGTCGAACGGGAAGCCCATGAACCATCCCTTTGGAAAGTTCTATACCGAAAAATATGGGTTCCCGGACCAGATAGTCGCCGCGCACATGATCGCGAAGCAGTGGAAGATCACCAAAGAGGAATGCCAGGAATTCGCCGTACAGAGCCACATGAAGGCGCATGCCGCAACGCAGGCGGGGCATTTCAAGAACGAAATCATACCCACCAAGGGCGTGGATGCCGAGGGAAAGGAGATCGTGCGCGACACCGACGAGCCCATCCGTCCCGAGACGAGCCTGGATTCGCTCAACGCGCTCAAGATTCTTCCAAATACCGAGTGGATGACAGCGGGGCTTTCGAGCACCATAACCGACGGATCGTCGGCGATGATGCTTGCGGGAGAGAACTTCGTGAAAAAGCACAACCTGAAACCGCTGGCCAGGATCGTCGGCAGCGCGGTGTCGGGATCGGATCCCCTGCTCATGCTCACCGGCCCGCTGTATGCGACACCAAAGGTGCTCGCGAAGACGGGGCTCGCCATGCAGGACATCGACATCTTCGAGATCAACGAAGCGTTCGCGCCCATACCGCTCGCATGGGTGAAGGAGCTCAAGGCCGACACCTCCAGGCTCAACGTAAACGGCGGGGCGCTCGCCCTTGGCCACCCGGTCGGGAATTCGGGGTGCAGGCTGGCGGTGACGGCGGTGCATGAGCTCCAGCGCAGGAAGGCGCGCTATGCACTCGTGTCGCTGTGCACGGGCGGCGCCATGGCCCCTGCAACGATTTTCGAGCGCGTCTAGCGCATTGTTTTGCCGGGTGGAGGATATGGCAGAGTCGGTCAGGGAGATTGGAAGCTGTATCGTAACCAGGAGGGACAATTACGCGATAATCTCCTTCAACAGGCCCGACAAGTTCAACGCGTTCGACTACAAGATGTTTGAAAGCATGCGTGATGCCTTCTAT
>Ga0129297_10000577_pt1 | contig 17779 bp, 21 predicted proteins | sample I18A1metaG_FD_94708 | JGI IMG/M metagenome (GOLD analysis project Ga0129297, IMG submission 94708) | Lake sediment bacterial and archeal communities from Gulf of Boni, Indonesia to study Microbial Dark Matter (Phase II) - ​I18A1 metaG | ecosystem: Environmental > Aquatic > Freshwater > Lake >... | reverse complement strand
TCTGACAGCTTCCCAAACTTGGTCTGCCCGATTCCTACTATGCCGACCCGCACTTATTCCACCCAGACGAACGGTTTCGACCAAGCGCAAACAGGTAACTTATTTTGGGTTACGCTCAAAGCTAACAGGGCACCTAGCATAGTTGGATGAAGAGCTCGGGACTGGGCGTCTTTGATAGTCAATGAAGAGCAGGCCAAGCAGCGCATCCTGACTGCTATGGCTGACCCCTACTCAAGAAAAATCCTCACAGCGACAATTGAGGCTCCCATGAGCGCCCTTGAACTCAGCAAGAAGTACGAAATTCCAATTACGACTGTTTACCGTCGCATTGAAGAACTCGTTGAAGCAGGGCTCATAGCAGCGGTAAAGTCAGGCCGAACCACAGACGGAAAATGGTACGACCTGTACAGGAGCCTGCTCAGACGCATAGATGTGAGCTTTGAGAAAGGCGACGTTCGAATTGAGGTGATAGTGAATGAGCATGTGGCTGACAAATTCACCAGAATGTGGACGGCTATACCAAAAGTGTAACCTTGGAGTGGCCTTAGATGGTTGAGTTATCGCAACTCTTCTGGCTCGCAACCGTTGCCAAGATGATCGCTCTCGTTCTTGGGGCATTCATTGTCTACCTCGCCTACAAGGGCTACAGGAGAAACTCGAGCAGACCCTTACTTTTCGTCGCTCTGGGCTTTGCTCTAATAACCGTGGGCACAATTTCTGAAGGACTCCTCTATGTAATTGCAGGTTCCGAATTGCTCGCGGCAATCGCGATTGGGACTGCCATCACGGTCATGGGATTCTTTGCCATAATCTACTCCGTATACTCAACTAAGTGAAAGAAAAAACTCGAAAAAGGAAAGACTCGGCTTCACATCCTGGCAGTGGCAGTGCTAATACATTGCTTGGCATTGCCCCGGAGTCATCTCGTTGCCGCCCATGTGCTGCTGGCATTGCTGCTGATCGTACTGACCGTTCATCATGTGCACTCCATTCGTCCCCATGCGTTGCTCGCACTGTTGATGGTTCATCGAATAGCCACTCATCATGCTATGACCATTCATACTACATCCGTTACCATAGTTCATGTGCCCGCTTCCCTGTCCCATTTTTGATGGCGCCGTCCAACCATAGTATAATGGAGCTGCGAAAACCTGAACCACGATGATGGATACGGCGGCCGCAACCACGCCCACGATCATCAGGCTTTTTGTGTTCAATTCGTTTTCACCTCCACCCTGACGAAAGGAACTGTTGAGACGACATGATTTGTACTTTCGGTGAAACCGTCACAGTTTCGAAAAATGAAACCTTGAGAATACCACGCTTTCCCCGAACGGCAAGAAAGTGTAAGACAACGAATTGCCTAGTAGATTACGGAGAGTTGAGAGCAGGCTCAGGCGGCGATTGCTGTCCCCTCAACCAAGCAGGTACGATGATCTGGTTGGTTTTTCCAGCTTTCCTGACTTGGATTATTCCGCGTTCTGCAAGCCTGGCCACAATTCGATGCGTCTTCAGTTTGCTAAGTCCGGTTTTGTAAGTGATATCCTTCTGGTAGCAGATACCGCCTCTCTGTTTCAGAAACTGTAGAACCGCGCGCTCGTCGGGTTTTGAAACTCGGATCACAATATCCAAAGGATCCGCTGTCCTGTCTGCCGACGCATCGCCTTCTCCGCTCTCGTTGGAACCGGAGTAGCGTATGTTTGGGAACGCAATCGTGTAGATTGCCGCCCCGACTATTGCGGCCAGTGATGTTGTCAGTATTGCGGGCCAAAGCATCATAGCATACCCTCCGTACCTCTCCCCCATCATACGCGGCATCATCATCTGATGTGGAAGGAAGGTGCCGACAGAGGCAATTGTTGCAAGGACTACCAGAAAAATAACCAGCAGCAACAGCGTTATTCGTCGCATGCTGACACGGTCTTGGTTTGCCTATTCTTCGCTTGCTAATTCAGTTCTGACGCAGATGCATTCATCTTGGTAGAATCCGCAATTTGGACATCTCGGCCTACCCGCGAGGACCTCTATTTCCGGGTTGCTGACGAGCGACCTAATCTCCGGGGGTAGGTCAGGCTCATAGAAGATCCTTAGAACCCAGCGCGTCAGGTCCTTTTCTGTCACCATTCCAACTAGCCTATCATTCTCGACTACTGGAAGGCGTCGAACTCCGGCCTTCAGCATGATTTCGAATGCACGCCAGATCTCCGTGTCCGGGCTGACAGTCTGGAGAGGTCTGGACATGAGGCCTCGAACAGGGACTCTGAGCATGCTGTCTCCTCGCAAGGCAGCCCTAGTTATGTCCCGTTCCGTTATGATTCCGACAGGCTTGTACCCATCCGTAACTATCACGCTCCCCACGTCGAACTTGATCATCAAACGAAGCGCCTCCTCGACGCGCTCACTGATATCTACGTTTATGACCTTCCTCGTCATGACCTCTGAAACGTGACTCTCTGCCGGAGCGGCCATCCCAATCATTGATGTTGGCGATGTTTGGCGTATAATAGAAAGTCCAGCGATTTCCAAGAATGGGAACAAAGAAATTGGATTTAGCAAAAGGTGCGCGCGGTTGTCTCGGAATCAAATTGGCTGATTCGTGGCGCAACGACCCACTCTCAGAGGTCATGACGGGCAACGTCGTACGAATCGCCTCCGGCGCCACTCTTTACGATGCTCAGAGGGTGATGACAGATGCAAAGCTAGCCCGGCTAGTTGTCACCGACAAAGCCGGTAAACTTCGCGCCATGATCACTCGGAGGGACTTGGCAAGATTTCTGAGTCGGGACAAGACGGGGAGGCCTCTGGATTCAATTCCAGTTGGAGAGTGCATGTCTGCCCCTACGATTACCCTTCGGCCTACAGATACCATTGCCGACGCTGCACGTTTGATGGATAAGAAAGGAATCAGCTCTATTGTGGTAACTGATGATGGAAACGAAATTCTGGGTGTTGTGACGAAGACCGATCTATGCTTTCATTTCAGTCTGTTCACTTCGGAGGAGAAGGTAAGAGACTTCATGAGTCACAGAGTGTTCACTGTAAAGCCAACGCATTCAATCTTCTTTGTAGCATCCATTCTGGCGAGGCAGGGAATATCGCGGGTGCCTGTGGTAGACGAAAAGTTACGTGGCATCGTCACGCTGTCGGACATCACGGAAAGTGCTCCGGTAATGCGGCCGGACATAGCTCCCGGCAGGAGTGATGTTCAGTTCTATCGAGGTCTCCTAGCTCCGTCAGCAAAGCTCACGGCTATGACCGCTGCGGATCTTATGACTCCGAATCCTATCACCATTTCAAGCGAAGAGCCCTTGTCCCGGGCAGCTGAGCTCATGATTGAACATGGAATTAGTGGTCTTCCAGTTGTTGACGCTAAGGGTAGGCTTCATGGTATGGTGACCAAGACTGATATCATACGAGCGATTACGCACTGACTCGCAGTCAAGAGATCACGAACTTGAGTCCGAGTAGCTATCTTATCAGGCACCGCGCAACTGTTATGCCCGCTGTGAGTGCTTGCGCGAGTAGTCACCCATGGGTCTGAGCCTTTACAAATCCATAGTCAGACCCGCACTATTTCTCACATCGCCCGAAACTGCGCATTATGTTGCCAAATGGGCGTTCAGGCGCGCAAGGCTCTGGAAGCTGCTGCGTTGGCGGCTATGCGTAGAGGACGAGCGATTACAAGTCAAAGTAGGTCAGTTGACCCTGGCAAATCCAGTCGGATTAGCGGCAGGCTTCGACAAGAATTGCGAGATGTACAGAGCGCTCTTGGACATCGGTTTCGGATATGTTGTCCTAGGCACTGTAACAATTAACCCGCGCGAAGGCAATCCAAAACCAAGAATGTGGCGGTATCCTGGTCGCTCACTGGTCAATTCAATGGGGTTACCGAATGATGGAGCGCGAAAGATTGCAGGCAATCTCTCGAGATCAATGGACAGGCCTAAGCCGCTTGTAGTCAGTATTTCTGGGCTTAGCGAAGAGGAGTTTGTTGATTGCTACCGGGAAATTGTGTGCTTTGCTGATGCAATTGAGCTGAATATCAGTACGCCGAACACTGTTGGTGTCAGAATTTTTCAAGATCCTGCTGTGTTCAAGAAGCTTCTGGATGGCCTTGGCGGGGTTAGAGATCACGGGAAACCATTCTGGGTGAAGATTCCACCCTACTTCACTGAGAAGGAGCGCGAGAATGTCCTCGAACTCGTAGATGTGGCGGTCCGAGAATCGGTCGACGCTATTACAGCCGTTAACACTAGGATTATTCAGGAGCCTCGGGCCAGCATAGGCACGGGTGGCTTGAGCGGTCCACTGATCTTCAAAGACATGCTGCGAATTGTCTCTGACGTCTACCAGCATACGCGAGGGAAAATCCCCATCAACGCATGCGGCGGCATTTCTTCAGCCCAAGACACTTGGGAAGCTTTGAAGGCAGGCGCATCATCAGTTCAACTCTACACAGCGTTGATCTATGAAGGCCCAAGAATAGTATCAAGCATAAATCAAGGCTTGCTCCGGATGCTGGAAGACGCCAAGCTAAGCTCGCTGAGTGAACTCACTGGGGCTGGCGAGCATTGAGCCCCTGGAGGCGTATGACTTCACTATGCTCGAAAGCTGTCAGCAAAGCATATCTTAAGACGCAATCCACTCCGCAGAAGATGAATCAGATGTCGAATACTCTCACTTCTCGTCCCGCTGAGAAGTATGCAGAAGATTTTCTCCGCCTTCTCAAACTGAACTCAGAACCTATAGCAAAGTGTGAGTGGTCATGCATCCTCTGGTCCAAAGAATATTGGGCTAACCAAGCTAGGAAGATGGCGCTGAACCTGCAACTGGCCAAGGAGAAACTCGGTCTCTCTGTCAGCGACAGGCAAAGCCTTGAGCCATTGTTCCAGGATTCTGGATTCATGAACACGATTTCCCAAGTTTACTCAAAACTGTTCGATGGGACAGAGCGAAGCTGTGCTGTGAAGGAGTTTCGAAGCTGCCCATACGCCGGCCAGCGCGAGCACCTTCTGAATCGGGGCCTATTGGCAAATACCTTTGTAACGATCCTCCAGAAGGCCACAATGTACTCTATGCTCGAGCATCATCCGTTGGATAGCGGCCTGATTCATGATGAGTATACTAATGCTTATGGAATCGACATGACGAATTATGAGGACATGGAAAAGTCACTAAACGATGGTAGGTTCCAAGAGTTGTTCGGAGCCGTGGTCAAGCGAGCTACGCAGCTCGCGGGACTTCTGTCCGAGACCACGGAGTGAAACTCAAGAAAGAGGGATTCATTCCCTTTTCTATGCCACAACGACTAGTTGGCCTATCATCTGTGCGTGGTCGGGGGCGCAGCCGGGAACCGGGCATAGTATTGTGTAAGTTCCCGTTGCGTTTGCGTCAAATTCGATTCTGGCTGACTGGTCTCCGGTTAAGGGGCCTGTGTTGAGGTTCAGTTCTGGAATTATGACGCCGTGTATTGAATCATCATCCGTGTTGGTAACGATTAGGACGATGTGGTCGCCCTTGTGAACGGTTATGGTTGCAGGGTCGAAAACGTGCCTCTCGCCTCCGTTCTGCATGAGCATCTTGATGTCTATCTTGACCGTCTCAGTCTTCCGCTGCGCGGTAGTCCCGAATTGATAGAAAGCGAAAACGCCTGCTAGTACGACGACCAGCAGTATCACCCCGAACAGGATACGCTTATCGAACCCTTTCTTGGCTGGCGTACTCTGCATTTTTCTTTCACCTCCTCCCTTCTCCTCGGTTATTTCAGTTGTTGACCCCTGCTTGATAGCACGGATTTGGGCGAACACGTAGCCGTACGCTGCCCAAACGGATCCGACTATCAGAAGGATCATCGTGATGAATGGCACACCCTGTGCCAATGGAACGCCGACCAGCCTCAGGTCGGGCATTCGGTTTTGGCCCCGCACGTACGGCAGAGTGGATATGCTCTCGCCAGAGAGGCTGGGGATTATGCTTACAAGAATCGGTTCCCGGGCTCCTGGGCCAACGTTAACGGTCAACCTTTTCGCGCTAGGCCCGAATTTCTCAGAGCCGACAAATTCTACCACGATATCCCATTCGCCGCTGCGCAAGAATGTGTAACCCACCCTGGCTACTCCGTTCTGGTCCGTCAACCCGGTGCCTATCTTCATGGGGCCGAGAGTGGTGTTGGCGTAGAAGTCTACTTGGGCGCCCGCGACGGGTTGTCCTCCTTGGGTCAAGGTTGCCATAAAGCTGGTGGCCTGTCCTTCACTCGACGCCTCATCAACCATCACATCAATCTCAGTTGGAAGACGGCCTGTGTCATCTTGACCTGCCACAACAACTCTGCCGGAGCTCAGATTCAACATACCATCGCACGGGATAACACAGTAGAAAGCAAACGTTCCCGTTTGAGTGGCTATGAAATCCAAAGTTGCTGTTGGATTCGTTTTGCTGACTATGCTTGTTCTTAGATCGTAGCCCTCTAGGAAGATGACGTGGGGGTTATCGTATGGAAGATCGCTGTCTCCATATACGAATGTGATGTGCACTACGTCGCCCCGCCTAAGCTCAAGAAGCAATGGCGCGTTCGTCCCATTGAAGCCGTATCTGCTCACTGTCACTGTGAAGCTCTTCGGATCGACGGCAGCGGAAACGGACTTCGCGGCGGATTGGCTTGAGACGGTCACAGGCAAGGCCAAAGCAGCTATTACAAGAAGCGCAATCGCACTCAACAACACGGCGCTCTTTCTATTGCCCAACATAATCCACACCTCCATCATCCTGCCTAGTCAACGCGTCAGAGCGCTCCGCAGAAAAACCGAAACCACCTGAGGTAACACTCGGCCCAGTGAAGTCGGAAGGCTCTTCAGTAATTCCTTCTGTCTCCCAGATCGAGACTATGGGAAACACACGCGAGAATACCGCATAAAGTAGAATGAACCCTGCGATGGATGCTGCTGTAATCGACCATTCAACCCACGTAGGATGATACGTGGCCCAAAATTCTCCGACTTGGGCTCTGGCCAAAGTTGGAATTATTACAAGGAATCTTTTGATCCACATTCCCACAACCACTAGTGCCGAAGCCACCGAGTAGCCGAGAATGTTTCGGGTTCTTGGTAGTGAGAGAAGTATCGCCGGAACAATCAGCCCAAGTATCTGGACTGAAAGAAATAGTATTGAAAAGTCGCCGGTAAAGAGGACGCTGAGCAGTTGGCCTTCAGACGTTTCCCACTTGTATGCTGGGGTCAAGTATTCGTTCAGCGTGAAGTAGACATAAACCACTATCATAGCGAGCATCAAGTTAGCCAAATTGCTGAAGTGCTTGGTCGTGATGTAACTGTCGAGCCTGTAGAAGTGACGGAAGAAGGCCATCGCAAGGATGACCGATGCCACACCTGACAGTAGAGCACCTGCAACGAAGTAGGGGCCAAAAACCGAACTGTTCCATCCCACCCGCAAGGTCATCGCGAAAATCCAGGAGACAACGGTGTGAACCGAGATCGCGATAGGAATTATCAGAACCGTCATTACGCCGATGGCTTTCTCAAGTTTCTCATGTTGGTACGCAGTGCCAGTCCAACCGAATGAGAAGACTTTGTAAAGCCTGCGCCGAATGGCGGACACTCCTCCAAGCCTGTCCCGCAGCAGCGCGGTGTCGGGTACCATTGGAAGAAGAAGGAAGACGAGGCTGCCCGTCAGGTAGGTTCCAATCGAGATGAAGTCCCACAGAATCGGTGACTGTATTCTGCCATAGAACAATATGTTTAGGATCCTGTCTGGCCTCCCCAGGTCTACGATCGGCATGGTCGCTCCTACTGCGAGCGAGCATGCGGTGATGGCTTCGGCCATCCGGGTGATGGGCTTTCTCCATTCGGCTCCACTTAGCCGGAGTATAGCTGACATTAGTGCACCTACGTGGCTGATCCCGATGAAGAAGACGAAGTTGGTTATGTAGAGCCCCCAGAGCACGTTGTTGCGCATCGCAGTCACGGCGAGGCCATCCTGAAGCTGAACAGAGTAAGCGTAGGCGCCTAAGCCGACAATTCCGAATAGGATGCCAACGAATGCATAGTACGCCTTGCTGTAGTTGGTCAACGGTTTGAGGAGAACAGGAGAGGTCTGGATTTCTTTCATGATTTCATCACTTTCCTGATGGTGGAAGGTAGTAGAGGCTGGGCTCGGTTCCCAGCTCTTCTCTAAACCTGTAACCGCTTCTTCTTGCAAGAGTCTCGGAAAGAACGAGTGTTTCTTGGCCGTTGGTTATGGCGTCCTCGTTCGCGTCGCCGAAGAAGATTGCATTCATGCCCTCCTTATGGCATGCTTCCACGCACGCGGGTAGCCGCCCCATTCGAACCCTGTGGGAACACCAATTGCACTTCTCGGTTGTTCCCTTCCTGTGAGGAACCGGATAATCCGGCGTGTAGTTAATGAATTGTTCGTCCGGTGTGTGAGGCGGCTCCCCCCAGTTGAAATACCTACGGTCATAGGGGCATGCGGCCATGCAGAACCTGCAGCCGATACAACGGGTATTGTCAATTACGACGAGCCCCTCGTCGTTATAGTATGTTGCGCCTACCGGGCAGACCTTGACGCAAGGGGCATTCTGGCAATTGAAGCATGGCATTGGAAGAAATTGTGCCGCGTCATTTGGATCCGAAGAGGTATGGACGACTTTGATCCATTCTTGGTACCCGTTATAGTTTGGATTCCCCCACGCGGGAGGAATATGATGCTCGTCCACACAAGCCTGAGTACACTTCTGGCAGCCGTTGCACCTTTCCAAGTCGATAACCATAACCCACCTTCTTTGGCCACCGCCAGCCATCTGGGCCATAGCAGTAAACTTGGAACGGGTTTCAGCAAAGTTCGAGAGAGCCATTCCACCAGCTGCAGCAACTCCGACGCTGGCAGCCCATTTCATGAAACGACGTCTTGAGAGAGTCTTGGGCTTCACTACATTCACCTCAAGTCTTTGCCGAAATTCACAGAGAACACGCATCTCTTGGCACCGAACTCGGTTCCTCGACTCTCCAGTAACCTGACACGAGTGTCGACACCGAGCCGTTCCTCGAATATTGTCCTCAGAATTCCCTCTCTTAACGTACAGTTCGTTGCAACCATCGCGTCGGGGATCTGCTCACAGCCTAAACATTCAGACACACTCAGAGTGGCTCCTGAGCTGGTTGGTTCGACGTCTACCCTGCCCAGGCGGAGTGAATTGAACAGAACACGAAGCTCCTCGACCACCGAGGAGAATGATGTTGAGGTCATGGCTCGGGCAAGTTCCACACCAAGACTCGTCGCAACTCCACGAAGAAGAGCCTCCGATGATATGCCTGATACGTGCTGAAGCCTCCTTAACGCGGGCGCGAAAATGTCCACGAGCGAAACGAAATCAGGCTCGGTTGATGCCATGCGCTTTGACTTTCCTTTGCGGACTGGAAGTGGAGCGCTGTAGACAACGATAGACCTTTTTCAGAAAACTATTCTACCCAACGAACAGAACTCGAGTTCTGTTCAGTCCAAACATTAGCAGTGTCAGAAATTCACTCGGTATGAGGTGAACAGGCATCCATAACATATGGCCTAGCGTTGGAACATCAGGAATTCATCACCAGATCCTGGCCGAGTCAAGCCATGCGCTCGAAGTTCCCCTTCGTGGGACCCGCCAATGACGTTTTTCAGACAATTGCGATCTGCCGCAAGACATACTACCAAGAACCGCTCGCGCTTAGTTCAGACACCCTTGAGGGCCATCTGTGCCAACACTAGACGAGAAGGTGCGCTGGAACGTTTGACATTGATTCGCTGAAGCAGCGACTTCTGTCGGAGGAGAAGGTCACAAGTTCAAGCAATCTAGGATTACCTGCCGCCTCCGTGGCCATAATCATCGACCCGGAGCTCTCGGGTGGCTCGGTTCTGCTGATTCGGCGAGTGGAAAGAGAAGGTGACCCTTGGTCGGGGCAGGTAGCATTTCCAGGGGGTCGCAGGGGACCCAATGACAAAACGCTCCTTGATACAGCTGTCCGGGAGGCTTGGGAGGAGGTTGGCATCGGGCTACGAGAACATGAATTGTTTGGTGTCCTATCCTTGGTGCCGACTCGCAGCGGTCGAATCGTGATTGCACCGTTCGTCTTTCGCCTCAAGGCCAAGGTCGCCGTTCGCACGAACGAAGAAGTTGCTGAAAGGATCTGGGTACCATTAAGCGAGCTACAAACCGCTCCAGTCAGTAAAACCGATGTTCAGGTCGAAGAGGGAAGGCTTGTGGTTGATGCCTACATAATTCGCGGTCACGTGATTTGGGGGCTGACCTTCAGAATCATAAACCAGCTCCTTCAACGCGAACAGACGTCGGACTTGTAGCCACGCATGAGAGCAGAAAAAAAGTTCTCGCGTAAAATGCGCTTGCTAACAGGGTGTTGCAGGAGTCTCTCTATGCGCTGGACGGGGTTGTTGTGCTCATCTACGCCTGAGGCGAAACGATGACAGGCAGTTCAGCCTAAAGTCAGAGTCTCTCTGACGCGATATGCGACGTAATCTGAGCGAGACTCATAATCTCGGCCTCAAGGCTTGACTACGGATCTAATCACTTCTTCGAGGCTCGTTTCGGTCTCAGGGCTCAATTGGAATTCTTCGATGATCGCTTGCCTAATCCGGCGCTCTATGCCCCCCGCGGACTTCCCGAAAACGTGGTGCAGTGCCACTGAGAATTCTTGTGGTTTGTCGGGGATCTGGTAGCGTTTTAGCGAGTAGTTGCGTCGCATGTAGAATGTCAGGGCCCGCCGCACCTCAGGCCCGAACTTGTTCAGGACCGTGTCGATGCAGGACAGGAGCCTGCGACGTTTCTCGTCAACCTGAACGGCCGTTTTGTGTAGATCATTGTTCAAACTTTACCCATTCCCACATTCCGCCAAGCCTTGTACAGGAGGAAGATGCTGTAGGTCATCAGTATGAAGAAGAAGAGGTAGGCGAAGAAATGCCCGAAATGAAGAGACTCAGCTCCCATCAGGGCAAAAATGTCAATGAAAGAGCCGAGCGCATACAGAAAGAACGCGGGAACCATGAGCAGAAAGGGTTTGTACAACATTCCGCCCTTGAAGAAAGAACTCAGCCTGAAAGTGTAGATTCCCACGGCCACAGAGAAGACAGTACCCAACATCTGGGTGTATACATCCCAGAGTTCAATCAATCCAGAAAGCCCACAGGGTTTGATGGAGACGGACGCTATAAATCAATTTCAGCAAAATGCAAGGATTCCCACACTGTTGACAGATATACCGTACACTATAAATTGCGAGCAGGCGCAACTCAGGGCCTCAAGATCGATACAAATGCATAGTTTTCATGTCCTAAGTCGGAATCAGTTCGGATTTCTGTTTCCCGATGAGTATGGTTCACGGTTTGGATATTCGGGATGACGCATGACCACAAAACTGACGCCGCGAGAGAAGCAGCTCGGCGAAGAAGAGCTCTTCGGCATGCTGGGCCATCGTTTTCGACTCGCGATTCTCGACCTGCTGCATGAGAACGTTGAGCTCTCCTATTCTGAACTCTTAGAGATGCTTGGCATCGATGAAGGACTGCTGAATTTTCACCTGCGAAAGATGCGAAAACTTGTGAGGATCACCGAGGCGAAGACCTACATGCTTTCTGATTTGGGTAAGACCGCATATGCCCTGATCCAGAAAGTTCAGGACAAATCCGGCGCAGCCCAAGAAGAAATAGCTCTGGCAGCACCTATTGTCCCAGCACTCACTAGCGGCATCGTTCTGCGCCGTATTCTGGCGTTCTTGGTTGATGCTGCAATACTGATGGCAAGCACCGGCCTAGTCTTTGACAAGAACTTTCTTTCCTTCGCGTATCGTTTACTTCGGCTTGAGTTCGGCAATCTTTTGCTTCCGGAACTTAGCTACCAGGCCATCGCGTCATACTCACATATCTTCTTTGCAGCTTACATAATCTTCACCGTTCTCGAAGCTTACAAAGGCCAGACGCTTGGAAAATTCCTCTTCAAAATCAGGGTAGTAAAAATACGGGCTGCGCAAAACGCGCGTGGTAGGCTTTCACTCATGGACTCTGCAGTGAGAAATCTCGGCAAAGTATTCCTCTTGCCCCTGGACCTTATTATTGGCCTGATCTTCTACAGCGGCGCAGGCTACCTGAGGTTTTTCGATTTCTACACCAGGTCAACTGTGGAAACAGTTGAGGTTCTCTAGAATCAGCGTCAATTCAGATATTGGGCATTGCCGCTGTCGGCTCGAAACCGAGACGATGCCAGTAGGTTACTCTACCAATGAGTGTTTCAATTGGAAGGTTAGCGTGACCGCAAAAATAGACATTACCGCAAAATGCGCCAATCGATCCACTCCTCCGAATAATTCGCCGAAGGCATCGCGGAGGGCCTCGGTCGTTAACCACCCTATCAGAACGATCAGAAGAATCGTGGGGAAGCTTCCGGGATGACCGCCCCTTCGTTGCCTTATTACTTGTACAATGAAAGTAATGATCGCCGCGGTAAGAATGACCAAAGTAAGGTTCGCGATATACTGAGATGTCAATTCAGTAGCGCCTCCATAGATATGCGTAGACAACGGCCAAAGCCAATGCGGAAACGGCGGCTCCAAATTCGAATGACTCTTCAAAAATGGGCTCCTGTAAGTATGCGAACAAGTGATGAAAGCCGTGAAAGAGGACCATCGAGGATAGAAATAATGGCAGGAGCAGCAGAGGCAGCCCTACACGAAGCGCCCTTCGCGTAACATAGAAGGCTATCCCACTCGAATAGAGCATGAGAAAGAAACTGGCTAGCTCCAAAATGTCTGCCAAGTCAGTCAAATCCGTATATCGAATAAATCAGCGACGCAAACCCAAGAACAACCATTGTGGACTCAATCATGCTCACGTCAACAAGCTGGAAGCCCAAGAACTCAAACAGAATCCCAGCAGCAACAGAACCTGCCGTTATGAGCGCGAACCCCAGCGATAGAAAGATCATATCCTTGCTGCGGTTTCTTCTATAGGCCTTAAAGCCCAGGTAGACCAGCACGGTGCCGAGTAGAACTATTGTTATCTTAAGCGCGCGGAGAAAGATTATGTCCTGTACCATCATCTCACCTCTCTCAGAGTGAAGAACCGCTTCAGCATCTTCTCGTCTGCCTGCACGTTCGGTGCCACATCTACGTCGAGGGTTCCCCTGTCAAAGCGAACGTTCGCGGATCGAATCGAGCTTCTGAAGAGCTCGTACTTCTTTCCGTCATCGGTCACAATAATTCTCTCGACCTTAAGAAGACCGGATGCCTTCAACTCCTTGACCTTCCTGTAGGCCGAAGTGATCGGAATCGCCTGTTCCCGTGTGATATCCATAACTGATTTCGCGGCGTGGATTGTGGTCGTCAGGATAAGCCTCGCTTGGTCGTCTGCCAGCGCCCGTATTATCGCTCTCTTGCTTTCTTCCAGGCTGGTTTCCACACCCATCGCTTCTTTCCAGATTTGGAAACCCTTGTATTTAGATGATCCAGTTTCGACTAGTAGGCTGTTTGACGATTTCCAGCTCTGGAAACCAGCATCGGTAAACGTATTCTCTGTTTTAATGCGGCCAAATCAGACCATATTCTGAAGATGAAGCGAATGAAGAAGAACATCGTGATACTTGCGGTTGTTATAGTGATCTTGGCAGTTGCCAGCGGCCTCTACATTACCACGAGGCCCACAACCAGACAGATCACCATTCAAGCCTACGACTTCTTCTTTGTAGAACCAGGCGTCACCGGAAACAACCCCACGATAACCGTGAACTCTGGCGATACCATCGTCCTGACCATTCAGAATCTGGGAAGCAAGGACCATGAGCTCTTCGTTCTAACACAGTCAGACTACAACAGTTACGTCAAAGCAAAAGAAATGGGTCAAGCTGCAGAGGAACCTGAGCCAGCGTTTGACGAGGCTGAGGTTGAAGACGTTTCGCCCGGGCAATCGAAAACGGGAACATTCATCGTCGGACAACCCGGGACATATGTTTATGCATGCTTGGACGACGACGGCACCGAACCGTTGATTCACGCAAACAAGGGTATGTTCGGAACCTTCCAAGTCCAGCAGAGCGGCATGTTCGGCCTGTCGACGAACATTACTCAAGGGCTTAGCAACCTACCCACGATCTACGCCTTTCAGGCCTACCTACTAGTGGCGGTTGTCGTAGCAGGCACATTTGCAGGAAAACACGTACCATAATCACATGACCGCATTCGGGCCTACTTTCCTCCTTTTTTCGATCACTCAAGCTCCGATTCTCCATGGCCTGAGGCTTGACGTTTAATATAGCGGCTAAGGCTGAGCCCTTTCTTGAAGATTGAGGATGCAAGGTCCGACTGCAGCTGTGATTATGCAGCTGAGTTTGAAGTATGTGAAGGCCAGCCTGCTTTACTTAGTTGTGGTCGGCACGCTGCTTCTGTTGACGTTCGCCCACTTGATGCCGTTCGATATGTCAGCGTTCTACTTTATGCAGCTTTACGGTTTCGTGGCCATGATGATCTTCGGCCTATCCTACCTCTTCGTGCCTTCCTTCTCCCACGCATTCCTCTACAGCCTACGTCTTGCTAGGCTTCAGTTTTGGTTGATGAATGTAGGCGTCATTGGGCTTACGATCTCATTTTCTGGACTTCTGCCCTACAACCCTGACATAGGGTCTGTAGTGGTTGGTTCTTTACTGGTGCAGGTTGTCGCATTGTACTTGCATGCCTACAACCTCTGGCGAACCATGAAGGGCTGGAAGGGCTCACCGGGCGAGAGGCTGGCCCGGCAATCCGCTGGAACGAAATAGCAGTCCCAAAATGACTGGCGCAAATGTCGAAAATCCTAGATGCCTTCCTTGCGAAAGCGATTGTTCGAATCTTGGCGCTCCTCGCTGATAGCCATCTTACTGCGCCGCATTGGACCGAGGGGAGGCACATCGGATAATAATAAGAATGGAAGCTGACGGCTTACGGCTCGGCTCGCAGTAATTTAGCGACGGGCCCGCTGCGTGGTCTCAATAGATGGTTGATAATCCGACATCCGACAAGGAAACTATGGTACAGGAACTTGCGCGTTTCGTAGTCGAGGCATCCTTTGAGAAACTTTCAGAGGCCGCGAAGAGGGAACTGAAAATTCGTGTGATAGATTCCTTGGGTTGCGCCATCGGCGCCCTCGAAGGCGAACCGATCAGGATTATCAGCGCCCATCTGGATGATTTTGGTGGCGCCGAACGATGTACGCTAATCGGCGGAGGGAAGATATCACCCGATCTTGCGGCTTTCTACAATGGGGCACTTGTTCGCTACCTAGATTTCAATGACAGCTACTTGGCTAAAGGGGAAACCTGCCACCCCAGCGACAACGTAGCTCCCGTGCTGGCGGCCTCGGAATATGCCAAGGCCCACGGAAGAGAACTACTCGTATCCTTGGCAGTAGCCTACCAAGTGCAGTGCCGTCTCAGCGATGTTGCCCCCGTCAGAAACAAAGGGTTCGATCACACAACTCAAGGATCCTACGCTGTGGCCGCTGGCGTTTCTAAGGCATTGGGGTTGGATGAGGAGAAGACTGCGAATGCCGCCGCCATCAGCGGCACCGCACTCAACGCACTCCGTGTGACGCGAACGGGCAAGCTTTCCCATTGGAAAGGGCTCGCCTATCCCTACACAGCTTTCGGAGCTACACAGGCAACATACTTGGCCATGCGTGGCATAACTGGACCACCTGAGGTTTTCGAGGGCAACAAAGGTTTCATGCATTCCATTGCGGGCAAATTTGAAATCGAATGGCCCAAGGAGAAACTAGAACGGGTTACACGGACCATCCTCAAGAAGTATAATGCGGAGATTCATTCCCAGACATCAATTGAAGGAATCATTGAGCTGAAGGAGCAGCACGGCTTCAGTGCCGAGGACATTGAAAAGATCGAGATCGAAGTCTTCGACGTGGCCTTCAACATCATCGGCGGCGGTGAGGAGGGAGGGAAGGTTCGCGTGGAAACCAAAGAGGAAGCCGACCACAGCCTACCTTACATTGTTGCCGTGGCGATTCTTGATGGCCAGGTCATGCCGGACCAGTACCTCCGGGAGAGGATTCTGCGAGATGATGTTCAACGCTTGCTCCGAAAGGTCGTGGTTAAGCCTCGCGAGGATTTCAGCCGAAGGTTCCCGAACGAAATGCCATCGAGACTGATTGTTCACCTAAGGAACGGGCGTGTCGTCGAGAAGGAGAAATCCGATTATGAAGGCTTCTACAGCCGACCCATGAGTTGGGACACCGCTGTGGCCAAGTTTGACCGACTAAGCTCACCCTACGTTGACGCTGACCTAAGAAAAGAAATAGTAGAAGTTGTCAGCAATCTGGAACACAGGCCTGTAGCGGACCTAGTGAACCTGTTAGGTAGAATCCGTAACCCTGAAGTTGGAATGAAGCGATGAGTAAGAGCAGCGATAAACCGTTCTCGTTTATTCGAATGAATGAACGCCAATCAAAACCTCGCACGAGGGGCGTTACGGAGATTCGGGGCCCCTACTATACCGTGATGGGCAAACGGTACCTAGAAGACATCCTAGAAACCATGGGAGAGTACGTTGACGTTCTCAAGTTTGCCGCAGGTTCTTTCTCCCTGATGCCTAGGCAGGCTCTCAAGGACATCCTTGACCTAGCCCACCGATATGATGTGATGGTTTCCACGGGAGGCTGGATGGAATACGTTCTTGCGCAGGGACACGAAGCCGTAGACCGTTACATCAGAGAATGCCGCGAAATTGGCTTCGACATCATCGAGGTCTCGACAGGTTTCATTACGATTCCAAATGACGATTGGCTGAGGCTTGTTGAACAAGTCCAGAAGGCCGGGCTGAAGGCGAAGCCGGAGGTTGGAATACAGTTTGGCGCAGGCGGCGCCACGGCTGTTGAAGTGTTAGCAGCTGAGGGAACACGGGACCCGGAATGGGCTATACAGCAAGCGAAGCGTTTCATCGAAGCCGGCGCCTACATGATCATGATCGAATCCGAGGGCATCACGGAAAACGTGAAAGTCTGGCGAACCGACGTCGTGAACAAGATCGTTAGCGCGCTTGGCCTGGAGAAAGTGATGTTCGAAGCTGCTGACCCCGAGGTCTATGAATGGTACATCAAGAACTACGGCCCAGAGGTCAACCTGTTCATTGACCACAGCCAGATAGTTCAGCTGGAGATTTACAGGCGGGGGATCTGGGGAACCAAGAACATCTGGGGCAGGATACTCACATACAAAGGCCCGAAAAAGTAGCCGATGGACGACCCAGTAGCGGAATATCACGGAACAAGCCAGCAGATTTCAAGTTAGCTGACCGCGGCCCATAATGGTCCCGAATGTGGTGGTACTGCGCCAGTGGCATCAACGAACCAAACGCTCTTGACACTACTTCGGACAATGCTGGGTGGATGTGCATTCCATCAATCACTGGCCTTGCGCTTCCATGTGTCCGCGCCTGTTCCGACACAGTAGGATTCTTATTCTTCTCCTCTCGTTCTAGCACGAACTGTTTCAGAGCACGTGTCTGCTATGACTGACGGTTGGTCCCCGCCCAAGAATGCGAAGATTTGGGGTCATCTGTTCAACGAGGTAGTGCGCGCAAACCACTGTATGATGTGCGGCGCATGCGTGGCTTCCTGTCCCATAAACGTGCTTAACGTGAACGTGAACGAGGAGCCAGTCATCAAGGGCCCCTGCGCCGCCTGCCAAGTCTGCTACTACAGTTGCCCTAGGCTTGAGCTACCGCTAGACGAAATCGAGTAC
>Ga0129297_10000576_pt1 | contig 17803 bp, 22 predicted proteins | sample I18A1metaG_FD_94708 | JGI IMG/M metagenome (GOLD analysis project Ga0129297, IMG submission 94708) | Lake sediment bacterial and archeal communities from Gulf of Boni, Indonesia to study Microbial Dark Matter (Phase II) - ​I18A1 metaG | ecosystem: Environmental > Aquatic > Freshwater > Lake >... | reverse complement strand
CCGCCGCGGTCCTTGCCGTCCTGGTCGCCGTCTGGTTCTTCTACACCCCCCACCTGGCGGTGCGGGGGATGCGGGCCGCCGCCGAGGAACGGGACTCCGCGAGGCTTTCGGGGTATGTCAACTTCCCGGCGGTGAAAGAGAACCTGAAGGCCTCCTTCAATGCCAAGATCGCCGCCGAGACGGCCAGGCAAAAGGAGAACCCCTTCGCCGCCCTCGGCGCGGCCCTGGCGGCCGCCTTCCTCTCCCCCCTCATCGACGCCCTGGTGACGCCGGAGAGCCTGGCGATGATCATGAAGGGGGACAAGCCCGAACCGGGCAAGGCGAAGGGGGAACCTTCCAAGTCCCCGGCGGAGATCGAGTCGTCCATGGCCTACGAGGGGGTGAACAGTTTCGTGGTGACCATCAGGAAGAAGAACGATCCCAAGGGGGAGACCATGGGGCTGGTGTTCAACCGGGAGGGGCTGCTGTCACCCTGGAAGCTGACGGCGCTCCGGTTGCCGCTGTGAGGGGGTGCCGGCGGGGCGGCTGTATTGTGAAGTGGGGAAAGCTGATGTTTCAAGGCCTGACTCCAAGACCTGTACGGTCCCCACCCCCGCTTCGGCACCGTGTGCGTGATCGACTTCGCCGGCGGGTTCAGGGAGTAGGTCGGACCCGGAGCCCCCTCCCTGCAGGTTTTTTTACAACTGTAAAATTTCTTTACACCTCCCGTGAAACGCCGTGCAGAGCTGGCTCGCGGGTGATGGAGTACCTGAGTGTAAAATTTCTTTACACCGTTACCCCTCGCCCGTGCAGGCACCTCCCCTGCCTCTTTCCCTGTAACCATCCGATTTTTGCCCCTTTATTTTTCTCCGTCATTACCGGCCGAGTTGGCACTCCCCGTGCTTCTCTTTTGAACTTGGGCAGGCCTCGGTGCCATGTGTTGAGGTCCCGCCGCGGCCCGTCTTCCCTGTGTTGACAGCCGGCGGCGCGGGGTATATGGTGTAGACATTTTTAATGTGATGGGATTGTTGATGAAGAGGGTAGGGAGATAAATCGTTTAAAGGAGCCGCGCTGCCGGGGTTGACCGATGGGGTGGTTTTTTTGTGGAGACGGAAAAATTTTATTTATGAAGTAGAAGAACTAGCAAGGATTCTATTTAAGCGGCAGGAGTGCTTTGCTGCAATTGCAGACAGATAAAAAGTCCAGTTAATGATGAGGTAGTTAATGATGCTTCAATATAAACCACCAATGTCAGTTCATTTCATTTGGCAACCATCAGATAGCGAAGTGGTTAGTCCGATTATCGAAACTGTTTCAAAATCCCTGACAAGGGACATCAATAGGCCATTTTCCCGCAATCTTAACATCCCTCTCTTTTTTTATAGCTCTGACACTCCTTCCATAACGCCAGATGACTCCCCTCAGGATTATGCCGAGCGAAATGTCATATTTGTGTTCACAAGTGTCAACACCATGGGAAGGCCAAATTGGTGTGATTATATTGCCGCACTGCCTCATTCGACAGGTACCAAAATAGTTCCGGTCGCATTATCTCGGGACGGATTAGGGCATAGTGGAGAAGGCAGTCTTAAGGACTTGAATTTTATTCGGACTTACGAATGGCTAGAAACAACTAAGGTTCAACAAGCGGTTCTTGCCATGGCGCACGAAATCTATCGACATGGTTTTGCTGAAGTGTCTGCGGTCGCTACTGGCAATACATCGTCAATAAAGATTTTCTTGAGTCATGCAAAACCCGGTGATACCGGTCGTTTACATGCGGAGGCAATCAAGAGGTTCATTGAAAATACGAACATGTCTCATTTCTTTGATGCAACAACAATTTCTCCGGGATTTAAGTTTAACGAGGAGATAAAAAAACACATCAAGGAATCGACCATGGTGGCAATTTGCAGCGATGAGTATTCCTCTCGCTACTGGTGTCAGCTTGAAATATTATGTGCCAAAGAGCTGCAACGCCCCATGATTGCGGTTAATTGCCTGAATGAGTTTGAGGATAGGATATTTCCGGCCAGTTCCAATGTTCCATGCATACACGTGTTACCCGACACCCCACTTAACGAAGTCGACATCCTGAAAATACTGATAGCGGCATTACTGGAAACCATTCGCCATTGCCACGCCTTATCATCACTCGATTACTACAAAAAATGTGACTGGATTGCATCTGACTGCGAAATTTCCTCTAGGCCTCCGGAAATTCGTCAATTGCTTGCAATTAAACAGGTTGGCAAAACCAATAGTCTTTGTTACCCCGAGCCGCCAATTTACTCGGAAGAAGCAGAATGGCATAACCAACTTGACCTACAAACATTTACTCCCCTTTGGAGCAAGTCAGAAAGCAACGTTTTACACGGAGTACGTGTCGGCATTTCCATTTCGGATGTTCCAATTGATGGATTTAAATCCCATCATCTTCATCCCAACCAATCAGTACGACTCGCTCAGGATATCGCGCGTCACCTTCTCGCCAGATCGGCCACTCTCATCTATGGCGGTGATCTGCGCAAAGATGGATTCACCGAATTTATCCTTGATGAGGCAATAGCTCTCAAAAATCGCCTGAATACTGATGATATCCACGTTGAGAATCACTTGGCATGGCCTCTCTACAAAGCAGATGAACAGGTGATAGCGTGGCGAGCCAAATATAAACCGGTTATGGAAACCTTAGAGCATGGTGTTCCTGATGATGTAGCAGGCGACGTCGATGTAGATGTCTTCTTGCCACCCAATACGTCGCAGAACAAATACGTCTGGTCACGCTGTCTCACGGAAATGCGGCTTAAATCGATTGAATCCTGTCAGGCCCGCATCTGTGCTGGTGGGAAGCTCTCTGGCTACAATGGGAAAATGCCCGGTGTGCTGGAAGAGATAGTAATTACGATCCAGAAAAACAAGCCTGTCTATCTGTTGGGTGCTTTTGGCGGCGTAGTTGGTGAGGTATGCAAGGTTGTGAGGAAAGAGGTGTATCCGGAAGCCCTAACAGAGGCTTGGCAGATAACACATAATGCTGAGTATGCAGATCTTCAGGTAATTGCAGCCAAAAACGGAAACCAAGCTGATTATGAGTTGCTGAAGACGATTTTCGAAGGCATAGATATTTCAAATGTGTCAATGAGGGCAGGACTTAGCGAGGAGGACTACTTACGGTTGATGGAAACTCCTTTTGTTGATGAAGCTATTCATCTGATCATGAATGGGCTTAAAAACATTTCTTGTTAAATCAATTTCAACGCTAGAACGTGGAGGGGTAAATGAAACAATATAAAAATGTTTTTATTAGTCATCATGGCAAAGACGATGAGCATATTAAAAAATTAAAAGACCTGTTGAAAAGTAAAGACTATGTACTTAGAAACAGTTCTATAGATAGTTCTAAACCTAATGAGGCTAATTCGGATCCATATATTCAGAAATTATTACGAGATGGCATCAAGTGGGCCGGAACAACATTGGTGTTGATAGGTCAAAATACACACACCCGAGAGTGGGTAAATTGGGAAATTGAACAATCAGAAAAGGCTGGTAACAGAATTGTAGGAATATATATTCGTGGAGCAACAGATGCTGACGTCCCAGAAGCTTTTGAAAAGTTCGGTCATGCTTTAGTCGGCTGGAACTCTGATAAAATGATCGATGCCATTGAAGGTAAATGTGACGATTGGAATAAACCCGATGGAACTCCTTGGACTAACAGATTTATACCTCCAAGAGGAGACTGTGCGCGATGAGAATATTTTCCTATGTTATCCCACGTGATTATGGTTTTGCACCGAACCCTTTTTTTGGGATATGTACCCTAGCAACGTGCATGCCAAAAATTAGAAGGAGTGCCGTTGTCGGCGATTGGGTTATTGGAACATCTCCAGCAAAAATAGGTGTAGGAAAGTTGATTTATGCAATGAAGGTTGTTGAGAAAATGACGTTTAACTCATATTGGGCTGATAGTCGATTTATAGATAAGAAACCTGTAATGACGAAAAGTTTGAAAAAAATGTATGGAGACAACATATATTTTTATGATGGTGCCGCTTGGCTACAGGCTGATTCCCACCATAGTAATAATGATGGTTCTATCAATACTAAGAATCTTAATAATGATACTTCAGCAGATGCTGTTTTAATATCAAATCATTTTTACTATTTTGGAGAGGACTGTATTGATATTCCAGAAGGCTTGAAGGAAGAAGTTTGTAAAAAAGGCATTGGATATAAATTTGTTTCCAGTGACTCATGGAATAAACTCCACACATTTTTGGAGGCAAATTACGAATTGGGGTATCATGGTCATCCAGTTCTCTTCAATAATTTCAAGAGATATCCAGGACCACGATAGCAGAAATAATTAGCGCGAGGATATTAATGGCATTTTGGGGAAGTGATACAATCAGGCAAAAACAGGTAATAGAAGGTTTAGTTTTTCCTTACGAAGACAACAGAATTGAGCATGGACAATATTTATTAAGCGTTGGGCCAGAATCATTTGTTACAGTTAATGATACAAAAACTGAAATGAAAGGACTTTACGATCAGATCAGCATTGAGCCAGGACAGTTTGCTATCATATTGACTGAAGAAACAGTGACGGTGCCCAAAAATGCCATAGCTTTTATATCGATTAGAGCGAGTATTAAATTTCGTGGTTTAGTCAATGTTTCAGGATTTCATGTCGATCCAGGTTTTACTGGAAGGCTGAAGTTTGCTGTTTACAATGCTGGCCCTAATCCAATTGTTTTAGAAAGAAGCCAGCCACTTTTCCCAATATGGTTTGCTGATATGGACGATGGTAATTCAGATGAATATGATGGTGTTCACAAGGCACAGCGCCATATCACTGCTGACGATGTGAACAGGCTTCGGGGCCAAATCGCTTCACCAAACGTATTAAAACAGGAAATAGAGGAGCTTAAACACGCAATTGACAAAAATTACGATAAATTAAACCATAGACTTACAATTTGGACTGGTATTGCCGTAGCCGCTTTCATGTTATTTGTCGGCATCTGGGCTAAAGAATATTTCTTCAAAAGTAGTAGTGAAACAGCGTCTGGACAATCACAGGTCAAGACGACTCTGGATAGAAAGCCATCCCAATAAAATGAGTTATTATGGACGCTAAATTTTATATATTTGAAGGACCTGATGGAATAGGAAAAACAACTTTATCGAAGATGTTTTCTTGTTATCTCAGTTCAATAGGTCAAAACAACAAGTATCTCTCATTTCCTGGTAATTGCTCTGGGACTCTTGGAAAACATATTTACGAAATCCATCACGAGTTGTGTGATGCTGGTATATCTACGATCAATCCAACAAGTTTGCAGATGCTTCATGTTGCATCTCATATTGATGCAATCGAGTCCGCAATTTTGCCGGCATTACGTTCGGGACAATCAATCGTACTCGATAGATTCTGGTGGTCAACGATAGTTTATGGTAGGGTGTACGGTGCAAAAGAAGAGTCTCTTCAAAAATTAATTGAAATTGAGAAAATGCATTGGGCAGAATTTCAACCGGTGTGTGTTTTCTTGCTAAAACGTCACAACTCGCTGAAATCTCCTCCGGTTGCTCATTGGAGCGAATTGACTGAAGCTTACGAGGTACTTGCTCAGCAGGAATGTACAACGACGCGAATTCAGGTCATTGCCAACGAAGCAACTACGGATGACGCTCTAAGGCAGATAATTGAGGTTTATGAAAGTTTTACGAAAAAAAACGGTGTCTAGAAGACAAACTCACGAACAATTTCATTTGAGTCTTGATCCCGTACCATCTAATTTGACACCACAGATTGAAATCATCAGCAAGTCATTGCCAGCAATGCCAACGGTCGTTTATGACACCTACTGGCGTTTTGCCGCCGAAAGACAGGCAATTTTCTTTGCGAGGATGAAAGCCTCACTCCCACCGTGGACTTCTGATCCTATCCTGCGAGTACATAAGTTCACTAATTGTTATCGGGCATCAGACCGTGTGAGCCAGTATCTCATTAGGCATGTTATTTACTCCAGAAGCCAGAATCCTGCGGAAGTGTTCTTCCGAACACTTCTCTTCAAAATATTCAATCGGATTGAGACTTGGGAACTGTTGACGGCTAATTTCGGTGAAGTAACCTACGCAGATTATTCCTTTGATCGGTATGACGCCGTTTTGACCCAAGCAATCGAGAGCGGTTCAAGAATATATTCGGCTGCCTACATAATGCCATCCGGCGGGCCTTCTTCACCATTTGCTAAAAAACACAGGATGCACCTGACGTTGCTTGAAAGGATGATGAAAGACGAGCTTTATACAAAGCTTGCTGATTCTCCTTCTATGAAAAGTGCATTTACGTTGTTGCGCTCTTACCCGACAATCGGCGATTTCCTCGCATATCAGTTTGTTACCGATCTAAATTACAGCGAGATTCTGAATTTCGACGAAATGGATTTTGTTGTGCCAGGACCTGGGGCACGTGATGGTATTCGAAAATGTTTCAGCAACTTGGGTGGGCTTGATGAGGCTGGTATCATCAGAATGGTTACTGACAGGCAGGAAGCCGAGTTTGAAAGACTGGGACTATCCTTTAAATCGCTGTGGGGAAGGCAACTGCAGTTGATAGACTGTCAGAACATTTTTTGCGAAGTGGATAAATATGCACGTGTCAAACATCCAGAAGTGAGCGGTGTGACCGGGCGGCAAAGAATTAAACAAAAATTCAGTCCAATTGCCAAAACAATCAATTATTGGTATCCCCCGAAATGGGGGCTGAACAACAGGATCGAGTCAGGTGAAATCCCATGATTAGAGCTTTTTCGGGGAAAACAGCAGACGACGTCTGGCGTCAAGCCATTAGCGCCTTGAAAAATGATTCTGCTTGCTCGATGCAACAGAGTCGCTTGGGCGCTATGCGAGAAATCCTGCATGCAAATTTGTACATCGAAAACCCCCGTGAACGCTGGGTCGTATCAAGGATACCCGCAATCAATCCTGCATTTGCAATCGCAGAAATTTTCTGGATTTTGACCGGTAGCAATGATGCTGAGTTTATTAATTTTTGGAATCCTTCTCTCCCCAAATATGCCGGGCATGGCGACACATATCATGGAGCATACGGCTTTAGGATCATTAATCAGTTTGGAATAAATCAGCTTGAGAGAGCCTATTATGCTCTGAAAAACAACCCTGATAGCAGGCAGGTTGTTATTCAAATATGGGACGCGAAAACTGATTTGCCTGATGAGTTAGGTATGCCTGCTTCAGCCGATGTCCCATGTAATTTGTTTTCGATGCTTAAGATAAGGGATGGCAAGCTGGAATGGTCTCAGATCATGCGTAGTAATGACCTTTACAGAGGGACGCCCTATAATATTGTGCAGTTTACGACCCTTCAGGAGATTCTTGCTGGTTGGCTCGGTGTCGACGTTGGTGGGTATTATCAGATAAGTGATAGTTTGCATGTTTACGTGAGTGACATTCCCGAGCTAAGCTGGCAGTTGCCATCTGAAATGAATTTGAATACTGATCAACTATCACTCGATAAAGTCTCGTTCGATAACGTATTAAAGACGGTTTGGCATTTGCTTAGAGATCTGGCGTCTGAAAATCTGACAAAAGAGGGATTTTGTCGAATATTGAACAGCAACGCATTGCCAATCGCTTATTCTAACTTACTCCTGATTGCAGCGGCAGATAGCTCTCGAAGGAGGGGGTGGGTTGATGAGATGAACTGGGCCATCAATAAATGCAACAATTATACTCTCGTTTCATTGATGAACGCCTGGGTCGGACGTTGGCATAGAAATTAGAGTCAGATTATTTATGCGGTTAAGCCCCATATAAGAAAATTGATGGACAACCTCTCCCCCTCCCTCAAACTCTTCTCCTCCCTCTCCCGCGCCCCCGGCGCGGTCTGGACCGAGGTCACCAAGCGCAAGGCCCCGCACAAGCCGCTGCTGCTCCTAGCGGTGCTGGACCTGGTGCATCGCGGTGTCATCACCACGCCGTTCATCGCCGTCAGCGGCGATCTGGTGGAACTGAACGAGCTGTTCAACCTCTACTGGCGGCGGATCATCCCGCTGGGCCAAACCAGCAGCATTGCCTTCCCCTTCTCCCGCCTCGCCCGCGAACCATTCTGGGAGCTGGTCCCCCAGCCGGGCAAATCCATCACCGATGCGGTGATCAACAACACCTCCTCGGTCAGTTACCTGCGCAAACATGCCCTGGGAGCGAAGCTGGACGACGGGCTGTTTCGGGTCATGCAGAGTGGGGAGGGGCGGGAGGCGCTGCGGGAAGCGCTACTCCTCTCCTGCTTCTCGGTCGAGGCGGCGGCGCTGCTGCGGGAGCAGTCGATCATCAACCGGGAGGCGTTCGACTACAGCAGGATGCTGGAGGAGCAGGCCCATTTGCCGCTGGTGAAGGAGATCGTCGAGGCGGACAGCTATCGGGCTGCGGTGCGAGACCAAGCCTTCCGCAAGGTGGTTACCTCGGCCTACGACCACCGCTGCGCCCTGTGCGGCATCCGCATCGTCACCCCCGACGGCCACACGGTGGTGGAGGCGGCCCACATCGTCCCTTGGCGCGACACCCGAAACGACGACGTTCGCAACGGCATGGCGCTCTGCCGCCTCTGCCACTGGGGCTTTGACGAGGGGATGCTCGGCGTCTCCGACAACTACACCGTCATCACCTCCCGCTTCATTGGCATCGACCCCAACTTCCCCGGCCTGCTCACCTCCCTCTCCGGCCGGGGGATCATCCCTCCGGCAGATCGGGATAAATACCCGGCCCGCGAGTATCTGGCCGAACACCGCCGGGAGTGGCGGCTGTAGATAGTTCAAAACCGGAGTAGCAAATGATTCTCAAGAAAAAGGATAGCCGAGAGGCTGATGTCGCGGCGCTTAAAAGGCTGCTTACCCTGAAGTTGTCAACCAAACAGCGAACTGCCATTGAAAACGAGTTGAAATTCTTGTTAGCAGGCGAAAGCAATGAAAACAACTCAGCCTACTATCTGGATTTCCAATATAAGGATTCCAAAAACTGGGTGATTATCCATGATCTGCGCATTGAGCATCGAGGCAGAGTGGCACAGATAGATCATCTGCTGATCAACAGGTTTCTGGAAATGTACGTTTTGGAATCGAAGAGTTACTACTATGGGGTTAAGATTACCGAGGATGGCGAATTCCAGCGTTTGAACGGCAAATATTATCAAGCTATAGAATCGCCAATAGAACAGAATCGGCGGCACATAAAGGTGCTTAGTGATTGTATTGACGATAAGAAACTGGCACCGCTCCGGCTGGGGATACCGATCCCAGTAACGTTTAAAAACTATATTCTGGTATCACCGACATCAAACTTGATCAAACCCAAAAAAGCTCCTTTTGATCTCTCCTGCGTAATAAAAGCAGATGCATTTATTTCGCATCTCGTGAAAGAACTCGACAATATGTCGTTTGTAACCAGTTTTGCTTCTGCTGCTAAGCTCATTGGTACTGATACGCTTATGGAGTTCGGCCGACTGATTGCTCGGCAGCATAAGCCCGGTTCGATCAACTACGCCGCAAAGTTTGGTGTCACCGAAGAAGGGGAGCAAGAACCTAGAGCTGCACTAGTTGTGACAACTCCTGTAGCAAAAAATGCAGTAAAGGAGCCATCTGCGCCCGAGTACGTTGCATCGGCTACCAGATGCCAGGAGTGCGGCGCCGAAGTGGATAAGAAAGTAGTCTACTTTTGCCGGATCAATAAGGCGAAGTTCAAAGGTCATATCCTTTGCCGTGATTGCCAGCAACTGCCAGCTCTTGATCCGGTATAAGCTCAGATCTAATCCTTACGTGGAAGAGGGGGCAGGCTGCGTTGCAGTGAAAGTCTGCCCCCCACGTCAGTCACCTTCAAGTCTCCCATTCCGCCCCCCGCGATTCCCGTGTAGAATCCCCCCCATGACCTTGACAAGGCTGCTCCATAACGAAACTGATAGCGGGGGGCTCACCCGAAAGGCCGGCACTCTTCTGGCTGAGGCCAACGCCTTGCAGGGAACGCTCCATCTGCCCGGAGTGCGCGATGAGTATCGATCCCGGCTGGAGCAGGTCGTTCATCTGGCCACCAGGGCGCTGGAGAGCGGGGTGGAAAGCCGGGAGGTTGCGTTGCTCCACTGGGTGCTGGTTCAGGCTTCAGGGGCCCGGTCAGAGGATGCGCGCTATGGCGCCGGGCAGCTCTCTCGCGGTTCTCAGCGGGCCCCCACACGGGAAGATTGCGAAGACGGCTGGGAGCGTGTCGAGCAGATCGCCTGCACTGCAGAAGAGGCGGCAGTGGCGGCCGCAGGTTATGCCCGGCAACTTGATACGGCCAGAGCGTGGGAGATTGCCCGCAGAGCTGAGGTTGCCGCACTGGCAGCCAGGAACATCGTCCTGGAGCGGAACCGCGCCTACACCTTCCATGCCGATCCCGGCTTTTCGTTTGGCGAAGGCTGGTACCTGGCTGCTGCGGCACTGTTTGCCGGCCTTTCCATCCAGATCAGACCCGGCGCTGCCCAGGAAGTGCAGGCCAGACGATTCCTTTCCGATGCCGGGCTGGAAGGATCCCTTCGCCCCCATCGGTCCCGTCCGGCGAGTCCCAAGCATCTGACTCATATCATCGCCGAGGCGTTTCGCGCCGACGCGCCAGGAGCACAGTGCACCCTGCGCACCTCGTTCCTGGGAGACGAATCGCCATCGGCTTCCCTGCGATCATGGATCGATGGCAAGGTGGGGGGGATTCCGGAACAGAAGGTACTGCTCTGGGTTCGAACGGGTGACCACCATGCCCAGCGGAATACCTGTTTCCATGAGCTCCGTCAGATTTCCGAACTGGTACTGAATGCCGGACTCACACCGATCTTTTTCGGCGATAACGTTCCTCTGGAGCTTGTTTCGCCACGCGCGGTCAACCTGACCCTCTGCTGGAAAGAGCCGCTCTTCCAGGGGCCGGACATGCGCCGGGCTCAACTGCACCTGTTTGAAGAGTTGCGCTGCCGCCACGGCCTGGTGGGCCAGATCGGCGTGACCACTGCCGGCATGGACGGACCGGCGCTCATGGGATTGCCCACCCTGTATCTCACCCAGGAACGCAACGTCCGACTGGGCAAGTGGGTGGGAGCTGTTCCGGGATATCAGGAGGTCGTGCGGGAGCCGGGCTATGTCGAAATCATTCGCACCACCCTGCATCAGTGGCAGCAGCACTAGCCGAAACACTACCTCCACCCAGCGGGGGGAGGCCGGGAGGGGGGAGTCATCGCGACGCACAGGAGATGTCAGAAATGAACCCCTTCATTCCCAAACCGGTTCCTGAACAACTGCTCACGGCAGCCCGAGCGTTGCGCAGCACCATGACTGACGCCGAACGTCTTTTGTGGAGTTGCTTGCGGCGGAAACAGCTCGGCGGTTTCCGTTTCCGGCGGCAACACCCTTTCGAAATGTACGTTCTCGATTTTTACTGCTGCGAAGCCAGGGTGGCAATTGAACTTGACGGAGGACAACACAATGAACCGGAGGCAAAGGCACGTGACGCCATACGAACGGCCTTTCTTGCGGGACAGGGAATCTATGAGTTGCGGTTCTGGAATAATGAAGTTTTTGTCGATACGGAAGGGGTGTTGCAGAAAATTTATGCGGTAGTGTCAGAGAGAACCCAAACACCCCCTCCCGAGCCCTCCCCCGCTGGGGGAGGGGAAGTCCTCTTTTGGGAATCCGGGGACGCACTGCTTACTAACAAGTAGCCTGACTACGCGACATTTTCTGCCCCCACCCACCCCTCCCCCGCTGGGGGAGGGCACAGCGTTCTCCCCCTGGAGGGGGGAGGCAGGAGGGGGGGATGAGTTGTCAGAGTATTCCCTGGTAACTCCTGCATAGCCCCACAGAAAGGTCCCGAATGCGCCACAAAATGGTGAAAAACGCACCGACCAAGAAAACCGTCGTCTTCTCCCACGGCAAGGAGTCCGGCCCGTGGGGGATCAAGATCACCCGCCTGGCCCGGGTGGCGCAGGAGCTGGGCTTCGCGGTCCTCAGCATCGACTACCGCGGGGTGGACGATCCCCTGGAGCGGGTGCGGATGCTGCTGGCGCAGTGCCCGGCAAACGGGGGGCTCACCGTGTTGGCCGGCTCCAGCATGGGGGGGAGCGTGTCCCTGGTGGCGGCGGAGCGGATCAGGCCGGCCGGCCTCTTCCTCATGGCCCCGGCCATCGGTATCCCGGGCTACCCCGCCGTGCCGCCGGTCCCCGGCGCACCGCCGACGGTCATCGTCCACGGCTGGGACGACGACATCGTCCCCCCGGGGCCGGTGATCGACTATGCCCGGCAACACCGTGCTGAACTGGTGATGGTGCCCGACGGCCACACCCTGGAACAGAGCCTCGATTTCCTGGCGTACCGGTTCCGCCATTTCCTGGAAAGTCTGGGGAGCTGACCGGTGCCCGCCACATACACCTTCATGAGTGCCCAATAGGGTTGCGTCTGGATTCCCCCTAACTACCAGGTGCCGAGACTCTTCACAACCGTACCAATCGTGACCGACTTCAAGATAATGTCTGTTGACAATATACCCGTGATGGGGATATATGTCGACTATGACCTGGACCGTTGAATTCACCGGAAAAGCCAAAAAGCAGACGGAAAAACTGCCGGTCAGGGTTCGAGAGGCGCTTTTCCAGTTGATCAGGGAGATTCAGGCCGACGGGCCTGTGCGGGGTGACTGGCCCAACTATTCAAAGCTGTCTGACAGCCGTCACCACTGCCACATAAAGAAAGGTCAGCCGACCTATGTGGCCGTCTGGCGCGAAGAGAGGGACAGGATCCGATTTGTGGAGGTAGTTTATGCAGGGACACACGAAAAAGCCCCCTACTGACGATATGGTGACACTGCACCTGCGCGTCCATCGTCGCAATGTGCCGCTCGTCAGGAAATATGCGGAGAGCATCGAGGCTGAGGAGGACCGTAACTACACGGTTGCCGAAGTCTTTCCGGAGTATCTGGGCAAAGAGCGGCAGACGGCCCTGCGCGCCTATCGCACCCGCGAGGGGCTTACCCAGAAGCAGCTTGCGGGACTGACCGGAATTCCGCAGCATCACATCAGCGAGATGGAAAACGGCAAGCGGACAATCGGCAGGGAGCGGGCGAAGAAGCTGGGCGAAGCGCTCCACTGCGATTATCGCCAGCTTCTGTGAGCCGGGTTTCCTCCCGTGATGCCCCGCTATGTGGAACCGCTGTTCCGCCCCCCCAGTGAAGCCAGGAGCCTGATCTTCCAGATCACGGTCGGCTGCTCCCAGAACGGCTGCACCTTTTGCGGCATGTACAAGGGGAAGCGGTTCCGCGTCCGGCCGGTTGAGGAGATCGTCGCCGAGATCGCCGCCATCCCGCCGCACTACCGGCCCCACGTCGACCGGGTCTTCCTGGCCGACGGCGACGCGCTGGTCTACCCCTTCGCCGGCCTGGTGACCATCCTCGATGCCCTGGCCGCGACCTTCCCCCGGCTGACGCGGGTCGGCTCCTACGCCTCGCCCAACAGCCTGACCACCAAGACACCGGCGGAGCTCGAACTCCTTCGGGAGAAGCGGCTCAGGATCCTCTACTTCGGCCTCGAGTCGGGGGATGCCGAGACCCTGGCCAGGATCAACAAGGGGTTCACCCCCGGGGAGATGGCGGACCAGGCGCTGAAGGCCCGGGCCGCCGGGATGAAGCTGTCGGTGACCGCCATCCTGGGGCTGGCCGGCAAGGGGGGGAGCCTGGCGCATGCCCGGGCCACGGCGGCCTGGGTCAACCGGGTCAACCCGGAGTATTTTTCGCTCCTGACCCTGTTCCACCGCCACAACGAGGAGTTCGTCCGCACCCTGGAGCAGTGCACCCGCCGCGAGCTGATGCTGGAGGCGCGGGAGCTGCTGGCCTGCCTCCACCCGAGCCGGACGATCCTCCGCTCCAACCACGTCTCCAACTTCCTCGACCTGGCCGGCAGCTACCCCCGGGACCGGGAGCGGCTCGTCGCCGAGGTGGACGCCGCCCTGGCCCTGGCCGCGCGCCGGCCCGGCTTCCTCGACGGCTACCCGGCGTACGCCGAGGAGTACGAGTGACCACGGTCGCCATGGCGCATCCCCCCGGTCGGCCCTGCCGTCCTCTCCCCCCGGCCGGAGGCGCTCCGGTGGGCAGGCCCCTGCAGGGGGGCGGGAAATGACCCCGGCGGACCTCCTGCCGAAGGGGTCGCTCCCCGCCTGGTGGCACGGCTGCGGCATCCTGCTGGTGGTCGCCATACTCCTGCTGCACCGCCTGGCCCGGGCCAGCGGCATCGTGGCGGTCTGCCTCGTCCGGCTGCCGGGGGTGGTGCTGCACGAGCTGGCCCACCTGGTGGTGGGTACCCTGCTGCGGGCCGAGCCGTCCGGGTTCAGCCTCGTCCCCCGGCGGCGGGGTGGCGGCCGCTGGGCCCTCGGCACGGTCTCCTTCCGGCGGGTGACCGCGTTCAACGCCGTGCCGATCGCCCTCGCCCCCCTCGGCCTGATCATCCTGGCCTGGCTCCTCTGGCGCCACTGGTTGGCCTGGTTCCCCGCCACCCTGGCCAACACTCTCGTCCTCTACGCCGCGGTCTGCCTGCTGGCGGGGAACGGGCTCCCCAGCCGGCAGGACCTGCGGGTGGCGGCCAACTGGCGCAGCCTCCTCCTCTACGGCTGCGTCGCCGGGGCGGCCTGGTACCTCCGGCGCACCCTGTTCCCCTGACGGCAACCCCTCCGGGGTACACCGTTGCATCTCGGGGCCGTTCCCCCTATACTCTCGACGATACGAACTCAATGGAGGTGACCATGCCGACCGCGCTGGCACGACTGAAGGAGAGGCTGCAGGACCAGGGGGTCGACCCCGCAGTATGTGCCGACGTGGAGGCCGAGCTGGCCGAGCTGACCCGCAAGGCGGACCGGCTGGAGACGCTGCTGATCACCATCGTGCGGACCGGCTGGCCGTGGGACGGGGAGGGGGAGCCGAACGGGATCCTCCGGGTCGCCCGGGATGGCTACGGAACGGCGATGGTGGAGGCGAAGGAGCTCCTGGGGCTGGGGCTGAACACCATGATCACCCGCACCGAGCCGAGGACCTGAGGCGGCGCCGGCTGGACATCGTCCGGGTCTGCTGCGAAGCGGGGTGGGGAGCGGGAACGGTGTGGCAGGGGGGACCAAACTTTACTACTATACCGCGGGAAAAAAATTAAAAACAGACTGTTTTTTTGCCGACGTGGTGGTACCTTTACACTCAAGAAGGATGAATTAAAATCTGCGCAAAGGAGGTTGAATCAGTATGGAGGAGACTCCACCGGGCAGGTTGACTACAGGAGTGGCAGGATAACTCCGGAGGCAGGATGAGCCGGAACGAGCCGTGAAACGGCACCCAAGGAAAGAAGAGACACGAAGCCCACCGAAGTCAGGTGGGCTTTTCATTTTGCCGGCTCCCCGGGACGGTCTTCCCGCTTCCCTGTCCCGTCTTGACAATCGCCGGTTCTCCTCTACCTTTCTAGAGAAGACGGGCGATGCCGACCGGACGGTGAGGCTGCGGGAGGAGGATCGACATGCCGACCTGCGAGTACCGCTGCGAAGGGTGGGGAAGGGAGTTTTCGGTGAGCATGCAGAGTGACGAGCAGGAAGAGCTGAGGCCGTGACCGTCGCCCGCCTGGTGATCGCCCTTCTCTGCCTGCTGCTCCTCTCCTGCAGCAGTGGGCCCCGGCTGGCGCCCCTGGCGCCGGAGGCGACCGTGCTCGCCTTCGGGGACAGCCTCACCTTCGGTACCGGTGCCGGCCCGGGGGAGAGCTACCCGGCGGTGCTGGAGACGCTGATCTCGCGGCGGGTGGTCAATGCCGGCATCCCCGGCGAGGAGAGCGGCGGCGGGCGGGAGCGGCTGGCAGGGGTGCTGGAGGAGCAGAAACCGGCCCTGATGATCCTCTGCCTGGGGGGGAACGACTTCCTCCGCGGGAAGGACGAGGCGACCGTCGCCGCCAACCTCCGGGCCATGGTGCAGACCGCGCGGGAGCGGGGTGTGGCCGTGGTGCTCATCGCCGTCCCCCGGCTCGGTTTCGGCCTGGAGGTCCCGAAGCTCTACGCTGAGCTCGCCGCCGGCTCCGGCCTCCCCCTGGAGGGGAAGGCCCTGAAGAGGATCCTGGGGACCAGGAGGCTCAAGTCCGACCCGCTCCACCCCAATGCCGCAGGCTACCGCATCCTGGCGGAGGCGGTGGCGAAACTTCTCACGAAGAGCGGGGCCATCTAGGCGCCGCCCCTTTTCGGAGTCCCTTATGACCATTGCTGGAAGCCCGAAAAAACTCTGCCAGGACATCGCCGACGGCTACCTGATCCTGACCGTGCCGATGCTGAAGCTCTACGACCCCCCTGACCTCAGGACCATCGTGACGAACATCGCAATCGTCGCCCGGGAGCTGCGGCAGGAGGCGATCCCCCTGGAGGACGTCATGGCCCTCAAGACCCGCAACATGAAGCTCTCCCGCCTCAACCAGGCCCAGGTGGTCATCCAGGCGTACTGCAAGAAGCGGCGGCTGCCGCTGTGACTACGCGTTACTCCTCCTCGGGGATCTCCCGGAGCTTCCGGAAGACCAGGCGGGCGTAGCGGTCCCGCTTGTCGGGGGTGCGGCTGTTGTAGCAGCCGATGGCCTCCCAGGAGTAGCCGTACTGCTTCATGCAGCCGGCCAGGATCTTTGCCCCCCCCTTGATGTTGCTGCAGGGGTCGCCCAGGGTGTTCCACCACTCCCGGCCGAGGGCTGCCTCCCAGGAGGAGTTGATCTGCATGACCCCGAAGTCGTAGGTGCCGTTGCGGTTCCAGTTGATCGCCCGGGGGGCGAGGTTCGACTCGACCCCGGCGATGGCCTTCAGGATCCGGGGGTTGATCCCGTACTCCATCCCTGCCTCGTCGAAGCAGTACTCCTCGCCGCGGGCAGCGCCCGCCGCCAGGAGGAGCGCCGCCAGAAGCCCTATCCTCAATCTTCCCATGACCCGTTCCTTGGTTTGACCGTCTTCCCTGCAGGGTACCACATTTCGGCACGGACCGCCAGGATCGGGGGACGATCCCCCCGTTCCCCCGTCCCGTCAGAGCAGGGTCAGGGTCGTGGCCGCCGTCACCGTGAGCATGTTGTAGAGGGGGAGGCAGGTGAGCTGGAAGGAACTGACGGTGAAATCCGACACTGCCGGGGTGACGCCGTTCAGGATGAAGGTGATGGTGGCATACTCCCCTTCCCCTACGCCGGCAATTGCCGTGCTGGCGATGGTGAAGTCCAGCCTGGCCTTGGCGGTGGCGGTGGCGGCCGTGTAGGAGACCGGCCCCATGACGGTAGTCCCGCCACCCAGCAGGCCGGAGGGGACCACGACGGAGGGGTCGACCGTGATGCCGTCGGCCGCCCGTTTCACGGTTACCCCGGGGGGGAGCTCGACGGTGGCGGCCACGCCGGCAACCGTCGTGCCGGCCGCCAGTGTCCCCGGGGGGGCGGCAAGCCTGAGCAGGGCCGCGGTGGGCGCTGGCGGTGTCCCCCCTCCGCTTCCCCCGGTGGGCGTGGTGGCGGCTGTGCCACCGCCTCCTCCGCCACAGCCGGCGATGACCGGCAGCAGGGCCAGCAGTGCCACGGTCATGATCTTCGCGATGATCTTCATGGGTTGCTCCTTGTCCTACCAGGTCACCAGGCCGACGAGCCTGCGCAGGAGGAGGGTGACGTCGGCCATGTCCACGATGCCGTTCGGGTTCGGCGTGCCGTTACTGCCGAGGGGGGCGCAGTCGAGGCCGGTCACTTCCCCCGGGGTGAGGGTCGTCTGCCCGTTGG
>Ga0129297_10000575_pt1 | contig 17814 bp, 26 predicted proteins | sample I18A1metaG_FD_94708 | JGI IMG/M metagenome (GOLD analysis project Ga0129297, IMG submission 94708) | Lake sediment bacterial and archeal communities from Gulf of Boni, Indonesia to study Microbial Dark Matter (Phase II) - ​I18A1 metaG | ecosystem: Environmental > Aquatic > Freshwater > Lake >... | reverse complement strand
GTCAAGTCCCCCAGCCTGTACCTTCTGCCCGTCCCGGGTTCGGTGTACTTGTAGAAGTGGTTGAGGTACTCCTGGGAGTAGGGTTGGTACTGCTGGTTCCAGGTGTACTCCTCGCCCTTGGCGTAGAAGAGGATGGAGTCATGGCCCCTCCCGTACTGCCTCGCCCCGCTATGCCTGCCAAGCTGCCTGGACCAGATGATCTCGTTGATGAACCGGGCCTCCCCGAAGAGCTTGTCAAGCTCAACCTTCACATAGTGCGAGGCATGGTCGTCCAGGTGAATGTAGAGGGAGCCGGTCGACTTGAGAACCCGGTAGCACTGGCCCACCCTCTCCATCAGCCAGGAGACGTAGTTGTTGATGCCCCCCTTCCACCTGTCCTCGAAGCTCCTGATCTCGGAGCCGTCCTTCCAGATCACCTCGTAGACCCGGTTCGAGAAGAAGGGCGGATCCAGATAGATCAGGTCCACCGAGCCCTCCGGGAACCTTCCCAGGACCTCTTTGGCATCCCCGCAGTAGACCGTGTTCGCCCTGAAGTACGCTACAACAGGTTCAGCAGGACTCATACCTACCTACACCTCAAGCCTCAACCGAGAGGTCTCTCTTCCGGACGAACTCCGAGATCCTGGCGTCGATGTCCACCTTGGCCTTCTCCGCTAGCGCCGAGTGGACCTCCCACGCCAGCACGCACGCGGTCACCCAGTTCTGGGATCGGACGGCGTCCAGCAGCCTCTCAGCCTTCTCAACAACATCCATCCCGTATCACCTCTTCGCCTCTTCCTCCCTTTGCTTCGACCCATCCTTGGCCTCTTCGGCCCTCTTCGAGGCATCCCTCAGCCGGTCGACCAAGAGGTAGAACTGCCTCCACTCCATGTACCTCTGCCACCCGTCCTTCCGGTTCAGACCCGGCATTCAGGCGCCTCCAGCTTCCGGTAGACATAGATGGCGAACGCGGCCACCCAGACATAGACCAGGTAGTTCCCCACCGTGGAGAACCACACCCTGGCGGTGACCGTCCCGGTCCAGGCCCACAGCCCGGTGTAGAACGCCAGCGGCTCGGATATCGCGGCGTCCAGAACCAGGGGGGTCGCCAGCCCGGCGGCCACCCCCTTCTTCCCCCCGTACTTCCTGCACTTCCTGTACACGGCCCAGGCGGCCCAACCCAGCACACCCCACATCAGGACGATGCAGGGCGGCACCAGCCAGAGCTTCCCCAGGTACATGGGGCCGTAGACGTAGCAGCCGCCGTGCGTCCCGAGGATCTCCAGGAAGAAGCCGAACCCCGCCACGAGGGCGAAGCCCAGCAAAGCCTTGCCTTGGTCCATCCGCTTCCACCGAAACCAACTGTGCCGAGAGTATATATAAAGCTTATGTATTCTCGCCGGGGGGCTCCCCCGAACCTCGCAAAGGCAACCTATTAAACCGCAGCCATGCCCGACCCAGCCCGGGAATGGACCTCAGAGACCTCATCCTCATCCTCATCTGGGCGGTCCTGGTCCCCCTGGCCTACTATCTCTCCCGGAGCAGGAGGGAAAACTAAATATATGGGGAGTCTATGCAGTCTCCATACATGGCAGGCGTCAAGGTCTACGGCACCCCCATCCTCCTGGGCTTCGAGACCCCCACCGGGCAACCCGTCCAGATGGATCTCCACCACCTCGCCATCTTCGGCATGACAAGGCTCTCCGGCAAGACAACCGCCCTGGAGGCCTTCATCACCAGGTCCGGGCTCTCCGCGATCGCGTTCAGGACCAAGAGGGGGGAGACCGGCTTCACCACCTTCCACACCATACCCCCCTACTACAAGCCGAGGACGGATTGGTACTACCTGGAGAGCCTGATCAACGTGGCCCTCGGCGAGAAGGTCAAGTTCGAGCCCGGCATGAGGGGGGCCATAATGCGCGTCGTGACCGGGTGCAAGGATCTCCGCGAGATACAGCGCCGCTGCGAGGAGCAGCTCACCAAGGCCAAGAGGGCGTTCATGCAGGACGTCTATACCAAGCTGGCCGAGTACCTCAAGATGATCGTGCCCGAGATGAGCCGCCACACCTTCTCCGACACGGTCAAGCTGGAGAGGGGGGTGAACGTCATGGACCTGGTCGGGATGAGGAGGGAGACCCAGAGCCTGGTCATAGCCTCCACCATGGAGTACGCCATGGCCAACATGGAGGACGTCGTGGTCGTGGTCCCCGAGGCCTGGGAGCACCTCCCCCAGTCCCGGGTCACCCCGGTCACCCTCTCGGCTGAGAGCTTCATACGGAAGGGGGCATCCCTGGGCAACTGGCTCTGGATAGACAGCCAGGACATCGGGGGCCTTGACAAGAGGATCCTGCGCCAGGTTGACAACTGGCTGCTGGGCAGGATGAAGGAGGCCCACGAGGTGGAGAGGGTGATCAAGCAGCTCCTGGGCCACAAGATCAGGCCGGAGGAGATCCAGATGCTGCCCCTGGGCCACTTCTACGCCGCGATAGGGAACAGGGTGGCCAGGATCTACGTCCTGCCCTCCGGGGTCCCCGAGGAGGCGGGGCGGCAGGTCGCGATGGGAAAGCTCACACCCGAACAGCTCCGGGACAGGTACATCATGCCCCGGATCTTGCAGGAGGATGAGGATTTGGTCTGGAAGGAGAGGTACGAGAAGGAAGTGCCCGCGCTGAAGGAGAGGATCGCCAAGCTCGAAGGCGACCTGGTGGGCAAGGAAACGGCCAGGCTTGAGGCGGAGAACCGCGAACTGGGACAGAAGCTGGTGGAGGCCCGGGCAACCATCGACATCAACCTGGCGAAGGGAAAGGCGGAGGCCGAGAAGATCGGCCAGCTAGAGGCCAAGCTGGGAAGATACGAGGACCTTGAGAAGGCTCTCCATGGCCTCTTCCCAGAGATCTCCACTCCGCCGGCAGGCTGGACCGAGAGCACTCCCGCCGGCCAGGTTTCGGTTCAGTTGATCCCCGGCGCGACGGAGGTGGTGCTCAAGCCCGCCCAGGTCCAGACCGTTGAGCTCAGCGCCGTCCAGGGGCTGCCGGGCAAGATCCTGCAGGTCGTCATCGAGGATCCCTGGGGCAAGGACGGACAGGAGTTCACCTTCAGCCAGATCAAGGAATCCCTCAAGGAGAGGGGATGGAACCCAGGCACGGCCAACATCAACATCGCGATAGGCGAGCTCGTCAAGCGGGGAGTCATCATCAAGGAGGCCGTGGGTAAGTACAGGCTGCCCCCAAAGGTCAAGATCATCTACGAGAAGGGGTGAGTGTACGGGGGAGAAGCTGATCATCACGATGGGCCCTAACAGGGGGGCCGTGGTCGACGCGGACAAGATACCGGCCTGGGTGAAGCCAACCAGGCTGCACGAAAACCCGTACTACATCTTCTCCGGAGCGCTCACCCGGGACGAGGTCCACCAATACCTGGACAAGACCCTCTACACAGGCGAGATCGACCCCAAGCTCGCCGGCAAGGTGGCCAGGTACTGCGTCGACTTCGCCAAGCATGTCGTCCTCGCCGGGATCCTCTGCGGGGGCCCCAAGAACCCCAAGCGCTACGAAGCGGAGATGAGGCCCGTGATCGAGAAGGTGGACAGGATGGCCAGCCAGGCCAAGACCAGGCGGAACGTCTCAGACATCATCAACGAGCTGATGAGGGTGGCCCTGGATCCACTCTGATGAGGTAGGAGAGAGATATGCGAACCGTCAAGGACGGGCTGACCTACATCGCGACCGGCCTGGGCATGGCCATAGTGGCCACCGCCATACAGAAGTCCGGGCTGGGGTTCAAGAACGCAATGGCGGTCGCCATCGCCGCCGCCATCGTGGTCGCCATCGGGCTCGTCATGGTCCACTACCCATCCAAAAATCCCAAACCGGACGAACCCGAGGAATAGGTTTGCCGCAAACCATGGAGTCCATGGAGTCCAGCGAGAACGAGGACGCGGACTGGAAGGTGTGCTGGTGCGGGGCCAAGCTCAAGCCCGGGAACTACCCGGCCCACCTGGCCAGACACGACAAGTGGGGCGAACTCCCCATCCCCCTCGGATCCACCCTCCCGGCCAGAGCCTCATGGACCCAGATGAAGTGCCTGGCGCTGAGGCGGGACAACTGGATGTGCAGGATCGCCCTCCTGGACAGCAGGATCGGCCACACCGAACTCCTGACCGTCCACCACATCGTGCCCAGGGCCCTGGGGGGAACGGACCACCTCAACAACCTTGTCACCCTCTGCTCCAACTGCCACAAGAGGACCTACAGGGCCAGGGCGAGGGGCGGGATCCCGGCCAGGATGCCCGGACACCAGCAACAACTCCCAATCCCGGGGGTAACTCGCAGGAAAGGGGGGGTCAAAGATGGCTTATATGGCAAGGTATAACGAAGAACCAGGGGTGAAACCCGATGGGACAAGAAAGATTGGATCCGGACATGGACAAAGCGGATAGGGTGGATAAGGACAAGCCGCCCGACAAGCAGAGGAGCTTCAAAGACTACGTTGAGAAGCGGAGACAGGCAACCCAAGAAGGGCAGGCCCAACCCGGGCAACAGCCGCCAGAATGCGGGGCAGACCTAAAGCCGCCCGAGGAGCTGGTGGAGCGCCAGGTGGCCGCAACCGCCTACGACAACCTGGTTGAGGTGGTGGGCTACCACCTGGCAGAGATCTACGGCGTCAGGGGCACCGGAAAGTCCCGCTTTGTCCACGCCGTGGCCCTGGAGGCCCAGGCCGCCGGGAAGCGGGTGCTCTTCCTGGACACCGAGGGGGGCCTGGACGACAGGCACGTCAGGCAGCTCAAGCACTACGAGTACATAGGGGACGAACTGGACGACCTACGGCAGGCGGTTGCCCAGGCCACCCAGAACAGGGATAAGTTCGACCTCCTGATCGTGGACAGCGTCGGCCACCCGGTCTATGTCAACTACGTGACGATGGGCGGGATGGACGCCAAGCTCAGATCCTACCAGGAGCTCGCAGCGCTCTTCCGGGACATGGTGAGGTTCTCGCGCGGCGAGAGGGGGAAGGACATGGGCACCCGGTTCGCCCTGTCGATCGCGGTCGACCATACCGTGTCCGAGTTCACCAGGATAGCCAGGGACCTCCCCATGGAGGAGCCCCTGGACCCGTTCGGCGGACAGATCCACCGGGTGCCCAAGTTCATCGCCCGGTGCGAGCCGGTCGAATACGGCAGGGAACACAGCATCTTCAGGCTGGTCACGTGGAAGGCGAGGGACCTGCCGAGAGACCTTGAGGTGGCCCGGTTCATAATTGACGCGAAAGGGTGCAGGATCCAGTGGCGGATCTAACCTCGCTTACCCCCCGCCCCGAATCGGTTCCGTGCGAGTGCTGCGGGGAAGCCTGCACGGGCGAGATCCTCTACCATCCACTCCACGGCGGGCTGTACCCGCTCTGCACCGATTGCAGTTGGAGGTTTGGGAACCTTTGTGACATGGTGAGGTACGCCAAGCGCATCCCCACATTCCAGGACTGCATGAGGAGGCTGAGGAAGGGCGCCCTGGAGGTCCACGCCGTCTTGCCCAAGAGCAGGGCCGAGTACCAGAGGCTCCTGGAGTTCTGGCTCAGGACGCACCCGGGGGAGGCCGCGAAGATCTGGCGGGGAGAACATGCCCAGAACCCCTGAAGGCGTAGAGCTGCCCACCAAGTGGATAGGCAAGACGATCCGGGTCGCGGTGATCCAGCCGCACGACTGCTATCGGGGGGACGGTAGGTATCCCGGGGAGTGGGCTGAAGCTAGGAGGGCAGCCGAACAGATCCTTAAGATGAAGGAGAGGTTCGGCAGCACGCCGGCCCAGGTGGATCGCGGAGTCTACCGGGATGGTGTCCCATGGGGGAGGGTTGAGGACCATGAACTGGGCAACCTGGCAGAAAGGCACTTCATAAGGATCTTGGAGGCGTTAAGGATACCCCGCCTCCAGAACTTTGACAGCCAGTATTGGGTATCGGACTGCATAATCCGGCCCAACACTCAACCCCTCAACGTCGACGTGAAGATCCGGTCCCCCGGCTACGACCTGGCGATGGTCCCAGTGAAGCAGTTCAAGGACCATCCTCACGATGTCTATGCGTTCGCCAGCCTCGCTGAGGATAGGGGGTCAACCCTCTGGATGGGCTGGATCCCCAGGGACCAACTTGGCCAGATCTCCCCCGGCACCCTGGGGGGCAAGCTGCCCACCCCCAGCCTGTACCTCCCCTTCAACCTGCTCAACCCGATGTGGGAGCTCTTTCTGTACGAGCCCGAACGCCGAGAGGGAGACCTCCACGCCCTGCCCCTGCCGTAGGCACTGCCTCACATGCCTCCCCAGAAAGTTCAGGACCAGGGAGACATCATCCGAGGACGTGGGGGGCTCCAGCCGGATCGCGACACCCTCCAACCCCCGCCTGCCCCCCGGGCCGTGGCCTGGCCGGAGAAGTATGCAGCTTCCCTTGACGTCCGTTGACCTGGGTTGACTTCCGTTGATCTCGCGGAACTCCCGCTGGTCGTTGAACCGCCTCACCCTCCAGCCCCATTCGGCCTCCCTCCTGTCGTGCAACTCCCTCTCAAGCCTCGCATCCTCCTGCCGCCTCGCGTCCTCCACCCAGGGATCTGGGGGAAGCCTGGGATGGCTGTTCCTCCTGCTCACGGGAGGGAAGACGGGCAGCTCATCCGCTCTTGTCATTCCTCATCACCTCGGGCACCATCCTGGCCAGTTCGTCCACGCTGTCGGCAAGCCCCTTCTCAACCCAGATCATAAGGTATCGGACCTGCGTTGACCGCACTGCCTGGAACTTCTCCAAAGTGGGGTACATCCGCTGGAAGTCGGCCAACAGGGTCTGCGAGGCCACTCTCTTCCTAGACCTGACCTTCTCCAGAAGGGTGTCGACCTTAGCCAACTCGGACTCCCTGGAGGCCATCTCCCCCTTCAGATCGGCTAACTCACGCCTCAGTCTCTCAGCCCTCGCCATAAGGCCCGCATCACCCGATGCCTCTTCGTGCAGGTATCTCTCAAGCAGACCGGCCATCACCTTGGAGAAGCAGATCTGCCTCTCCTTGCCAAGTTCGTACAGATCCTGCGGCACATACACGGTGACATAGTGCCGGGCCTTCACCTGCCTTGCCATCCTCTAACCCACCTCTGCTTTGACTCTTTGAACCACCATACAACACAGGCTGGCAACACTATTGAGAACTAGGCACCCCCACAGAAAGGGGAAAGAAAGGGGAGAAAGGGGAAAAATCGCTAAGTATATAATATCCAGAACCTGCTTTATCCTGGGTCGAACATTCAAACGATGATGGATCTGGCTTCTCCTTCCCCCGTTGGCAGAAAGGGGGCAGGAGAGCAGGCGCTGCTCTTTGAAGAGTGTTCGAGCCGACTCAAAGAGTAATTGACTCACGTGGGGAGTCCTATCCCTATTAGAAAACTGGATCTGGTGGGGAAGGGGTGATCTGGTGCCGGAATATTTATTAGAAGGGGGCTGCCACTGTTCCCCAGGTGTCATAGCAGCGCCTCGGCGAGGAGGGAAACGGGGTTCTGAAGGACCTCGGCACTTGCCATGGTGTCTCGCCCGGTTCTGTTGTGATGCCTGCGGAGTTCCGCTCAGGTGACCCCGAGGGGGGCTCCGCCGTCTCCACACGCCTCTCCCGCCCTATTTAAATTTTCCCGCCCGGCTCCAACCTTCAACGCCGGGGCGAAACCGTTAATAGGGGGATGGTTATACCGCCCGGGCGGTGACAGTCGTGGGTGTGAGAGCCGTCAGCCTTGAGACTATGAAGAGCTTCCTGGCCAAGATGCCCGAGCTGGAACGCAAGGTCCCCCTGGTCAAGGTTGAGGACAGGTATTTCTCAGCGGAGGAGGTCGTGGCCGGGTGGGCCGACGTCAAGGTCAGGGAGGCGGCGGTCAGACTACTTGGCACCCTGACCCTTCCAAGCGCCAACCTGGCCGAGATCTCGGCCAGGGAGGAAGAGTTCATCATCCACCGGATACAGGTCAAGCTCGGCCTGGGCATGGTTGCGCCGTTTATGATCATAACCGAGCGGTGCCCCCTCGGGAGGAGGGTTGAGCCCAGGCAGTTGATGAGGGAGCTCTCAAGGCGGACCAGGATCGGCAGGATGAGGATCCAGGCGGAGAGGAAGCTGCTCGTGGAGATCGCCAGGCGCAGCATGGGCATGGGGCCGGGAGGTGGGTCGTGATGCCGGTGCGCGGAGTCGCAGTCTCCTCGAGGCCGTCGAACTGCAGGTACTGCGTCGCCGGCTTCCTTGCCGAGGCCCATGTGGTCGACAGCCTGGTTGCGAATGGGGTGACCGTCACGGACGTCAAGGCGAATGAGGCCGTCAAGGTCAACGTCCTCAAGGCGGTTCAGGACAACGATCCGGTCTACTTCACCGGGTTCGGCCACGGCAACGCGGGCGTCTTCACCGGGGACGACGAGCAGCCCATCCTGGACCTTTCCAACGTGGCCCTGATGAAGGGGAGGGTGGTCAGCCTGCTCTCCTGCCTGACGGCTCAGCAGCTAGGCCCAGCGATGATCCAGGCCGGGGCATTGGCGTACATAGGTTACTACGAAGAGTGGACCTGGATTCAGGAGGACCTCTCCCAGGATCCATACGTCGACAGGTACGCAGCCTCCTACTACAAGTCGCACGACGAGCAGGGATACCACCTGGGCCCGGGCGGGAACGTACAGGACGCCAAGGACGGGATGCTCGCCATGTACAACACCGAGATCTCCAAGTGGCTCGGATCGAGCGACCCCTACGCCTCGGACATGGTGATGTGGCTTGTCTGGGACAGGGACGCCTTGAGGGTGCTGGGCGACATGACGGCCACGATCACCGGCCCGGCGGTTGAGGAGAAGCTGGAGCAGGTCAAGATGGCCGGGTACAGGACGTGGTCCAAGAAGGTGAGGGTTAGGCCCGAGCCCCTGAAGGACATGGAGGTTGCAGGGATGCCCGACCAGGTGCAGCCCGCGATGCAGTACAAGCTCCACGCGACGGACAAGGAGACCGGCGAGGTGTTGACGGGCGCACGTGCCACGCTGGACGACGTTGAGCAGGGATTCACCGACACGAACGGGGATGTCTGGATAACCGTGCCGGCCACGGCAGAGGCCCCAAGGGCCGCAGGCATGGGCAAGGTCACCATCGAGATCGAGGCGCAGACGGACAGCGACCCCTACCAGAGGTTCATAGGGCTGGGGATGGACCAGGAGTTGACCGGGGAGTGGTGGAAGAATCCGGACCTGGTGATCGGGCTGGGCCAGTATTACTTCTACTGGGTGAAGGACTTCGACCTGGCCCCCGGCGTGCACAACCTGTACACGTCCGTCTCCCTGACTGCCCAGGGCTACTCCTGGCACTTCAAGGTGTGGATCAACGGGGAGTTGAAGGGCGAGAAGGACGTCGGCCCGAACGACTCGATGTGGGTCTCGTTCAAGGTCGGCGAGGAGCCCAAGACGGTGACGGCCAGGCTGACCATGGCAGGGTACAACCCGTGGCAGAAGACGTCCGAGGTGGTGCCCCTGCCCGAGCGTGAGATGGAGGTCGCCGGGATGCCGGACGAGGCTGCCAGGGGCGAGATGATCGAGATCGCCGTGACGGACAAGGAGACCGGCGGGGCCCTGGTGGGCGCCGAGGTCACGGAGGACGAGGCGACCGTGGCGCACACGGATGAGTCCGGCCATGCCTCGTGGCTGTTCGCGGAGGAGGGTTAGGGATGGGTGTCGTGCCGGAGGCGCATTGCAGGTTCTGCGGGAAAGGCCCCATGGCTCCATGGCAGGTCCAGCATCATTACCGGGAGTGCGACAAGGGTGGCCGCGACTTCCTCGAAAAGAAGAAGGCGGCAAGGCGGGCTGGGAAGTCGATGCAGAAGGGGGCGGCCCCCAAATCAATAGGCAGAATACTCCGGGAGGTCCTCCAGGAACACGGGGCATCGGAGGCCTTTGTCGGCTATATGGTTGCTAGGGCCGAGAGGACCGGCACGATGGATCCGAACGATCTGCAGCGGAGTCTCGCCTCGATGAAGACCGGGATCCCCGAGGAGAGGATTCCCATCGTGGTGAGGGACTGCCTTGAGCGCGTGCAGTCCGAGCAGAAGAGGGCCCAAGAGGAGTTCATAAGGGTTCAGCCACCCCTGAGCCAGCCACCCCTGAGCACCGCGACCACTCCGCTCTGGCCATTGAGCACGACGCAGCCTTCGCCCGGCTATCTTGGCGCATTCGGCTATCCCGGGGCCAGGCTTGTCGCTAGGTCTAGGCTTGCCGCGAGGAGGTATCAGGAGACCCTGCTCGGCCTGGCCATCCTGGCGATCTCGCTGGGGATCAACTGGCTCAACGCTGCGGCTGCCGGCGGGCCGGGATGGGAGACCAAGCTGGTGGCAGGGCTCATCTTGGTTGGTGTGGGGGCCGGGCTGATCGCACTCCGCTACCTCACCGGGACCAACGGGGAAGAGCCCCAGGGTTAGCTCCAAAACCGTAATAAGGGCCCGACGTCAACGGCCCCCCCATGGCTGGTTTACTAGGAAAGGGCGGCATACTGGCAGCCGTGCCCAGACCCGGCAGGATGGCGGGTTTCAAGCCTTACCAGATCTGGGGCGAGAAGGAGTTCGGCCAGAACACCCCCACCAAGATAGACGTGGCAGAAAGCTTCCCCGACGCCAAGAAAAAGGCCCAGGCAATGAAGGCAGAGTTCCCCTACGTCTACATCATCAGGATCGCCGCAGTCTGGGAAGAGCACTCCTAAAGCCCTAGACCTTGGGGTAGTCGACTCCCCAGATCACCCTGTTCATCCCGTAGAAGTACCCAATGCCGGCCAGCATCAGGACGGTGGCCACTGGCCAGTTGACCAGTATGGGTATCGGGAAGTAGATGGATACGATCTCCATGGCGGACATCGCCCTGAGCTCGTTGGGCCTGTTGAACTCCCTGGGCTCGGTCAGGAAGGTGAGGAAGGCTACCACGGCTGCCGTGAGGCAGATCCACCAGATGATGAGGAGGGCTTGCTGGGCTGCCAGGATGATCGCGCTGGCCAGGGTCCAGGCGGCCATCTTCACGGCCAGGCCGAAGATCCGGGAGGACCCTGGCTCGAAGCGGTAGTGCGGGATCCAGGCCGTCTCGTGCTGGTCGACGATCGGGGTGTATGTCTGGATCGTTGCCCCCATCCTGCGGAGGAGGTTCTCCCTCTCCACCTGGCCGGCCACGGCCAGCTCTTTCAAGTTGCCCTCCCACCCTATCTCGAAGACCTGGGTGAGGAAGACGTAGGCCAGGAAGGCGCAGCCCAGCCAGTTGATCCCGGTGTGGCCCAGGAACCAGCCGAACCCTGCCAGGGCGGAAAAGCAGGCCGAGATGGGCAGCCAGCCGTGGATCGTCTCCTTGGAGAGGCCGTCGTTGTAGGCATGGCCCAGGGCGGCGTAGAGGAGGAGGCAGGCGGTGGCCGGGAGGGGGTTGGCCCCGATGGCCGTGGAAGTGACCGCCCCAGCCACCATCAGGAGGGCCAGCCCCCAGTGGATGGTGTTGTGCGCGTCGTGGAGAGAAATATCCTCTCTCAGCAGGGGGTGGTGGGATTTGGAGGGGTCCTTCTTGTCGTACCCCATGGCGCAGTCCATGAGCGAGTTGTGGCCGAACGTCCACCAGTGCAACAGGGTGGCATAGAGGGCAAGGGCGAGGGTCTTCCAGGACAGGAATCTCGCCCCTCCCACGGCCAGGTAGGGCACGAGGATGACCAGGGCGGTGGCCGGGGCAGTCTGGGCCCTGAACAGCCTGAGCCAAGCCTTAACCTTGAGCACGATGTTCAACCTTCAACAGTCACCTTCAACACTCAGCCTTCGGGGTTAGGCTTCGGGCTGGACCTTGAGTAGAGGTAGAGGTAGAAGGCTGGAACTATCAGGGCTCTCCCCACCACCAGGATCCATCCACCCAAGATGCTCAGCACATCCACGGGAATCACCCCGGGTAGGGGGGCATGTACCAGATCTTGCCCCGCCTCCACGCCCTGTCGAAGTCCTCCGGGAGGGCCAGGTGGAACAGCGAGATGGACCACGCCCTGGCGTCCACCTCGATGTCGTCGAACCTCTTCCTCCCGTGCTTCCGCATGTGGTGCCGGTACTCGTGGCAGGCCGAGACCAGGCTGACCTTGGGGAGCCCTATGTCCTCGGCGCTGATCATGTAGAACTCGTACGTGTCCTGGTGGAGCCTGGGGGTGGGCATTCCGTACTCCTGGGAGAACCGGGCGTACATCGACCTCAACAGCTCGAACCCCTGGTCCTGGGGCAGGGTCCACAGCCCCCTCGTCTTGACGGTGTCGATGACCACCTCCACGGTCTGCCTGGAGATGTCCGGGAACATGGTGTGGTACGGGTGTTCCTGGCCCGGGGGCGGCGGGATCCGCTGTTCGATCAGGATATCGGGCCTCATGGCTGCTCTTCCACCTTCTGCGGCCAGTAGGATACCGAAACCGTGTACGCCGCGATTCCGGGTGGACCCGCTGGTTCCACGTCGACCACCATGTCGGTGACGAACCGCCTGGCCCCCGGCCCCACATCCAGACCGAGCCGTGCGAACGCCCTTTGGATAACGATTTTCACGCCCGGGTCCACGGTTTTCAGCGTTCCCATAACGACTTTCCCTGGCCTTGGAGCCACGATCCGATAGGCTATCCAGCTCTCCCCACGGCTTTCCGTTCCAATTTCCCCCTTTGCACGATCCATTCACGGACCCCCTTCCCGAACATGGTTCGGCGTCGGCGTTGCCCCCGCGCCCGTCACGAAGGGGACGTGGTAACGGTATAGGTGGCCGTACCGCCTATCGAAATCGGCCTCATCCGTCAGCGTCATCTTCTGCGGCCTGAACTTCCCGTCCCTCTCCATCTCCCCGTCCTTCATCGCCCAGATCACCCCGGGGGGGAGGGGGTGGATGGCGGGCTGGAGCACTCTGAAGTGCCGCCTCAGCCCCCCGACCTTGAGGGCGTCCAGGAGGGACAGCCAGTCCGAGCCGAAGACCACGATGTCCCTGTCCTGGGCGAAGTAGGTCTCCACCAGGCGGTGGTACATCCGGAACAGGTAGGTCGTGCGGTCGTCCCTGTTGTGGGTCCAGATGGCGTAGGAGCCGGATACGTGGTCCACGCCCTCGTCGATGGCCTGGGGCATGGCGTGCCATCTCTTATACTCCTGGTCGATCCAGTACAGCATCCAGAACGAGTCGGTCTCGATGGTCCACTTGTTCTCGAACGGGTCTGTGCGGTAGAGGATGCCGTTGTGGGCCAGGGTGAGGGTGTCCAGGGAGAACGGGTGGTTGTTCTTGTTCACGGAGGGGTCCCCCTTGGTGGCCAGCCTGGTGTGGCAGAGGAAGAGGTTGGTTCGGGCCCTGGTCAGGTCGTCCACGAGCGTGGCGTACTTGGCCGAGTCGGTGAACGATCCCGGCTCCTTGTGGACCCTTTCGCCGTCGAAGTAGCCCCATGCGTCGGTGCCCCTCCTCGTCAAGGATTCCAGGAGCCTGTGCGCGATCACGGCCTCCTCCCTCTGGAAGGGCCTTCTCGTTGACACGCCGCCTATGCCGCACACAGCTCGATACCCTCCCTTTTCCCTCGTGTTTCCCGATACCCCCTACGGGGCCCTGGGCCCCTCCTCCCAGGAGAACTCTCCGAACGGCCTCCAGATCTCCCAGAGCGCATGGGGGTTCCGGGCGACCTCGCCTCTGGCCATCATCAGCCTCCCCACCCTGGCCAGCGGGGGGTAGCCCGGGATGTACTTGTCCAGGACGTCGTCGAAGCACTCCCACATGTTCCGGTACTGCGCCTGGCAGAGGGGTATGGGGCGGACGAACCTTATCTCCGTGTCCTCCATCAGCCAGGTGTAGGCGTCCTTGTACCGCAGGCTATGAGAGCCCACGAAAACGTTGGTGAGCCACTCCCTCAAGACCCGGTCCCTCTCGGCCAGCTTGGGTGACTGGAATCGACGGTCGAAGCATCTCCGGGTGATCCGGTTGACCAGTATGGCGGCGGTGTAGGCGAGGGACGGGTGGGCCTCGTTCAGCCTCATCTCGATTGTGAGCGGCTTGGGGCCGTGGGTGGGGTCGTAGGCAACCCTCTTGTTCGGGGTCACGTAGTGGTATTCCCTCCCCGAGAAGTCGGGGGCCAGGTACTGGGCCATCCTGGCGGGGCTCATCCTTGTGGTGATCGCCTGGGCCCACTGGCCGGCCTGCCTGCGGAGCGGCTTCATCTCGTAGGCCGACACCAGGGGGAGGAGGATGGGGAAGACCTCGATCATGGTGTTGTACAGGCAGGTCCACGCCTCGACCACGTCGACTGCCAGCTCCTCCCTCACCCTGAAGTGGATGTGCGACCCGCAACCCCTGGTGTCCGGCATCTCGCCTCTCCACGGCCACCAGTCAGGCCCCACGTCGCGGAGGAACTTGAACACCTCCCTCCCGGGGTAGAGCCCCGGCCCTATCGAGGTCTCAAGCGGGCCGGAGCCGTCGTAGTGCCAGGGGTACATCCTCTGGACCCTGCCGGTGATATCGGGGGCGTACTGCTCGATCTCCAAGCCGAAGCTGACCGGCATCTTGCGGTAGTACCTCACATAATAGAGGTCGTCCGGCCCCATCTCCTCGCCCTCGTTGAGATCCTCGCCGTGGAACTCGGAATACTCGGACTGGGCCTGCCTGATCCGTTCGGCGATCTCGGGCGGGATCTCGCGGGGAATCATGGGGGTTTCCGGTTCCAGGGTGATCCCCCCCGGGATGGGGGTGAAGTCAGATGTCGTACAGATCCCTCCTTATCGGGCCGCCCGCCTGGTACTGGGCCAGGGTCTCTCCGTGGATCCAGAGATCGGTGTCGACGTGGCTGCGCGGGTTGCGGATCTCGGGGCAGAGCACCCTGAAGTAGATCCGCCTCGGGAGAGGAGGGTTCTTGCTCCTCTCCCAGGCAATCGTCCTGTTGACGATGTCCATGGCCCCGTCCAGGGTGAGGGCCCTCACCGAATAGCCCACGTCGGCGTTGCCCCACTCCACTATGGGGGTGAGGATGCTGGCCAGAGGGGCGACCGCCTCGACCGGCCCCGTGTCCCAATACTCCATGTCGGCTATGAAGTCGACGTATCCCGCTTCGAGGGAGGCCCTGGCCTCGGCCCGGTCCTTGAAGCAGGGCACGAAGGGGTAGGTCTTGATCCTCCACAGGTCGACGAGGGTTTCGCTGCGCTCGGCCTGGTCGATCTCAACGTAACTGGGCCCCATGGGCTGGGGGGATGCTCTTCGGAATCTTAAATACTTCGCCCAGGTATAACCGGGTTTGGATTCAAAAACCTTGCCCTTCTTTTACTCTTAAAATAAGAGTCGAATACTGTTCAAACCTCTGTTAGACCCGACTAAAGATATATTTAAAAACGCCGTTTTTAATTTTGATCTGAGGTATGGATTTGCCGAAAGGTTGGGGCGCACCCGGGACCGCAGGCCTGGTGAGGGACCACCTCCTTGAGGTGGGGGCGGATTCCTCCTACGGGGCCTGGCTGGCCGTGAAGGGGAAGCTTGAGGGCTTGGACAGGGAGTATGTGCCGCCGAGCCGGGACTCGATCCGGGTCATCTTCTGGGCTTTGAGGAAGCTCGGGATGATCGAGAGGGTCGGGGAGGAGCCGACCAGGACAAGGACGTGGCTGGCGAAGGTACTGTACCGGGTGACGCCCGGGAGGGAGAAGGCTGCCGAGTGGGAGAACCCCATCCTGGCCGCCAGGGATCCGGCCAGGTTCAAGGAGACCAGGGGGTTCAGGCGCGAGGAGTTCCTTGAGAGGACGCTGCCCAAGCTCCTGGAGGGGCGCAAGAGGTGGCTGGAGGGGATGAAGGGGGACAAGGGGTCCTGAGATTGCGCCTCCGGCGGGGGGTCGCACAATTCGGGTGTGCGTATTGGGGGGATTGTGGTTCTTTGGGGGGGTGAACCACCGTGCCGGTCAGGTATCGAGGCCGGCACGGCTTCCCGCCGGAACTGGCGTCTCAGGACTCTTGGCTACGGTCTCCGTGAGATCTCACCGCAGCGGGTCTCTAGGGAATGAAAGGAGGGATAGACCAGACCCCGGAGCCCTGGATCCGGCGGTCTGTACCTTGAATCCCGCTGGCATCGGTGTCTCAGGAGTCCCTTCTATCCACCCCCCTCTTGAACCCGATGTCATGGTCCTCCGGCTTGTGCCTCCCTGCCGGGATCTCGTCCTCCTCGAAGGAGCACGCCTGGCAGATGTAGACCCCGCAGCCATAGCAGTAATCCTCATCGGTGACATCAGGGCTGCCGCAGAAGTGGCACCTTGCCTCCTCTTGCTCCATCTACTTCCCCCCCTTCTTCCTCTCCTCCTTCCGGAAGGGGTTGGCCACGTCCAGGGTGAGGGCCGCCCCCTTCTGGGCGAGCTCGTCCAGCATCCTGGCCTCCGCCTCTACCCCCTCCAGCCACTCCACCACGTTCCGGGTCTGCTTGGCGATCTCCTGGGCGGTGCCGGCGTTGACCTCGATCTTGGTGCAGTGCTTCTCCTCGTCCTGGTACTTCTTGGGCTCGGCCCTGAACGAGAACCCCTTGGGCCCCAGGTCCCACCCGTAGTAGGAGAGATCGCTCTTGCCCCCCGAGGACCACCTCACCGAGATCGAGGATCCTCCTCCCCTCTCCGGGAAGTCGACCATCATCCCCTTGGCCGTGACATGGAGGTATTGGGGGAGCTGCCGGCAACGGTGGGTCAGCACCCTGGCCATCGTCTCTATCGGCACGGTGGACCTCACCACCCGGGGCGGGGTCTTCCCGCCCGTCTTCTCCTTGGCCCTCTCCTCGTCCCGGATCCAGGACGGCAGGGTGACCTTGCCGGTGTCCATGTTCCACTTGTGCCAGTGGTCGCACTCCAACGTGGGGGGCTGCCAGTTGGGGTGAGGGTTCCGGGGCTCCTCCCCGCACTTGGGGCACACCTTGTGCTTCGCCCCCTCCACGGCCTTCCTGAACCTCTCCATCAGGGCCTCATGCTCGATGATGGAGTTGGCGACCCTGGCGGCCTCCCTCCGGTCGTAGCGGCCCTCGGCCAGATCCCTGGCCAGATCCATCTGCTGGTCGGGGTACTTCTTGAGGGGGATGAGGGCGTACTGGGCATCCGTGGGCCGGAGCTTCTGGTCCTTGATCATCCCCTGGATCTTGTCCGGAAGGGTGAGCAGGGCGAGGGTGTTGGTTACGGCGGGCTTGGATATCCCCCTCATGTCGGCGATCTCCTGGTGGGTGAAGCCCATCTCAACGGCCCTCTTGTAGGCTTGGGCCTGTTCCATGGGGGAGAGGTCCTTGTAGACGTTCTCGCCGGCTGCTATCCCCCACTCCACCAACTGGTCCCCAACGGTGTCGGGGACCACCCTGGCCGGGATGGCTTTCCAGCCCAGCTTGGCCACGGCCTTCCGCCTCCTCCTCCCCGCCAGGATCTTGTACTTCCCATCCCCGGTGGCGTGGAGGATGACCCGGTTGATCAGGCCCACCTTCTGGATTGACCTGGCCAGCCCGTCTATGTCCCCCTCGTCCTCCCGGAAGTCAAGGGTCGGGTCGTCGCTGATCAGGTCCATGGGGACGTCCAGTTCCAGCATCTGGGTTGGCATAGGGCTCGGATTCACATTCGGGTTGGTTTGCGGCAAACCATCAGTCCTCTGAGTGGTTCTCGAATCCCTGTTTATGTATGCCGTCTATATAACCTTTCTGCCCGTTCGGCCTCCCCCGCCCTCCGGGCCTCCCTCTCCCGCCTCTTGGCCTCCTCCCTGGCCAGCCTCCTCCTCGTCTGCCGGCTCATCGGGCGGGGGGCCCGGGCCGGGAGTTTCCCGCCAATCCCCGGGATTCGGGCGCCAATCCCCGGCGATTCAGGG
>Ga0129297_10000573_pt1 | contig 17827 bp, 10 predicted proteins | sample I18A1metaG_FD_94708 | JGI IMG/M metagenome (GOLD analysis project Ga0129297, IMG submission 94708) | Lake sediment bacterial and archeal communities from Gulf of Boni, Indonesia to study Microbial Dark Matter (Phase II) - ​I18A1 metaG | ecosystem: Environmental > Aquatic > Freshwater > Lake >... | reverse complement strand
GAGGAGCGGTCTACGAAACCGTTTGCTGTGGGTTCGAGTCCCGCCGGGCGCATGTTCGGACCATAGCGCGATGAAGTTCCATTTCATCGCGCTATTTTGCTATATCAGACTATAGATCAGCCACCCTGCCAGGGCCAGAAAGAGGATCGCCGTGCCCAGTTTGATCGTGGCGGCGTGGGTCCTTAAGAGCTTACCGAATTGCGCGGCGGTCGTGCCATAGTAGGCAAAGAGAAAGACGACGATCAAGGGCGCGATGAAGAACAGGTTGTAGAGAAGCAGATAGAGAAAGGCTCTGACGCGAAGTTCGGGCACGCTCAGCACAAAGATGATTGTGGGCAGATACACCTGGCCGGTGCAGGCCAACTCGACGAGGGAGACCGCCGCTCCCGTTACGAAGGCTACCGGCGCGTAGGTGCGCACGTTCTGCCCGCCGCGAATGATGGCGTTGATCCATCTACGCAGCGCCCGCGGCAGGCTGAGCCTCATCTCTTCGGCCTGGCCGCGACGAGCTTTGAAAAAGTCAAGGAGGCTGAGTATAGCCAGGACGAGGCACAGGGCCGCCGTCAGGATGTAAATCCAACGCCCCACCGCAGTCAAAAAGCTCAAGGCCCCCAACGCCTTCCAAAGCCCCAGTCCCACCGTAAGATAGGTCAGAAAGACCCCCAGGGTGAAAACCAGCCCCACAAAAAGCACCTCGCGCCCCTTGCGGCCGCTAAACGTCAGGTAGGAGATAAAGAATACCAGGGTCGCAAAGGCGCAGGGATTCAGCCCGTCCAGCAGTCCCGCCCCAACGACGGTCAACTTGCTGAGCGACAGGAAGCGATAGATAATGCTCTCCTCGGCTTGTTCCCCCTTGAATTCCTCCCAGACTTTGGGGGCGCCAGTGGCTTGATATTTGGCCAAGAGAGCTTCCAGGCTATCCAGGTAGATGCCCTCTCCGACCAGGGCATCCTGGCCCACAAAGATCGAGGGGGCGGTCATGCGCCGGGTCTCTGGCACTCCAGCCCGTTTCCCCAACCATTCGTTGAGCGCAGCATACTCTTTTACATCAAAAGAGGTCACCGCCACTTGCGGGTATCGGCTCTGCAAGTAGTTAAGGGCTAACTGAACACGGTCGCACTCCTGACAGCCCGGCTGATAGAAATAGGCCAGATGAATGGCCCTTTTCTCTTCCGTGCCCCCAGGCATGGCAACAGAGGTCGGAGACACTCTGACAGCAGGTGTGGTCGCTGGCGTTGCCACAGTGGGCAGTTGATACTCCGGCCCGCCAAGCCCTTCCGGCAAGTTGGGGTATCTTGTCCCTTTCTTGGACAGGTATTCCAGTATCGTCGGCTCCGCTCGTTTAGCGATATCCGCCGCTCCTAACATAGCCGTGCTCGAAATGACCATGGTCGGCACGCCGACGAGCTCTTCCGACCCCAACTGCGCTTGCATGTAGCGCGAGAACTTCTCATAAGCCTCATCGCTGCTAACGTCAATCAACTTGATCTGCAACTGATCCGCGTAGCGCTGCTGCAAAATGGGCAGTACCTGGCGAATAACCTCTTCGCAGTGGGCACAAGTTGGCATGTGGAAAAGGACCGCCTGCACCACAGTGGGTGCTTTTTGCTGCGCGGCGACCAGGGCTTGCTTCATCGGGGATGTGAGGTCCACACCACCCGAAGCCAGATAACGGATGATCGTCGCTTCGAGGTCTTTTTTGATCGCTGCCTCGCCCAAAAAGACATCGTACCCCAGGAAAATCTCGGGGATCGTCGCTCGCTCCGCTGGAATGCCATAGGCCCTTTCCAGGGCGACGAGCGTCTGCAAGCGGGTGGGATTAGAGATTTCGATGAGCGTGTAATCTAATTGCGCTCCATATTTCTTCTTGAGGTCGGGCAAGAACTCGTTGACAATCACCTGGCAATGGGGGCAGGATTCGGAGTAGAACACAAGCATTCGAGCTACAGGCTTTGTTTGGGAAGGGGGCATAGCTTCAAAGTCCGCGCTCGCCAACAGGGCTTTGCCAGTCTCCGCCGAAACTGACATACCTATCGCCAGGGGAATGGCTAGGGCTAACAGGGAAAGCGTTAGCATCCACCGGCATCCGCGCAAATCCATGAATCCTCCGTGAGACAGTCAATACTTCGCCAAGGCCCGCTTGAGGGCTTGTAGTGGCGACTTCAGCCACTTTCGCAATCCAAGGACTGAAACTATACTCGATTTGTCTTTTTTGGCAAATCCGCAATCTTTATCGCCTGTCGTCCCCGCAAAAATGCCTGTCGGTTGATCTCTATGTATCGCTGCGGAACTCGCTCGGAGATGACTTCCAACCAACTCTCTGGGGGCACATCCAGGAACGAGGAGAGCGCGCCCAGAAGGACGACGTTGTTGGTGCGCGCATTCCCTACCGCCTCAGCGATTTGCATGGCGGGAACAAAATAGACTCGCTCCGTCACCTCCCTCAAGATGCGTTGCGTCCGCTCCTCGTCCGGGTATTCATCCGCCCCCACGTTGACTGAGACTGGCGGTATCTTATAGTCGTTGATGATGGCCACGCCACCAAGGCGCAAGTATTCGATGTAGCGCAGCCCCTCCAGCCGTTCAAAGGCCAGGTAATAGTCCGCTTCCCCTCTGCTTACCAAGGGGGAGTAGACCTTTTCTGCCCAACGCACCTGGCTAGTCACGCTGCCCCCCCTTTGCGCCATGCCGTGTATCTCTGATTTCTTCACGTCATAGCCGACCTTGATACCAACCAGGGCCAGGACATCGCTCGCCAGGAGCGTTCCCTGGCCGCCGACGCCGACGAGAAAGAAGTTATAGGGTTTCATAAGGTTTTGACCTCCAGTTGGATGCGCTTCAAAAGCGCACCCGTAGTCGCACCCTTCACAGGTGCGATCACAGTTGGGCGCGGGTGAGGATAGCCTTGCGCGCGCAGACCTGGGCGCAAATCTCACAGCCGGTGCACAGGAGCGGATCCAGACGCGCTTTGTAGCGATGCGTGCGCTCGTCTACCTCCTCGCTGGCTAGGACAGCAGGACAGCCCACGCGGAAGCAAAGGCCGCAGCCATTGCAGCGCTCCGCGTTCACGCGCAGCGACTTCCACTCCTTCCTGGCCTTGGGCAGCAGCGCGCATTCGCGGCGAGAGATGATAACGGCCGGCTTGTCTGTCTTCAGGCAGTGTCGAAAGACGCGCTCGACCGTGGCCAGGTCGTAGGGATCCACAGTATATGTCTCCTCGATGCCCATCGCCCTGGCCAGAGGCTCGAATTCGATTTCCACCGTATCTTTGCCTTGCAGGGTCTTTCCCGTACCAGGGTTATCCTGATGCCCCGTCATCGCTGTGGCCCGATTATCGAGGATCACGGTGATCACGTTGCTCTGGTTGTAGGCCACATTCACCAGGGCGGGCATGCCCGCGTGAAAGAAGGTCGAATCGCCGATGGCAGCGACGGGGCGGTGGGCGACCCCCGCTTTGGCCATGCCATGGGCCACACCGATGCTTTGCCCCATGCAGCCGCAGGTATGGGTGGCATTGAGCGGCGGCTGGAAGGAAAGGGTATAGCAACCGATGTCTCCGTTGACGACGAGCTTCAGCTTGTGAGCAATGTAATAGATGCCTCGGTGCGGACAGCCAGGACAGAGGATCGGCGGGCGAGCGGGGAGATGGCCCTTGTCCGGCTCCTTGACTTTAGCGCCTGCTGCGGCGGGGAGCAATCCCGCGACGATGGCCCGTTCGCGGACAATCTCAGGGTTCAATTCCCCGATGCTGGGGAAAATGTCCTTGCCCCGTGCGGGGATGCCCATGAGCTTAATCTCTTCCTCGATAAAAGGATCCACCTCCTCGATGACGATCAGTTGCTTCACTTCCGTGGCGAAACGGCGGACCATCTCCGTTGGGAGGGGATAGGTCATCCCCAAGACGAGAAAGGAAGCTTGCGGAAAGACCTCTTTGGCGTGTTGGTAGGATATGCCATTGGTGACGATACCTAGCCGCCTGTCGCCAATCTCTATCCGGTTAAAACGAAAGGTCTCGGCATAGGCACTTAGCCTGGTAATCCGTTCTTCCACAACGGGACGCCGCAGGAAAGCATGAGCAGGAACGGTCACATACTTGGTGACATCTATGCGGTACTCTCGAGGGGACGCAGGCTCCTGGACATGGCGCGATCCCACCTCCACTAGACTATGGGAGTGGGAGATGCGCGTCGTGGTACGGAGCAGGACTGGGGTGTCGAATTGGTGGCTAATCTCGAAAGCAACACCGACCAGGTCTTTGGCCTCCTGGCTATCTGTCGGCTCTAGGCAAGGAATGCGCGCGAACTTGGCGTAGCGGCGATTGTCCTGCTCGTTGCCGGAACTGTGCAGAGAGGGATCGTCGGCAGAAACGATGACCAAAGCGCCTTCTACACCGCTCACAGAGGCCGCAAAGAGCGCATCGGCGGCCACGTTCACCCCCACGTTCTTCATGGCGGCGAGGGCACGTGCCCCGGCGTAGGCCGCGCCGATAGCCACATCCAGGGCCACCTTTTCGTTGGGGCTCCATTCGGCGTAAACGCCAGGAAAGCGGGCCAGGGCCTCTAATATCTCGGTGCTGGGGGTGCCGGGCTAGGCAGCAGCGACTTGCACACCGCTCTCCCAGGCGCCACGCGCAATGGCTTCATTGCCCGATAAGAACTGCTTCACTGGTGCACCTCCTTGTGCAAAGATTCTATTTTCGCGGCCAATAACGATCGGTGAGCAACTGGTTGGCCAGGCCCTTCTCCTGGAGAAAAGCCTGGGCATCTTGTATGTCAGCCACCTCGGCAATGCGGCTGTGGGTATCGCTGCCGATAGAGAAAAGCACCCCTTTCTCCTTGCAGGCCGCAAGCAAGGCATCGTTATACGGATCGGGGTCGCGGTAGTGGGGGACCTTTTCTCCGCTCAGCGACGCTGCGATATAGTAATAATCCGAAGGGCAAAGCTCTACGAAAATCTCGTATTGCGCCAGCGTCTCCGCGAGCTTTTCCGGAGGCACGGAAAGGAAATTGCGCGAGAGTGGGTTATGGGCCAGGCCAACCGGCACATGAAGCCAGCGACGATAGGACAACAGAGCGGCGAGGGAAAGCCCCTGCCAATCTCGGTCGCCAACATATTCGAACAAGACATAATCCAGGTTATTCAGCGGCGTTTGGCTGAACCCCTTCAGCCAAAGCTGATCCAGCGGCGTGCGCTCCGAGAAATCAATTTCCAGTCCAGCGAGGACACTGACCCTATCGGCATACCGCGCGGCGAGAGTGCGGATGTGCTGGATATAGTTGTCAAACTCTTCTGTAATGACATATTGCGCGGTTAACGCCAGCTTCGCCGTTCTAAAGTGGTCGCTGATACCAACATGCGTGAGCCTGGCCTCCAACGCGGCTTGAATGATCTCTTCGGGCGTAAAGTGTCCATCGGAGAAGGTGGTGTGATTGTGAAGGTTGATCATCTTGTTGTATTTGTCAACTTTGCTCCTTCCGTTTGCTGACTCTCAAGATGTGCAGCCATTCTCCAAAAGTGTCGAAGCGGCTCAGAAAACCCGCGATCCCCGCTATCAGGCTGGCGACCCCTACCAACGCCGATCCCATAAAGGAGGAGAAATAATCCACCTTCATCGTCGCTGTATAGCAGGGGGCGATCCCTTCGGGGCGAGGGCTGCCTGGCTTCGGAGCAGCCGTAATGAAAAGGTCTACGTGCCGTTGTCGCTGAGCAGTGAAGGGAAAAAGAAGGTCTTGCAGCCTGACGCTTTTGCGCAAACTAATGAGAAAACGCTGGCTTTCATGTTCCTTGCTATACACCAACGAGTAATTGCCGTCCGCGCTAGTCAGGTCGTTCTCCTTGGGTCTCAATTCCACCTGGACAGGGGACAGGTCTCCTGCGGGCGGGCGCGAAACCTCAATTTCGATCTCCTCTTGCTCCCCTGGGCCAATAAGCGCGTCGTGGCGGATGTAGCCTGTAACATTTAAGGCGGGCACGGCAATGGCCTGGTTCACGTACCGCTCCGTGAGGAGTACCTCGGTCGTATACAGAAAGACGGTAGGCAGGGTCAGGAGGAAAACCAGAGCTAACACGACAGAGAGAACACGGCGCCTCCTCCAGGCTTTAGCATTAGGAGATAGGCGAAAATATCCCTGTAGGGCGCGCTGGTATATGGGATTACGAATAGCACAAGGATCGCTATCGGCGATGATGCCTATCATCTCCAGACGGGAGAGGGCATGATTCACACGGCTAAAGGGCACCTCCCGCCTCCCGGATACGATCTGCCGGGCCAGGTCTCGCGCCACAGGCTCTTTGTCCAACTGGCGCGTGATATAGTCCAGGTTGTCATCACTGCGGATGACCTCGGAGACGGCCTCATCTATAGCGGGGATGGTGACGATCGGCACCTCGCGGATTTCCAGGATCGAACAGATGCGTTGCGTGAGATAGGGATGCCCTTTCGCCTGCTGATAGATATAATCGCTTACCTCTCTGGAGACTTGCGCGCCCAGACGCTGCAACTTGGAGACCAAAGCCCAGACACCATCGGCATCGAAATCTTTCAGATAGATCGTCTCACAGATATTCAAAGGCGAGTTTTTCCCACTGGTCAGTTCATAAAGCTCGTTGGCGCCAGAGAAGATAAACGTGTACTTCTCGAAGGCTTGTTCGGACTGTTTGCGTCGGCTGGTGAAGACGCTGCGAATGGTGCCGAAGAAGGCGCTGGCGATGGCCGGAGGGATCGCCTTCACTTCATCTAGCATGATGACCAAACGCGCGGGCCTTGCTCTTTGCGCCACTTCCCACAAGAAATCGTGGAATTGCGTCGGGCCTGTCACCCCTTCTAGCCTGTCGCGGCTTGTCTTAGGCAGGCGCAACTTTCCCCCTAACTCTGCGAGGATCTGGCGGCAAACAAAACGGTAACATTCGGCCTCGTCCCGATTCTCTAAAGGAGAGAGATCCACTAAGGCGACGCCGCAGTCCTTCTCCTCCAGCAAAGTGCGCACCTGATAGAGGAGGGTGGTCTTTCCTGTTTGCCGGGGGCTTAGTAGGGCGACATAGCTGGAGGTGCCCGGCTGTGTCACCAGGCGCAGCAATTGCCAAAGCTCTCGGCGCTCGATCAGGATGGCCTGGTCCTTGGCAGGATCCAGCGGCCCTTTAGTTTTGAACAGACGATCCCGCATTCAACTCTCCCCCCAAAATATACCAACGCGAAGTCGCCAAGTCGCAAAGAACGAATCATAAAGGCTTGGCGTCTTCGGCTTTGCGGTTTTATCTCTTATGGCGCTCTGTCGGGCATAGGTGTTTGTACTGATGAGCGCAAACTGTCCAGCAAAGCTGGCACATCCTGGGACGACTCAACTATATCCGGGAAAGAGTGCGCTGCAAAAGCGTAATGTTGCCTTTCCCTATCCAGGATGGAACACAAGACCAGATGCTCCAGGGCCTCCTCCACACTTTCCTGAGAAGCGGTAACACCATGCTCTTGGAGGATGGTCAGCAGTTCGCTGGCTGTGACCAGTGGATGATCTATCATCAATAAGGTGATGATCTGTTCCAGAGGGCTGGCGCTGCCCCATATCGTCGCCAGGAAATAGTCGGCAAAGTAGCGCGACTGGCTTACCGCTTCCAGGTCTCCCTTCGTGATGGCGCGATTCTCCCCGAACTCCGTTCGATAGGCATTGATCTGCACCAGAAGCTGCTGGCAGATGTATTGCACGATGTTCGGGTGACAGGAAGAGAGTTCTATGATGCTGGTCGCCAGTGCATCCGGCTCCTCCAGGAGGATGCCCATTTCTTGCATCGGCTCCAAGATGATCTGGCTTGCGCTCTGCGGCGTCAGAAAACCCAGGCGCAGCACCTGGCAGAAGTTGAACAGGGGAGAGTCGGGATTCTGCAGGCGAGCATTGAGCACCCGCTCGCCGCAACAGACGAAACGGCAGCGGTTCTCCTGCGAGAGCGTGCGGAAGACGCGAAACAGCTTTTCCTGGTTTTTGACGTCATAGTCCAACAGGCTATCCGCTTCATCCAGCAAAACGACGATAGGCCCCTCTTTCTGACTCTGTTCACGGCAAGCAGCCAGCACTTGCTCAAGCGCAGACATGAGGTTTGTGGCCTCTGAGTTTGCAGGTATGAAGCCCGCAGGCGTAGAGCCTGCGGCTACAGGGCTGTGGGAAAAGAGGGCCTCAAAGAATGCTTCGTAATCCTGAATAGCCTGACAGTCCAGATGCAAGGGGATGTATTGCGGCGCGTCGAGCAGGAGACGATTGATGTGCAGGAGCAAGGATGTTTTGCCGATCTTGCGCCCACCCACGATGGCAAAGCTTTGGTCCTGGATCGTTCGCATGATCGTTTTGATCTCTTGATCCCGGCCAAAGAACATGTTTTCCGGCACAGGGCCATGCGTCACGTAAGGTGATACGACGGTGAGGTCCACTTGCTTCAGGATAAGGCGTACCAATTGTTGTTCTCGCCGCTTGGCGGTGACGATGGCGAAAAGATCCTGGAAATCCAACACGATCAGGTCGTGCGCTGCGTCCTTGACCAGGCGTCTCAGTTCTAACACAGGCGTAACGCCCGCGCTTACAGACTGGTCATCGAACACGATGACCAGGGCGAAATAGCCGCTGATGTGCAGGATATCCAGCAAAGCACGCAAATCCCGCACATCTTCAGCCGTGAAATGGGTTTGACGCATATAGATGATCGGAAAGCGCGTCGGAATGCGCAGTCGCAGCGCAGGGCCTTCCACGACAAAGCTATGCAGGTGTTTATAAGTGCGGGAAGACAATCGGGTTAAACCGAGGAAGTTGACAAGTTGATCTGTGAGACGCGAGACGGCAGCGCGAAAGGCCGAGGGGTTATCCAATCTGCCCTGGGCTGCCCGCCAGTTGCGCAAGAAAGCCTGCACGCGACGAGACTCAGCTAACTCGATGCTGGGAGGTGTTGCCTGCCATACCAGGCCCTGCTCGGTGTGTACCTCCAGATAGCATTGCATGGCTGCCAGGCGCATATCCTCCGGGATGTCGCTCAGCGTGACAAAGGCCGCCTTCCCGTAACGCATGAGCGTTTCCCCGATTTTGCGATCCCATTCATCCCAGTTGCGCTCCAGGATGCGCACCGGCAAGCGCCCCTTCGGACGCCGCAGCCTCCTGAACCCCACAAACCCGGCAAGCCCTGCAAGCACCGCCGCGGCCAATACTCCCAACGTAGCCGCAGGCTTTACGCCTGCGAATCTCGCGCCCCTGGCCACAGCATCCACCCCCGTCCAAACGCCTCCATCTCTAATCCCCGCGTAAAGCCGATGAGAACGACCCGGCTCGACAAGCAATGAATTGACCCACAAGCCCTCGAGGGCCAAGGCCCAACTTTGGCCTCCATCGTGACTTGCTAGTATCCCTCGATCCGTGCCTATATAGATGGCGTCGGCTTGTTTATCAGGCGGCAGTGCCAGGGCTTGCAGGTCTATGTCGAGAGTGGCCAGCGACGTCTCCCCGATCCTGTCCCACTTTTCCCCACCATCGGTGCTTTTGAGAATGGAGTCAGGGGTTATAGCGTAGATCATCGAAGGGGGAACGCCAGCCAGCAATGCGCGGATTTCGACGACGGGGAGTTGGGACACGCTCCGCCAGATTGCACCGCTCTCGGGCAGCCGCGAGATGTCCAGAGAAAAGGCCCCAGCGGATGTCCCGGCAAATAATCTCCGCACCTGGCCTGGAGAGATGGCGATGGCCAGGGTAAGTAGATGCTTGTTTGCCAGCCCTTCATTGATCTGCCGCCAGGTTTCGCCGCCGTCGCCACTCCAGAAAGCTCCTGCCCCTGCCGTTCCGGCGTAGATAGCGCTCCCTACAGTGGGCTGGTTCTTGGGCGGATAGTCAACGGCCAGGGCAGTGATCGGCGCACCAGAGGCCAAATTCTCCTGTGCGACTTTCCAGGTCGCGCCGTCGTCAGTGCTGCGGCAGATTTGGCTGTGCCAGGTTCCTGCATAGAGGGTATGGGGGGCAGCGAGGATCAGCACAAGCGCGTTCATTTCCGTGGCAGAATCGCAAAGTTGCCAGTTTCTGCCAGCATCTTCGCTCCTGTAGATTCCCCAGGGAGTGGAAGCGAGGATGCGCATCGCGTTCTTGCCCACGGTTATCAATTGCAGAGCCTGCACATTGCTGCCGAAGAGGCGGTTATGCAAGGCGCTCCAGGTCGCCCCCATATTGGTGCTACGGTAGATGTCAGCCGCTGTCCCGGCATAGATCAGGCTCGGTCGTTCGGGATCGAGCGCCAGGGCGTTGACCATCCCACCGCGCAGTTCCGGCGCGATGATTTCCCAATTGTCGCCTGCGTCAACGCTGCGCGCGACCCCTTGGCCGCGAACGCCAGCATAAAGGATGAACGGCAGCGGTGGACAGTAACCCAGGGAGCCTACCAGGCTCTCCCCCACGCCACGAGTTGCTGGTTGCCAGCTCACGCCATTATCGGTGCTGCGATAGATCCCCCTGTTTGTGCCCGCGCAGATGATGAGTTGAGGATCGGCTACAGAAGCCTGGGCCACAACGAGGGTTTCCACGCTCGTGTCGGCAGGCAGTCCCTGGTTAGTCTCTCGCCAGGTGCGGCCTCCATCATCACTCCTGAAGATCCCCCTCTCTGTGCCCGCATAGAGGAATTGGGGCGCGCTGGCGTGGATGGCCAGCGCAGCAACACGCGCCCCGGCGAAAGGAGGGGAAAGCGGCGTCCAATGCGCTCCACCGTCCTCGCTTTGATAGATGGTATCACTACCTGCGTAGAGAAGCGTCGGTGCCCAGGGGTGCACGGCCAGAGACCAGATGATCTTGTCCAGCAGCCCCTCAGAAGAAGTCATCCAACTCAAGCCGGCGTCCGTGCTGTAGAAAATCTGGCCTCTGTGTGTCCCAACGTAGACGCGAGAGTCGCGGGCGATGGCTATAGCCTGTACTTCTTGCCAAGTCAGTTCCGGATGAGAGGGTTTCTGCCAGGAATCGCCTCCGTCGCCGCTGCGGAAAAGGCCAGCGCTGGTTCCTGCATACAGAACATGGGGACGATTGGGATCAATAGCCAAAGCATTGACCTTGGCGCCGGGCGGGCCTTGCGTCTGCTGCCACGTCGCCGCACCTTTGGTGGCAGATGGGGAGCAGGCGGATAGAGCCAGCAAGGCAATAAGCAAGATACAGGGTGCAAGATACATGAGCTTTTTGATGCTAGTTGTAGTCGCAGGCTTTATGCCTGCGCATTCTGCACCTGTGCCTACGCCCAACCTATTTGTAGGGCATCCTGGCCCACTAAATTGCCAAGTTTTCTCTGCAATTCCGGGTTGCATTTGGTAGTATAGTTCGGAAAATCCATCTGGACGATGCCAACAGGGCTGATAACTCGCAGACGGTAGCGATCATGGCCCCGGTAGCTTTCCAATAGACGACATATTTCGTTCAGGCGTTTCTTGTCTTGTTCAAGGTTATCTGTGCGATGGAAAGTGATTTGCAGGAGCTTGGGGCGATCAGCCAGCTCTGCAGGGCCTGTTTTGGTAGGTGCGAATTCTTCGACGGATTGGCAGATTATCTTAGGTGAGCCATCGCGCTCATCAACACGCCCCTTGATGAGCAGGATATTATCCTCTGCCCAAAGCTCTGCCGTGTCCGCATAGGGGTTAGGAAAGACAACAACCTCGATGGTGGAGTGCAAATCCTCCAATTGCACAAAAGCCATCGCTTTATCATTGCGCGTGGTGATCACGCGAACGCCCGCCACCATGCCAGCCAGCGTGACCTCCTGCCCTTTCAGCGTGGCATCAATTTGATCGGAGGAAACTACGTCGGCCGGCAGACGCGCCAGAGCCTGCAAGGGGTGCTCAGAGACATAGGTGCCTAGAAGCTCTTTTTCCCATTGCAACACCTTTTTGGCAGGGACCGCATCCAGGCGTGGGAGAGGATAAAACAGCGATGACTCACCAGTGGCCCCCTGCAACCCGTTATCATCAAGGTCGAAGAAGCTCCACTGTCCGATATCCTTAGCTTCATGGCGTTGATGGCTATAGGCGATCATGCGATCCATAATTTCCAGGAGTTGGGCGCGCCCGCCAAAACAGTCTAACGCTCCGGCTTTGATGAGACACTCCAGGACGCGCTTGTTCACCTGTCGCAAATCCACCCGCTGGCAAAAGTCATCAATGCTTTGGAAGGGCCTCTCTTTCCTCCCTTCTAGAATAGCCTGTATCGGGCCTCCTCCCACGTTCTTGATCGCCCCCAGGCCGAAGCGAATGGCCGGCCGGCCTATCACACCCTCCGGGGCATCGAGGAGGGCAGCCGTGTTGTCCGCGGTGGCCTTGACCTGGCTTTCGGGGATATACTCGATGGTAAAGTCTAGCTCACTGTGATTGACATCGGGAGGCAGAATTTCGATTCCCAGGCGACGGCACTCGGCAGTGAGCATGGTGAGCTTTTCGGTATTGTTCCTTTCCACCGAGAGCAAGGCCGCCATATATTCTACAGGGTACTTGGCTTTGAAATAGGCCGTCTGGCACGTCACGACGGCATAGGCTGCGCTGTGCGGTTTATTGAACCCATAGTTGGCAAAATAGCTGATCGCCTGGAAGAGTTGCTCCGCATCCTCCGGCCCCAGCCCCCGCGCGATAACGCCAGCGGTGAACTTTTCGTGGTGCGCCTTAAGCTCTTTCCCCTTCTTTTTACCCACGGCACGCCGCAGCAAATCCGCTTCGCCTATGGTGTAACCGGCCAGGTCGCGAGCCATGCGCAGCACCTGTTCCTGGTACACGAGGACGCCGTAGGTCTCTTTCAAGATCGGTTCCAGAGCGGGGTGCGGGTATTCAATCGGCTCTCGCCCATGTTTGCGATTGATGTAAGTGGGGATGAATTGCATGGGGCCGGGCCGATAAAGGGATAGCAAGACTACGACATCCTCAAAAGCGGAAGGCTGGAGATCGCGCAATACCCTCCTCATGCCAGCACTTTCCAGTTGGAAGAGGCCAGTCACTTCGCCGGTGCAGAGGAGACGGTAAATGTCGGGATCGTCCAACGGAATGGACTCCAGAGTTATGCGCTTGCCATGCATCTTGGCCACAAGATCCATGGCCCGTTGTAGGATGGTAAGCATCGAGAGGCCAAGAAAATCAATCTTGAGCAGGCCGATCTCTTCCAGGACTTCCATGGAATAGGTGGCGATGTTCCCCTCGCCGCTGGGGGCGCGCTGCAGAGGCACATACTCGGTCAGCGGTTTATCACCGATGACCACGCCTGCCGCATGGGTGGAGGCATGGCGCGAGATCCCTTCCAGCATGAGCGCTTTATCAATCCAATCGCGGATATAGTCTTCCCGATCGTAGAGCGCTCTGAGAGGTGTGCCGGGCTCTAAGGCATCTCTCAACTGCACCTTGGGGCCGTAAGGCACCAATTTAGCGACGCGATCCACTTCAGGGGGAGGGATGTCGAGGGCGCGTCCCACATCTCGAATCGCAGCCCGCGCGGCCATGGTGCCAAAGGTGATGATCTGCGCCACCCTGTCCTCTCCATACTTTTGCATGGTGTACTGGATAAGCTCATCCCGCCGGTCATCAGGAAAGTCCAGGTCAATATCCGGCATAGTCACACGGCCAGGGTTGAGGAAACGTTCGAAGAGAAGATCATGCTTCAGAGGATCCAGAGCCGTAATCCCCAGAGAGTAGGCCACGATGCTCGCTGCCCCTGACCCTCGGCCTGGGCCGACGAGAATGCCCCGGCTCTTGGCGTAGTGTATCAGGTCCCAGACGATAAGAAAATAGTTATCAAAACCCATCTCGTGGATCAGGTCTAACTCATAGTTCAAACGCTCTATCGCCGCATCGGTGACCGGGTGGTAGTGCTCTTTCAGCTCTTCCTCGCAGAGATGACGCAGATAACTCGCTGTATCATAGCCTGGCGGCACATCGAACTCCGGGAGGTGGTAACCGGTGTACTTCAGGTTCGCAGAGCAGCGCTCGGCGATGGCCATCGTGTTCCGCAAAGCCTCAGGAAGGTGGGCAAAAAGGGCAGCCATTTCCTCTGGGCTGCGCAGGTGGTAATCCGGGGATCCCATCTGCATCCGCTTAGGATCATTCATGGTGGTGCCGGTCTGGATACAGAGCAGCAGTTCTTGGGCCGCAGCATCCTCTGCTCGTATATAGTGTGCATCGTTGGTTGCCACGAGCGGTATGCCAAGGGAGCGACTCATAGCGACCAATTCCGCGTTCACCTGTTCCAATTCGGGCAAGCCCTCATGCCTCTGCAATTCCAGATAGAAGTTGCTCGCACCGAAAATATCGCGGTACCAAATGGCAGTTTCTCTTGCTTTGCCTATGCTTCCTTGCAGGATCAAACGCGGGATTTCTCCTGACCTGCAACCGGAGAGGGCGATCAGCCCATCCTTGTATTGAGCAAGAAGCGGCTTATCCACACGAGGCTTATAGTAATAGCCTTCCAGATGGGCCTTGGTCACCAGTTTGATCAGATTCCGGTAGCCGCTCTCGTTCTCAGCCAACAGGATCAGGTGATAGGGGTGTGCATCGTGACCAGGGTCTTTTTGCTGCATAAGGCGCGGGGCCAAGTAAATCTCGCAACCAATAATCGGTTTGAGATCATGATCCTCAGCAGCATGAGCGAATTCGACCGCCCCGTACATCACACCATGATCCGTGAGCGCCAGAGACTTCATGCCAAATTCCTGCGCTCTCCGGCATAGATCCGACAGGCGGCTGAGGCCATCGAGAAGAGAATATTCGCTATGCATATGCAGGTGGGTGAACTCAGGCATAGACATACTCCTCAGGGGCCAAGGCGCGGGCGTAGACATCCAGAATCTGCTGCCCTGCCCACTCCCAGGAATATCGCTCGAGCACTCGTTGGCGGAGGCTCTGCCCTAATACTATAGCGCGGTTGGAGTCATCCAGCAAAGCCAGGAGAGCCGCAGCCAGGGCCCGGACATCGCCTGGCGGCGCATACATACCCAAATCCCTCAGATATTCGCGGCTCACAGGCGTGTCGAAAGCGACTATCGGCAAAGCCATGGACATGTAATTGAGCAGCTTGCCGCTCCCTTCCGTAGCCGAAAGCTTGGGAGCTACGGCAATATCGCCCAGACCAAGATAGCGGGGCGCATCCTGGTAGGGGATGCGGCCCGTAAACGTGATATGGCCATCGAGGCCCAAACGATGCGCCTGAAGCCGATAGTGCTCTACTCCAGGGTAGCCCATGATTAGGAAATGGGCGTCTGGGCGCGCACTGATGACGCGCGCTGCCGCTTCAAGAAGCAGGCTCGTGCCCTGATATTCTGCCAGTAACCCCAGGTAGACGATCACCTGGCGTTCAGGAGGAATGCCCCATTCCTGTTTTAGTTGGATGCGGGACTCGGAAGGGCCATGTCCATTCCCTCGCCACTCCGGTGTGAAATCATTGGCATTGACGCAATCTGGTACGGGCGTGATTTTTGCAGGTTCACAACGGAATTCATCCTGCAAAAGCCCCGCCGCATGGTACGAACTGGTGATAATGGCCTGCGGCAGCCGGTTGAGTATCTCTTCCAGGCGACGCGCAGGGCGATAGAAAAAGCTCTTCGGGTTGAGAAAATGGTGATCTATCATTTCGTTGGTCATGCTCCCCTGGAAATCGAAGACCAGAGGAACGCCCCAGAGCAAACTCATCGGGTAACCGATAAAAACCCCTTCGTGGAGATGAGCGTGAATGATGTCTGGCCGCCTCCGGGTGAAGGAAGCGCATTTCAGAGCCAAAAGAACGTCGAAGGCGATCTTGTGGCGAGATGAGCCGACCTCGTAATTCTGCCGCCAGGGGATGGCCAACGTCCGCTCGATGTTCAGGCCATCCACATCCTGCCCCTTCTGATACGTAACGATGGTGACCTGATGCCCCATCTTCTGCAGGACACGAGCTTCTTCCAGAATACGTACATGGCAACCGTACGAGGCGAAGAAGCTGGTCGGCGTAATCATGAGTATATTCAGGGACTCTTTGTATCCCCGGGATTGGTTGCACTGCTTGTTATGGACGGGCACTTGCTCTCTTTTCATCCCGAAGCTCGCGCTTCAGACGCCGCCAAAAGATAATTAAGTCACGGAAGGCTTTCAGAACGACGCGAAGCTTGGCGCCCGTTGATGTGCCAGCGGTGCGAGGGAGATGGGTGACGGGCGTTTCCACGATGCGAAAACCACGCACTTTTGCCCCCACCAAAAGCTCCGTATCCAACATCGCTCCATTGGAAGTGAGCGTTACATGCTTGAGGACATCGCGTCGCATCAGCTTGAAGCCGCAGTCAATATCTCGCGCCACATACCCGAACAGCACGCGGCTCAAAGTGTTCCAGGCAAAAGCGTTGAGCCGACGGTGGAAAGGATCCTGGCGTTTGCCACGATAGGGATTCACGATATCGGCCTCTTTGATGAGAGGAAGCAACTTGGTGATCTCCTGTGGATTGAACTGGTTGTCCGAGGCATTGAGGAGGATCAGTTCTCTCGTAGCAGCCCCGAACCCCGAACGGAGCGCGCCACCGTAGCCACGGTTCACCGGATGTCGCACCAGGCGCAGTTGAGGAAACTCGCTCTGCAGCCCCTGGACGATCTCCGCCGTCCTATCCCGGCTACCATCGTCTACAACGATCACCTCATAGTCGCTGGTTAGGGGATGCAAGGCTGCTATCGTATCTCTGACCGCTTTGGCAATGTTTTCCTCCTCATTGTGGGCGGGCAGCACCGCCGATATGCTCCATTGGTGTGAATCCATCAAAGTTTTCGCACTCAGGCGTGGTTCGCCCACTGTAGAGGGCCTGTCCTCGCTCATGCTCTTCCTTTCCGCTACGCCCAGGCTTCAGGCGTGGGCCATGCCGCCAGAGCTATTTCTTCTTGCCGGACCGCTCGAAGCGCGGAATGCGCCCGAAAAGCAAGCTGCCTACGGAGGAAAGCGCCTGATAATCAGGGGAAGGCATCTCTTGCTCATCGCCGCGCAACCATTTGTCACGGCTTTCCCTAGCTTGCTTGAAGAAGGCTTGAACCTGGGCGGCGTCGCCACTGCTGATGAAGCCCTTCGCCTCGCGCAGTCCCGTCTCCATGATGTCCAGCCAACGCACAATGTTTTCCTGGTTCAACAGGCAGATGTCGCGGGAGGTCTCAATCTCCGCCATGGCAGGGAGGGTCACCTGGGCAAAGTTGCGCCCTCCCAACTTGCTCATCTCATGGAGTGCAGGGCTTTCCGTTATCGCACCGAGCAACGCCGCTGCCAGCACCAGGGGCAGATGATCCATAGCCGCCAGCAAACCATCATGCTCAGCGGGATCAACGAAATACGGTTTCGCTCCCAAGAGCGAAACGATGTCAGTGACCAGCTCAGTCGCATCCGATGCAGCAGTGACGGTTGGCGACAGGCACCAGATCGAACCCTTGAACAAATCCGCTTTCGCAGCGGCAATGCCAGACTCCCCTGTGGACGTAATCGGATCCCCGCCCACGAAATGGACTCGTTTCGGCAGGATTTCCTGCGCCCATTCCAGTACGGGCCTCTTGACCGTTGCGGTATCGGTGACGACGCAGTCCTCGTGCAGATAGGGAGCGATCGCCTTCAGCGTATCCCTGATCGCCAGAAGCGGGAGAGCGAGTATGACCAGATCGGCCCCTTCGCAAGTGGAAATTAGATTCCAATCAGTCTTGTGGACAGCGCCTATCTTTTGCGCCTGGCGAGAGGCGCTGGGGTCCTTATCATGGCCAGTGATCTCTACATCCGTCCCTGCCTGACGGAGAGCCAGGCCGATGGAACCCCCGATCGCTCCCAGACCAACCAATGCGATTCTGACTTTGGCCATTTAGTGGTCTCCT
>Ga0129297_10000572_pt1 | contig 17829 bp, 14 predicted proteins | sample I18A1metaG_FD_94708 | JGI IMG/M metagenome (GOLD analysis project Ga0129297, IMG submission 94708) | Lake sediment bacterial and archeal communities from Gulf of Boni, Indonesia to study Microbial Dark Matter (Phase II) - ​I18A1 metaG | ecosystem: Environmental > Aquatic > Freshwater > Lake >... | reverse complement strand
CGGTTACAAGTTTCGGCCGATACAAGTATGTCTCGGGGGCAGGACGTGTTGCGATCGTAGCCACAGATAATGAAGAGCTTGCTGAGGAAGTCCATGTGTATTCACATCAAGGCGAAGGAAGATCGAAGAAATCTGATCCGATTCAATCATACATCAACCCTTCTTACCCAGACTTTGACAGACTCGGATACAGGTTTAGTCCGAGCGAGGTGCACTGTGCGATTGCCCGAGTCCAATTAAGGCGATTCATTTCTGAGGCTCTAGGCCCGAAAAGACGCCGGAAACATGCAGCGTACTACACGAAAGAGCTAGAAGGCCTATCACCCCATGTAAAAACACCTGTTGAACGTGACTGGGCTTATCATTCATATCATCGCTACATCATAAGAAGCGAAAATCGAGACAGTCTGTTCAAGTTCCTCAGAAGGAGAAACATTCAAGCCTTCATTCATTACGCGGTTCCGCTGCATCTCTTCAGGCTTTTCGTTGAGAGGTATGGCAGCGGTAAGGAGAGGTTCCCTGTGACGGAGAGATTAGCGAAAGAGGTTCTCACTCTTCCTAGCTGGGCAATGTTAAGCCAAACGCAGCTCGGATATGTTGTCAAATGCATCAAGGAGTTCTATCACAGGCTCTAGCACGATGGATGGTGAACTTGATTGGCGTCGCATGAAACGGTTCTGAGTGTTCGCGATTTACACACTCATTTCTTCACGTATGATGGCGTTGTTAAGGCCGTGAGTGGCGTAAGTTTCGACGTGGGAGCAGGACGCTCTCTAGGTCTGGTTGGTGAGACGGGGTGCGGCAAGTCGGTTACTGCTTATTCCATTCTGAGACTTATCCAGCCACCGGGCAAGATAATGGGCGGCTCAATTCTGCTGAAGAGCGAAGACTTGTTCCGCAAATCAGAGGAAGAAATGAGAGAGATTCGCGGAGGTAGAATATCCATGATCTTCCAAGAGCCCATGACGTCACTTAATCCTGTCTTTACTGTTGGAGATCAACTGAGCATCGTGCTTATGCAGCACAGGAAGATGCATAAGCAGGAGGCCTTTGAGCACGCAGTGAAATCCTTGAGGCAGGTGAGAATTCCAGACGCAGACAAGCTTGCAGGACAGTATCCGCATGAGCTCAGTGGAGGAATGAGGCAACGCGTCTTGATCGCGATGGCGCTCTCTCTTTCGCCTGAGTTGATCATATGCGATGAACCGACCACTTTTCTGGACGCGACCGTGCAAGCTCAAATTCTGAGACTCATCAAGGATCTGCAGCGGAGCCTTGGTGCGTCTATGCTTCTGATTACGCACAATCTGGGCGTCGTGGCACACAATTGCGACAGCATCGCGGTAATGTATGCGGGAATGATTGTGGAGATAGGCGACGTACGAACCATTCTCAGAGATCCGAAACACCCGTACGTTCAAGGCTTGCTCAGAGCAATACCTGTGTCTACCCGGAAGATCGAACGACTTGAATCGATCGCCGGAACAGTGCCTAATTTGATTCATCCTCCCTCCGGATGCAAATTCCACCCCAGATGCACGCATGTAATGCCGATCTGCATGGAAAATACTCCTCAGCTCTTGGAGACTGAAGTGGGACACCGTGTCGCCTGCTACCTGTATGCAGATAGTCGAGGAGTGGCGGGGTCGTAAATGGAACCACTGATAGAGACCAGATCGCTGGTCAAGCATTTTCCGATCAAGGCTGGATTCTGGTCAAGAACGGTGGCCAACATTCACGCGGTGGACAGTGTCGATTTGTCGATCAACCGCGGTGAAACTGTGGGACTGGTGGGAGAATCCGGCTGCGGCAAGACCACGCTTGCAAGATGTCTGCTACGGCTTATTGAGCCTACTAGTGGCCAAGTTCTATTTGAGGGGAAGGAAATCCTTGGACTTGGGGACCGTGAGCTGCGCGAGATCAGGTCGAGGATGCAGATAGTATTCCAGGATCCATTCGGGTCACTAAGTCCCAGACAAACTGTGCTTGACATTGTTGGGGAGCCGCTACTTATTCGAGGGGTGGCCAAGGGAAAGGAGCTTCGGGAAAGAGTTCTGGATTTGATTCTGAGGGTTGGCTTGACGCAAGATCATCTGTACCGTCTTCCTCACGAATTCAGTGGAGGCCAGAGGCAGAGGATCGGAGTGGCTCGGGCTCTGGTGCTTCACCCTAGTTTCGTCGTGCTGGATGAACCTACGTCTGCATTAGACGTCTCCGTTCAGGCACAGATTCTGAACCTCCTCAAAGATCTTCAAAGAGAGATGCAGCTGACCTACCTCTTCATATCACACGATCTCAGTGTAGTGAAACATATGAGCAATCGGATCGCGGTGATGTATCTCGCCAAGGTTGTAGAAATAGGCCCTACAGATGAGGTTTTTGTGAAGCCCATTCATCCCTATGCGAGAGCTCTGCTCTCATCGTTGCTTGTCCCCGACCCGGACGCCAAACCCCCTGAGCTTCTGCTAAGAGGAGAACTGGACGTACCAAGCCCCATCAATCCTCCGTCTGGATGCAGATTCCACAGCCGTTGCCCGCTTGCAGAGCCGGAGTGCGGGACAATGGAGCCGGAACTGGTTGAGATAGCTCCTGGACACCTTGTGGCCTGCCACAAAGAGGCCAAGTAGCTATGCAGCAAGACGAGATGAAGAAGAAAGATCAGACTGCGAAAATGCATCTGGACTGGCGAGACTACGTCGCGCTAGTGGTAGCCCTGCTTCAGACTAGCCTTCTTCCATTCCTTTTGCTGATAGCAGTATTCATAGTGATGGGCATCATACTGGTCTTGATCCGGACTGGCTGAGGACCTCATAACCCAGAAAGGCGCGTTTGTCTCGATTAGGCGCAACTCGAGATTGTCATGACTCGTTTCGTAACTTGTCCAGAGCTCCTTCGAGCCTATTCAGGCCGATCTCCAGATTCTTCATCGATGTAGCAAAGGAGAGCCGCAGATGAAAATCATTGGACGGTCCATATTCGACGCCTGGGATGGTTATGATCTTGGCCTCTCTGAGCAGGTATTCGGCCAGTTCAAATGATTTTCTACGAAACTTGGAGAAGCCTGGGAAAATGTGGAACGCGCCCCGAGGGAGTGGACAGTAGCGCGTGCTAGGACTCGAGCTTCAACTTTTCGGATAGGCTTCAAGATGCCAAGATAAACCGGAAAAATAAACTGCGACAACCCCCACCAACTGTTTTTTTTTTGCATCAACACCATACGTAAGTAAATCTTATAAGTTCAAAAGGCACACACAATGTTTTGGTGAGGGATTCTCATGGACAAGAGGTTAGTGGCCGCAGTTGCCGTTGTATTGATCTTCCTGATCGCTGGTGGATACTCGTGGTCTCTCTCAACGGTGCCCCCAAAAACCACTGTTACTACTCCTACTACTGCCAAGCCGCCCGCTAAAGAAAGGATTCTGGTTATTGGCTCAACTGAGTATTATCGTAACCCTGACATTGACATTGGTTATGCTGGATTGGATTCTCTTATTGAACGACTGCGAACTGATAAGGTGCTGGTGGCTGATTTCAAGAAACCAGGTACCTATATTCCTCAGGCAGCAGAGAGCTGGGAGATGAAGACGAACGCTACTGGAGCATCCTACATCGAATTCAAGATTAGAAAAGGATACAAGTTTACTGATGAAAGTCCAGTGACAGCAAGTGCAGTGAAGTGGTCGTATGAGCGGGAGCCCAAAGTTGATAATCAGCACGCTTGGTGGCATCAAACCGCATACTCAAGACTTGAGGTGGTTGACGACTATACCCTACGAATGTACCTGCCTGACCCACCCTTCATTCCACACTCCTTCGCCGCGTTGATGCTACTTCAACATGGCTTCTTGAAGAGCCCAACATCTGGAAACGTTTCTGGGTTCGGTCCGGCTGGAACTGGCCCATTCAGGCTCATAGAATACACGCCTGGCGAACGATTGGTTTTTGAAAAGGTGAAAGATTATCCAAACATTGCAGGATCCCCCATGCATAACGCATATGCGGACAAGGTCGTGGTTAAACTCTTTGCAGATTCAACAACCATGAGACTCGCCCTCGAGAAAGGAGAGATCGACATTGCTTGGAAAGATCTTACCAAGCCTGACCTGCAGGCGATAGCGAAGAACCCCAACATTGTTGTTGATCAATCTTCATCGGGGTACACGCGATATCTGGCTATGAACTGGAAGATTAAGCCATTCGATGATGTTCGCGTGAGAAGGGCTGTTGCGCATGCTCTGAACCCGAAGGAGATTATGGAGTTGACGCAGGCTGGTTTTGCTGAGCTCGCCAAGAGCCCGGTTCACCCTTGGATGGCATATTACATACCATACTTCGACCAGCTCTACGACCAATCCGGCAGTAACGTGGAGAAGGCCAAGCAGCTTCTCGCAGAGGCAGGGTATGCCAACGGCTTCACGACAGAAATTTGGGTCACGGGACGTTTCGATAACATCGCAACAGAAAGCCAAATTGCAACGATCATAGCCCAACAACTGGCCAAGGCCGGAATAAAGGTCGAGATAAAGCAGGTTGAGTGGGGCCTTTATCTGGACAAGGTCAGAGCGACTGCAGTCCCCGGTATGGCTATAGGGGGATGGAAATTCGACTATCCGGATCCTGATACTGACATTATTTACATGATGACCTACGAGAACGGAAAGGGAAGAGGATTCTACGAGTGGGGATACAAGAACCTCACCGCCGACGCCCTGATTTGGGAAGGCAGAAGACTGTACAATCCGAATGTTCTACCCGAACAAAACGCTCAACGAAAGGCAGTCTACGAAAAGATTCAGATGATCCACGCACAAGACGTTGTGAACGTACCGCTATTCTACTCAACTGAATACGAGGCCTACAGGAAGGACGTAAAAGGGTACTACATCGCGTGGACAGGATACCTGAAACCGGTTTGGAGCGCGTACAAAGAGGATTGGGGAATCACACTAATCGGCAAGTCGATCCAGCAGCCAAGAATAACACCAGCCATCATCTTGGTCACATCGGGAGCAACAACGCCTAAGCCATCGTTCAAAACAAGGGCGGCTGCAGCTGCCTCCTAGCGTTCAAGTCGGAACAGGTCGTTGAACTCAACCAGTTCCTAATCCTATGATGCCATCGACGGAATCTGTAACATGATATGTCATTCTCACGCATATTGATGCTGCAAAAACCTCAATATACGCGCGAACAGAGATTTGAAGTCCTCTGCTAAGAAGCGTCCGACTATCGAAGCTCTGTATTCAATGCCCTCGCAAACCACGTCCCCTGGTGGTGCTTGGCATACCAGTCTGTGATTTCTCGGCCCGTAGCTTTCCAGACTGCATCATGTTTGCAGATGTGGGCCAGAGCCTTGTTGAGGTACTTTATGCGGAAAGGTTGTCCTATTAGGTATGGGTGAAGGCTCAGCACGAGTAGACGACCGTTTCCTTCTCCCTCACGGAACAGGACTTCGAAAGCGTCCTGAAGTATTTTGCAGTAGTCGGTGATGGGCAAGTATCGGGGGCCGCCCATGGCGAATTCATCCTCCAATTCCAGCGAAACTGGCAGGAAGAAGGCATCGTTGCCTTTCGTTTGGTATGGCTGATCGTCATTGGGCCAGTCGCAAATGTAGCGGACGCCCTCTCTTACTAGGAGTTGTGGCGTTCGAGGTGACTCACCGTACTGGGGGCCAAACCATCCCACAGGCCTGATGCCGGTAGCTTTCTGAACTGCATTCAGGGAGGTTTGAATATACCCACGTTCCTGTTCCTCGTTCATCTTGCTACTGATAACGTGCTGCAAACTCAGTCCGTGGCCGATGAACTCCCATTCTCGGTTCTTACATTCCTTCACTATGAAAGGGTAGTTCTCTGCGGTCACAGCGTCCATAGCCATTGTAGCCCGGATGCCATACCTGTCCAGAACCTCCATCACGCTGAATATGCCCACGCGATGCCCGTACTCACGACGTGACCATGAGGTGGTGAAAGGGTAAAAATACTTCTTGCCAAAGGGCCCAGGAGGCATGAGACCGATTTCTGGGATGTTCCATTCGAAATGCTCTAGGCTCACTATTACGCATAGGGCCACACGCGCACCGCTCGGCCATTTCAGTGGAAGGCGCTTGTTGATGGGCGACCATTCGTAGTGTTCATGATCCATCCCAGGCCTACGTGTTCCTGACAAGCCCGCCATCTCCTTAGGCTAGACAGAGTACTCCCTGCGCCGCGCTTGCAGGTGGGCAGTAACCTCATCGTAGCAGTTCGCCATGTAATGCTCGGCGATATCGTCTGCCGTAGTCTTCCAGACCCCATCATGAGAAAGAACGTAGGTCAAGGCTTCGTCAAGATACTTGATGCGGTTAGGCTGACCAATCCAAAAGGGATGGAGTGCGATGCACATGACGCGTCCGTTTCGGGCTCCCTGCTGGTATAGGATGTCGAAGTGATCTTTGATTATCTGAGCGAAATACGCAGCATCCTGGCCCTGCTGACCGATTTGGTCATCATTCAGCTCGATCGAATAAGGCATAGAGATGAGCCGGCCCTTCTTCACTTTGATGGGGAAAGGTTGATCGTCATGAAACCAGTCAGCATAGTAGACAAGGTTCGCCTCCGCCATCAGATCAGGTGTGTTGACAGTAGATGTGATGGAAGGGCCCAGCATACCTTTCAGAGTTTTGCCTGTATGCTCCTTAATTGTGCGAGCAGTATCCCAATAGAACCCCCTCTCCTCATTCTCGGGCATGTCGTGAAGGTAGCGGGTGTTATAGATGCCATGCGACATGAAGCTCCAATCACGCTCCACCATAGCATCCCGTATCTCCGGAAAATGCTGCAGCACGGCCACGTTTAGGGAAGCTGTGCAGCGAATTCCATGCTTGTCAGTAACCTCCATTAGACGCCAAAGCCCCACCCTGTTCCCATAGTCGCAGTACCCATAGTTCATCACGTCTGGATGGGGCATACGCGGCCAGGGATCGCGCAGCCTCCATTCAGGTGGCAGGTACTCGTAGAATTCTACATTAGGCGCCACCCAGAGTGCCACCCTCGCGTTCTTAGGCCAACGGATCACAGGTCTATCAATAATCGGTGAATACTCAAAACGGTCAGGTTCCAACGTCACTCATCTCCCCAGCCATCCCAACGAACATAGCAGCGCATAGAGCGCGCTGAGCGTTCGGCATTTGGCCCAAATGCAGGCTTATTTACCTTTGCCATAACCAGAGTGCTTAGCAAGTTATGTGATGAGGACTGTGTTAGCTTCCTGTCTCTGAGGCCAGCTGCTGGTAACATGAATCGCTTGACAGAGATCCCTGTCGTCGTTCGTCAGATGGATAAGTGTGAATAGGCTTGAACACTACGGGCATTGTGATCTACGGGTCAAGGGATAAGTTGGAAACAGATGAACGAATGCAATTTGAAGTAGTTCTACCTGTTGAAGGAGGAGCAAACAATTAAGTGCCAGACGTCAGCGCTGTTCTGAGACCGACAGAGGAAGCTGAGAAACTCGGTTATGATTCTGTATGGGTTGGTCAGCGCCTGCTTCTTTCTCCAAGGCTCGAATCCTTATCTACGCTGGGAGCAGTAACCGCAAAAACGATGAGTCTGAGACTCGGTACAACCATTATGCTCGGCGCCCATTAGGCATCCGACGCTTCTCGCACAGACTCTCGTGTCTCTTGATCTACTATCCAACGGAAGATTGATCGTAGATCTAGGTGTAAGTGCTCCAAGCGTTAGATCCGAGCGCGAATTGTCTGAGAATTGAAGATAGGGTGGACTGTACGTCCTTCCCGATGCCACACACCGTCATACCTCTATTCACAAGTTCGAGCTTGAACTGCGAGTGGATCCAAGCTGCCAAACCACGTTGAGACACTGTAGAGGTCACTCGAACTCAGATTTCGAACTCTAGTCTGCCTCGTTGCTCGGGCAGACTGCTTTGATACTCTGCTCGAGTATTTCGATTCCTTGTTCGGCTTGATCGATGCCTAGCGTTAGGGGTGGTGTGATTCTAAGCACATGCTCATATGTTCCCGCAGGAAGCACTAAGAGTCCTTTCTGGGACGCCATCGTTATCACTTCTGCTGTCTCTTTAGTTGCTGGTTCTTTCGTTTTGTGATCTTTCACTAATTCCACTCCGATGAGCAGCCCTTTTCCGCGAACGTCTCCTATCAGTGGGCATTTCTCTTGAAGCTCAACCAATCTTTTTATCATGTATTGTCCTACTCTTGAAGCGTTTTCAATCAATTTCTCCTGAGAAAGTAAGTCGATGAATGAAGAAGCAGCTGCACAGTAAATTGGATTACCAGCATAAGACCCTGCACTTCTAAAGAAACGCATTATTTCTTCTCTACCCATTATGCATCCGAGTGACAAACCCGCCGCGAAAGGTTTTGCCAAGAACACCAGGTCCGGTTCAACGGCCCAATGCCGTAACGCAAACATACTCCCTGTCCTTCCCAGCGCCGTAACGACCTCATCGTCGACAACTAGGATTCCGTGTTCTTGGAAGATTCTTGCAACTTTGTTTAGGAACCCATCAGGTGGGACAATTATCCCACCGTGCACTTGTATCGGTTCCAGAAAAAGTGCGGCAATGTCGTCTGGATGAATAACCGTATCCAACACGTATCTGAGATAGTCAACGCAGGCGAGGCCGCAGTCGGGGGACTCAAGTCTGAAGGGGCATCGATAGCAGTAGGCAAAGGGAGTGTAAGCCAAATCGGAGATCAGTGGCCTGACTCCGCGTTTTATAACCGACCTATCCATAGTGATAGAGAGTGCAGCCAAGGACCCTCCATGATATGATCCTTGGAAGGCCATGATTCCGGGTCTGTGGGTATAGGCCCTGGCTATTTGCATCGAAAACTCTGCGGCGTCGGAGCCTGTGTTGCAGTAGGCGACTCTTACATCGGACAGCCAACCACGAGTTATTTCTTGGAGTTTTTCTGCTAGAATGACCCTGTCTTTGTCAGTCACGCCTATGTTGGCACATAGACCTGTTTCTTTCATCTTTTCGATAACCGCAGCAAATACTTTGGAATGCGAATGGCCTATGCTTCCTATCTGTGCGGTGAAATCCAAGTAGATGTTGTCATCGATGTCCGTAACGTAGACGCCTTTGGCTCTCGATATTACGAGAGCTGGAAATCGAGGCTGCGCCTTTAACGCTTGGCACTTTGCGCTTCTCTCAATCCAATGTCGCGCATTTGGACCTGGGGGTCGGGTGATTATCTTTGGCCTTTCTGTGTTGTATGTCTGCTTCATCCTAGATCACGGAGTTTCTTGTGGGGGTGTGTTTCCGCTTCGAAGAAGCTTCAAGGCCCAATTCTTCGGCAAAGTGACAGGCGACGAGGTGATTTTCACCTAATCCCCTCAACTCTGGCTCTTCAGAGCTGCATTTTTCCTTAGCGTACAGGCACCTCGGATGAAAACGGCAGCCCAGCGGTACATCGACAAGAGTTTGGACTTCACCTTTAATGGCGATCTCAGGTCTTCTGATTCTTGGATTCGGGGTCGGTACAGCTGCGATCAGAGCTTTGGTGTAAGGATGTAGCGGAGAGTAGATTACGTCATCTGTCGATCCGATTTCGACCATCTTACCTAGGTACATCACAGCAACGCGGTCACACATGTACCGACTAGAGGCGAGGTCATGTGTAATGTACACGCAGGAGATCCTCCGCTTTTCTCTCAGTTCTAGGAAAACGTTCAGTATGCCCAACCTTGTTGAAACATCCACCATGGATACCGGCTCATCGGCGACCAAGAACTCGGGCTGGAGCATAAGAGCTCTTGCAATAACTACTCGTTGCCGTTGTCCTCCACTTAATTCATGCGGATATTTCGGTGAGAACGTCTCGATATCGCTGAGGCCTACCAACCTCATAACGTCCTGTACCTTCTGCGATTCATCTTCCTTTGTCGTTGTGAGGCGGTTGATCCACAAAGGTTCTGCCAGTAGCTCGCCTACTGTCAACCAGGGGCTTAGACATGCATATGGATCTTGGAAAATCAACTGTATTTCACGGTTCAACTTCTTTCTTACATCCTTGTCTTCTTTTCGAAACCTGTCTTGTCCTTTGAATAGAACCTGACCTTCGCTTGGCTTTTCAACGCCAACCAGAATTCGCCCAGTGGTCGTCTTTCCGCAGCCGCTCTCGCCTACGATGCCCAGTATCTCACCTCTCAGTACGTCAAAGTTTAAGCGATCCACCGCGATTATTGAGCGTCTCCTCTCTTTATGAAAGAATCCCAGAACACCGGCTCTGACTGGAAAGACTTTTCTTAGCTGCTTGACTTCCAATATTCTTTCTGCCACGTGATTCTCCTCATTATTCTATGACGCTATTTCTTCAGCAAAGTGACAGGCTACGGAGTGGCTTTCTCTCAACTTCCTCAGCTTGGGCTCCTCAAAGCTGCATTTCTCCTTAACGTAGGGGCATCTAGGATGAAAACGGCATCCACTTGGCGGATTGATCAAGCCTGGTGGGCTACCCGGTATTTCACTCGCCCTTCTCTTAGTCCCCATGAGGCTTGGAAAAGCGCCGACGAGTGCGCGCGTATAGGGATGCTTTGGATCTTCATAAGCGGCAAAAATGTCGGAGGCCTCAACTATCTTGCCCCCATACATGACGACCAGCTTGTCGCACAACTGAGCTATGACTGATAGGTCATGCGTAATAAGTATTAGAGACAACTTCCGGTTCTTCTGTAACTCGCTCAAGAGGTCGATTATTTGTCTGCTCACTATGACGTCCAAAGCTGTTGTAGGTTCATCGGCTATGGCAATCTGTGGGTTACACGCCAGAGCCATCGCTATGACAACCCTCTGTTTCATTCCCCCACTGAATTCAAACGGGTAACTGTCTGCTCTGGATTCGCTAATTCCAACCGTCTTGAGTAGATTCCGAGCTCTGTTGAATGCTTCATCACGACTCACTCCTTCATGGAACATAATTGGCTCTGCGACTTGGTAACCAACCTTTAGCAGAGGATTGAGTGCGTTCATAGCGCCTTGAAATATAGTTGAGACCTTTTTCCATCTCACTTCTTTTCTAAATGCAGCGTCATCCATGCTTAGCAGATCTTTCCCTTCTAACAGAATCTCCCCGGAAACCATCCTTGCTGCTGGTGGCAAGAGTCGCATTATGGAGAGAGCAGTTGTTGTCTTTCCGCATCCCGACTCTCCAGCAATGCCGAGGGCCTGGCCTTCCTCTAGGTCAAAACTCGCGTCGTCTACAGCACGTACCTCTCCGAAAGGGGTCTGATAGCGGACTTCAAGGTTTCTCGCTTCCAACAAAGGCATGCTTGACTCACCTATTTGTCACTGTGACGGGTCGCAGGATCTCCTCCAACCCTTCCCCAAGCACATTGAATCCGAGGATTGACAGGAAGATGAAGAACCCTGGAAAAACAGATAACCACCACGCACCGCTGGCTATTTCCAAACGCCCGAAAGCGAGCTCCGTACCCCATTCAGGTATGGGAGGGGGTATTCCTAAACCGAGGAAACCGAGTCCGGAGACGGTAAGGATAGCTCGCGCTACACGGAGCGATGTCAGTACAATCAAGGACGATACATAGAAAGGTGCTATGTGACGGCGAATGATGTAAAGAGGTTTGGCGTTGATCAATCTCTCAGCCTCAACAAACGCTTGATCTCTTATGGCGAGAGTCTGGCTACGTATCACTCTGAAGAAGACTGGAAGTGCGACAACGGCGACTGCAATTGCTGTGTTAATCAAGCCTGGCCCCATCACGAGAGCCACTACCAGTGCTAGAACGAATGTGGGGAATATCCATATGGCGTCCATTATTAGGCTCAGGACGGTATCGACTCGCCCTCCCATATACCCAGATACTGCTCCAAGAAAGGAACCCACGGCCAATGAAGAGATGACTGAGACAAACGCAATGGTTAGCGACCAATAGGTTCCAGTAATCACACGACTAAATGTGTCCCTGCCCAACCTATCCGTACCCATAATGTGATTCCAAGATGGTGGACTCAGCCTGTCGGGTGTGAACTCGTACGGATCATATGGAGTAAGAAACCTGCTGAAAAGAAGCAAAAAGACCAGGGTGACGCAAACTGCTACCCCTGCAACAATCATGATTTTCGCTGAAAAGGATGCTGACCTGTACAACCGAGCATATCTTCGAACAGCCACTGAGCTCTCCTCTTCTCTAGTATCTCACCCGCGGATCAAGCACTGCAAACAATACGTCCGTCATAGTGTTCACCGCTACGACGACTATGGAGAACATGAACACTATCGCCTGTACCACTGGAAAGTCACGGTTAAGCAATCCACTTACGAGTAGCCTTCCCAGACCAGGGAAAGAAAAGATCGTTTCGACGAGCACCGTGCCACCCAACAGGCCCGAGAAGCTCAAGCCAATAATGGACACTATCGGAAGAAGCGCGTTCCGCAGCGCGTGTCTGTATAGAACTATTTTCTCCGGCAGTCCTTTCGCTCTGGCGGTTATTATGTAATCTTCACGCATCTGGTCAAGCATGCTGGCTCTCGCTATTCTGCTCACTTGCGGCATTAGAGTTACAAGGCCCAAGGTTACCGTCGGTAGAATGAGGTATCTTATCGCTTCCACAAAGGCGCCAAGATTTCGCTGAAGCAAGCTGTCCACTGTCATAAGGCCCGTTATTGTTCGCAAATCCATCGTTGCTGGTAGGCGACCACTAGTGGGCAACATGCCAAACTGCACTGCGAAATAGATCTGCAACAATGTTCCGAGCCAGAATTCAGGCATGGAATAGGTCCAGAACGTGAATATCCTCCCGGAATGATCTACTACCGAACCTCTCTTTAGCGCAGTAACTAAACCCAACGGAATACCGATAACTACCCCCATCAAAGTGGCTCCCACAGCGAGCTCTACAGTTGCCGGATAAGCGCTCGATAATTCCAAAATGACAGGCCGATGTGTCACTAGTGACTCGCCGAAATTGCCAGTAAACATATCACCCAAGAAAGAATAGAATTGCACCTCTATAGGCCTGTCCAAACCTAAGAAGTGCCTTATCCGCTGCATCTCTTCTGGAGGAGCTTTCTCTCCCACCATTATTGTTACAGGATCGCCGGGCAGAATGCGCATCACGAAGAATATCACTGTCAACAGAATGAAGAGCATCGGTAATGCGATGAGTAACCTTCTGATGACGTAGGTTGATAGCTTCAGTTCTGATGACCCGGCATGATATTCGCGCCTTTCTCCTTGAAAAAGGTATGGTGACTGAGCGCTCGCGCGTGTTGGATGGCTCGACATGCTTGCTTATGAAACCGTGTTTGGGATACCGGTTTGTCGTCGTCGACGTAGGGCGCGCCGCTGTCACTCACAACACACAGAGGCGGTAAGTCTCGCAGATCTAACCGATCACTGCACGCCACAAAAGCATTATCTAGCGTAAGGGTAACTAACAAGAGGGAACGAGCATTGAGAGTTCTGTATGACTATGGTATAGATGCCGAAGAGAGAAGAGCGGTTCTTGCAGTCCTTCAGGGGGACAAGTTCTCCAGAAACGAACAAAGGACGAAGCTTGAGAAAGAGTTCTGCGACTACGTGGGCACAAAGTATGCCATTGCTGTTGGTTCCGGTACGGCTGCGCTTCATTGCGCTTTGATGGCGGTTGGAGTGGGCAGAGACGACGAAGTGATCATTGTGCCAAACACCCACTCGACGCCTGTAATGTGCATCATGAACACGGGAGCTAGACCGGTCTTCGTAGACATCGACGATGAGATCCTCAATATTGACTCAAGCAAGATCGAAGAAAAGATCACTCCCAAGACAAAAGCACTTTTGCCGGTGCACTCCAGCGGCCATCCCTACGATGTCGACGCCGTGAAGGAGATGGCGGAGAGGCATGGGTTACCGGTCATCGAAGACGCTGCGCAGTCTCTAGGCGCCAAATACAAAGGAAAAAGAATAGGAGCTTTTGGAAATGTCGGTATCTTCAGCTTCGCTGAGCATAAACATGTGCATGGTGGAGGACGAGGAGGCGTAGCTGTGACCAACGATGAAGATATCGCAGACGTGGTGAGAACCTATGCCCATCAGGGAAGAGACAAGCGATACTATGAGAAGAATGAACAGGGAGTGCATACCCATATCTCAGCGAAAGTCGGCTACAGCTATCGTCTGAGCGAAGTCAACGCAGCCATCGCGAGAGTCCAATTCAAGAAGTTCCGCGAGGGCCCCCACAGTGTTGAGAAAAGAAGGGGAATCGCAAAACGATACAATGAGATGTTGAAGGATATATCTCCAATACGAACACCTGTTGAAAAAGACTGGGCCTATCACAGCTATTGCCGGTACGTAGTTAGAGCAAAGGACAGAGACAGGTTATATTCATATCTGGACAAGAGAAACATATACCTGGCCATACATTACTATACGCCAATATACCGAGAACCGTATTTCCTCGAACGATACGGGCCTTCAAATGAGATCTATCCAGTTACAGAACAAGCGGCAAGAGAAGTTCTCACCCTCCCAAGCTGGCCAACGCTCACTCAAACACAACAAGAGTACGTCGTCAGCAAAATCAAGAAGTTCTATGCCGGCTAAGCGCGCGTAGTTTCCGGTGGAACGCCTGGATAGGTGTTTCCAAGTTTTAGGGCGCGCGAAGGTTACTTCTATCGCTCAGTCGGCGCCACAACGAACGAGGCCATCAGGCATTGCCTGGAGCATAGATAGAGAAGGCACTGGAAAGCTGTGAACCACGACGTCTACTTACGATCCAAACGGAAATTCCTCGGCAAGTACATCGCCTAAACGACACGAACCTCCTGAGCTTCAACTCAGACTAGTTTAGATTTGCTTGAAGGCCTGGTCCAGATCCTTGATTATGTCCGAAGCGTCCTCGATTCCCACAGATAGCCTCACCAATTCATCCACGATTCCAGAGGCCAACCGTTGCTCGCGAGAGATGTGACGATGAGAAGTTAGAGGTGGGCAGGTCACAAGACTTTCGACACCACCGAGGCTTGCAGCAATCTTGCACAGCTTGAGACTGTTAACAAACTTCTTTGCCGTTTCGATCGTTCCTTTGATCTCGAAACTAAGCAAACCTCCGAAACCGCGCATCTGTTTCTTAGCAAGCTCATGTTGGGGATGGCTTACTAGACCCGGATAATGGACCTTCTTGACCATTTTGTTGCTAGCTAGAAATTCCGCCGTTTTCATGGCATTCTGATTCTGTCTCTCAATGCGTAGGCCAAGCGTCATGAGTCCGCGAAGGAGCAGCCATCCAGCATGCGGATCCAGAGCGCCACCCAGATAGGAGTTGAGTTTGTGTATACTGGATATCAATTCACTCGAACCTACGACAATTCCGGCTGCTAGATCATCATGTCCACCCAGATACTTCGTTGCGCTATGTATCGCCAAGTCGAAGCTGAGCTTTATGGGCTGTTGGTTGTATGGTGTTGCTATCGTATTATCGATCACAGTTGTTATGTTTCTCTTCTTGGCTATGCTAGCGATTCTTGAGAGATCACATATTTCAAGCAGTGGATTAGTCGGCGATTCCACATAGACGACCTTCGTATTCGTTTTGATAGTTTCCTCGACGTTTTGTGGGTTGGTGGCGTCCACAAAAGAGATGGTGATTCCCATTCTCGGAAGAATGTCACCAAATAGGTGAAGTGTTCCACCGTACAAGCCCCTAGCTGCAACGATGTTGTCACCTGACTTCACGAGCGAAATCATGGTTGTGGAGATGGCTGCCATGCCGGATGAGAATGCACACCCATCTTCAGCGTCCTCAAGTTCAGCCAGTCTCCTTTCGACTACTTTCACGGTAGGGTTTGAGACGCGGGTGTATGTGTAGCCTTCTTCCTTGCCCTTGTAGATCTCCGATACTTCATCTATGGTTGAGGTTGAAAAGGTGGACGTTTGGTAGATTGGCACTGCGACAGGTTCGCCTTTGAACTTCTTTGGTTTGCCTGAGTGAACGGATTTCGTGAAGAATCCCCAATCTTCTTGATCCAAACTTGATCCTTCCGCTCGGAACTTCTGCAGACGACTTTGTAGCTATCTTGGCCTAGCCTAGCTTGCTTAATGCGGTTTCCATCCGCTCCATTCCCTTCTGGATCCATTCTGGATTCACACAGAAGGCTATCCTTAGATGCCCTTCTCCGTTCTTCCCGTACCAAATTCCCGGTCTTACGTTTACCTTGCCCTCGGTCAGTAGATATTCAGAGAGGTCATGTGATGGCATGCCTGTGCCTTTGATGTTCGGGAAAGCCCAGTATACACCTTTGGGTGAGCTGCAAGCTACTCCTTTCATTTTGTTCAGCCAATTGACCATCAGATCCCTTCTCTCCTGAAGGGACTTGATGTGATCCCTTATCCAGTCTTGCGGGCCGGTCAATACGGCTAAGGCTGCTACTACGCCGGGGGTCACTATTCCGTCGGTCGTCCATCCGATTACATTAGACATTCTCTGAAGTAGGTCACTGTTACCGATGGCGTAGCCCGTCCTGAAGCCAGGCAGATTATGCGCTTTGGAGAAGGAGCTGCAGACCATAGTGCGTTCCTTCATACCTGGAACAACAGCAATATTATTGAGAGTGGCTCCGTCGAACACGACTTGTTCAGATACATGGTCCGCTAAGACGAAGAAATCGTTCCTAATGGCCAATTCTGCTATGGCCTCGTTCTCTTCCTTAGTGTAGAGAAAGCCCGTGGGATTGTTTGCGTTGCTCATCATCAGTAGCTTAGTTCTTTTGGTCACACGCCTTCTTAGCGCATTGAGGTCGAAACTCCATTGGCCAGCTTTGTCCTCTTTCAAAGGAACGGGAACTGGTTTGGCTTGAAAGGATAAGATATGTGCTTCGTAAGGAGCATAATCTGGATCCATCAACAGAACCTCGTCGCCAGGGTCCAAGACAACCCGAAGGGTACAGTCTATGGCTTGAGAAGCGCCCACAGTCAATAGAACTTCAGTCTGCGGATCCGTATCGATTCCGTAACGTTTCTCATAGCCCTCAGCGATGGCTTGTCTTAAATCGCTGGCAACCTTTGTTCCTGTAGCGGTATCATAGGCAGGCCCTTCTATCGCCTTCTGCACAGCCTCAATCACATGCCTAGGCGGCCGGTCGTAACCTCGTGATGTTCCTGGCGTCAAATCGACAACGTCTTTGAGACCTTTTGCAAGCTCCGCTAGCCTAGCTCTACTCCAAGGTTGACTGTACTTCCCATAATGACCCATTAGAGAAGCTTTAGTGCCTTTGGATAATCCTTTAACAGCCATCTTCTTCTTAGTCCATTCCACAGCCATTTTTGAGAACCACGAATCCCGAAATGCACCGCGATGCACATTTAAGAGGATAGTGTTTTCATTAACTACTCTGGCCGTTTCATCTATACCAGTGCTAGTAATCTCCTGCAGTGCCACTGACAGGTGTCAAACTATTCAATTTCGTAATTGCGGCAGAGAACGAAAATCGGACTCGTTCATCGCTACTGTTACGTTGGTTACTCTTTCAGCCTAGAACAGGCGCTTGATCAAACGATGGGTTGGAGGTCGCTCATTCTAACACTAAGTATCCCAAATTGCTTTGCTTGGTGTCACTTTTTTCAACAGAGGAAAATGCAAGAGAATATCAAGATACAAAAGATGGGACACCAATCACACGAGTTTTCAAGCTTGCGAACGCTTCAGCAAGTCTAGGGAAGTTCAGTGTCTCGCACGCTTGTCATTATATATGCGATTCGCTAGATAGGAAATTGTGTTCTATCCCCCAACATGTGTCCCGGTCTTTAGGTCGCGGAAGTATATGTCTGCTGGGTAGAGATAGCCTATTCCTTGATGGGG
>Ga0129297_10000571_pt1 | contig 17851 bp, 14 predicted proteins | sample I18A1metaG_FD_94708 | JGI IMG/M metagenome (GOLD analysis project Ga0129297, IMG submission 94708) | Lake sediment bacterial and archeal communities from Gulf of Boni, Indonesia to study Microbial Dark Matter (Phase II) - ​I18A1 metaG | ecosystem: Environmental > Aquatic > Freshwater > Lake >... | reverse complement strand
TGGACAGAGACCCTTGGCCTTACCGAACCGAAGCAGCCTTCTCGTAGAGAGAACCAATGGAAGCGACGAAATCGAGTTGGGCTTGGTCCTGTAATGGCACCTCCGCCTCTGTCTCAGAACCCTGCAGGCCTCTGCAGCCTCAACTGGAGGCAGTCGTTTACATGCATCGTTGAGGCATAGGTTCTGCCTGCTCGCCATGGCAACGGCTGAGAAGCCTGTTCCAGCCTTTCCGTTTATGCGCTCAATCTCGTGCAGCACTTGGCGGACCTGTTCGTGGGTTCTTGTCGCATACAGGATTTTTCGGCCCATGGGCAGAAGGCTGGAAAGGGTGCATATGGTCTTGCCGAAGCCGTTGCAGGCCTCTGCCACGAGTATGCCTCCTTTGCCCAGAACCGTTACTATGTCCTTCATGAATCCCAGCTGTTCAGGATAGGGACTGTAGGGGAATAGCCTAGGAGTACCAGTCGTCACTTCCATCCCGGGAGGGATTGCTTCACGCCTACGCGTCTCGTTTGACTTCAGGAGAACTTTTCCCTCCTGCATCAAGGTATCGCCAGGTTGCCGTGGAATCAATCCCCTACACAGACCCTTCTGCTAGATGTGCCTTGCGGCAACTGAAGTTTTACGGTTCAGCTTTCTTAAGATTTGCCATATGCCTCTTTCTTTCCACAAACTTTTTATAAGCGCATGGTTTCTGAAAGCCAATAAAACATTCGTTGAACCGAGGGATTTGAGCTGAGCAAAGTTTACTTCCTGAAGGCTTTGAGACCTCGGTATGATGAGTCTGAAAGCCTAGTGACGAAGCTTCCAGGGCTCCTTGAAAAGGCGGGCATAAAGGACATCATTGCCAAGAAAGACCTGGTCGCGATAAAGATGCATATCGGTGTCATCGGCGGCTACAGAACCATCAGGACCCCGTTCGTCAGAAACGTTGTCGATGCTATCAGAAATCTAGGCGGACAGCCCTTCCTGACTGATACTTGGGGGTTCGGACATTTGGAGGCGGCCTTCTATAATGGATACAGCCACGCCACCTGTAACGCTCCCGTTCTGCCATCAAACGGCATTAAAGAGAACGACTATCGAACCGTCAAGCTGCAAGATGGGTTCCACCTGAAAAAGGTCAAAGTTGCTGGAAACATATATGACGCGGATGTCCTCATCAACTTCGCCCACGGGAAGGGACATGGGTCATGCGGCTACGGCGGGCTGATAAAGAACCTGGCCTTGGGCGGAACAACAGGTGACATCAGGCATCAGGAACATGAACTTGAGAAGACTGCTGAAGGGGTCAGGGACTTCCAAGAGGGTATGGTGGATGTGGTCAAGGCTGTTCTGTCCAACAAGAAGGGCAAGGCGTTGCACATTGCGTGGCTCTTCGATATTGTTGAGCATTGTGACTGTGCCCCCTTTGGGATGGTTCCTTTCGTTCCTGACATAGGCATACTCGCCTCACAGGATATTGTGGCCACGGAGAAAGCCAGCTTGGATCTGATAGATAAGGCGCCTCCCGTGCCCTGGTCAGTGGCAGACAGGTTCAAGCTGAAGGCTGGAGACAACAAGTTCCTTAAGATCCATGGCAAAGATCCATACCTACAGGTGCACGCAGCCGAGAAAGCTGGACTGGGCACAACTGAGTATGAGCTAATCGAACTATGAAAAATGCTTAAGAGAGCAATGGCATATCCCACGCTTAGGGATCATCTTTGCAGGCATTAGTTCTTTGCTTAGACATCAGCGATAGCACGGCCTATGGCGAACCGGCGAAACTGAATCAAGCAATCGGCTCAATCCACAAAGTCCTTCAGGAACTAAGCCCAGACGTGCCGACAGCTTTAGTCACGTTCGATGTGGCAGCTGAAATACTGTTGGATCTGAAACCGCTGCAGCAAGAGGAAATAAGAGATGCTCTCACTCGGACGGTTTCCCGGGGAGTCACCTGCATCGCGGCTGGATTAGCCGAGGCAATCAACATGATCGAGAAGACGGGACGAGAGGGCGAGGTTCTTCTCCTAACTGACGGCAGAGCTAACCTGTCTCAGAATCGGATGGGAGGGTTCGAAGGCAGCCTAGACCTTGAAGCCGAGTTACTGGCGATCACAAGGGAAGCCTCAGGGAAAGGCATAGCCATCAATGTGGTTGCTGTCGGCGAAGACGCTTTCACCCATACGCTGTCAGCCATATCTAGAGATGGAAAGGGAGGTTACTGGCTTGCAGACGACTTCCAAGGGTTCACTGCCGGATCGCCGCCAAGTCTGAAGGTTCTCAGGTCAGTAGGGTTGAGGGTTCATGGAGCTCCTGCCGAATTGCCCTCGGCTCAGCCGACGTGGACAAAGGAGTCCCAGTTCATGCATGTCGCCGTCGTTTCCCAGAGCCTCTATGAAGCCTACCAGACCCATCATAGAGCATTTCTAGTCAACCCGGGCAACGGGAGAGAAGCCAGAACAGCTCTCATCTCCATCGAGTCTCAGGTACTCGCCGGCTACAGGGAGCGAAGACCTAGAACGGCTGAGAGCGTGAGAGCCGAGGAAGCCTTGTTGCTTGATAGAAGCTACCGTGGCTTTCTGGCCTTAGACGAGGATGCCATAGTCAGGCTGACAGTCTACTGAATATGACTCTAGACATTTGGGTGGAAGACCAAGGCTAGTGCGCCGTAGAGGACAGCGTCAATCCCCAGAGGCGTGATTTCGATCTCGGGCACACGGTTTCTAGCGTGGTCGCCCACGTGTCGCCGTAAAGGTTCGATGACCATACTTGCATTGTTCAGGGCTATGGCGCCTCCAACCGTTATCAGCGAAGGATCGTAGGCATCGACCACGCAAGCGAACCCGATGGCGTTGAGGACCCCGATCTTCTCAATGATCTCTTGGGAAAGCTTGTCGCCGGCCTTCGCAGCGTCGAAAAGTGTCTTGGCCGTCACCTTGCCTAGGTCGGCTTCAGATGCCTTCATCAGAAGGCTACGCCTTACTTCGGCTGGTCTCTTATCCTCAAGAAGGAGTCTAACATAGTTGGGTATTCCGTTTCCGGAACAGTACGCTTCCCAATGGCCTCTTTTGCCGCAGCCGCACATGAGCCGTCCTTCACAGTCTATTGTGAAGTGGCCGACCTCATGAGCGTTCCCGTCTTTCCCAACCAACAGGTGCCCGTTGACGTATATGCCCCCTCCTATTCCTGTGCTGAGGGTTACGTAGACTAGGTTTTCATGATCCTTGCCAGCGCCGAAGGTTCTTTCTCCCAGAACAGCCGCTCCGCAGTCATTCAAGAGGTATATTGGCAAATCAAATGTCCTCTCCAAAGGTTCAACTAGAGGCACAAAATCGAAGGGTATGTTTGTAGGCTTCATCAAACCGCCTCTCTTCAGATCAAGCGGGCCCGCGGAGCCTATGCCTATCCCCCTGATCCGGCCTGCTCTCGTTTCTCGTGCCCGTAATGAGCGAATCATCTCTATTATCTGGTTGCCAACTCCTTCAGGGCCCTTCGTCTTCTCTGTCTCTTCCGAGAGCCTAGCTAGTATGCGGCCATCTGTGTCTCCCAATGCAATCCTAATGTTCGTGCCGCCCACATCCACACCTATGCCTAATTCCTTGACCATCTCCAGATAACCTCGGCTTCAGACTATCTAAACAGATATTCCAGAAAATATGGTTTTTCTTAGGGGTCCTATTCTCATTTTGGTAACCAAAGACTGGTTAGTATCCAGCCGAGTCTAGTCCCAGGTTCAGACATCGAGGCAAGGGTTGGAGAAGTTAGGAACTGAGCTAGACCGTGATTACAGAGGGCACAAATCTTAAAAGGGATTTGGGCAGAACTAGCTCACAAGCATAAAGAATAGTTGTGGTGGTTCTTTTGGAGTGTAGAGGTTTTGTTGACGCAAGTTCGCCTATAGGAAACTTGGACAGAAGGTGTTACGGACAATTCATTGAGCACCTAGGCGAGTGCATCTACGGCGGAGTCTGGGTGGGCAAAGACTCGAAAATCCCCAACATCAAAGGCTTCCGTAAGGATGTACTGGAAGCCGTCAAGGAACTGAAGCCGCCAGTAGTTAGGTGGCCTGGAGGGAATTTCTCTTCTGGGTACCATTGGCTCGACGGCGTTGGACCCGCAGGTCGACGTCCGAAGCGTTTCGACTTGGCTTGGGGGGCTGAGGAGCCGAACACTTTTGGAACCGACGAGTTCTTGGAGTGGTGCAGGCTGGTCGGCACCGAGCCTTTCATAGTCGTGAATGCTGGGAACGGCAGTCCTGAGGAAGCTGCTCAATGGGTTGAGTACTGCAACTCTGCTCGAGACACCTACTATGCCTCTCTTAGGCGAGCGAACGGGAGGGTCGAACCGTACGGAGTCAAACTTTGGGGGATTGGGAACGAGCTCTACGGGAGATGGCAGGTTGGGTTCTGTGTTAGTGGGGAAGAGTGCGCAAGGAGAACCGTCGAATTTGCGAATGAAATGCGTATGGTTGACCCAGACATCAAACTGGTGGCGGTCGGCTGCGAAGACCCAGAGTGGAACCTCGAGATGGTCAGGAACGCCGGCGAATATTTCGACTACCTATCCGTCCACATCTATATTGGGGGTGAAAAACCCTACAGGGAGCTGGCAGCCGTCCCCGTGGATATAGAGCAGAGGCTAAGAGATGTCTACGGTCTCGTTGAAGCCGCGAGGCGCAGATATGGCATCAAGAGAGAGATAAAACTAGCCTTCGACGAGTGGAACATCTGGTATCCCCAAGCCAAAGCTCCCCTGCATGAACAAGTCACAGGTGTGCGAGACGCCGTCTTCACCGGACTGGTTCTAAATGCACTTCACAGGCTCTGCAGGATCGTGCCCATAGGAGGCTTCGCGCAGACAATCAATGTCCTGCCCCTGATCGTCGCCACCAAGGATGGACGGCTGGTCTTGACGCCGCAGTACTTGGTCTTCAAAATGTACGAAGCCAACACGGGTAACCTTGTGCTTAGGACAGCTATGGATTCGCCTTCGTACATGTCTCAGGAACAGAGTGAGTACGTTCCTTTTGTTGATCTTAGTGCCACTTTCACAGAGCAAAATGACACTATCTACCTGCATGCTGTGAACCGAGATGAAAACGAAGCAGCCGACTTCAGAGTAGCCTTCAGAGGGTTCAAGGCTATGAAGGCATCGCAGCTCTACGTTGCAGGCGAGTCCATCGAAGAAAAGAACACTCTCGACGAACCCAATAAAGTCAGAATAGAGGAAGCCCGTGCCAAGATAGAGAAAGGCGAGGTTCTTGCTTCACTCAGTCCTCACTCGGTTAATATCATAAAGGTTTCAGCATAGCCAGAACACGATAGGGAGAGAGGTAAATGATAAGGTTGGGTCTGTTGGGTTCGGGATTTGTGGCTACGTTCTACATGACGGGTCTGAGAGACGTGCCAGACCAAGAGGTTTCCATAGTCTACTCCAGAGTTGAGGAGCACGCGAAATCTTTTGCCCAGAAATGGGGGATTCGCAAGTGGACCACGGACATGACGGAGGCAATAGAGAACCCTGAAGTTGACCTAGTAGTGATTGCTCTCCCAAACTTCCTCCATAAGGAAGCCGCAATCCTAGCCTGCAAATCCGGCAAGAACGTGGTCTGCACCAAGCCCCTAGCCCGAAACCACCAAGAGGCGAAAGAAATGCTGGATGCGGCTAGAAAGGCAGGGATGCTCGACGGTTACGCTGAGACCGAGGTCTTCAGCCCAGCGGTCATGAAAGCAAGAGATGTGATCGAAAGGGGAGGCATCGGCGATGTCTTCTGGGTCAGGTCTCGTGAAGCCCACTTTGGACCCCACGCGAACTGGTTCTGGGACCCCTCTCTCTCTGGTGGAGGAGCCCTTCTCGACATGGGTTGCCACTGTGTCGCCGCTTCCAGATACTTCATCGGCAAAGACGTCAAGGCTGTAGAAGCCCTAGCTTGGGCAGAGACTCTGTTTCATCCCGTCAAGTGTGAAGACAATGCTGTGCTTCTGGTCAGGTTTGAGGGGAAGCAGCTGGGACAAGCCGAGGTCAGCTGGTCTTCTCGAGGCGGACTTGACTTGAGAAACGAGGTCTACGGCACCAAAGGCGTCATCTTCACCGACATCACGCGAGGTACGCCCATAACCGTCTTCACGTTAGAGAGCACCGGCTATGTGGTGGAGAAGGCTGAGATGGACAAGGGCTGGGTCATCCCCTGCGTGGACGAGGCACGAGTGTACGGATACCACGAGGAGATGCGCCATTTCGTCGAATGTGTGAGGAAAGGCGAAATGCCGAGAGAGAACTTTGAAGACGGCTACATCTCCAACGTCATACTCGATGCCGGATACAAGTCCATGCAGACCAAAAAATGGGAGAGAATCACTCACTAAATTCCAGACCCCCGGTATTTTTCTGGGCTTGGTGCCCTATCTGATGAGGGTGCGCCTAGGTCACGGGGTACCGTCCGGACTCGCGGAGTGCTTCGTACATTGCTAAGACGTTTTCCACTGGGATTTTCGGCTGGACATTATGTATTGTGTTAAAGACGAAGCCTCCCCTTGGTGCGAAGATTCGGATCCGTTCTCGAACCTCTTTCCTGACTTGTCCCGGCGTACCGAAGGGCAAAGTCTGCTGGGTGTCCACTCCGCCGCCCCAGAAGGTTGCTTTCTCGCCATATTTCTTTTTGAGGTTTCGAGGGTCCATGTTTGCTGCTGAAGTTTGCACCGGATTGAGGATGTCGAATCCGGCTTCAATGAACTCGTTGATAAGCGGTTCCACCGAGCCGCATGAGTGGATGAACGTCTTCCAAGATGTGCTTTCGTGTATCCATTCGTTGACGCGCTTGTGGAAAGGCTTGTACAGCTTTCGATAGGTTGCGTTTGACATGATGGGGGATTTCTGCGTTCCGAAATCTGTCCCGGTAACAAACGCAGCAGTCACTCGGTTGCCGACAGCTTTTCGTATCTTCTCTAAGTTCCCCAAGGCTATCTCGCATTGGAGTTCAAACACCTCAAGAACGTATTCTGGGCGCCTAATGTGGCACATGTACCACTCTTTGACTCCTCTGATGCCCTTGGGATGTTTGAGCTGCAGTCCTGGAACGAGGGCGATGTCCCCGAAACTTGTCCCGCCCAAGTTGGCAAGTATCGCTTTGTCTGTTTGGGTGTAAAGCCGTTCAGACTCAACTCGAAGAATCTCCAACTCCTGGCCAGAGATGGGACCGAACTCTTCTATATTGTCCTTGACGTTTAGGTTTTGCCAGTCGATCGGCAGCTGCCTGTCAACCGCGTCGAAGTAGTAGCCTCCCTTCGGCATTCTGGCGCACGCCTGAGCCGATGTGTCGCCTTGCGGATACATTAGGATATTGCCCTGCGCATCGGGTTGTGTGTTGAACTTGTTGGGCACCAGCACGGGAGTCCCATCAGAGAGCCTCCAAGGCTTCCAGTCCTCATTTCTGAACCCGAACATCGTCGTTCCGCTGTTCAAACCAACAACATCAACCCCCAATGCCTCCAGCAAGTCTGGAGCTATTTCTCCAAGCATCTGGTATGGCTCTACAACCTTGACAGGCGTTTCCGGAGGGTCTAGCTTCAGAGCCTGCCTAAGAGCATACACTGTGCTCACATGCATTCCAGTTGTTGGGCTTCCGCCGAGGTCGAGTGGAACACGATCAGGTTCTTGATGGTCCAACTCGAGAGCAACACGCTCCCTGGATTTCATCACTCACAACCTCCTTCCGATTTGCTGTAATCTTTGCCATTTATAGGTGAGACAGGTGCCATCGGTCTACTTCTTCCAGTAGTTGTCGTTGCGTAGGTGCTTCCTTACATGTTCGTGATTAGGCAAGCATTTTGTATCTGTCAAAGTCAACCCTATTCCTAACTTCTCTACCTGCAAAGAAGTCTTCCAGTGCTTGAAGCGTCATCTCGCCTATCTTCTTGGCGCCGTGAAATCCGTGTCCCGCAACGTGAGGGGTAACTATCACGTTCTCAAGCTTTCTTAGAGGAGAGTCTTTGGGCAGCGGCTCCGGGTCTGTCACGTCAAGTGCCACAAGAATCCTCCCTCTCTCGCACTCCGTGATGAGCGCCTCCTGATCCATGACTTTGCCGCGCGAAGTGTTAACCAGAACCGCGCCGTCGCGAAGCATTCTGAGGTGACGTCCATCGATCATGTGGCGGGTTTCTTCAGTCAGAGGAGCGTGTATGCTCACAAAATCCGACTGCCTGAACAGCTCCTCAAGGCTTGTCTTTTCAACGTTAAGCTGGTCAGCATCCTCGTCGGACAGGTAGGGGTCGTAGACCAGAATCCTTGAATCGAAGGGTTTCAGAAGACGGATCACTTCGCGACCCACTGTACTTGCGCCTACTATTCCTATTGTGCTACCATTAAGCGTTTTGACCTCCCGCGGGATACCGGAATCCTGCCAAATGAGCCTCTCGCGGACATTCAGCACATGACTGAACAGTCTCCGACCTGCAAAGATGAGTAAGCCTAAGGTTGCCTCAGCAACATTGTAGGCAATAGCTTGCGGAGCATTGCAGACGCAGATTCCCCGTGGCACAATATGGCGCTCGATGACGCTTTGGGAGAGCAGTTCAGCCTTTACTGAGCCAGCTGTGTGGGCTATGATCCTAAGACGGTCAGCGGCTTCGAACACGGCCTCTGTCAGAGGAGGCGATCCCCAGCCCGTGATCAACGCGTCGAAGCCTTTTATCCTGGATACGACTTCATCAGACGTGTAGTTCCTGTCAAGACTGTTTGAGGTCACATCGAAGAGAATCCTTAGCTTGCCCAGAGTCTCCTCTAGAAAGACATATCCTATGTGATCGGATGTGGGGATGCACAGAATCTTCTTCATGAGATTCTCTCTCCATACGTTTTCCTATTCGCCTGTCTTTGAGTATTGGGGTCTGTCGCCATGTAAAGCCTTCTGCGGTATAGGCCGTTTTCGCCGGCGAATCTGCGAATATGCTTCTTGGTGCCTCTGGTGATACTGGAGTGAGGATTCGAAACCGAACTCTTTCTGAAGCTGCACTATTGTCAAGCTGTCGTCAATCGGTTCTACGAGGAAGTGGGCATCATCAATATGGGATGTAATCTTTACACGCGCCGGGTAAGCCTTCATGATCTCGTCTGGAATGCTGAAGTTGAAATCGTAATGTGAAACCACGAAGTCAAGGTTGATGTCACGGCAGATGACATTCGTGTGCTGATCGGTCTCAGTGAGAATTACTCCAAGGGGGTCGATGATTCTGGAATTGTCTGACTGAACAGAGGACACCACATAGTAATGGTGCAGATATGCATAGATCTGAAGAGGGAAGCCTCCGTTGTAGGCTGAGGGCCAAAACACTGCTTTCGCTCCTTTCTCGGAAAGACTTTGCCAGCCTTCAGGAAAGCCGATGTCGAAGCAGATCTGGACACCAATGCGGCCAAAGTCCAGGTCGAAGAAGGGGAATTCGTTGCCTGGCGTGATACCGTCCTCAATGACTGTGTAATCGCTGGAACTGGTAACAGGGTGAACCTTGTCGTAGATTCCGAGAATATCTCCTGATCTGTCTATGATTACAGCTGAGTTCCAGAGTTTTGAGTTCCGCTTTGTCTTGACGGGGCAGATAATGTAGCAGTTGTGTTCTCTTGCCCTTTCCGAGGCTGCATCGATCGTCGGACCAGGCACGGTTTCAGCTAGCTGATCCAAGGATCCGGCAGAAGCAGAGACAGTGGTAAAGGCTTCGGGGAGGCAAACCATATCAGGGTTTTGGCGAAGTGCGAGATCGAGTAGCCTCATGACGTGTTTACGGTTCTGCTCAACGGAACTGAAGAATTGCCCTCCTTGGCAGACTGTAGCGATACGTACCCTTGTTCCCATAGCGTCGCGCTCCATGGCAAATGTGAGCAATAATGGACTATCACCAACTCGCAACTAAAAGATTTTGCTGAGGTCCCTTTGCTTCTCAGCCAGACCAAAGATTAATACGCCGAGAAAGCCCCTATTGTCGCCATGGTGGTTTTCGTTGCAGATCATTGACGCTCATGTTCACTTTCCATCCGAAACTGGGCTTGAGGCCTTTGCCGAGGCTTGCGAAGAAGCCGGGATCGTAAGGAGTTTCATGTGCGCTCTTCCCATTCTAGGATTGGACAATGTGTCTGTAGAGAGAGCTCTAAAGGAGTATCCAGATCTGATCAGGGGCTTCGCATACATTGACCTAGACAAAGACGCTACTGTGACCATTGAGGAAGTCTATTCCCGCGGGTTTTCAGGGATCAAGCTAATATCGCCCCGCAAACCGTACGATTGGGAAGGATATTTTCCACTATACGAGAAAATAGAGACACAAGGCATGCCAATACTATTCCACACAGGCTTGGTGGCAAGAGGAACCAAACCCTCGGAAAAAGGCGTCACCTCAAGCAATATGCGGCCTGTCTACCTCGAAACAATAGCCAGAAGTTTTCCAAAGATCACTCTGATAGGCGCGCACTTGGGTCATCCGTGGTGTGAGGAGGCGGCAGTGGTGTCGTTTCATAACCCCAATGTATACTTCGACATATCTGGCGGACACACTTTCTACATAGCTTTAGCTATATGGAAAAGATACGGTTACGACCTCCAGCCTTCAAAAATCCTCTTCGGCACAGACTCTGCCCCTGAAAGATTCCAGAAATTCGCCGATTACTGGACTGTAATTCTACCTCAGCTAGGCCTTACAGATGAGGACCTTAGACTGGTCTTATACGAGAATGCCTCCAAGATAATATCTCATATATCATGACCCTTCGGGGCTAACTACTCTCTTATCCTTGGACCTAGACTGATGCGATTCTTAACTAGAGAAACTTCTTGAAGAAGCTGAAAGCCTTTCTCCCTGAGAAGCTGTGCTCTCCGGGGAAGACTTCGATCCAAAGGTTTTCTGGATGCCCACTTACCTCGTAGGCTTTTCTGGTTGTTTCATGAGCCTCAATTGCTGAGTGTACCCAGAAACAGGTGTCTGACGCTCCGCTTTCTACAAGCAAAGGTTTCGGGGCAATGGCAGCTATCACGTCCGGAACGTCAGCATATCTGTAAAGGTAGGGGACAAGCTGCGATCCACACGTGTTCGGTCTCGAGATTGTATAATGCTCTGTCGTTGTTGCATAGCAGATTATGTCCGCCGCCTTTATTCTGTCGTCTAGTAAGGCTAGATAGGTGGACATCGTTCCTCCGAAGGAAAGACCCATACACCCTATTCTACTAGGATCAACCTCTTTTCTGGTAAGCAGGAAATCTATCACACGCATCCCGTCGAAGACATTCGCTCCGAGGAGAGTTCTTCCCAGAATGAGGTGCTGCAGAAAGTGCACATCGCAGATGTCTCTCCCAGGATACGGATTGCTGTACCCTATCCTCTCGCCGAAGCTACGCCAGTCTGGAGCCACCGTTACAAAGCCGGCTTCTGCCATCTGCTCCGCGTAGTTGTAATTATGGCTGGTTATGTTCGTCTTCCTATTGGGGTCATTGAAGTGTACTCCGGCGACTGGGTCTTTGCCGTAAGGTCCATGACCGTGAGCACACAGGATTGCTGGCCTTCTCCCATTCTCATGCTTTGGAATGAGCAGGTACAACGGGACGAAACAGTCCTGCTCAGATTGGATCAGCCACTTCTCCCTCACGAATCGTTCGTCTTCCTCTGTCGACAGAAGCTTGGGGTCCAGAGGCGCTGGCTCGGGAAACTCTCCCAAGAGGTCCCTAATCTTGTTCACAAGTGCACCCTTCCACAAGTCAAAGTCCCGGATGGCTTTCGCCTCAAATGCCAGCGAAGGTTTTGTCCTCTTGAACCATTTTGCTAGGAAGTTGTCAGTTACTTGCGGGGCATCAACCGTGTCTACCATATCTAAGCCCTCATGTTCAATACTGCTAGATTCCTTCTACTCACCCTAAGGCTCCCGGTGGGATATATGATATTATGCTTTGCCATGTCGAAGTAGAATCGCCGACAATCACGTTCCCAAACTTCAACGGAGCGCTGAATCCGTCCGATCTAGAATGCCACTCCAGCCCTAAGCGAGTGTCTGAATCCAAGCAGCCCATCTTCTTCAGCATCAACTAAGATATGTCAGGGCAAACTGCATCTCTGTGTCATCACGCCGACCTGATACTCTTCAGCACTTTCCTTAGGTAGTCAAGGTCCTTTTCTGTCCGGCGAACCAGCTCCTCAAGGTTCACTTTGGGGTACTCACTATGGATTGAGACAGGTCCGTCGAAGCCAATCTTCCTAAGGTAGGTGAAAACTTCAGGCCAAGGAACCAGACCCTCTGACAAGGGAACAGTTTGGACGGTCCACCGTTTCTGGCCAGTCTTCTCGTCCTTCTCTTGATACCAGCCGAAGTCTTTGACCGCCACCATCCTTATGTGCCCTTGAAGAAGGTCCATTCCCATCTTCCAGCCTGACAAGCCGCCTTCGACAGCCATGTGACCCGGATCAATATAAGCACAGACATAGGCGGGATCGAAGTCTTGAAGCAGCACCCACACCACAGCTGGGTTTGCAGTCAGGAAATCTCCGGAGTGGATGTGGACGCCCGCGGTGACACCATACTCCCTGCTCAGCTTGCAGATTCCTTCGAGGTTCCTTCGCCGCACCATCCCAATCTGCTCGGTGATCGTTCCGAAACCCTCATACCCCCAATACCCCAACTTCACGAACTTCACCCCGCATTCAGAAGCCGTCTTGAACACCTCTTCAGCGTGCTTCTCCTTTGGGTTTGTGATCGCGGTGGTTATCATGGGCACTGTGAGGTTTTTGGATCTTAACAGGTCTACGGCCTCAGGTAGCTTTTTGGCTGCCTCTTCTGGAAGCACGTAGCCCTCAGGCCGCACTGTTAAGTCTGCGCCTTCAAAGCCCATCTCAGCAATATGGTCGCCTGCTTCATCCAGAGAGAGGCCTCCAACGTTCTTCAGCATCTTCGTGAACATAACCAACTCCATATGATGACCTCATAGTGCCTTTGGTAACGTGAGAGAGCTCTTTTGATGCGAATATAACATTTGCCGTACCCCACCTAGCTTAGCCAACTGCGACAAAGAGAAAACAATATACACAGTTAAGGGAATATACGCTAGAAAGGAGAAGCCATAATGGTCAAGATCACCTACCTTGGGGCGGGAAGCGCCTTTGCTCCGGTTCTAAGTAAGGATATCTTTCAGATTCCGGGTCTTGATGAAGGGGAGATGTGCCTCGTGGACATCGATCCCGAACGTTTGAGGCTCTCTTACGAAGCAACCAAGATTGTGAACGAGAAGCTGAAGACGAATTGGAAGATCGCTGCCTCAACGAACCGAAGAGAGGTTATGGCGAATTCAGACTTCCTGATCAACACTATTGAGGTCAGCGGAGTGGAGACGGTGAAGCACGACTACGAAATTCCCCTGAAGTATGGCGTCGATCAATGCATTGGAGACACGATCGGTCCCGGCGGCATAATGAAAGCCCTAAGAACGGTTCCACCGTGGCTCGAAATCCTGAAGGACGCGGAGGATCTTTGTCCAGAAGCCTATGTGTTGAACTACACGAACCCGATGTCGATAATGATGCTCGCCACCTTTAGAGCTTCAAAGATGAAGGCTGTCGGTCTGTGCCACTCTGTTCAAGGCACTTCCATCTCGTTGGCGAACTACCTAGGAATCCCGTACGAAGAGATGGAAGGGAAATGCGCTGGCATCAACCACATGGCATGGTTCACCGAACTCACCCATCAAGGAAAGGACATGTACCCCGTACTCAAAAAGAAGGCGCGTGAAAACAAGGAACTCTATGAGAGAGATCCCGTAAAATTCGAGATCCTGTTCCACCTCGGATATTTCGTCACGGAGTCAAGCGGTCACATGTCAGAGTATGTCCCCTACTTCCGCAAAAGGTCTGATCTCATCGACAAGTACTGCAGGGAAGGTTATCTGGGTGGAAGAGGTTTCTACGCCAAGAACTGGCCTAAATGGAGAAAGAACTTGGACGAATGGAGGAGGAAAGTCATCAAAGGTGAAGTGGAACCCGATCTGGCCAAAAGCGTCGAGTATGCATGCCAGGTCATTGAAGGAGTAACGTTCAACCAGCCCAAAGTGATCTACGGCAACGTGCTCAACACGGGTTTGATCACCAATCTGCCTCAGAACGAAGTCGTCGAGGTTGCCTGCCTGATCGAACGCTGTGGAATCCACCCCACATATTTCGGCGAATTGCCCCCGCAGCTGGCAGCGCTGAACAGATCAAACATGGCAGTCTACGACATGACCGTGAGGGCGATTTTGAACAACAGTTACGAGATGGCTGAGCAAGCGTTGATGCTTGACCCGCTGACCTCAGCGGTCTGCTCCCTAGAAGAGATCAGAAAGATGTTCGCTGAACTTTACGAGGCTGAAAGGGACTACATACCCAAACTGGAGTAACTAACCGTGGAACTCTATTCGGCAATATTTCCCACATGTTGTTTTCGGAAAAGAGAAACGGAAGTTTTTAAGGCCTGCGTATCTAAGCTTCTTCCATGTCCAAGCGTTCCGTGACTAGGCCTAAAGCCGCGTCTATGCTTGGAATAGTTGTTGCAGCGATAGCGATAATTGCTCTGGCCTCGCATTTCTATCAGAGGGGAAGGGAAAAGTTGTTCGTTGAACCGTCGATAAGTATCGAGAGAGCAAACCCGCAAGATGTCCCCCTCTATGGCCTGTTTGAGGTTGACCTTAATGTTACAGCCAACTTCGAGAACCCGTTCGATCCGGACGAGGTAAACGTCACAGCCGTCTTTGCCTCGCCAAGCGGAAGAGTCATACATGTTCCTGCCTTCTACTATGGACAGTTCAATCGCACCCTAGCTGGCAACTCTGAGCAGCTCACTCCGCTGGGTGAACCATACTGGAAAGCCAGGTTCGCGCCCATTGAGATTGGCGAATACACATTCTATGCTAGGCTGGAGGATGAGGGTCGGATTGTGGAAACCGATCAACGAACCTTCAACGCGTATCCCTCAGACAACCGAGGGTTCGTTAGGGTCAGCGACAGAGACCACAGGTTCCTCAGGTTTGAGGATGATAGCTCCTTCTTCTTTGTAGGCCACGATGTCTGCTGGTTCGGGTCCAAGGGCACCTATGACTATGACACTTGGTTCTCGTCCATGAACCTCAACGGAGAGAAGATCACGCGAATATGGATGGCGCCCTGGGCTTTCGGCATAGAATGGAAAAAGCTAGGAAACTACGACATGGCTGAAGCTTGGCGGCTCGACTACGTCCTAGAAAAAGCAAGAGAGAAGGACATATACGTGCTCCTCTGCCTGATGAACCATGGACAACTCCAGACTGGTGAACTGACCGGACAATGGAGTGACAATCCTTACAACACGGCGAGAGGCGGTCCGCTGGCGAGTCCGGAGGATTTCTGGGGAGATGAGACTGCAATCGAGCTATTCAAGAGACGGCTAAGGTACGTTGTTTCCAGATGGGGTTACAGCACTCAAATCTTGGCGTGGGAACTCTGGAACGAGGTCGAGTTGACTGACAACTATGACTTTGAGAAAGTTGCTGAATGGCACGAGATGATGGCCCAATACCTAACACAGAGTGACCCCTACGGACATTTGATCACAACAAGTTCCGATCCCCGTCTCGGAAGCCTAGATTCAACAGACTTCGTGACCGTCCATCGATATGGTCCCGAAGGTTTCCTAGACATAGGTGGAGCATTGAACAGCATGGTCAGGGAGCTTCTGGAAAGGTTTCGGAAGCCGGTTATGGTTTCCGAGTTTGGGGCTGACTGGAGATGGTTTGACAACCCCTACTACTACCGTGACAGGGAAGGCGTCGAGATTCATAATGGCATCTGGTCCTCCGTCTTCTCCGGTTCAGCCAGCTCCGCAATGCTCTGGTGGTGGGACAACTACATCCACCCCTATGACCTATACTACCACTTCAAAGCTCTGAGCAGGTACCTTGAAGGAATCCAGCCTGACAAATCTAGGTTCAGCAACCTTAAGGTGAGGTTGATCCCGCCCGACAAGATTGGGATGGAGGACCTTTGGAACGTCACGGTTTACCCAAGCGTGGGGTGGGCCAAACCCGAAGCAAATGTTTTCGAAGTTGACCTCTATGGGCAGGTAAGCAATATCTCCCAACTCGGCGGCTTCGTTCAGGGCAGGTATCACCCAGAACTTAGAAACAACCCGACCTTCGTCGTCAGCTTTCCGTACGGCGGCGAGGCAGTCATACACGTGTACTCAGTAGCCAGTTCGGGTGCTGTCTTGGAAGTGTATCTTGACGGTTTGCTGGCGGAATCGGTCTCTTTGCCTGACTTGGACGGCAAGGATGATGCTGCAGCCAATGAGTATGACAAGGAAATAACCGTACCTGTCCCTCCTGGTAGACATGAGATAAGACTTGACAATCCCGGCAACGACTGGTTCACCTTTGACTACGTCAAGTTCACCAATGCCGTACTGAAAGTCAGCAGAGCCAGAGTGATAGGATTGGGTAACGAGACCTTCGCCATGGTCTGGGTTCAGAACAAGGATCACACATGGTGGAACGTGGTCAACAGGGTGCCGATCGAACCCTTGGGACTGGTCAACGTCGAACTTGATGGCTTTCGGGATGGCGAGTACATAGTTGAATGGTGGAACACCTACAGCGGAGAAATTGCAGAGCAAAGGAGAATCGGGGTAACCGAGGGAAGAATCCCATTAGCCATCGAAAACCTAGACAAGGACCTAGCCCTCAAGATTTACGCAGCAGAATAGAAGGGAACAACAGTGACCTACGCCTGTTCGCTGTTCTAAAACGTAGTATTATATAGAATTGACCCTTCATTATACTCTAGGAGAATAGAAGAGTTGATGAAGCTCGTTGCCGCAGTTGCTGCCGCCGTGGTTCTAGGAGTGGCAATCATGTTTATGCCTATCTTGGCTTACACACAGCTGTTCGCGACCACACGCGTTATCCAAGGAACAAGCCAAGAAGCAAATTGCACGGTAGAGAACCAAGACACGTATTGCCTAGGACAGCCAGATGGGGAGGAGGGACGCGGCCTCAAAAATGCAACGTTAGAAGTTCTTGATGAAGCTGCTCAAGTATACGGGGTGATCGATGTGGGACCCACACCGTTCCCCTCAAGCCTTCTCCACGTCGTTCCGGTGGTAGCCACAGGTCTAGCCGCGGCAATAGCAGCTTCGCTGTATGTCAGAAGAAAGGCGAGACTGGCTTGAGAACTGCTTCACTCCTGAAGTCTTGACGCCTTACACTCTTTCCTATCTAAAAACGCGGTCGACAAGATCGACGCAACGAATCGGAATCCTTTCATTATTTGGCATTGTGGGCAAACCTTAAGTGTTCTGAAAGGCTTTCTTATCGGGGATTGCCGAAGGCAGCAATGCCCTCGGTTGACGCACGGCGATGTGTCAAGGATATGCCTTGGCGCACAAGGGACGCTGTGTGTATAGGTGCGCATAGTTCAAGAAGATTCGAGGTGTCTCTTACGTGTCCCCGCACAGAGAATAGGGTCAAAGACAGCATCTTGACGGCAAAGGCAACATCGCTTACAAAGGCAGCCATAGCCCACTGGCTTGACACAAATAGCGAGCAGATCGCTGATGTCCTTCAGTCAAAACCAGTAGTCTTCCCTCTTATTGGTGGCAGTCTAGTTGAAGGCACAATGACCCGTGGAAGCGATCTTGACTTTTGCATGATGATAGACGGCGACGTGCGAAAAGAAAATGTAGACAAGCTTGAACCAAGTTTCAGACACTTGATATCAGGGCTTGATGGTCAACTGAGGCAGTCGGGACTGAGCGGGGTCTGCCGAATCGCACGCAGGATACGTTATGCAGACCAGTTTTTGGAACTCCACAGGTGCCACGAATCTAGGGCTGCAGTGAT
>Ga0129297_10000570_pt1 | contig 17855 bp, 11 predicted proteins | sample I18A1metaG_FD_94708 | JGI IMG/M metagenome (GOLD analysis project Ga0129297, IMG submission 94708) | Lake sediment bacterial and archeal communities from Gulf of Boni, Indonesia to study Microbial Dark Matter (Phase II) - ​I18A1 metaG | ecosystem: Environmental > Aquatic > Freshwater > Lake >... | reverse complement strand
ACCCCATCTCCAGTCATAGCTACTACATGTCCCTTCTTCGTTAAAGCTTCTACAACTCGCAGCTTATGAGCTGGAGAAACCCGGGCATATACTTCTATTTTTTCTACTAAAGCGTCAAGCTGCTCATTGGTCATGTTATCTAGTTCAACTCCAGTTGCAGCCACACCTTCTTTAAGCAAACCCAATTCTTTAGCAATGGCTACGGCAGTCAGCTTATGGTCACCAGTTATCATCACTGACTTTATGTCGGCTTGGTCACAAAGCTTTATCGCTTCTTTAACTTCTTCCCGGGGTGGGTCAATCATGCCGGCAAGACCAACAAAGACCATGTCCTGTTCTATGGCTTCGATTATACCAATGGTATCGGGAAGCTGCTTCTTGTATGCTATGCCTAAGACACGGAGGGCATCGCCTGCCATGTCATGAGCAATGGCAATGATTTTTTCTTTTTCTGCCGAAGTCAAAACTGTTTCCTTTCCGTCTCTTAGGATATGCGTGCAGGAATTCAATATCACCTCAGCGGCGCCTTTGGAGTAGGCAATCTTGCCCTGGGATGTTTGATGGATGGTGGTCATCCTTTTTCTCTCTGAGGAGAAGGGGATTTCACCAATGCGAGGAGATTGGCTATGAAGGTCTTTTTGCCACAAATTGGCTTTAGCTGCAGCTACTACCAAAGCACCTTCGGTAGGATCACCTTTGATTCCCCAACGACCATTGACAGAGGCAAGAGAAGTATCATTGCATAAACTGCTTGCCTGAAGTAATGTTTGCAAAGTGACCTCTTGCCCCGGCTCAATAACTGCACCATTGAAGTAGAATTCGCCTTTAGGCTCGTAGCCAACCCCAGTAATATCAAAAAGCTTGCCATCTGCATAAATACGGCGTATGGTCATCTGGTCTTGGGTGAGGGTACCAGTTTTATCTGAACAGATAAATGTTGTGCAACCAAGGGTCTCTACTGCTGGTAGTTTTCTTATTAAAGCATGGCGTCTTACCATCCGTCGAACGCCGAGAGCCAAACTGATGACAACCACCGCAGGCAAAGCTTCTGGAACCGCCGCCACTGCCAGAGCTACCCCCCAGATAAACATCTCCAGAATCTCATGTCCTCTCCAAATACTAAGCCCAGCCAGAATAAAACACAAACTTAAGGCGCCAATGGCAATATGCTTCCCCATTCTATCGAGGTTAATCTGAAGAGGAGTCTTTTCCACCTGAACTTCCTGGAGCATAGCGGCAATCTTGCCAAATTCGGTAGACATGCCGGTAGCAGTAACGATAGCTGTGCCCCTGCCATAAACAGCCGCCGTCCCCATAAAAATCATGTTTTTCCTGTCGCCAACATTTACTTCTCCTTCTAAGCATTGGCTCATTTTCTCTACAGGAACAGATTCTCCAGTTAGAGGAGCTTCATCTGCCTTTAAGTTGACAGCTTCAATGAGACGGGCATCCGCTGGTATCCGGTCGCCAGTCCTCAGAAGGATTATGTCCCCAGGTACCAATTCACGGGCAGGTATTTCTGTCTCTTTACTATCCCGTAATACTGAAACTGCGGGGGCTGCCATCTTTTTCAGGGCTTCCATAGCTCGCTCAGCTCTGTATTCCTGCATAAAGCCCAAACCAGCGGCGAAAAAAACTATAACAAAAATAAGAATGGCATCGGCTACTTCACCTAAAATAGCTGATAGGGCTACAGCAATAAGGAGAATAATAATGAGGAAGCTCTTGAATTGCTCAATAAAGATCTTCCATGGGGAGATTTTCTCCTTCTCCACCAGTTCATTGGCACCGAATTGAGCCAAGCGCTTCTGGACTTCTTCTTGGCTTAAACCATTGAGGCTTGAGTTCAGAGAGGTTATCGTTTCAGAAACTTCTAAGTTGTGCCAGTTCTTAGAGCCTATCTCCAAGGTTTTCTCCTTTTAAGCACAAAAATAGAAAGCTGGCATAACATCGAAGGTATTTCTGTGCCGACTTCGCATCAAACCGATATCAACTCGCAGCCTATTCAGGAGGCTGGAGCTATACCCATGCCTGCCATAATGGATAACATCACTGATGCTGCCATTACCGAGCCAATCTGCCCACCGGTATTAGCCCCTATGGCGTGCCATAACAGAAAAGACCTTGGGTTTGCCCTCTGCCCTTCTTTTTGCACTACTCGGGATGACATGGGAAAGGCTGAAGTGCCAGCGGCACCGATTAGAGGGTTTATTTTACCTTTGCTGACTCTATACATTATCTTTCCCAGTGCGACACCAGCTACAGTGTCTAAAGAAATAGCTATTATACCAAGAATGAACACTAAAATAGTCTGCCATTGCAGAAAATTGCCGGCAAGCATAGAGGCACCGATGCAGAGTCCAAGAAGAAGAGTCACCGTATTGACCAAGGCACCAGAAGAGACATCAACTAACCGGCTAACCACCCCTGATTCCTTGAGGAAATTCCCAAACATAAGCATACCCATTAATGGCGCACCCATCGGTGCAATCAACATAGTCAGCAAGCCGGCTACAATGGGGAAAAGAACCTTAACCCGCTGGGACACTTTCTTCTCACCATAACTCATCACTACCTTGCGCTCCGTTCTGGAAGTAAGTAGTCTCATGATTGGAGGCTGAATAACAGGCACTAGAGACATATAAGAGTAAGCTGCTATGGACACTGCCGGGAGTAAGTGGCGGGCATATTTAGTAGTAACATAAATAGCAGTGGGACCATCACAAGCACCGATTATAGCAATAGAAGCTGACTCAGGGCGGCTAAATCCTAATGCTAAAGCGAGTAAGAGGGTAAGGAAGATGCCAAACTGTCCAGCAGCTCCGAAGATCAGCACTGAGGGGTTGGCTAACAGTGGACCGAAATCTATCATAGCCCCCAGCCCTATGAAAAGAAGGCAAGGGAATATTTGAGTAAGAATACCACCCTTGTATATGAGATTGATAATGCCACCTTCGTCGCTCGCCGCTAACCCAGCCAGAGGGAGATTGCCCAAGATTATCCCAAAGCCAATGGGGATGAGAAGCAATGGCTCAAAGCCTTTGGCTATCGCCAGATAAATAAGGACACACCCCAGAAATATCAGCAAGCCGCTCTGCCAAGTGAGGTGAATAAAACCAGACAATAAACTAGATAGAATGGCACTCCACACAGAAATTCTCCATTATTCTTGTTTGACTACCTTCAGCTCCTCTTGCCCTCATCTTCCTCTTTGTGGGGAAAGAACCTAATCAAGAGCCGAATTACCAGGGTCAAGATATAGAGGGTTATGAACGTGACCCCCATTCCCGCTATAGTCATAATTCCGCCAAATGCCATATCACTCATGCTTCACCTGTCCTGACGTATCCAAGACTATCCTGAATCAAAAGACTTTCTCCTCTTTAACTTAGCCTTCTCGATTTTTCGCAAAACGTGGCAATTATAACGCTCGAAATGGGGGTTGTTCAAGAGCCATTTGGGCTTATTCCGCGGTCCTTTATAATACGGAGCAAAAGCTTCCTTTAAGATTTGAGTTAACACTCTCCAACTATGCGATAAAAGGTATGACCCAAAATATCATCAGGAGAACATATTGGATTATTAGGCTAACAACCACAAAAGGCACTGAATAAGTGAAGAATTCTTTTAATTGAATTTTGCAGGTGTCCTCCTTTTCGCAAAGACTTTGAGCAACAAAAAGAGCAGGAGCACCTGCTATAGTCAGGTTGCTACCAAGAGTTCCGGCCCATAATAAAGCCCACCACAAAGGCCAGGGGGAAATATTGGCTGAAGCAGCAACGTCCTTTATTAAATACAAAAAGGCAAGAATATAAGCATCATGTTCCACAACACCGACTACTGGCGCGGTGATCCAATAAAGCAAGGTCGAACCAGCGATGAGATTATGCTGGAAATATGGTGATAAAGCATTCGCAACAATGCCAATCACGCCTACATGGTTGATGCCACCGACTAAGACAAAAAGCACAATATAAAACATTAATGCTCGCCAGTCCAATTCAGTGATGATGGTTTCAAAGCTTGGGCTCTCCAGTTGCTTGGAGAAGATTTCGCTGATGAGAACGAGGGCTATTGTCCCGATTAGGGCAATGAATCCTAAATGAAGACCAATTACCTGACGGAAGGACATTGCCAAAATGGTTGCCAGGAACAAGCCTACAGACACAGCAGCGAATTTCTTATTCCTTATATGATCCCCCGGATTCACACCGACTATTTCAGCAATGGCGGCAATATCGATAGCAGATGTAGAATACATTTTTCTAAACTTAAGTTGATACATAAAAAAGGCGGTAAGCAAAAAGGTTACTGTCAGCAAAGGGAAAGAAGAAGGTTTGCCCATTTGCCAAATAAATCCGGAGAATTCTATCTTGGAAACAGAATGAAGCATCTGTGGAGGCAAGTCACCTAATAATAAGGCGGTGCCCATAAAATTGGCACATAAACCTACAAAGATTAAGAAAGGGAAGGAACCCAATTTCATCTGCCTGGTTATGTGAAAGACTACTGGTGCCATCATCAAAATTACAACTACATTATCTACAAACATAGAAATAAACCCAGAGATAATGCCGATAAGAACCAGGAAGATAGCTATGTTGTTTCGAGAAAGCCTTAACGCCATTACCGCGAAATACTGTGGGAGACCTGTTTTACCAAAGTAAGACGCAATTATCCAGATACTAAAAAGTATGGCGATAACATTCCAGTCTACGAACATGAAGGCTTCACGTTCATTCATCACCCCTAACAGCACCATCAAAACCACACCCACTAAACCAACTGCTGCCCTATCTAACTTACCCCAAATGATTACACCGATGGCGATTAAGAAAACGGTGAGGGCAATAATTTGTATAGACTCCATAGTTATTACTCCATAGTAATTTCTTTATTTTACAATTTATCGGCAATTTCAGTTTGTATCTAAGGCAGATATTGTAGCAGGTTACTGGCAACACTGCCTTATCCAGTGCTGCCACAAAAGGTAAGGAAATAACCAAGTACAGGACTTCTCAGGCAGTTTCAAATCTTCCTTGCGAAGCATGGCACTGAAAAGAAAACCTATATCTTTAGTTCGGTTTATACTCTGTAAGCCGATAAGAAGTCCATTATGACTTATCAAACGGAGATAATCTCTTCCCCAGTTTTTCTCAATTATTTCCAAGTCATTGGCTCTCTCTGGATGAATATTTGCTGTAGTAATACCAATAGAAACAGCCTGTGTACCGAAAATATCTACGCCAGTAATATTCATTGACCCATGATATTGGCGGTCATCTCCAAGGCAATTATTGGCGACAATTTCAGCCTGCTGTTTAGCATTGTGCCACAATAGATTTAAGGCTTTATCCCCAGTAATAAAATCTGTAGTTTCTGTGCAGTCACCACAAGCATAGATATTGCCTATATTGGTTGTCATCTGGCTATCTACCTCGATACCACCAAGCTTACCAATTTTGAGTCCCATTTCCCGAGCAAGTCCCACATTTGGTTTCATTCCAGCAGCCAGAATCACTGTATCGCATTTTACTTCTTGCTTGTCTGTTATTATCCTGGCAACCTCACCATTTCCAATGATGTTGGTGACTTTTTCCTTGACGGATACCCTGATTCCGTTCTTCTCTAAGAGTTCTTTCAACAGTGCTGCTGGCTTCATGTCAAAAGCACGAGGTAGTATCCAATCCAGCAACTCTACTATGTGAACCTTATAGCCTTTTTTCTTCAAAGCTACGGCTACTTCAACACCAATGAAACCGGAACCAATAACAACAGCTTTTTCCCCTAACCAGCTACACAACTTATCAGCATCAGATAGCGACTTGAAAGCAAAAATCCCTTCCTTATCTAAACCCTGTATAGGAGGTACTATTGCCTCGCTGCCAGTGGCTATAACTAATTTGTCATATGGAACAGCCTGATTTGATAAGAACACCTGGTTATTCTTGGTATCAATACTTTCGACCCTTTCACCAAAAACAGTTCTTATCCCCTCTCGTGTGTAGTCTTTAAGACCTTTAAGAAAAATTTGGTCTCGGCTTAAGCTGCCGGCAAGGTAATGAGGCAAAACACAAGGGGAATACAAAGGACATGACTCTTCCGAGATTAAAGTAACATTGGCATTAGTGTTGTGTTTCTTAACAATCGATGCGGTAGTATTACCAGCAATACCATCACCTATAATGGTGATATCCATAGTTGCATTAATCATATCACAGTTACAATATCTGACAAAGAATTCAGGAAGGAGTATTTGACAGTCATATCTTTTTGGGGTTATTCTATTAAGAATTTATGGAATAGAAGGGCAAGATACTTACTATAGAAGACAAGGAGAAGCCAATGGCGGGAATAGTATCTTATAGCGTTTATGTACCTATTTATCGTCTTAGTCGGGATGAGATAGCTAAAGCTTGGGATAGACCGAGTCTTGGGGGTGAAAAGGCAGTGGCCAATTTTGATGAAGATGCCATAACTATGGCAGTAGCAGCAGCTTCAGACTGCCTTAGAGGGTTTGACCGGAGACAGATTGATGGTCTACTCTTGGCTTCTACTACCTTACCTTATAAAGAAAAACAGTCAGCAGCTACAGTAGCAGCTGCTATTGACTTGAACAAAGAAATCATCACTGTTGATCTCACCGATTCAATAAGAGCAGGCACTATTGCCTTATTCATTGCTATTAACATGGTAAAGAGTGGAGCTATGAAGAATGCTCTGGTGATTGCCTCAGATTGCCGCTTGGGTGCTCCTCAATCAGAGTTTGAGTCCCTTTTTGGTGATGGTGCCGCAGCCTTGTTAGTTGGAAATTCAGAAGTAGCAGTCAATATCAATGGAAGCCACGCTATAACTGATGAGTTCCTTGGTATGTGGCGGACTAACGATGATATTTTTGTCCGCTCTTGGGAAGACCGCTTCAGCATAAGTGAAGGTTATGTTAGAAACCTTCAAGAAGCGGCTTCTGAGTTACTTAAGCAACATAATTTGACACCCAAGGAGTTGAGTAAAGCCGTCTTTTATGCTCCCGATCCTCGGAGTCATACTGCCATGGCACGAACTTTGGGTTTCGAGCCTAAAACCCAAGTTCAAGACCCATTATTCTCCACAGTAGGCAATACCGGCACAGCCTTTACGCTAATGATGTTGGTAGCTGCTTTGGATGAATCGAAGCCCAGAGATCGCATTCTTTTGGCTAACTATGGTGATGGAGCTGATGCTATCTTTCTGGAAGTGACAGAGAACATTAGTAAATTGAAGAAAGGACACGGGCTAAAGAATTATCTGAAATCAAAGATGACGCTTTCCAGCTATGAGAAATACCTCCAGTTCCGCGGAATTGTGCCTACTGAGCCTCCTCGTCGTCCACAATTAGGTTCCTCAGTACCAGTAGTATGGAGAGACCGGGACAGCATATATCATTTTCACGGTGTTAAATGTCGACATTGTAATGCTATCCAGTTCCCACCGGGGCATATCTGTGTTAACTGCCAAACCAAAGACCAGTTTGATAGTGTTGCACTCGATGAAAAAAAGGGTGAACTTTTTTCTTTCACTATAGACACAATTTTCCCCAGCCCTGACCCACCAACAGTGATAGCAGTAGTCAATTTTGAAGGCGGTGGAAGAGTGAACTGTCATTTGACCGACCGGGATTTAAGTGCAGTTAAAGTGGGTATGCCAGTAGAAATGACCTTTAGACGAACACATGCCAGTGGTGGTTTTTACAACTATTTCTGGAAAGCTAAACCAATAAGGTAAGGAGGTTAAAGTTGGAAAGTATCAGAGATAAGGTGGCTATAATTGGTGCTGGTTGTACCAAGTTTGGAGAGCACTGGGATAGAAGTGCCCAAGATTTAATAGTGGAAGCAGTATATGAAGCTATTGACGATGCCAAAATTGAGCCTAAGGATATCCAGGCTGCTTGGTTAGGTATTGTCTGGTCTGGAGAATCAGGGGTTTTCCTATCCTACGCCCTCCGTTCACAATATATTCCGGTTACCAGAGTGGAGAACAGATGCGGCAGTGGCATAGATGCTTTAAGGAATGCTGCCTATGCAGTTGCAGCTGGAGTCTACGATATTGTTTTGGCAGTAGGAGCTGAGAAGCTTAAAGACAGTGGGATTGTAGGCGTACCAGCTTTTGGAAGTGAAGCCCACCCTGCCTACACCTCTGGATTAGGAGGTGGTCCGGCAGGTGAGTTTGCCTTTAGAGCCACGCGCTATTTTCACCGCTACGGAATAAGCTATGAGAAGGGAAAAGAAACATTAGCTAAGATCGCAGTCAAGAATCATTACAATGGTACCCTGAACCCGAAAGCCCATTTACAGAGAGAAATAACTTTAGAACAAGCGATAAATGCTCCAATAATTGCCTGGCCTTTAGGATTGTTTGATTGTTGCCCGGTAAGCGATGGTGCTGCAGCAGCAATCTTATGTCGAGCTGATTTAGCCAAAAATTTTAGACAAGACCCCATTTTCGTCAAAGGATTGGGGCTGAGCTGCGGTCCCGGTGATTACAGTAAGGACGATGTTGACCTCACCCATTTTGAAGAAACGGTGATGGCTAGTAAGCAAGCTTATGTTCAGGCAGGTATAAAAGACCCACTTGCTGAATTGAGCTTGGCTGAAGTGCATGATTGTTTCACTATAACAGAGCTCCTTATTTACGAGGATTTGGGGCTTTGCCCTCGGGGTCAGGCTACGGAGTGCGTTAATAGTGATGTTTTCGCTCTCCGAGGTAAGCTACCTGTTAATCCAGATGGAGGTTTAAAGTGCTTTGGGCATCCCTTAGGGGCCAGTGGTTTGAGGATGACATACGAAATATATAAGCAACTACAAGGCAAAGCAGGGGCACGCCAAATAGAAAAGCCCAAGCTGGGACTTGTCCACAATTTGGGTCTGATTATGGGAGGTTCAGCAGTATGTGGTGTGGCTATTTTTGGGAAGGAATTGGGATAGAAAGGTATTTCTTATCCTTTAGACTATTGCACGCAGGGCTAAAACTTGACGGAGAGAGCCTTCTGGCTGAATTCATAACCAAGGTCAAACGCCCTAAGGTTCACGGGGGCTAACTTGGCTGAAAAATGTTCTGCCACTGTTTTTTTGATAGTTTCTAATTTTAGAGGAATACGCCCGGTACCAAAAGATGCTCCCAACATGACAATATTAGCTGACAGCGAACTCCCAGCTTTCTCGGCAAGTTGAGTTGCATCCAATTTAATTACTCTCTCTGACTGTTTCTCTAACTTTTCAACAATTTCCTCAAGGCTTGGATAATGAGTCTTACCCAGAAGAACCATAACTGGCACCACTTGTTGAGCATTAAGTACGATTATGCTGGATTCTGACATATAAGTAATATTTCTTAAAGCTTCGGCAGCTTCCATTCCTATCATCAAATCACCTTTGCCTTCTGGGACTAACGGTCCATAGACATCACTTCCCAGCCTAATTGTACTGATAACAGAGCCACCTCTGACCGCCATACCTAATATTTCAGACCCTCTAACTTCCAAGCCTTCGCTAACAGCTGCGTTGCCTAAAAGCTCCGAGACCAAAATAACACCTTGCCCACCAACACCAGCTATGAATATATTAAATTCCTTTATCATTCCTTTGCCCCCTCTACAATCGCCTCGTGTAAGCAAATCTGGGCACAAACCCCGCAAGCACTACAGATAGATTTATCAATTACAGTCTGAGTATCTTGCATTATAACGGCTGGGCAACCGAAGAGTCTTATGCATAACCGACATTCGCAGGAAAGGCAGCGCTTCGCTTCATCTATAGCCTCTTCCTTTTCAAAACCTGCGTTAACCTCACGGAAGTTTCTATATCTTTTCTCTATATTTAAAGTAGACATGGTGCGTCTTTTCCGTTGGGCAACATCTTTAACATCCATAATTAAGCTACCTTCATAAGACCCTTCATTCTCTCTATTTACAGTAAGGTCCTCACCTTTAAAATAACGATCAATTGATATAGCTGCCTTTCTACCAGCAGCAAAAGCCTCGATGACAGTAGCCGGACCGGTTATCATATCTCCGCCAGCAAATATACCAGGGACATTAGTCTCCAGAGTAATCCTATTAGCATATACCAGACCTTCCGTTGTTGATTTGACACCGCTATCTCCTAACATAGATAAATCGGGTTGTTCACCAATAGCCGAGATTATCATATCAGTTTTGATAACAAACTCTGAACCTTTGACCGGGATAGGACGTCTCCGACCGCTAGCGTCAAGCTTACCTAACTTCGTCCTGATGCATTCAATACCAACAACCTTCCTATTTTCCGTCAATACTTTGGTGGGGTTAACCAAGAGACTTATCTTTACTCCTTCATTTTCCGCCTCTTCAATTTCCTCTTTTATTCCTGGCATCTCATCTCTGGAGCGTCTGTACAATATAGCTACATCTCTGAATCCCAGCCTCAAGCAAGTTCGAGCACAGTCTATAGCCACATTACCACCACCTACTACCACTACCTTATCTTTAGGTCTGACTTTTTCACCTAAGTTAACTTTGCGCAGGAACTCAACTCCATCCACACACCCTTCCAGTCTAGTGTTCCAGTTCTCAATACCCAGGTCTCTGCCTATGTGAGCACCAGTGGCAATAAAGACAGCATCAAAGTCCTGCTTTAGTTCGGAGAGCTTTTTATCGACGCCTATTTGGGTATTGAGCTTGACTTTCACCCCCAGTTTTTGGATAGTGCCAATCTCGTCGTTAACGATATCTCTTGGTAATCGATACTCAGGTATGCCTATTCGGAGCATGCCACCTAAAAAAGGAGAGGCTTCAAAAATAGTAACCAAGTACCCCATTTTCCTTAGGTCGTGGGCTGCCATGAGCCCCGCCGCTCCTCCACCCACTATAGCTATTCCTTCCTTCTTCTCTTCGATTTCAGTTAAATCTTTCTCTGGTGCTTTTCCATAATCAGCAGCGCTTCTTTTGAGGGCATTGATAGCGATAGATTCATCGACTTCCCGTCTCTTGCATTTAGTCTCACAAGGATGGGTACAGACTCGTCCTATTATTCCCGGGAAGGGGAGTTTCTCTTTAATTAATCTTAAAGCCTCATCAAATTTGCCTTCCTGAATTAAATTGGTATAACCCCTTACATCTATATGCAAGGGACAAGCTGCCTGGCAGTAAGGAACATTTGCTGCAGTACATTTCTCTTGGTCAATAAGGTAGGGGATGGTTTTTTCGCCCCTCTTTTTTCTCTCGCTTAATTCAATTTGAGTACATAGCTGTCTTGAAACCACAACGGATGGTCCATTGAACCTTATTGCCTTTTCCAAAGTATCTACGGCTTTTTCTAGGTCAAAGGGGTCTATGACTTTAACGAATTTCACGCCACATGCCTTAGCCACATCTTCAGGCTTCAGGGACACAGTTTTTTCACCAACAGCGGTGTATCCTGTTCCTGGGTGTGGTTGAAAACCAGTCATAGCTGTAGCTGAATTATCCAACACTACCATGGTTATATTTGCCTTATTATAGACAGCATTTATTAGTGCTGGTATTCCCGCATGAAAGAAAGTCGAGTCACCTAAATGGGCTATTATTGGCGCGTTTACTACATGGGCTAGACCACTAGCAATTCCAAGGCTGCCTCCCATGCATATAATAGTGTCTACTGCCTCCAATGGCGGTGACATTGCCAAAGCATAGCAACCTATATCGCCGGGATAAATAGGCTCTATGTGCTCTCCCAGTTCTTTAGCTACTCTCTGCGAAGCTAACTTAATAGCATAGAAGGAGGCTCTATGAGGGCAACCAGCACATTGAGTAGGTGGTCGAAAGGGGAGGAGGGGAGATATTTCTTTACTGAGTCGGTCCAGCTTGTCAAAGATGACTGGGGACGGAGCTCCACTCAGCTTGGAAATAGCCTCGGTCACTTTTCGTGTGGATAGCTCACCAATTCTAGGTAACAAGTCTTTACCATGAATCTTGACTGGTGTGTTGTCTTCTCCAGCTATGGCTTTGACATGAAGCTCTACAAATGGTTCTAACTCTTCAACTACGAGCACTTCTTTTACTGAAGACAACAGTTTCTTAACGAGTTTCTCAGGGAGAGGAAAAGGAGTCCCAATTTTCAGTAAAGAAACTTTATCATCAAGTTCTAACCATTTTATTGCTTCCAAAGCATAACTGTAAGAGAGTCCACAGGCAATTACCCCTATCCCGGCTCCGTCAGCAAGATTCAATTTATTATAAGGAAGTTCATTAACAGCCTCAGCTATTTGCTGGAGTCTCTGAATCATTAAAGGTCTATTTCTTCGGGCGATTGCCGGGGTATAAACCAACCAGGCAGGGTCTTTCTGGAAAGAGCCTTTCCTTTTGCCCCGTATTATTTCCCCCAAGGTGATATCAGCACGACCATGACCTATTCTGGTTACTGACCTAACCATAAAAAGGTGTTTAAATTCTTCCGAGAGTCTAAAAGCTTGAGCTGTCATGTCCTTAGCTTCTTGAACTGACGAAGGCTCAAGAATAGGTATATAGGCTTGTTCAGCAATATAACGGTTGTCCTGCTCATTCTGAGAACTCCAAGCCCAGGGGTCATCGGCTGATAAGAGAACAAGCCCACCTTTAGCACCTATATAAGCAGCAGTCATTAACGGGTCATGAGCGACATTCACCCCCACATGTTTCATGCACGCCATGGCTCTCAGCCCGCATATAGAAGCAGCAAGGGCAACTTCAAAAGCCACCTTCTCGTTCACTGACCATTCAACATATATGTCAAACTCTTTGGCTACTTGAGTTAAAGTCTCGAGGATTTCACTGGATGGAGTGCCAGGATAAGCAGCCGCCACTTGAATCCCGGCTTCTATTGCTCCCCTGGCTATCGCCTCATTACCCAGCATAAAAAGTTTTTCTCCGGGAGCATCAGAACTGACGGTTAATTCTTTCAAACTGGCCTCCTTTTTCAGGTTGATACGTGATTTGGAATGCTTGAGAAGGTCAAGGTTAGTTTCGGAGCAGCAAGTTAAGCAGCAAAACCGCAGACATTATAGTTAGTCCTGCCTTGACTGTCAAGGTTACGTACTTGTGTAGCCCACTCCTTGGCCAGTTAAGTGAGCGTATTTTTGCCTCAGTTTTGGTTTTTCTATCTTACCGGTAGGATTTCGTGGCACCTTGTCGAACACAATGTGCCTTGGCCTCTTATACCTGGGTAGATTCTGTTCGCAGAACTGATTCACCTCTTCTTCAGTCAGTGTCTCCCCCGGCTTGGGGTCAATTATGGCTAGGGCTGCCTCCCCCAGCCTTTCATCTGGAATACCAATTACCCCGGCGTCATAGATCTTGGAATGTCGCCGGAGAACCTCTTCAACTTCTACAGGATAGATATTCTCACCCCCGGTAATGACCACATCCTTCTTTCTATCAACAATGTAGATAAACCCCTCATCATCCTGTCTAGCCATATCGCCAGTATATAGCCAGCCATCCTTTATAGTCTCTGCTGTCTTTTCTGGGTTCTTGTAGTATTCCTTCATCACGCCATTGCCCCTGACTATCAACTCGCCAACCCCCCCAGGGGCAACATCCTCACCCTTGTCGTTGACAATGCAGGTCTCCCAGTTGAAGCCAGGCTTGCCGGTAGCTTCCAACTTATGCTGATTCTCTATGCCAAGGTTGACGCATCCTGGTCCGGTGGCTTCGCTTAGCCCATAGCTGGTATCGTACTGCATTTCAGGGAAATATTGTTTCCAATGTCTAATCAGGCTGACCGGTATAGGTTGTGCCCCCATATGCATAAGTCGCCAGCAGCTTAGGTCATAGTCTTCTTTCCTTAGTTCTCCCTTATCTAATGCCCAGAGTATATCCTGGGTCCAGGGCACTAGTAGCCATACTATTGTCCCTCTCTCTTTATGAATGGCTTCAAAAATATATTGAGGATTAATTTCAGTTAGCAATGTCGCCCGACCACCGACAATCAAGCTGCCAAACCAATGCATTTTGGCTCCGGTATGGTATAAGGGGGGGATAAGAATGAAGTTATCGTCATGAGTTTGATAATGGTGACGGTTCTCGGTTATTGCGGCGCATTCCATATTCTTGTGAGTGAGCAGTATCGGTTTTGGTGCTCCGGTGGTGCCCGAAGTAAAGTAGAGCCCACACCCATCCTCATCTCTTAAACCTACCTCTACCGGCTGGGGGAAAGATTGACTTATTATCTGCTCAAAGTCTTCCATGCCTTTGGGCAAGGGTTGCCCAGCAAGGATATAGTGTTTGATTGTAGGTAGCTGGGAGCGGACAGCCTCTACTCGGTCGATAAACTCCCTACTAAAAATCATTGCCTTGGCTTCAGCAATATCAGCACAGTATTTAAGATCTTGACTGGTAAACCTAAAGTTGAGGGGGACTGCCCATGCCCCGGTTCTAATGATGCCAAAATATGCCTCAAGCCAGCTAATGGAGTTCATCATCCAATGTATTACCTTATCACCTTTTTTAATCCCTTGGTCGATAAGGGCATTGGCTATCCTGTTCACCCTTTCATCAAACTCCTTCCAGGTGATTTCTTTTCTTAGTCCCTGGCTGGGTTTTAGTTCAATAAGCGCAGTATCATTTGCATACATTCTGGCATTTCTGGCAACCATCTCTGATATGGTCACTTTTCAATCCCTCTTTCTAACTTAAGGGTTTTTATTTTACCATAAAAGTTTTTACCGACGATAGTTTGCCCCACGAGGCATTGACAATTACACAAGATGTAATCCAAGCCTACTTTGGGAGTGAATATGCTGCTTAGAGTAAAAGACATAACGGTGCACTATGGGAAAGCCACGGCAGTAGACAGTGTGTCCTTGGAAGTTGCTGAGGGAACTGTAGTTACCATTATTGGGGCTAACGGAGCTGGCAAAAGCACCATTTTGAAAGCCTTGTCTGGGTTAGTAACGTTAACCTCGGGGGAAATATGGTTCCGGGATAGAAGGATGGATGGGATGGCACCTTTTCATATCGTGAATCTTGGCCTAGTCCATATTCCTGAAGGACGAAGGCTTTTCCCTTATCTTACTGTTTTAAGCAATCTTAAACTTGGTGCCAGTTTACGGAAGGACAAGGCTGGCATAAAGAAGGACATGGATGAGGTCTTTGTGCACTTCCCTATATTATGGGAGAGGCGGAATCAGAAAGCTGGAACCCTGAGCGGTGGCGAACAACAGATGTTAGCCATTGCTCGCAGCTTAATGACCAAACCAAAGCTGCTTTTGATGGATGAGCCTTCGCTGGGATTAGCTCCCAAGCTGGTTGATGAACTGGTTCCCATCATTAAAAACATTAATCAAAGGGGGGTCAGTGTTCTTTTGGTTGAACAAAACGTTCCCTTAGGTCTCCGGGTAGCAAAGAGGGCCTATGCACTGCAAGTTGGCAAAGTAATTCTAGAGGGGGATATCGATGAATTTAAAGATAGCGAGATTATCAAGAGAGCATACCTAGGAGGATAAACCACACGCCAAGGCATGGATTAATACCACTGGAATCAGAGTAAGAGGATGACCTAGAAGTTTACTACGAGGTTTATGTCGTTGAGTTTAGGATTTGCCATTTCAGTGGGGAAACAAATTCGAGTGCAGAGGATTGTGAATATGAAGTTGAACGATAACATACTTGGGAAATTTAGGCAATTTTGGCTGGATTAGTTATATAAGCCATTCCCAATTTCGTTCGAATACATTAATTATGAACCTCGTCAGTATTCTGGATTTAAAGCCACCTCTTTCGTCTCCTATAATGTTTCACCTCCCGATAGCTTTTTTTAGTTCCCACGGCTGATAGCCCCATATAAAACTCTTTTACATCTTCATTATTCTTAAGAAACTCAGCAGTGCCATCAAGAACAGCTCGTCCATTTTCCATAACATAGCCATAATCGGCAACGGTGAGAGCTATTCTTACATTCTGCTCGACGAGTAGGATAGATGTTTTCTGCTCTTTATTAAACCGGTTAATAATCTCATATATTTCTTCTACCAGCATGGGTGCCAGACCTAACGATGGTTCATCAAGAAGCATAAGTTTGGGTGCTGACATCATAGCCCGCCCTATTACCAGCATCTGTTGCTCACCACCAGAAAGATAGCCAGCAATATTATGTCGAATATCCTTAAGCCGGGGAAAGTAATGATAGACCATCTCTAAATCTCTCTTGGCAGCAGGCCGGTCACGATAATGAGCACCAACCATTAAGTTCTCCTCCGCTGTCAAATGCTCGAACACCCTTCTTCCCTCCAAAGCTTGAACAATGCCCAGCTTAGCTATATCCTGAGCGGACTTCTTGTCTATCCGTTCGTTATTCCATTCAATGCTACCATCGGTTACCTCTCCTTCTTCCACACGAAGTAAACCAGATATAGCTTTGAGGGTAGTAGTTTTGCCAGCTCCATTGGCACCAAGGATAGTAATAATTCCCCCATCGGGAACTTCCATAGAAACACCATGTAGTACCCTAATAACATTGAGGTAGGTAACCTCAATGTTGTTCAATTTAAGCATAGTCTGCTCTTTCAAAAGGAGCCCCCGCTGAAGCGGGGGGCTCCCTCTTAACTACTTACCCCACCATGGATACTCTTCGTACTTAACAAGCGGGGCTTCAACCCAATCACTTATGGGAACAATTTTACCGCCTTGTATCTGGTATAGTTTGTTGAACTTGTCCAGTCTATTATCTCCCGGTGTATACGTCACTGGACCATGGATGCCACCAACTTTGTAATCTTTCAGCTTCTGGATACCTAACTTCTCAACGGCTCGCCATGACTCCACATCCCCTTTGGCTAAGACATCATAGCCAGCATTCTTCACTGCTAATTTAAGGATTTCAGCACAGACCAGGCTTTGTGCCCATGAGGTAAGGTAATCCATATTGCCATAGTCCTTAGGATTGTTTTTCTGACAATACTCAGTTGCCTTTGCCATACCTGGAACATCATCTTCCCAGCGCACTGTTGGATAGACACCATAGATCCCCTCGGCAACATCGGCGCCAGCAATTTCAATAAGTTTGATAGTAAAGCTGGCATGGGCACAACCAATAGGTATAGCTGGATACAGACCAAGATCTTTGGCATTCCTAACAATTACAGCAGTAGGCGCCGGTGTACTGGAGATGAACAGGACATCTGGGTTCTTAGCCTTTATCCGGGTTAGGCTTTCTATTTCTGAAGTGGTGGTAGCAGCATGCTCTTCAGTAGCCACAATTTCTATTCCCAGTGTATCAGCCATAGCCTTAGCCGCATCCCGAGCCCCATAACCTGTAGGGTTATTAAGCAAATGCAAAGCCATCTTTGGCTTGCCCGTTCCTTTCCACACATTCTTCAGATAATAATTGGCGAAAGCTGACCAGTCATCACCATAATCAGGCATCTGCCCATAAATATGTTGGGGTGGTCGGTATAGACTGGGGGCAGTAAAGCAAGCCAAACCTGGAAACTCAGCTCGGTTGGCAACTTCCATAGCCGCTGTCATCTCTTTTGATGAGGAAGTAGTAAACATCAAAGCGCCATCGCTCATAAGCTTATTGACCAGAGTAACTACCTTGGCAGCATCATAAGCACTGTCATACCACATAACCTTAATCGGGTATCCTCCAGCACCACCCAATTCAGCATTGATGTATTGCATAGAATCAAGGTTGCCATGCCCCATAGGAGCGCCTTTTTCAGCAGCGGGTCCAGTCGTAGGGGTGATTATGCCTATCTTTAACTCCTGCCCCGGAGCTGGCTTGGGTGCGCAACCGCCAGCAAACGGTAGAGCCATAATTAACAGTGCTAAACACACTGCTGCGACCAATATTACAAACCTTTCCTTTTTCACTCGTACCTCCTTCGTT
>Ga0129297_10000569_pt1 | contig 17866 bp, 21 predicted proteins | sample I18A1metaG_FD_94708 | JGI IMG/M metagenome (GOLD analysis project Ga0129297, IMG submission 94708) | Lake sediment bacterial and archeal communities from Gulf of Boni, Indonesia to study Microbial Dark Matter (Phase II) - ​I18A1 metaG | ecosystem: Environmental > Aquatic > Freshwater > Lake >... | reverse complement strand
GGGGAAGGTCTTGTCCAACTGCGCCATATGGCCGCCGATGGATGGTTCCCGCTCCACCAGATAGACCTGGTAGCCGGCGTTGGCGATAGCCAGCGCCGCCTGGATGCCGGCGATGCCGCCGCCGACGACCAACGCTTTATCGGTGACCGGCTCCTTGCGTGGCTGCAGCGGCTCCTGCAGGGCCACGCGATAGGCCGCCGCGCTGACCAGGTGCTTGGCCTTTTCCGTGGCACGCCCGATATCCTTGCTGATCCAGGAGCACTGCTCGCGAATGTTAGCCATCTGGAAGTAGTAGGGGTTGATGCCGCCTTCCACCAGCACCATCTGGAAGGTTGGCTCGTGCATACGCGGCGTGCAGGAAGCGACCACGATCCGATCCAGGTTCAGGTCTCGAATGTCTTTCTTGATCATGTCCTGGCCGGGCTGGGAGCACATGTATTTGTGCTCGCGGGCCACGACTACGTAGGGCAGCTCCTTGGCGTACTCCACGACCTTGGGCACGTTGACCGTGGCAGCGATGTTCACGCCACAGTCGCAAACATAAACGCCGATCCTTGGTTGATTCAACGCTCGCCTCCTTCTGAGTCAGCAGATTAAGCGGATGGAGCAGCTTAATGCATTTTAATAAATTATGGCCGCAACAGGGCTGGAATGGAATGTTCCAGCTAAGGCTGAAGATTCCATCTTCAGCTCCTAGCGCGGCGATGGAGGATGTTACGGAATTATCTTGTTAAAACCCATAAATCTGCTTAATTCACTGGCTAATCTTTCACAGATATGCGATGTACACTATTTTGCCTTGCGCCTGCAAGCGGGCAACTAACTTTTCCACAATAGCCAAGCGGGGAGAGACAATATCCCCTTCGCCAGCAGCCTGCGCGGGATTGACGGCCCGCCCCACGACAAAGTGTATCCGATCCGCCGAAAGCAGCGTATAGGCCAGACGAGTCGCCGCATCCACGCTGCGCGGCAGATCGCGCACCGTCTCTGCGCCGTGCAGCCACTCCGTCGCCTGCCGCAGCGTGATGAGGCCCTCCGTCACCAGGTTCACCCCTTCCAGGTAAGAGAGAGGAGGGATTTGGGCGCGGCTCGGCGTGGCCGACTGATCCACTCGCAGCGGCTTGCCCAACAGCCGCGCCGCGATCTGCGCTGTAGTGTCGCCGCAGATGATGCGCAAGCCCTGCTCGGCCATCAGCGCGTCTAGAGCAGCGCGGTCATCCTCCCGCCGCAGCGGAGGCCCCGTCCAGATCGTGGCCGAGACCAGGGGCCGCACGCGCATCGCCAGAACAGCCATCTCCTGGTCGCTCGTTCTGACCAGCCGTTGGCCGGTGCGCAGGAGGCAATCGCGCAGTTGAAAGGCATCGCAGCCCGTCTCTGCCCACCGCCTGATGGAAACCGCCAGCCGATCCCAATCATAGCCGGTCGCTGCCAGATACCTCTCGCCGATAATCACCCCGTAATCGCCCGCTTGCACCTCGAAACGGGCCTTTCGCATCCCGGTCCCCCCCAGAAACCCGTTTTCCCAAGCGAACCAAAGATTCACCAGAAAATGGGTTTCTTCCCGCCCACGCACCCAGAAAGGAAGCGGCGAGTTGCGACATAGGATGCGCCCTGTGCGCCCTTCGCGGATTTGCAGGATGCTAAACCCGCTCTCCGGCTCGGCATTGGCCAACCGCGCCGCTATTTCCTCCGGTTCCAGACTCTCCATGGACTTCGGAAGCCTTTGAGAGACTCCCGAAGTCTCAATGAGCACCGCCGTGAAAACGCTTTCGCTTTGCGTTCTATAGACCTGACAGGTTTTCAGAAACCTGTCAGGTCTATAGGAATCCGCGCTTTCCACCCAGAGGCGCGACGCGGCTCGTTCAAGGTTGGAGGCCATCAATCCACATCTCTCTTCCATCTCGCTGGGCGAGAGCCAGCACCAACTCGCTGATGCACGGCTGCCGCACCTTGAACGTGTTCCGCCCTGATATGTCCGCCGGCTGATGGGCATCGCTATTCGCCACCAGGCCAAAGTCCTTTAGTTGCGGGAAGCGCTGTCGCGCCACCGCCGGAGTGACGAGATGCGATATTTCCACCGCTACCAACTCCAGGTCGGGCGGGATAAAACCTAGATGCGAGATGATACTGTACCCTGGCCGATCTACATGCGATGGGATGCACAGCCCGCCCAGAGCCTTCACCCCTCGCACTACCCCCTCTACCGACAGGTCGGTGGAGACCAGTAGCAGACGGTCATTCACGCCGATCACCTGCCCTTCAGCATCCATCACCCACTGAGGGCCAAAGGCGTTTTCGTCGTTCTTCAAATTGGGAAGGTGTGCGTAGACTATCTCCTGCCAGGTCAGCACCTGCTCTAGGGTGTCGAACAGGGAGAGCAGATGCGCTTCCTCCTTCGTCTGCACCTCCATGCCCGGCAGGACCGTGATCCCCGTTCCTTGTGCCGCCTGTTGTACGGCAGCCACATTTTCCGCCGAATTGTGGTCCGTGACTGCGATCATCTTCAGGCCAAGCTCCTGCGCGCGCCTGACGATCGCCTCCGGTGTCATCTCTCGGCTCGCACAGGGAGAGAGTGCTGTGTGCAAATGCAAATCGGCGGAAATATACTGATACATATGCGCCGCCCGTTAGACCTGGCAGGTTTCCAAAACCTGCCAGGTCTAGCTTTTCAACGAATTCCACACCAATTCCGTAACATCCAAAACTCGCACCCTGACCTTGCTATCGCGTGCGGCACGGAACAGCGTGCGCTTACATTGCTGGCAGGCGGATAAAAGTACCTGCGCGCCAGTGGCCTTCACCTGAGCCATGCGCTGCGCCGAGAGATCGAGCACAGCCTGGGCATCTACCATCTCCACGTCGCCTCCACCGCCACAGCAGAGCGCACTCTCCCGGTTGTTGGCCATCTCGACCAGTTTCAGGCTGGGGATGCTTCCGATGACATAGCGGGGCGCATCATATATGCCACCCTTGCGGCCCAAATCGCACGGGTCGTGATAGGTGACCGTGGCTGGCTTCTGCTCAGCGAACGCCAGCTTCCCCTGGCGGATCAAATCAGCCAGGAACTCGGTGGAGTGCTGGATGGAGATCTTCCCACCCGCGCCCAGGATTTCGGGATAGATATGCGCCCAGGTGTGGTAGCAGGATGGACAGGTCGTGACCAGCCTTTTTGCGCCCATCTCCCTAAATCTGGCTACGTTATGTCTAGCTATTCCCACGATGTCCCCTTCCATGCCCGCGCCATATAAAGGATAGCCGCAGCACCATTCTTCCCCACCCATCGTCGTGTAGGAAACGCCTGCCCGTTCCAGGATTTGCACCATGGACTGCGGGATACTGTAGGCCATAGGATAGAAAGAGGAAACGCAGCCGGTAAAAAGCACCACCTCGGCATATTGTCGCGGCTTGATGCTCTGCGGCACCTGGTCGAGGTTTTCGCTCCAGATCAGGCGGCGGGCATTATCCTCGCCGGAGATGTTGTAGGTGGTGGTGACAGTCTCCCTGAGCTTGGCGACGGTCTCCGGCAACTGCAAGCCCTCGTCGGCCACCCACTTGCGCAGCAGGCGCATGTTCTCGCTGGTGACGATGCCGCGTGGGCAGCGCACTGTGCAGGCGTAACATTGCGTGCAAATCCAAAAGGTGCGGCTGGAGAGGAGCTGGTCGCGCAGCCCCCAGCGGATTAACTTCCAAAGGGTGCGCGGCGTGATGTCCATCGAACCAACCGCCGGACAAGAAGCGCTACAGCTTCCGCATTGGATACAGGTGCGCAGGCTCTCGCGGATATGCTCCAATTCCCCACTGAGAGGGGTGCGGATGAGTTCTTCGGTCAGGGCAGGTTTCTTGGCGTCAGCCACGAATGTATGCCTCCTTTTTGGGCATCTGTTGTAATGTCATTCAGCCTCTCGGAAACAGAAAAGCCCCCGCTTTCACAAGACGGATTGAGCAGAAGGGAAAGGCTTGCCCAAAGCGGGGACGGGAAATCCAGGCTCTCGAAATGCTACTGTTCCAAAGCGGCCAACTTTTGCGTAAGCTCCTTCGACTTGACGCGATTCAGCGCGAAGCCCAGTTCCTCGGCGGGAATGCCCAGAGCCAGGCCGAGAACCTGGGGATAGAAAAGGATCGGCAACTGCAAACTGATGTTAAAGGCCCTTTCAATGCGACGCTGGTTGTACTCGTACATGATGTCGCAGAACGGACAGACGAGCACCATAGCATCCGCGCCGGCCTTTTTCAGTTCCTCCAACTTGGCCCGTGGCATGGCCAGCGCGACCTGCTCGTCTACACCTAAAACACCGCCGCCGCAACATTGCAGCTTGTTGATATAATCGAGAGCTTCCGCGCCCGTCGCTCTGATCAGATCGTCCAGGGTGCGCGGGTTCTCCGGCTCGTCAAAGCCGGCGAAAAGCTCCGAAGGTTTCAGGTAATGGCAGCCATATTGCGCACCAAACTTGAACCCGGCGAGCTTGACCTTGACCTGCTCCTTCAGCTCTGCCAGCCCTATCCCTTCGTACAGCACGCGGGCGATATGGCGCACCTGGATTCCGCCCCGGTATCGCTTGCCGGTAGCGGCCTCTAATTCCGCATTGACCTTGTCGCGGAGTTCTGCATCCTCGACCAACTCTTTATTGGCCTCCGTCAGGGTGCCCCCGCAAGCTGTACAGAGGGCACAGATATCCAGCCCCATGCCCTCTGCTACCGCCAGGTTCCTCGCCGCCATGAGCAACGCAGTATGATGATCCAGAGCCTTCATCGGGAAGCCGCAGCAGGTGAACTCGTCGCTGTCCACGAGTTCAATGCCCAGGCGCCCTGCCACCTTGCGCGAAGCCAACTCATAGTTCATATTACGAATAGGGACCGTGCAACCCAGGAAGAGCGCGTATTTCATTGCTTATTTCCCTCTCGACTCGCGGTTGACTCACTTCCCAGGGAGGCGATCCCCGTTGCTTCCAGAATCCTGGCCATGTCCTGTGGCTTTTCATGGATGGCGGGAAGGCCAAGCTCCGTGCGCTTCTCGTTGTCAAACTCACCAATCTCGATAAGGCGGCCATGACTGCGTATCAAATCCACCTGCGCACGGAGAGCAGGGGGAATGTGCCCCTCGCGGACAGCGATGTTTTTGATGGCATTCATCAACTCGGTGATACGCACATCCTGCGGGCATCGCTCGTAGCAGGTGTAGCAACTGGAGCAGAGCCAGATAAAGTCGCTGGATAGCACTTCCTCTTTCAAGCCGAGGAGAGCCATGCGGATGATCTTGCGGGGGTTGTATCGCTCGGTGACCACACGGACCGGGCAACCGGCCGTGCAGGTGCCACAGGAAAAACAACGGCGGATGTGTTCTCCCCCCGGCTCTTCCGCAATTTCGTACTTGAAACCGGGATCAAGTTGGCTCGATTCTACCAAGCTTTCTTCCACTTGGACCTCCATATATGACGCAATATCTCGCCGGATCAGAAAGTCTCCCTGTGACACCCAAATAGCCAGGCAAGAGCCGTCATATTGTACCACGTTTGATGCAATTCGTCAATCACAGCTCGATCCGGATCCGCATATAGTCAAGCCGCACGTATCCGCTCCCCCACGGATCGCCGCGCTCAAAGGTCCCTAGCCCCCGTTGTGCAGCCAGTCGGAGATAATCGTAGCCAGCGTCGTGCACCCTCCATTCGGCGTGCAATAGATCGCACATCACACAGTCAATCGCCACGGGGTCACACGAGAGGAGCAAAATTTTAGCACCTTTGTCTCGCATTTCAAAGTTCGAACAGCGCGTACTTCCCCTCGCAGGGATTTCCTCCCACGGCCCACATCTTGCCCTCCTGTAGAGAGATGATCGCCGCGGCGCAGGTGGCGGAGTCCTCTACAGCCTGGGCGTGGCGGCAGATTGCGTTAGCTCCATTTTCATGATCGGCGGTTGCATTTTGCAGTCGTCGTGGGTCTATACGGCCCCGTTGCTCGGAAAGCAGCGCGCGCATTCGCTGCCAACGGGTCACGCTGGAGAGCATGGACTCGGCAGGCTGGGCTTTTTCCAACGCACGCAACTTCTGGCTGAGATAGTGATTCGTGTGCACATAAAAGCCTTTTTGCAGGAGGGTGATCGAGCCCTGAGTAGCGGTGGTCTCGACGTTCACTGCGCGGCCAGTCGCATCCGCCACCAGGTAGTTATGGCCGGAGCATCTCGTCACCTCCAGCAAGGAGCGCACTGCGCCTTCCAGGGTGATCTGTTTGAGGGCCTTGCGCACCAGAAAGGAAAAGTTGACCCCATCCTGGGCATCGGTGGGTATCAAATTATTGATCACAACAGCGATACCCACCTCATTGACCCCGGCCAACCCCAGGCCGCCGCTGATGCTTAGGAGGAGAGCAGCCGGCCCTTCTTCGGGATAGAGGCGGAGAACAACCACATAGGGACAGGCGCTGGCGTCCATGTCCCAGGTTTGCCCGACGTAGGCCATCGCCTCGCTGGTGACATCTCTCCCCGTCCAAAAGGCGGTGCACCCGCGCGCCGCGAGGCGGGCCTGGACGAGATCAATGAAATCCGTATAGCCGTTCATCAGCATCAGCTCAATCGGGTCTGTCTCTGAGCCATCGGCGATGCCCAATAGCTCGCGGCTCAAGTCGGGATCGTATTCCTCATGGAGGTCCCAGACCCGCCCTCCGATCTCCATCACCTCGGACGGGTGCAAAGAGGTGGGTGACGTGAGTAGCTCCAGCCTCTTGTCGCAAATCTCATGAATCTCTACTTTGAGCTTGAGGCCATGCTCATAGCCGATATTGTCGGGAGAACCGCGCAACTCCAGCAGCGGCAAATGCATCCTCAAACGCCTCGTTTCCAGTCGTCCGCCAAAGCGGCGACCTTCCCTCCTTTTGCCAGGATTATACCACGCGCCGCGCGGCTTGACAAGAGGCGTTGGGTTGCGATGGGGTGTAAACCCACCGCGGAGACGCAGAGGGCGCAGAGACATCACATGGCTTCTCTGCGCGCTCTGCGGTGCATGAGGAGCGTATATCCTGCTTGAGAATCCTCTCGATTTGACAATCGTATGAGGTGGACATAAAATGCAAGCAGCTTCTCACATCGTCAAGTCGTATACCGAGCAGAAAAGCGATTTTGCTTACTGGCAGACGCAGCCTTATCAAGCGCGCCTTGCCGCGCTAGAGCAAATCCGCCAGAAATACCACATCCGCTACCTGATCACGGGAGGAATGAAAATGGAATTGCTGCCTACACTCAAAATCGGCTGGCTCAATGGATGGCTTCTGCTGGCCGTGCTGCTGGCGGGCTGCGCCAAGGCCCCGCCGCCAACGTCCACCCCGGCACCGACGAACACGGCCGTCGCCGCCACCGTGGCACCGACGCCGACCGCAGCGCTGGCCACAGCGACGCCGACACCACCGCCCAAGCCTACGGAGGCCCCGCCATCGCCGACGGCGCTGCCCAAGGAGGTAGGAGCCTGGCCCGCGTCGCGTCGCATGCCAGCACTGGTCTACGACGACGACTCCATGCGCATGCTCCTCTTCGGTGGGATGGGGGCAACAGCGTTGCAGGACGTCTGGACCTACGAGTCAGCAGAGGGCAAGTGGCAGAGGCTGGGGACGATGCCCTTCCCCTTCGCTGACATCAGCTATGGCTGCGATGTCAAGTCCGCCAGGGTGGTGTTCTATGACGGCAGCGCCAACGCCGTCTGGGCCTATGCGCCTGCCACGAGGCAGTGGGAGCAGAAGAAAGCGCCCCCCTTCAAGGTGGCCTGGGGCGCGGCGATGGCCTACGACGCCGAATCGGACCGCCTCATCCTCTTCGGTGGCTTCCGCGTGGGGGGGGCAGGGTGCAGCGACGAGACCTGGGCCTACGACTACGAGAGCGACACCTGGAAGAAGATGAGCCCCAAGGTCAGCCCTCCCGCCCGCGCCAACGCGGCCATGGCCTACGAGGCCGAGGCGGACCGGGTCATCCTCTGGGGTGGCTGGCCCTACGTGGAGCCGCTGGGGAAGACGGGAGACACGAGCACCTTTGACAAGAAGGTGTGGGCCTACGATTACAACAGCGACACCTGGACGGCGCTGGAGCCGACAGGAGGGCCGGAGGTCGCCTACGCGGGCCACAGGATGGCCTACTCCCCGCGTCCGAGTCGGGTGATCCTCTTCGGCGGGGCCAAGGACATGCTGGATCACCTGAGCAATGAGACGTGGGCCTACAGTGTCAAGGACAACGCCTGGCAGCGGCTCGAATCCAGCCGACAGCCGGGGCCGCGGATGGACCATGGGATGGTCTACTACAAGATGCTCGACCGGGTCATCCTCTTCGGCGGTGAGACGAAAAGCAGCAGCCCCGACAAGGCGCCGAGCAACCCCAGCGACATGGTATGGAACCTGTGGCCGGTCACCGGCACATGGACCCCGGTGGCGCAGAATCGCATGGTGGACATCGGCGGCTTCAAACTGCATGTGCGCATTGACGGCGAAGGGCAGCCTGCAGTAGTCCTTGGAGGGGTCCATAGATTGGCGTCCTTGGACCAGGTCCAGCCGGATGTAGCCAAGCTCGCGCGCACGATGGCTTACGAAAACGCAGGGATAGGTCAATCAGAGCCTGGCCCAACACCTCGCTGCCCAGAACGCTTCGCGGAGGAGCTGCATACTCTGTTGCAGAACGTGGGGATACGCCCCCCATACGTGTTCGTGGGTCTCGGCCCGGACTCGTTCACCTACCGTGTCTTTGCTGCCAGGTACCCACAGGAGGTTGCTGGCCTAGTCTTTGTAGACCCCTGGCACGAGGATGAGGAGGCCATGTTGCAGGCGAACAGGACACCAGAGGAATGGGCTAAGTACACAAAAGATCGCGAGGCGCTGTACGCCACATGGTCCCCGGGGTTCCAGGCCCAGTGGGCCTGCCACGCCCAGACCTTGGAAGAGATGCGCAAGATCACCTTCTGGCCGGACGTGCCCGCCGTGATCCTGACCAGCATGCGCTTCGGCCCTCAGGAAGAGCAAGTCTTCCTGAAGCGCGAGGACATAGAGGGCTATCTAGCTCTGGATCGCGCGATGGTGGCGAAGCTGCCGCAGGCCACCCACGTGGTGACGCGGAAGAGCGTACTAGAGGACGAGCCACACTTGATCATTGACGCCGTGCGCAAGGTGGTGGAGGCAGTGCGCAAGCCGTAAACGGGCGATCAGGCCACGAGGCACGAGTGCAGCTTGACAACCCCGCTTTCCGGCGGACTCTCGCTGGAAAGCGGGGCTGCGTTTTTCCTACGGGGTTTACCCTCACCTCCAACTCCTCTGAGCCAGAAGAAAGGAGATAGCCGATCCTTGCGCATGTGTATGTGGTTTGCATCTCCGTGAGGATCAAGCTATAATCTTGCCATGAACGGATTCTACCAGCGAGTCTATAAGATCGTGGCGTGCATTCCGCAGGGACGGGTCGCCACCTACGGCCAGATCGCTCACGCCCTGGGCCAGGGACTGGGCCATTGACCGCACGGCCATTCTGAAGTGCGCCGACCAGGTGTGGTCGGGCCATGTTGCGCCAAACTTGAAAGCGCATCTAACCTACTTTGCGCTGCAATTGGGCGCAAAGCGGGCGCTCGATTTCGCCACGTTCTTTGCGCCGCGCTCGCCCGCCTTGGCCGCTTTGAAGTACACGCAGGCTGAGCTGTTTGGCAAGAGCCACACACTCGCCGTCCGAGAAGATTGGACCTCCCTTGCTGACACACTTCGGGCATTGGCGAACATTGAGGAAGAGTTTCGCACCAGTTTGTTGAAATACCAGGTGGAAGTAGGGTAGGACCTGCTTCACCGCTGTAAGCGATCAGGATGATGGGTCAAGATCCACCCCGCTCCACTGCGGTGCATGAGGAACGAATTAGGGGGAAAAAGGGGAGAAGGCTATGGCTACGAAAAAGAATGCTCAATTGGGCATGAAATACCTCGACATGCAAGCCTATGTCGGCATTACCAAACACAATGGCGGGTTTGCAGCGACGAACGAGCTTCTATAGCCATGATGAAATGCTTGCCGGGGTTGGCTTCCAAATGAGATCGAACTATAATCCCGCCATGAAAGGATTCTATCAGCGCGTCTACGAGATCGTCGAACGCATCCCGAGAGGACGGGTCGCCACCTATGGCCAGATTGCCCGCGCCCTGGGCCAGCCGCGTGGCGCACGCATGGTCGGTTGGGCGATGCGCACCTGCCCTGAAGAGCTACCGTGGCATCGGGTGCTCAACGGGGAGGGAAAGAGCAGCCTTCCTAGCCCAGGGCGAGAGTTGCAGCGGGCGTTGCTCGCTGACGAGGGTGTCCGGTTTGACCAGTCGGGGCGCGTAGATTTGGCGCAATATTCATGGGATATTGAACGGGAAAATGCAGACAGAATTGCGTAAACTGCCCAGCGTGGACAGATTGCTCCAAGAGCAACCCGTGCAGACTCTCAGCCGCGAGTACGGCCACAGCCTGGTCGTCGAGGCGATCCGCGTGACCCTCGACGATCTGCGATGGCGAATCCTGGCAGGGGCAGACTGTCCATCGCAGGCGGAATTGCTCGCCGAAATCGGCGGAAGGGTAGCTGCTTCTACTCGCCCCACTTTGCAGCCGCTGATCAACGCCACAGGGGTCATCATCCACACCAACCTGGGGCGCGCGCCACTCAGCGACGCCACCCTGGCTGCCATGCAAGAGGCCGGCACGGGCTACAGCAACCTGGAGTTCGACCTGGCGCAGGGGGAGCGCGGCTCTCGTTACGACCACGCCGAGGAGTTGCTGCGCCGCCTGACAGGAGCCGAGGCCGCTCTGCTGGTGAATAACAATGCGGGAGCGCTCCTCCTGATCCTGACGGCCCTGGCGCGAGGCCGTGAGGTAGTGATTTCGCGCGGGCAACTGGTCGAGATCGGGGGCGGGTTTCGTATCCCGGACGTTATGGCGCAGAGCGGCGCTCGCCTGATCGAAGTGGGCACGACCAATCGCACCTACCGCCGCGACTATGAAACTGCGATCACCGAAGCGACAGCCCTCCTGCTGCGCGTGCATTCCAGCAATTTTCGCATCGTCGGCTTCACCCACCAGGTCGAGAGCGGGGAGTTAGTTGAACTGGCGCGCGAGTGCAAGCTGGAGATGGTGGACGACCTGGGCAGCGGCGCACTGCTGGACACTGCCGCTTTTGGCCTGGCCCATGAGCCGATGGTGCAGGAAAGCGTCGCCGCCGGAGCCGATTTGGTCTGCTTCAGCGGGGACAAGTTACTGGGTGGCCCCCAGGCGGGCATCATCGTTGGCAAGAAAGCGCTCGTCGAGAGATTGAAACAGCATCCTTTGGTCAGGGCCTTGCGCGTGGACAAGACCACCATCGCCGGGGTGCAGGCGAATTTGCTGCACTACCTGAAGGGTGAGGCGCTGCGCGAGATACCGGTCTGGCGCATGATTGCGATGCCCCTGCCGGAGATCGAGGCTCGCGCGGCGAGGTTGGCTGCACAGTTAGCGGAGGTGGGTATCCAGGCCGAGGTGGCCGAGGGCTTTTCGACGGTGGGAGGAGGGTCTCTCCCCGGAGAGACCCTGCCGACCAGGCTGGTTGCTTTACGTGTTAACTCGCCCGACGCGCTCGCCCGCTCACTCCGCCTGGGGCAGCCAGCGGTGGTGGGACGGATCGAGGGTGGTCGGTTGCTATTGGATTTGCGCACCGTTCTGCCTGGGCAGGATGAGGTCCTGGGCAGGTGTGCCAAGCGGGCGCTAGTAACCACGGACAAACATGGATGAACATAAACTAAACAAACTTTATGCTAATCGTTTCATCTGTGGTTCCCGTCGTTAGCTGAAGGCTGATCGCTGAAAGCTGATAGCTGAAAAAGGAGGCACGATATGACAGCGGGGGATTTGCCGAATGAGGGACAGACGGAGAAGGAAAAGCGAGACGTTTTGGAGGCCAGGATTGCGGCGCGATTGCCTTCGCTGGACGATCTGACCCTGGCGCAACTGGATCAATGGACGCAGGAGGCGGGAGCACCTCCCAAGCCGACTGCTGAGCCGGTTGCTCGCTTGAATCGCCGGCGGTTCCTGACCACGCTGGCTGTCGGAGGGGTAGCCCTTGTGGCCTCGAACACCGCTACCGCCTTGATCGCGCTAGATCGAGGCAAGATGAAGGGGGAAACCCAATCTAGGGCCGAGTTGAACCCGCGAATTGTGCGCTTGCAGGATCTGCTCGCGCTGTATGAACGGTTAGAGAAGGTGAGCCTGGATGATGCGGTCAAGCTGGGGATGGCCGCCGTAGGTTTGGTCATACGTGCCCTCCGCGAGGGGGCCAAGATACTGAGAGCGGGTCTCGATATAGCGGACGTCGCCCTGACTGCGACGGAAACGGCCTTAGCCAAGCTGCAAGAAGGGTTCGAGTTAGTTGAAGAGTTAGTGAATCAGTTAGCAAAACGAGTGGAGGCTCTGTGGGCTTTGCTGGTCGAAGTCACCGGCGTCGCCATTCCTCTCGCCCAGTCCGTCGGCACATTCTTCAAGAATATCCTGCAAAAGATCCCCTTCGGGGTTGGGGCCAAGATCAAGCAGGCCATCGAATGGATCGAGGCCCTTGTCGCCCAGTTGCCCGATGCGCTGGCACATATTAAAGCCCGTCTGCTCGCCCCCTTGCGAGCCGAATGGCTGGGGACGACACCGGGGAGCAGCCTACAGACCAGGCTTATCAGCCCCTTGCGCGGCCAGGTATTGGATCCAGCGAGGCAACTGATGGCCGAGATAGAGGATCTCGGCGTCAAATGGGAGATCCAGATGGAAAAGCCCGTCCAGGCAGCTCTCCAGGAGCGCGCCGCCATCCGCGCCCAGATCGCCCGCTATAAGAGGGAGCAGCACCTAGCCTGAAAAGAAGCCCTCGGCATAAGACCCCGCAATATAACAAAACGCGGAAAGGCTGAGAGGTGAGTTAGATGGAAAGTATTCCGGGTAGTTTAATTCTTTCGGCCTATAGAATGGCCAGAACTCACGATAACATCAGGCGTAGCACTTGCTTTTCCGGAAAAGATGGAACCCGAGTTATGGTAAATACTGAGATCCAACGTATATCATGACCATCCCGAACGCAGAGCGCGCCGTAGCAGACATTCGCAAATTGCGCGACTACTGTCTTGACCCAACACACGACGAGGGCAAGCACAAAGCGCGTTTATTCGCGGCAGCGTTGGGCATGACAAGAAACGACGCTGAGGACTTGCGCGATGCGCTGTTACAAGCGGTCAAAACACATGACGCGAAGTTAGGGCGACGTGATGGATATGGGCAACGTTACATCGTTGACTTTATGCTCGAATGGCGCGGCAAGCGGGCCATGATTCGAAGTGGGTGGATTATTGAACATAGCTCAGACACACCGAGATTGACTTCTTGCTATCCCTTGTGAAACTGGGAGGTAGACAAATGACGAGTCCCATCAAACTGTTGGATGTGGTAGCGCTCACAGTTGACCTACCTGAATACAATCTATGGCGTGGGCAAGTCGGCACAGTAGTTGAAATCCTTGCAGACGGCACTGCTTTTGAAGTCGAATTCAGCGACCGTAACGGGCGCACCTACGAATCGCTCGGCTTGCGCCCAGATCAGATCATGGTGTTGCATTATGAACCGATGACTGCACCTCCGATGCTTGCAGCGGCGCCCACATAGTGAGTTAATGGGCTGTTCTTCATCAGCCACCCAATACCACGCTGCGCCTAGCGGGTGAGCAGCGAACGCTCCTTTACCCGTCCTTTCGTGCCCAATCGTAGGGGATTTGGTCGGTGTGGGGCGGGAGACGATACTCGTCCGGCTGCTGGTAATTGTACAGTTCGGTGGGGACGTTGACGATCAGCGTCATCTCTTGACTGATCCCCTTGAAGCCATGCATGACACCCGGCGGAATCCTCAGAAGTATCGGGTTTAGCATGCCCATGAAGAACTCATTGATCTCCCCCTGTGTGGCCGATCCCTCCCGGCCATCGTAGAGGACAACTTTGGCCATGCCCTGTACGCAGATGAAATAGTCGGTTTGGATTTTGTGATAATGCCAGCCCTTTACCACGTCCGGATAGACCGCCGTAATGTACACCTGGCCGAACTTGACAAACTCTTCCCAATCGGAACGCAGCATCTCCATCAGATAGCCGCGCTCATCGGAGATAACTCGCAGCTTTCTCACTTGGACACCCTCGATCACTGTCGTTTCCTCCCGTTGTTTCCGAATTTCATCTTTGGTTCGCCACTCCTCAGACGAGGCCGAAGGAGGCAAAGACGAGCAACGGCACACCCGCCCCGATCAAGCCACCGACCAGCGTCTGGCCTCGTGTGTGCGCACCTACCGTCACCCGTGCCCAGGCCACCACAGGAACCAGCAGAAACGATGGGGCAGCGAACGGTCCCAGTATGAGCGTCAATATCGTGGCCACTGTGCTTATACCCACCACGTGCTGGCTCACCTTCCAGAAGAAGGTAATCAGGATAGTGATCGCCACCAGCAATAGCCCGCTGGTAAAGACGGCGCGCAAAATCACAGGGCCGCCCAATCCCCATAGAACTGCCAATGGCAAACTGGCCGATAGCAAGGCCGTCAGGATCAACGAAGGCTTCAGGCGTTCCTCTCGCCGGGAGATGTGCCAGTCGCTGATGCCCCCTCGCTGCAGCTCGCGCAGCAAATAGGCCAGCGGAAAGCCTACCGCCATAGAGATAGTGAGCAAAGCCCAGCTCAGGCCGCTCCACCAATTCTTGGCACCACGCAAGGCAGCCACAGCTAACACCGGCCCCGACCAATAAAACGGATTAAAGAAACGAGAGATGAAAGTGGCCCAGGGGAGTGCCGCGCGGATCTCAGCGACGAACATCGCCAACAGGATCATGCAGCCGCCGAATACAGCGCGGGGGCCAAGCCGCTCCCCAGCCAGGAGATAGCCGAACAACGCAGCAAAGACCGGCTCCATGGCAAAGACGACCGCCGTGTGGGTGGGAGTGGTGTATTTGCTGACGCCGTTCTGTATGCCGAAGGCTACGCAGGTGGCCAGTATGCCGGTGAAAGCTGCCGCGAACCACACCGAATCGGGAGGGAGAGTGGGAGCACCCTCGAAACAGATGGAAGCCACCACACTGGCCACAGCAACGAAGGCGATCTGCACCGTGGTCAAGGCCATCGCATCCGTGCGGGGAGCAAGTATCCCCACCGCCGTGATGTGCGCGCCGAAAGAGAGAGCACAGGCCAAAACGAGCAGGTCGCCGTATTCCAGGGTCAAGCCGCTGCGCAGAGAAAGCAGCCCCAGGCCGATGACCGCCAGGATGGTCGCCAGGATCACGTGGCGCTCAGGCGTGCGCCGCGACAAGAGGGCAGTGTAAACAGGCACGGACACCGTCTGCAAGCCGGTGATAAGGCCAGCCTTGGTCGCAGAGGTGTATCTCAAGCCCATCGTCTGGAAACCGTAGCCACTAAAGAGGAAAAGCCCGATCAGGCATCCTGCACCCAGCCCCCACCAGCCGAGCGCGCGCAGTCGCCGCCAAAAGAGGGCGAGCATCCCCAGGGCCGCCAGGGTGAAGCGCAAGGCTAAAAAGGCGAAAACCGGATACTGGCTGACGGCGTTCTGCACGGCGACGAAGGTCCCACCCCAGATGACTGTCACCATCAGTAAGGCCAGGTCGGCCCAGAGTTGTTTTTTCCCTACACCTTCCATCACGACCCCTCACAACCCTCACGCAGGCTTGCAACCTGCGCGAGGGTGATGCTTGACCAATGAGGCATTCTAGCATAGAATGTTGCATAGGTCAAAGCCTTTCCCTCTCATAAGGGCTGTCAGCAGATCAAGCGGATTTTGCAGATAAATCTGCTCACTCTGCTTAATCTGCTGACCGAAGCTTTAACAGTTGCCCCAAAACAGAAACGTATCCCGCCATTGAGCAGAGCCGTGCGTGACATTTGACCTTCCTGGTATATAGCTTATAATTGGCAACATATTGGAAGTTAATTGCTAAAATAGAGGTGAGCCATGAGTGCTGTTCCAGAGATCGTGGGTATCTCCGACCTTCGCCTCCGCCAGAGCGAGGTTCTGCACAAGCTGGCGCAAGGCCCTGTGGTCTTGACGCAACACAGCCGCGCCGTGGCTGTGCTGGTCAGCCCCGAACAGTGGAACCAGCTTGTCGCCGAGTTGGAGGAACTGCAGGACATCCTAGCAGCCCGCGAGGCACGGGAGGATGTCGAACCAAGCATGGAACTCGACGAGTACGCAACCCTGAGAGCCGGGCGTGTACCGCGTCAGACTGAGTAAGCGGGCAATCAAAGACGCGGATCGCCTGCCGGATCCGACCTGGCAGCGCGTCCTAGAGGACTTGCGCGTTCTGCGGGAGACGCCCAGGCCTCGCGATAGTCTCAAACTCAAGGGCAGGGAGGGGCTTTATCGCCTGCGGGTCGGCGATTATCGTATCCTTTACGACATTGATGACGCATCCCAGGAGATCGTGATTCTGCGCATACAACATCGCCGCGAGGCGTATAGGGACTTCTGAGGGCTGTCAGCAGATCAAGCGGATTCTGCAGGTTAATCTGCTCAATTTGCTTAATCTGCTGACTGAAGCTTTAACAGGAGGACAAGCCATGATCATCGAGACACGAACGCCCGCGCGGGCGGCGCTGATCGGGAATCCGTCGGACGGTTTCAACGGCGTAACGATTTCTTTCACTTTTGACGCTTTCTGCGCTTCCGTCAAGCTGTGGGAATCTCCTGAACTGGAAATCCGCCCTTGGCGCATGGACAGCACGACCTTCGTCAGCATGGAGGACCTCGTCCACAACGTCACCAGTTACGGCTACTATGGCGGCATCCGTCTCATCAAGGCGATCATCAAGGTTTTTTATGACTATTGTCGAGAGCTAGGCATCGAACTGGATCGCAAGAACTTTACTATAACGTATTGCTCCAATATCCCCATACGGGTTGGCCTGGCTGGCTCTAGCGGCATCATCACCGCTGTCATCCGCGCCTTGATGCGCTTTTACGGCGTCTCCATTCCCAAGCAGACGCTGCCCAACCTGATCCTGCGCGCTGAGACGGACGAATTAAAAATCGGCGCCGGTCTCCAAGATCGTGTCGCCCAGACTTACGGCGGGCTAGTCTACATGGATTTCGACAAAGAGCTGATGAAACGTGGCTTCGGCCTGTACGAGAACCTGGACTACAAGTCCTTGCCGCCGCTCTTTATCGCCTATGACGATTCCTACACGGAAGGGACGGAGTTGTTTCATAATCCCCTCCGCGAACGCTACCAGCGGGGAGATCGTGAGGTCATTGACTCCCTCCAGGCCATCGCCGACTGTGCTCGCCAGTTTCGCAAGGCGCTGGCCGTTGGCGATATGGAGGAAATGGAACGGCTCATGAAGGAGAACCTGGAGCTGCGCCTCCGCCTGCAGCCGGTGAACGACCTGAACCGGCGATTGATCGAGGCCGCGCGCGGTGCAGGGGCTTGCGCCAAGCTCTGTGGCTCCAGCGGCGCGGTAGTGGGCATTTACCGGGATGAGGATATGTACTACCGCTTGCAGGAAAACTATCGCGCCATCAGCGCGCAATTGCTCAAGCCACGCATCGTAGAATATCCCTTCGACACTCCCGAGAATTCGGCGCCCGTCCCTAGATAAGCCGATCAGGAGACCAACACACGGCCTACAAAGGACGCATGTTGAGGTTGAAGCAAGCGGCGACAGAAAAGGTATGGCTGCGCTGAGATTCGGGCCACAGACGGAGAGCAAACATGGCTTATAGCATTCTCATCGTTACACCCTTTTACTATGAACCTCCTCGTCAGAAAGTCGGGGTGACGCAGCTAGCCGTCAGCTTGTCTCGCTATGTTAGGGTCGTTGTTATCTCTTCGCTGGTCGAAGGGGCC
>Ga0129297_10000568_pt1 | contig 17891 bp, 16 predicted proteins | sample I18A1metaG_FD_94708 | JGI IMG/M metagenome (GOLD analysis project Ga0129297, IMG submission 94708) | Lake sediment bacterial and archeal communities from Gulf of Boni, Indonesia to study Microbial Dark Matter (Phase II) - ​I18A1 metaG | ecosystem: Environmental > Aquatic > Freshwater > Lake >... | reverse complement strand
CCGTCCGGCTATCGGTTCCCACCATCAGGGTCCGAAGAGGACTTGCACCTCCAAGTCAACGTTCAACCACCACGGTTGAACATATGGCGCTTAAGCGCCACGCGCCATGCCTGGCGCACAACAAAAAGGGTTACAGCATTTCTGCTGTAACCCTTTGTTTTTACTGGAGCGGGAAACGGGATTCGAACCCGCGACCTTCAGCTTGGGAAGCTGACACTCTACCACTGAGTTATTCCCGCGACGGAAGTTGTTTGTACCCCAGAGGAGTGTTGTTTGTCAACCGATTTCTGGCCGTGTTACACCGTGAAACGGGCGACGGCGCGTGTCAGGCGGCGACAGGTCTCCTCCTTGCCGAGGACCTCCATGACTTCGTAGATGCTGGGCGAAACGGTGCCGCCGCAGAGGGCGATCCGGACCGCAGGACCGATCTGTCCCATCTTGATGCCGAGCTCTGCACAGACCTCCTTGAATACACCTTCGATGGGGTCGTGGCGAAAATCTGCTGCCGCGGCCAGTACGTCGGCCAAACGGCTCAGGTAGCCGGCAGTCTCGGGCTTGACATGCTTGGCAACCGCCTCCTCGTCGAACACCGGTTCGGGAGTGTAGTAGAAGACCGCGCCGTCGGCCAGTTCCAGCATGGTCTTGGCCCGCTCCTGCAGGGTCTTCACCACCGCCGCGAGCTCCGGTCCGCCGACAGCCGGATCGACCCCGCGCTCGGCGAGGAACGGCAGCAGCAGCCCGGCAAGGCGCGCCGGGTCGCCGCTCTTGATGTAGTGGGCATTCAGCCAGAGGAGCTTGTCCGGGTTGAAGACCCCGGCTGATTTCCCCACGGCCTCGATGGTGAACTTCTCGACCAGCTCCTCCTTGGAGAAAATCTCCTCGTCGCCGTGACTCCAGCCGAGACGGACGAGATAGTTGATCATCGCCTCGGGAAGAAACCCCATGTCCCGGTATGCCATGACGCTGGTTGCGCCGTGACGCTTGGAGAGACGGGTCTTGTCGGCGCCGAGGATCATGGGGACATGGGCAAACTGGGGAACCGGGCATCCCATGGCCTCATAGAGAAGGATCTGTCGCGGCGTGTTGTTGATATGGTCGTCACCGCGGATCACCGTGGTAATCCCCATGGAAGCATCATCGACGACAACGACGAAGTTGTAGGTGGGGGTGCCGTCGGTTCTCTGGATGATCAGATCGTCCAGCTCCTCGTTGTTGAAAGAGATCGGTCCCTTGATCAGGTCGTGGAAAGCGGTCACCCCTTCGTGGGGAGCCTTGAACCGGACCACGTAGGGCCGACCGGGGATGTCGGCGGTCAGCGAGCGGCAGGTCCCGTCATACTTCGGCTTGCGCCCCTCGGCCAGGGCCTTTTCCCGCTTGGCCTCCAGTTCCTCGGCGGAGCAGTAGCATTTATAGGCCTTCCCTTCGGCAAGGAGCTTTTCCACGTGCTCCTTGTAGAGGGGGAAGTTGTCTGACTGGTAGAACGGCCCCTCATCCCAGTCGAGCCCGAGCCACTCCATACCCTGGAGAATGGCATCCACCGACTCCTGGGTGGAACGGGCCACATCCGTGTCCTCGATCCTGAGGATGAAGGTCCCCCCCAGTTTCCTGGCAAGCAGCCAGTTGAAGAGTGCGGTGCGGGCGCCGCCGATGTGCAGGTAACCGGTGGGGCTGGGAGCGAAACGAAGACGTACGTGCGACATGCTGAACTCCTTGGATAGAGGTTGCTACTCTTCAGATTCTTCCGCTGCGGGCATCTCGTCCCCCGCCACCCGGTAGTCTCCGGACGACCAGGCGCCGAGATCGATCAGGCGGCACCGCTCGGAACAGAAAGGGCGGGAGGGATTGCCGGCCCACTGCGACTCCTTCTTGCAGACCGGGCATTTTACACTAATCGGCACGGGGATAAAACCTTTCAGAAAGATATTTTTCGGCCGCGCAGCATTTCCTCGACCTGTTCGGGCTTCGGGCGCTGCGGGTTCCTGCTTGCCTGGAAGCGCCTGGACTCGGCGAAGATGCCGTCCAGGAGGGGGAGAAGCCTGCCGAGCGTGGTGACCCGGTAGAATTTTCCCAGGTGTTCGCCGAGCCTGGAGATGTCGGCCTCGTCGGGGAAGACGATGACGGCGAATATCTGAAAATTCCAGGGGCTTCTCTGCTTGAGTATTTTCATCAGGCTCATGGAGTATTCGTTGATCTGGTGGTAGGGGTTCTCCCCCCAGAGACAATCGATTTTCTTGCGCTGGGAGCTCGTGCTGATCCAGATGTCATTGAGGAAATCGCCGGGGGACTCGATGGTTCCCACGTAGTACTTCGCCTCGATGATGACCAGGGCATCGTTATTCACCAGGATGAAATCGGTGAACTGGCGATAGTTGCGTCCCGGAGCCACGTCGAAGTTGTGCAGCAGCCGCCATTCACCCCGCTGGAACTGGCGTGACGCGGCAATGGTCTCGTAGATCCTCTGTTCGAACACGTTGGAAAACTGCCGTGTGCGGACCGCCTCCTCCAGGGCCTTGTAGGACGACTCCCGGCCGGACCTGGACGCCTGCTCGAACTCTTCTATCTTCTTCTGGAGCTGCAGGATCTCCTCCCTGGTCGAATCAAGCTCGGCTGCGTAACTGGAGGACTGCTCGGCCTGGGCGCTTTCCAGTTCACCGATTATCTGCTCGGCCAGTTCGCGGTACTCTTCCTCGTTGCGGATCTTCTGTTCGAGGGAGCGGATCTTCGCCACGTAGGCTTCGTACTGCCGCCGCGACTGGTCGTTCAGGCGCGTGATCTGGGAGTCCTTTTCGGTCAGCTGTTTCAGGTAGCTGGCAACGGATGTTCTCAGCTCCTCCTCCCGGCGCAGCATGGTGCGACGCTGCCTCCGGCGCACCAGGAAGTAAAACTCCGTGACGGTCCAGATAATGAGGGCCCCGGCGACAAAGGCGAACGATGTCCTGAGGTAGAACCGCCTGACACCGGTATCGCGGAACGGTGACCTGAGCCAGTGCAGGTAATCTTCCCGGAAACTTGAGGGAATGTTCTTGATGACGTAGAGCCTGCCGATGATCTGGCCCGGTGGGCGATCGGGCGACACCGACATGTCGCCGACCGGCCGAGGCCGCTGCAGCAGCGCGAACGAACCGCTCTGGAGATCTTCCCTGCCGGGCTTGTGCAGCCAGGGAAGCTCGGGGTCGGACGTGTAGAGGATCTTCTGTTCCGGGCAGAGTCGCTGCGGCGTGACGCAATCGGTGATGACGAAACCGAAGAGGCCGAAGCTGGCATCCAGCACATTCTGGATCGCGGCACTGTCCCCCTGGTCGAGGAAAAAATTGAGCTTGATGGTCATCTGGTTCGCCAGGGTCTTCAGGTCGGCCGTGTGCAACTTGAACAGCTTCTTGCCGTAAAAATCCCTGTAGGTATCGTAATTCAGATAGGTGGCCACGGAGAGGGAGACGACCAGGATCAGGCCGAACCGAAGCAGGGAGAGGCAGAGTAACCTGTACTGTGGGAAAAAGCGCGGATTCATATGATGAGTGTGTCCCCCGGCCTGAGAGGCTGCGGCGACGGCGGAGCGGAAAGCGCCCGGACGAACAGGAGGAAGAAGATCCCCAGCATGATCAGCACCAGGGCCAGGGACGGCAGAACCCTGACCTGCTCGGGCCGGAGCGATGCCCGCAGCAAGCCGACGCAGATCATGATGATCCCCACGCCACCGAGGATCCCACCCCAGAAGAACGTAAGCTGGACAAACTCCACGGCACCGCCGGAGGAGAAGAAGATCAACCCGGTGACTTCCCGGCTGTAGAAGGTACCGAGAATCAGGAGGGAGATCGCCGCGGCAAGGAGCCTGAGCCCGTCTCTGACCGTTTTCCTCCTCATCCTTGCCCCACGCACCAGCTGACGTCACCCACACCCCGGCGCAACACCTCGGGCGAGTCCCCCAGCAGGCTGACCACGGAACTGACATCGGGGGGGAGAACACCGCCGTCGACAACCATATCCAGCTGTTTCCCCATGGTCCGGAACACCTCGCGGGGGTCGCCGATCGGCTCCTCACCGGAGATGTTGGCACTGGTGGTGACGATGGGGTGACCGAGGGCGGTTACCAGGGCCAGACAGATGGCATTGTCCGGCATCCTGATCCCCACGGTCTTCTGCCGCGTCTGTAGCAGGTCCGGGACGACGCTGCTCGCCTCGAGGACAAAGGTGTACGGACCGGGGAGAAGCCGCTTCAGAAGCTTGAACGCATAGTTGCTCACCTTGGCGTAACGGGCGACTTCCGACAGGGTCGGGCAGATGAAGGAAAACGGTTTTTTCCGTTCCCTCTGCTTGATCTGGTAGATCCGCTCCACCCCTTTTTTGCTGAATATACTGCAGCCGATGCCATAGGTGGTATCGGTAGGGTAGGCGATCACCCCCCCCTGCTCCAGCACCTCGGCCACCTGGCTGATAAGGCGCTGCTGGGGGTTGTCGGGGTTGATGGTGATCAGCATGGTTCCCCATCCGGATTGAGCTCGAGAAGATTCTTGTGGACGAAACGGCCATCCTTCTGGATGAGAAGGTCGTCGAACCAGATTTCGCCGTCGCCTTCGAGCAGCTTCACCATGTCCCAATGCACGGCGGAACGGTTGCCGTTGTCGCACTCGTCGTAACACTGGCCGGGGGTAAAGTGGATGGAACCGAAGATCTTCTCGTCGAAGAGGATGTTGCGCATGGGGCGGCGGATGCCGGGGTTGACGCCGATGGCGAACTCGCCGACATACCTGGCCCCCGCGTCGGTGTCCAGGATCCGGTTGAGATCGTCGCTCATGGAACCGGCCTCGGCCTTGACGATCCTGCCCCGGCTGAACTCCAGGCGGATGTTGTTGAACTCCTTCCCCTGGTAGATGGTCGGACAGTTGTAGGTGATGTACCCTTCCACGGAATCCTTCACCGGTGCCGTGAACACCTCGCCGTCGGGAATGTTGAACCGGCCGTCGCACTTGATCCCCGGCAGCCCCTTGATGCTGAAGGAGAGGTCGGTGTCAGAGGCGCGGATTCTCACCTTGTCGGCCCGGTCCATGAGCTTCTTGAGCTTCTCCTGCTTCTTCGACTCGGCCCGCCAGTCGATACAGCAGGCGTCTAACACGTAGTCCTCGTACTCCTCCAGGCTCATGCGCGCCTCCTGGGCGCCACCATGGGTCGGGTACCTGGTGATGACCCAGCGGGTATGCTTGACCCGCTGGTCGACGATCGGCCGGGTGACCTTGGCATAGGAGATCATGGCGGCCTGGTTGGCCTTGGCCATGACCATGGAGTTGTCCGCCGCGCCGATGGCGATGTAAACGGTCACCTGTTTCATGAAATCCAGCTTGTGCCGGGGAAAGTAAGCCAGTTGCTCCTTGCTGGCACTGTTGTAGAAGTGGCGGCCTATCTCGGGGACGGAGAAATCGTACTCCACGTACTTCGCCCCCCTGGCCAGACAGAGGCGGTAGATCTCCTTCACCAGCGGCAGCGCCTCGAAGCCTCCGGCGGAGATCAGCACCACATCACCCTTCTTCACCCGCGTCGAATAGTCGACCAGCACTTCGGCCCAGCTTGTTACCCGTGGATCTTTCACGCTTCACCCCGTCGCTTGATACTCGTGAACAACAATGGTTACGGTTCAACTCCTCACGACTCTCCGCCTTCAGCGCCCCGTATGACCAAAGCCCCCGCCACCCCTCTGGGTATTTTCCAGCTCGTCGGTCTCCCGCCACTCCACCCGGCTGAAGCGGGCGACCACCATCTGTGCGATCCGCTCGCCCCGCCTGACGGGGAACGGCTCGCTGCCGTGATTGATGACGATGACGGCAATCTCGCCGCGGTAATCGGCATCGATGGTCCCCGGGCTGTTCACCAGGGAGATGCCGTGCTTCAGGGCAAGACCGCTCCGCGGGCGGATCTGCGCCTCGTAGCCGTCAGGGAGGGCAATGGCGATCCCGGTCGGGATCAACGTCCGCTCACCCGGCTGCAGGACCAGATCCTCGGCCAGGTCGGCATGGAGGTCCATCCCTGCCGAGTGGGAGGTCATGTAGCACGGCAGGGGGAGGTCATTCCCCGGCCTGACCCGTTTCAGGGCCACGGTAACCTGTTCCATTTCAGTGGTTCCTCAGAGGATGATATCGTCGCTGCCGAACGTGATCGCAGACATGTTGCCCAGCATCTGGAGAGTGAAATATCTGTCGTCGAAGAGTTCATTGCAGAGGTCCAGCAGGCTCTCCCTCGTGACGGCCGAGAACCCGGCAATCACTTGCTCGACCGGCTGGTACCCCCCCAGGTAGATCTCGTTCTTCGCCAGCTTGGACATGACACTGTCACTGCTCTCCAGGGAGAGGAGGATATTCCCCTTGAGCTGCTCCCTGGCCGCGGAAAGCTCCTCCTCCGAGGGGGGCTCCTTCTTCAGAAGTCTCAGTTCCCGCAACACGATATCCATCACGACCGGAAACTTGTCGGCGGTCGTTCCCGAGGAGATCACCAGGGCTCCCGTGTCCGAGTGGGAGGAGAGGTAGGAGTAAACGGAGTAGGCAAGCCCCTCCTTCTCCCGCACCTCCTGGAAGAGACGGGAACTCATGCTCCCCCCCAGGATGGTGTTCAGAACCAGAGCATCATGCCTTCCCGGATGATTTTGCGCAAGCCCCTTGGTGCCGAGACAGAAGAGAAGCTGCTCCAGGTCCCGGTCGGCCTTGTTGCAGCGCTTGGTATACACCGGGGGGGTGCAGACCGGTCGGGCGCTCCCGGGGGGCACCGCGGCAAACAGGGGGGCGAGCATGTCCACCAGCTCCTGGTGGTCGACCATGCCGGCGGCGGTGATGATGATGTCCCCGGCCCGATAGGTGTCCCGCTTGTAATCGATGAGAAAACTGCGCGACATCCCCTGCACGCTATCGGTCGTGCCGATGATGGGCATCCCCAGGGGGTGTCCCTGCCAGAAGTTGCGGTGGAAGAGGTCGTGGAGCTGGTCATCCGGTGCATCCTCCAGCATCCTGATCTCCTGGAGGATCACCTTGCGCTCGTTCTCTATCTCATCTTCGGGGAAGCGGGAATTGAGGAAAATGTCAGCCAGGAGGTCGACTGCCTTGGGGAGGAAGTCAACCAGCACCTTGCCGTAATAGCAGACGAACTCCCGGCCGGTGAAGGCGTTCATGAAGCCGCCTATGGAGTCGGTCTCCCTGGCGATTTCGAAAGCCGTGCGCCGCTCGGTCCCCTTGAAAAGGAGGTGCTCGATGAAGTGGGAGACCCCGTTGAACTCGGTGCGTTCGTGGCGGGAACCACCCACCACCCAGAAGCCGATGGAGACCGAGTAGGCATGGGGGATCTGCTGGGTGATGACCCGGATTCCGTTTGTCAGGAGAGATCTGTGTACCATTTATTAACTATAGCCGTTGAAGGTGAATACGCAAGGCGTCTTCCGCAAGGCAAGGCTTCCGCCTGCCCGTCCCACCCTCCTCTGCCCGCTACCAGGGATTACCCCCCCGGCACGGCATGTTCATTAAAACCTGGTGAGAACCAGAGGGGCAGCAGCGGTCAAAGCTCAAAAAAAGGGCGGCTGTTACGCCGCCCTTCATGCCGGTTTACTGTCGACCGGAAATTATTCCGGCAGGGTCTGTCCAAGGGCCTCTTTACGGGAGAGCTTGATTTTCCCCTGCTTATCGATGCCGATACACTTCACCAGCACCTTGTCACCCTCCTTGAGGATGTCGGAAACGTTCTTGACCCGCTCCGTGTCGAGCTCGGAGATGTGGACGAGCCCGTCGGTGCCGGGGAAGATCTCGACGAAGGCGCCGAAATCCATGATCTTTCTCACCGTACCCATGTAGAGCTTGCCCTCTTCGGCCTCGGCGGTCAGGTCGCGGATCATCTTGATGGCCAGGTCGCAGGCGGCCTTGTCGTTGCTGGCGATGTTGATCCGGCCGGTATCGTCGATATCGACCACAACACCGGTGGTCTCGGTGATGTTCCTGATGTTCTTGCCGCCGGTGCCGATGACGTCGCGGATCTTGTCGGTCTTGACGAAAATGGTGGTGATGCGCGGGGCAAACGGCGACAGGTCGCCGCGGGCAGCCTCGATGGACTCGGCCATCTTGCCGAGGATGTGCAGGCGGCCTTCCCTGGCCTGGGCAAGGGCGGTCTTCATGATCTCCTTGGAAACGCCGGTGATCTTGATGTCCATCTGCAGGGCGGTCACCCCGGTGGCGGTACCGGCGACCTTGAAGTCCATGTCGCCCAGATGGTCCTCGTCACCCAGGATATCGGAGAGGATGGCAACGTCGTTCCCCTCCTTGATCAACCCCATGGCGATGCCGGCAACCGGCGCCTTGATGGGAATACCGGCATCCATCATGGAGAGGGAGCCGCCGCACACGGTGGCCATGGAGGATGAGCCGTTGCTCTCCAGGGTGTCGGAGACGATCCGGACCGTGTAGGGGAAATCGTCGTGCTTCGGCAGCACCCGTGCCAGAGCGCGCTCGGCAAGGGCGCCGTGACCGATCTCGCGACGGCCCGGGGCGAGGCGGAAGCTGGTCTCACCAACGGAGAAGGGCGGGAAGTTGTAGTGGAGAAGGAAGCGCTTCTTGCTCTCGCCGTAGAGGGAGTCGATCCGCTGCTCGTCGATGGAGGTGCCGAGGGTGGCGGCAACGAGGGCCTGGGTCTCCCCCCTGGTGAAGAGGGCCGAACCGTGGGCACGGGGGAGGATGCCGACCTCCGTGGCAATGGGGCGGATGGTTTTCGTGTCGCGGCCGTCGATACGCTCGCCGTCCTTGATGATGTGCTCCCGCACCAGTTCGTATTCAAAATCGCCGATGAACCCCTTGATCTCCTTGCCGCGCCCTTCGTACTCTCCGGACAGGGCGGCGATGGTCTCATCGATGACCGCGTCGATGGCATTGTGCCGCTCCTGCTTGGAGACGATCCGCACGGCCTCCTTGATGCGGGCGTAGGCCAGCTCGGCGACCTTCCCCTTCAGCTCGGCGTCCACCTTGACTTCGGCGACCTCGCGCGTGGGCACGCCGGCCAGGGCCTTCAGTTTCTCCTGGGCATCGAGAATCGGCTGGATCACCTGGTGACCGAAGAAGATCGCATCGAGCATCACGTCCTCGGGGAGCTCGGCGGCGCCCCCTTCAACCATGCAGACCGCGTCGCGGGAAGCGGCAACGACGATTTCAAGGTCGCTGGCTTCGAGCTGCTCGGCAGTCGGGTTGGCGACGAACTCGCCGTTCACGCGGCCGACCTTCACCCCGGCAATCGGCCCGAAGAAGGGGATATCGGAGACTTCAAGGGCTGCGGAGGCGCCGATCATGGAGAGGATGGCGGGATCGTTGTCCTTGTCCGCAGAGATGACGGTAGCCATGATCTGGGTATCGTTGAGGAACGTCTCGGGGAAGAGCGGCCTGATGGGACGGTCGATCAGGCGGCAGGTCAGGGTCTCGTTGTCGGAGGGACGCCCTTCACGCTTGAAGAAACCGCCGGGGATCTTCCCCCCCGCATAGGCCTTTTCCTGGTAGTTGACGGTAAGGGGGAAGAAATCCTGCCCCTCCTTGGCCGTCTTGCTGGCAACGGCGGTCACCAGTACCATGGTGTCGCCGCTCCTGATGACGACGGCGCCGTTGGCCTGCTTGGCCATCCTGCCGGTTTCGATGCTGAGCTTGCGCCCGCTGAATTCGAGTTCTACGGTATGCTGTGCCATAAGTCTTATCTCCTTCACCTATCGCGATAGGTGTTGGGGCCGTCGAGAAAAAGGCTGAAGCAAGGGTCGAGGCAGGGACGGGGAGGAATCACATCTCGTCCCTCGCACCAGTAGCCTCGCGCCTGTTAAGCCGCTTTATCCACGCCCCCAACAGTAGTTGTTTTACAAAAATAAATGGGCTCGAAAGCCCATGATGAAAAAAAAGAGAAGGCAATATACCCCGTGGTTAGAGGTATACTGCCTTGTCTTACCTGCGGATGCCAAGTTTTTCGATTATGCTCTTGTAACGATCGACATTCTTCCCCTTGACATAGTCAAGCAGACGGCGTCTCTGACCGACAAGTTTCAGCAGACCACGACGGCTGTGGTGGTCCTTCTTGTGGGTCTTGAAGTGCTCGGTCAGGTAAGTAATGCGCTCGGTAAGAATCGCAATCTGAACTTCCGGGGAACCGGTATCGCTTTCATGCAGCTTGAACGTATTGATGATTTCCTGTTTTTTCTCAGTAGCCAGCATCGGTTACACCTCCTTTCCTAAATTATTTGTATTTTCGATTCAATTCGGGCATTTTGCGAAACCTTCTTATACCACACCGAACCGATCAGTGTAAAGGGTAAACCTGGTTAAACCCTCTGCAAATGCGCAAATGCCTCTCCTGGCGTCCATCCGGCGCCACGACCTCGGCAACGGCCGCGATGACGCCGCGGTAACAGAGCACCACCTGCCCGGCCGGGGGGAACACGCCGGACTCTAGATCATCCTCCCCTGGCGCCATGCCGTTCCTGACCCTGGCATACCCCCTGTCACCCAGTTCCAGCTCGGGGAGATGGGACAGGGCCTCCCTGATGGGAATGAAGTGCCGTGCGGCGATCTCCCCGGGTGATGCCGCGGCCAGGTGCTCCAGGGTAAAGGCGTTGGCAAGGGTGAACGATCCGCTCGCCGTACGGCGCAGTTGCAGCAGGTGGGCGCCGCAACCGAGCGCCTCCCCCAGATCGTGGGCCAGGGTCCGGACGTACGTGCCGCGGGAACACCTGACGGTAAAGGTCAGCTCGGGGAGCTGGACCCGGTCGATGGACAGGGAATGGATGACGACGCGACGAGCCTCCCGCTCCACCGTCTCGCCCCTGCGGGCCAGCCTGTAGAGCGGTACACCGTCCCGCTTGAGGGCGGAGAACATGGGGGGGACCTGCATGATCTCGCCGCGAAACGAGGGGAGCAGGTCATCCACCATGGCGGGTGTGACATGGCTCCACTCCCGCTCCTGCAGCACCTCCCCCTCCAGGTCCTGGGTATCGGTGCTGATGCCCAGGCGCATGGTCGCCCGGTACTCCTTTACCGACTCGTCGAGAAACGGTATCGCCTTGGTCCCCTCGCCCAGGGCAACGGGGAGCACGCCGGTGGCAAAGGGGTCGAGTGTTCCCGTATGGCCTATCTTCTTCTGGCCGAATGTCCGACGGAGAATTGCCACGACATGGTGGGAGGTGATGCCGGGCGGCTTGTCCACAACGAGAAAACCGTCGAGCACTAGAGAGCTTTCCTCAGGTGGGCAAATACCTTTTCACGAACGTCCTCGATCGGCCCCTCGACGACACAGCCGGCCGCATTGTGGTGGCCGCCGCCGCCGAACCCTTCGGCCAGCCGGGAGACGTCCACCGCCCCCTTGGAACGGAAGCCGACCTTGTAGGCTGTCGGGCTCAACTGGCGGAAGAAGATCGCCACCTCGACTCCGCGCACGGAGCGGGGATAGTTGATGAAGCCGTCGGTCAGCTCGGCATCGGTGCCGGTCTTGGCATACATGTCGAGGGTGACGGTCAGGGAGGCGAACTTGCCGCAGTCGGAAAAGGTGAGGGTCTGGAGGGCATGGGAGAGCAGTTCCAGCCGCTGGCGCGGCTGGCTTTCATACAGCTGGGCAGCCACGTCCCAGGCGTTGACCCCTTTGGCGATCATCTCGCCGGCAACGGCGAACGCCTCGGGATTGGCGTTGGAGTAGCGGAACGACCCCGTGTCGGTGATGGTGGCCACGTAGATGCAGAGGGCGGTGGCGAAGCTCACCTCGTGGCCGGCCTCCTTTATCAGGCGATACACGAGGACTGCGGTGGAGGCGGCGGAGGGGTCGATGAGGTTGAACCGGCCGAATTCGTCCCTGGTCTTGTGGTGGTCGAGGTTGACGAACGTCCCCACACGTCCGGCAGCGGCGGCGACCTGCGCCCCCGCGCGGCGGAACTCCCCCACGTCGAGCACGAAACAGACATCGTAGTCCCGTTGGGGGAGAGCAGTGGTAACGTCTCCGGCCAGGGGGAGGAAGGCGTAGATCTCGGGAACCGGGTCACAGATATGGACGGTGACATCCTTCCCCAGTTCGCGCAGGTAATTGGCCAGCGCCAGGGAGGAGCCGACCGCATCCCCGTCCGGGCTCTCGTGGGTCGTCACGAGAAATGATGTACTGGAGGCAACCAGCTCGTTAATCTTTGTCAGCATCCCCGTCATCCGTTTCATGGATCTGCTTCAGCAGGCTTTCGATCCGGCTGCCGTACTCGACCGATTCGTCATAGCGGAACAGGAGGTCCGGGACATAGCGCATGCGCAGGACCTTGCCGATCTCCCGGCGCAGGAACCCCTTGGCACTGTTCAGCCCCGCCTCGGCCCCCTTCCTGTCAGCATCGGTTCCGATGACCGAAAAGTAGACCGTCGCCAGGTGCAGGTCATCCGTGACCTTCACCCCCGTGACGGTGACCATGCCGATGCGCGGGTCCTTCACCCCCTTGATCAGGAGGCCCGAAATCTCTTCATGAATGGCTTCCGCCACCTTTTCACTACGTTTGAACATATAACCTCAGGTCAGAGGTGCGAGGTTCGAGGAGCGAGAAACGGCTGTCACCTTTATCCTCGCTCCTTCATCCTCGTTCCTGCCTTTACAGAGTGGCGGCGATCTTCTCCATCTCGAACGCCTCGATGATATCGCCGGTCTTGATGTCGTTGTAGTTTTCCAGGCCGATACCGCACTCGTAGCCGGTGGCGACTTCCTTGACATCGTCCTTGAAGCGGCGCAGGGAGGACATCTTCCCTTCGTACACCACGATGTTGTCCCGGAGCAGGCGGACCTGGGCATTGCGCAGCATCTTGCCGTCCTGGATGTAGCAGCCGGCCACGTTGCCGACCTTCGGCACGGAGAACACCTCGCGGACTTCCGCACGTCCCAGGTACTTCTCCTTGAAGATCGGGGAGAGGAGCCCCTCCATCGCCTTCTTCACGTCGTCGACGGCATTGTAGATGATGCTGTACTGACGGATGTCGACCCCTTCCTTCTCGGCCATGGCCTGGGCCTTGACCTCGGGGCGGACGTTGAAGCCGATGATGATGGCGTTGGAAGCGGACGCCAGGTTGACGTCCGTCTCAGTCACGGCACCGACGGCGGAGTGAATGACATTCAGACGGACAGCGGCGGTGGAGAGCTTGCGCAGGGACTCGCTGACCGCCTCCACGGAACCCTGAACGTCACCCTTGACGATGACGTTGAGGTCCTTGACCTCCCCTGCCTGGATCTTGTTGTAGAGCTCCTCGAGGGAGAGCTTGGAGTGCTTGGCCAGCTCCAGCTCCCGCTGCTTGATCTGGCGCAGGGTGGCGATCTCCTTGGCCTGGCGCTCGTCCTTCATGGCGACGAACACGTCGCCGGCATCGGGTACGCCGGAGAGACCGATGAGCTCGACCGGCATGGAGGGTCCTGCCTCGAGCACCTTCTCGCCCCGGTCGTTCTGCATGGCCCGGACACGGCCCGAGTGGACGCCGACCACGCAGTAGTCGCCCAGCTTCAGGGTACCTTCCTGCACCAGGACGGTGGCAACGGGGCCGCGCCCCTTGTCCAGCTTCCCTTCGACGATGGTCCCCTTGGCCGCCTTGTCCGGGTTGGCCTTGAGGTCCATGACGTCAGCCTGGAGAAGGATCATCTCCAGCAGCCCTTCGAGGTTGATCCGTTTCTTGGCGGAGACCTCGACCATGGTGGTGTCGCCACCCCACTCCTCGGACACGAGGCCGTGCTCGGTCAGCTCCTGCTTGACCCGTTCCGGCTTGGCCTCGGGCTTGTCGATCTTGTTGATGGCAACGATGATCGGGACCCCGGCGGCCTTGGAGTGGTTGATCGCCTCCCGGGTCTGGGGCATGACGCCGTCGTCGGCGGCAACCACCAGGATGACGATGTCGGTGACCTTGGCACCGCGGGCCCGCATGGCGGTGAACGCCTCGTGGCCCGGGGTGTCGAGGAAGGTGATCTTCCGGCCGTTCAGCTCCACGTCATAGGCACCGATATGCTGGGTGATCCCCCCCGCCTCGCCGGCGATGACGTTGGCCTCGCGGATGGCGTCGAGGAGCGAGGTCTTGCCGTGGTCGACGTGACCCATGATGGTGACCACCGGCGGGCGGACCAGCAGGGACTCCTCGGCGTCGGGCACCGACTCCAGGATTTCGTCAAGGTCGACCGCCACGTTCTCGATCTCGTAGCCGAAATCACCGGCCAGCAGGGTGGCGGTATCGACGTCGAGGGGGTGGTTGATGGTGGCCATGAGCCCCATCTTCATCAGGGCGCGGATCAGGTCGTTCGCCTTGATCCCCATCCGTTTGGCCAGTTCGCCGACCGTGATGGTCTCGCTGATCTTGATGATCCGCTTGATCGCCTTGGGCGTGGTGATCTCGGTCTTTTTCCCTTCGGAAACCCGTTCGATCTTCGGCTGCTTCTTCTTCCCCTTGCCGGCACGTGTCCCGGGCTCGAACACCCGTTCGCGCCGGTCGTCGAACTCATCCCTGCGCGTCAGCTCTTTCCGCTTGTCGGCCACAGGCCCCTTCTTGCCGCCCCGTGACGCATCGCCACCCGGGCCGCCTTTGGCAGCACCTTTACGCCCACCCTTGCGGTCATCGCCCCCGGTGGGGATCTCTGCGGGAGACGGAATGGCCGGCTTGCCAAACATCGGCTCGCCCGGACGGCCCGAAGGCTGCTGGCCACCCCGCGGTGGGAAGCCCGGTCTCTCGCGTCCGGGACCGGATGGTCCGCGTCCGGGAGCTCCGGATTGCTCCGGCCGGCCCGAGGGTATGACCTCGCGGCGCTGGGGTCTATCGGCGGGGCGTTCACCGACACGGGGAGCCTGCGCACGTTCGGCAGGCTTCTCCGGCCGCGCCATGGACGGGAGCTCGACCCTGCCGAGGATGACGGCACGGTTGGCCGTCGGCTTCTGCGGCTCTTCCTCAACGGCCTTGGGAGCAACGACCGGCGGAGCTTCGGGGACCTCCACAGGTGCCGGCTCGGCAGCCTTGACCTCGGCCTTGGCCGTGGGAGTGACCTCCTTCTCCTTCTTGACCGGTTTCTGCTCGACCGGCGGCTCGACAGGTGCCTCGACAACCGGCTCGGGAGCGGCAACGGGCGCCGGCTCCGGGGGAGCGGCAGCGGCTGCTACCTCTTCGGCAGGAACCTCCACGACCTTTTCGACAACCTTGGCACGCCGCCGGATGACCGTGGACGTCACCCTGGTCTCCTCCTGGGAGACGTCCCGCACCGTCATGGTGACAGTAGCCGGCGCCTGGAGCTTCTTTGCAACCTCATCGTCAATGGCAGCCATATGGTTCGTGACCTCCACGCCGATCGCCTTCAGCTTGGCAATCAGCTCCTTGTTGTCAATTCCCATTTTCTGCGCCAGCTCATGCACGCGAATCTTGCTCATCTATTCAGCTCCTCCCTCGAAGAAGTTCCCGTATCTCGTCAATTCCCTGCGCAGGCTGTCGGCAAAGGGGCCCGGCTCGACCGCGACCACGCTCCTGATATCCTTGCCGAGGGGGGAACCGAGCCGCTCCTTGAACAGGAAGCGATACGATTCAACCCCGGTCTTGCCTGCAATCGCCAAAAACTTCGCCGCGCTCTCGTCGGAAATATCCTCCGCCAGAATCAGGAGGGCGACATTCCCCTTGCGCAGCGCATCCATCACCTTGTCGCTTCCCGAAACCACCCGCCCCGCCTTGTTTGCCAGGGCCATGGTGGCAACTACCCGCTCCTCCTGCAGCCCCGTCACCAGCTCCAGCATCTCGTCGACACGGGGAGTTTTCGCCTCCCCCTTGAACGAGCGGCTGAACTGGCGCTTCTTGAGGGCGGTTTCCAGGCAGCTGTGCCGGTAGCAGGTATAGGCGCCCCGCCCCGGCAGCTTCTTCGCCAGGTCCGGCACAACATTCCCGGCAGGGTCGAGGACGAACCGAAGGAGCTCCCCCTTCGGCTTCACCTCCCGGCAGCCGAGACAGCTGCGCTGCGGATCGGCTTTGGCCACCCCTACTCTACCGCCTCGTCTGCGGCATCGGCAACGGTCACCGTGGCCTCGCCCTCGGGAGCGGTCTCCTCCTCCGGCTCCTCGGCAGCGCCGTCGTAGGAGGAGTACTGGAGCAGTTCCGCCTCGGCCTGGCGGGTTTCGCTCTTGATGTCGATCCGCCAGCCGGTCAGCTTGGCCGCCAGGCGCACGTTCTGGCCACGCTTGCCGATGGCGAGGGAGAGCTGGTCGTCGGGAACGATGATCTCCATCGCCTTGTTCTCGTCTTCCACGTAGACCTTGGAAACGGTCGCAGGGGAGAGGGCATTACAGGCAAAGCGGGCAACATCCTCGCTCCAGGGGATGATGTCGATCTTCTCCCCCCGCAGTTCCGAGACCACGTTCTGAACCCTGCTGCCGCGCATGCCGACGCAGGCGCCGACCGGATCCACGTCCTGATCATTGGAGTAGACGGCGATCTTCGCCCGGCTCCCCGGCTCGCGCACCACGTTGACGATCTCCACGATCCCCTCGGCGACCTCGGGGACTTCCGCCTCGAACAGCTTGGCCAGCATGGCCGGAGCGGTACGGGAGAGGAGGATCTGCGGTCCCTTGGTGGTCATGCGGATATCGGTGATGAGCGCCTTGACCCGGTCGCCCTGGCGGTACACCTCCCGGGGGGCGAGCTCCTTGTGGTGCAGGACGGCTTCGACACGGCCCAGGTCGATGACCAGGTCACCCTTCTCGAAACGGCGCACCAGACCGTTGATCAGCTCGCCGACCCGGTCCTTGTACTCGTTGAAGATGGTCTCCCGCTCGGCCTCGCGCACCCGCTGGATGATGACCTGCTTGGCGGTCTGGGCGGCAATGCGGGAGAACTCGCTGGACGGGAGCTTCATGCCGATGACGTCGCCGATCTCAACCTCGGGGTCCTGCTCCTGTGCCTCTTCCAGGGTTATCTGCTTGTATGAATCCTCAACATCTTCCACGACCTCGACGAACTCGAACAGCTCCACCTCACCCAGGTCCGGGTTGAAGTGGGCCTCCAGGTCGCGGGTATTGCGGAACTTCTTGTTGGCAGCCGTCAGAACGGCCTGCTCAAGTGCCTCGACAACGATCGCCTTGTCAATGCTCTTCTCCTTGACGATCTGGTCAATGATATGCTTGAGGTTCAAACTTGTTTCCACGTTGTTTCTCCTTCGTTGCTACACGTTTGATTGAGAATTGTCACATTTCGAATTCGAGGTTGGCCTTGGCAATCTTGTCCAGGGGGATTGCGGCGGACTGCCCCTCGTTGAGCTTTACCGACACGATGCCGTCCGCAAGACCGAGCAGCTCGCCGAGAAAGGTCTTGCGCTTGTTACCCGCATCATCGGCGACCATCTCGAAGGTGCGGATCTTCACCAGGCGGCCGGTGTAGCGGGTATAATCGGACTCCTTTTTCAGGGGGCGGTTGAGCCCCGGCGAGGAGACCTCCAGGTTGTAGTGAGCGTGGATGACATCCTCCACGTCGAGGATCTCGGAAAGTTCGCGGCTCACATCGGCGCAGTCGTCCAGGGTGACCCCCCCGGGCTTGTCGATGAAGAGGCGCAGCACCATCCCCTGCCCCTCCTTGCGGTACTCAAGCTCCACAAGCTCCAGTCCGAGGGAGTCGAGGAGGGGGAGGGCCAGCTCTGTAATCCGTGATGCCGTATCTATCTTTGCCATTGATTGACCATAAAAAAAAGTGAGCCGGAGGAGCTCACTTTTTAGTAGTGAACATTAACTTGTACTTCGTTCTTTATCACGGAGGTAACTAAAAAGCAAGGTTTTTTTCGCTCATGACGGAGAGCCCGACGACAGGGCGACCATCCCGGGACCGCAGGAAGTCAGTGCCGCTTCCGCCCTCCCCTGCCTCCACCCTCCCTGCGGGGGAGCCTGGAGCCCCCTCCGG
>Ga0129297_10000567_pt1 | contig 17892 bp, 15 predicted proteins | sample I18A1metaG_FD_94708 | JGI IMG/M metagenome (GOLD analysis project Ga0129297, IMG submission 94708) | Lake sediment bacterial and archeal communities from Gulf of Boni, Indonesia to study Microbial Dark Matter (Phase II) - ​I18A1 metaG | ecosystem: Environmental > Aquatic > Freshwater > Lake >... | reverse complement strand
CAAGACAGAATTCTTCACTACGAACACTCTGTCTGCGCCCTGCTGAATGTACATCTGAACGGGTTCCTCTTTCCCCATTGAAATGAGTGCCGTTTCAGTTCCTAATTGTTCGGCTAGGTGAGCAGCCTTTCCAAGCAATTCCAGAGCTAACTGGGGCAGCTCAGAAAACACCCAGACCCCTCGAAATTCTTGCGACATGTTTCAACTCGCCTTGACTACGCCCTCTTGCATGAGAGCTTTGGTCAGTTTCGGAGCAATCTCCTTCGGATCTCCTTGAAGCATGATTCGCTTTCTCTCCCCCGCGGTTACCGTGCTTCTCAGAACCTCGACCAGAGAACCGTTGGACCCTACCTCTTCCTGCGACAGACCAAGATCTGCTACAGTCCACATCGTCAAGGGTTTCTTTGATGCACCCATGATGGCCATGAGCGTTGGCAGCCGTGGTTCATTGATTTCTCTTTGAACAGTAATCAGACATGGGAGGCTGCACTCGACCAGTTGCCGCTGATCTTCAAGGTCCCTCTCGACGGTTACCCTGTTTCCGTCCAAATCGACCTTGGCCGCGTATGTTACTTGGGGAAGGTTGCAGATTTCTGCTAACCTCGGACCTACCTGGAATGAAAACAGGTCCTCTGAATATGCGCCGCACAGAATTAGGTCGTAGTCAATGATCTTGGTGACCGCTGCTGCTAGCACGCTCGCTGTGGCATGGGCGTCGGACCCTTCGAAACTGGGGTCGGTCAGAAGGTAGGCGTCATCAGCGCCCATCGCCAGAGCCTCCCTGAGCGCTTCTTTGGCTTCTGGAGGTCCCACGCTTATGGCTGTGACCTTTCCGCCGTGGTTCTCCTTGATCCTAAGCGCTTCTTCTATGGCGTTCTTGTCGGTTTCACTGATGACTCTCGCGACCCCCTGAGTCACTAGAGTCTTCGTAACGCGGTCAATCTTTAGATCCGCGCTTTGGAACACCTGCTTCACGAGTACTATGATCTTCACCATGGTTCTCACTGAAACTACATTTTCCCTGAACAGGATGTCGGACTAATAAAACCACGACGATTCAATCGAGCAACGTTTGGCCACGTTTGCGGACCACTCTCAGTTTGGAAGCTGGGCGCTACCAAGAAAAGCAGAAGCGAGAGAGATGAGAGTCTGAAGGAGGACTAATATACAGTGCCGAGCTACTCCGCGTTCAGTCTTCAGATGCGGTCAGCCACTAAGGAATCGTAGAAGATCTGGAGCAGGGTTAGCCCATTGGTAGAAGTCCCATCATATGCCGCAGGGCTCTTCGCCTTCCTCCTCGTCTTTCTGTTGATGGGAATCATGTTTCTCGTTCTCAAAGCGGAGAGAGATAAGACGATACCGCCACTGAATCTTGGACCGACCGACGTTGCGAAATTCGAGAATCCTCTCTCATCTTCCGACGCCCCGTACCTTGCAATCATAACACTTGTCACTCTGGAACTTGTCTTGAATGCTTTGATAGTTGTTAACGCCCTTCAAGGAGCGGGCTCAATTGCCATAGGGACCATGCTCGCCTTTGGGACTTTCGTTGCGGCCGCCATCCTTGAAGTCTACAGGAGCTCTTTCATGAGTGACGCATTCACAAGAAAACCTCGCTTGGAGACAATCACCGCGCGTTCACTTGAGAGAATTCGTGGGAATGATGTGCATGAGTGAAAAGGTCGCGGCCGATTCTGAAAAGAAAGGGCGGCGAGTGACGAGCAGACGCGAGTTCGTTAGAACAATGGTTTCCCTAGGGATCCTAGGAACCCTAGTCTCCTACTTATCACTCCTCACGTCCCTTCTGCCCTCTCCTAGAAGTAGTCAACAGGAAAGCGAAGTCGACAACATCTTCAGATACGGTCCAGAGAAAGGAGCTTGGTATTCCGACAAGTCCGGAACTGAAGTAAAAGCCGAAGATTTCGACCAAAATGGAAAAGGCGCGGGCGTTCTTTGGCGTCGAAGTATTCCGGCGGTCCTCATCCGCGTTGACGGGAGCAGGCTTCGAGGTGCAACAGCCAAGAATGGCTTGATTGCTTTCGCGGCCGCGTGCACGCATCTTTGCTGTATAGCCACTTGGCGCCTAGACCGGCCAACCGAGGACGTACTCTTCTGTAGGTGTCATGACGGCGTTTTCGATCCGTATGATGTTGTGAAAGATGTCATGCCGAACGGCGCCGAGTACCTTGGAGCAAGGGTGGTCGCTGGACCGCCCCCCAGGGCTGCTCCTATGATCCCGATTGAAATCAAGGACGGAATGGTCGCGGGAGTTCCATCGAATCTGGAGATCTACGCGTACTGTGAGTGAACGACTCTTGACTTCTCGCACAAAGAGGCTCATTGCATGGCTTGACGAACGTCTTCTCATTTCGCCGCTCGTTGCAAAAGCCCAGAGAAGCATCAATTTCGCCTTGCCAAGTACTTTGGCCCGTCAGAACAAGTCGAGAGTCTTCTGGCTCACATACCCGTTCTATTATGCGGGGGCCATCACAGCGCTACTCGCCATCCTGCAAGGAATTACAGGCCTCCTGCTCGCCTTCAACTACGTTCCTTCTGCCGTGGGCGAACCGGGAACACCGACGCAAGCATACCTGAGCGTCCAAAACATCATGAGGACAGTTCCGCTCGGAGCACTAGTCAGGGGAATTCATCAGTGGGGCGCTAACCTTCTGGTGGCTGCTTTGGCGGTACACGCATTCTGGGCTTTCTTTCGCAGTCCGTATAGACTTGGGCGCGAGCTAACGTGGGTTTTGGGCGTCATTCTCTTGGGGCTAGCCCTTGGATATTCATTCTCTGGCTACCTTCTACCTTGGGACCAGTTGGGTTACTGGGCTGCAACTATCAGCATTCAGATAATGAAGGCAATCCCACTCTTGGGCGAGTCTATGGTTCAACTCCTTCTAGGCGGAACCAGCCTAACCCCAGATACGCTAGCGAGATTCTACTTCTATCACGTGAGCCTGCTGCCCGGTGTGGCCCTCATCCTTGTTGGCGCACATTTGGTTCTCGTTATCCTCCAAGGCGTTTCAGAACCTGAAGAAGCTTGGAAAAGCAAAGCAGGAAAACTGGAACCACCTCTCTTCGGTCCGTTCTTTCCACAGCAAATCACCCCCGTTCTGACCGTTTCGCTCGTTACACTCGGGGTAGTTCTGCTCCTGGGAGCGTATGCCGTCCAGATGCCAGGTGAACCCGCGAACAAGTTCCTCACCCCACGATTCATAATACCTGAATGGTACTTTCTCTGGGCCTATGGGCTTCTCAAATGGGTGGGGTGGATTTACGACCTCGCGCACTTCGTACCTCCATCCTCAATCTTCGGCGTTGACTTGGTAAGTGCAAAAGTTGTCGGAATACTCCTAGCCGCTGGCATGTTCATCATCCTTCTCTTGTTGCCCGTGATCGATCGCGGCAAAGAGGCCCGTGCGCTTCAGAGGCCGTTGAAGACTGCCGCAGGCATCTGGGCTATTGGATTCCTCGTGACTCTAACATTATACGCATTGAATGAAATTCTCTCAGCCGATCTCTCGATTCCAATCGACAGGATGAATTTCATTCTCGGCTCGATCGTAGTCTTGGGCCCGCTAGTCGCGGCCGTCCCAGCCTATGTTGTGCTTCGACATCGTGTTTCGGCGAAAATGCATTGATAGGAGAGTAGTGATGAACATCTTCAGAGACATCTTTCAGTTCGTGCCTGTGCCCTTCGTTATCGCGTGGTGGGGCCTGGCCACCATTGCGGCGTTGCTTTTCATAACGGGCATAAGAAAACATGTGCGTGCGTGGAAACAGGGAAGACCTGAGCACATCTCGGGAACTAGACTCGCGAGACTGAAAAGACTGATCTACTTGGGGATGGCGCAGTCCAAAGTACTGAGCAAGAAATACAGAGGCACCACACACGTCCTCCTTTCGATAGTTGGTTCCCTTCTGTTCGCTGGGATGTTCTTTCCTATCTTGGAGGAGCTTGTTGGGTATCTCGCGCTTCTCTTTGGCGCAGGATTGATTCTGCTTGGATACAGCCGCCTCAAGCCTGCTGGCCCGCCGCTCGAAACAGCCTGGGAAGACGCATACATGTACTCTGTCACAGTCGCGATGACTGCTTCCGGATTCCTCATGATGGGAGCAAACACCTGGGCTTGGAAATCTCCAATTGGAACAGTGCTGTCACCGCTCTTTGAACCGTTGGGGCCGAAAGCGCTTGTGGAGCTGTATCCGACCCTCTGGCTAATTCATTCCGCCTTGGCCTTCGCTCTTATCGCGTACATACCGAACTCACGCCTGATGCACCTAATCAGCTCACCCTTGAACATCTACTACGCGCCGATCACGGTGAAAGGTGAACTTACAACACCGTTCGATCTCAAACGTTTGATGGAAACTGGGAACTTTGACGTAAAGGTAGGAACGGCAGAGATCAACGACTTCACATGGCGCCAGAAACTCAGCTTCGACGCCTGCACCCTTTGCATGCGATGCACTGATGCCTGCCCTGCAACGGCCGCTGGCACAAAGCTATCACCAATGCACCTCATATTGAAACTGAAGAACTATGAGCTTCAATATTCCCACATCAATCGACATCTCCACGGAGACGTAGTGGACCCGGAAGAGCTGTGGGCTTGTACGACTTGCCGTGCATGCGTTGAGAAGTGCCCCGTCCTCATACAGCATGTCGAAGCAATCTATGACATGCGCAGACACTTGATGGCGGAGGGCAAGGTGGACCGAAAGAAGAGAGAGCTCTTGACCTTCTTAGGAACCGTTGGAAACCCGTACGGTCTTCCCAGCGCGGACCGAATGAAATGGGCAGAAGGGCTCGATGTCAAGCTGTGGGGCGAAGAAGATGGCCAGGAACTGCTGTACTGGGTCGGATGCGCTGGCGCCTACGACATGAGGAACCAGACTGTCTCACGAGCCATGGTCAATATCATGAAAAGCGCAGGGATCAGTTTCGGCATTCTAGGAAACGAGGAAAAATGCAATTGTGAAGTTGCGCGTAGACTTGGAGAAGAAGGAAGATTCCAGCAGGCGGCGATGGAATTGATTGAACTGATGCGTAAGAAGGGCGTCAAGAGAATTGTGACCCAATGCCCGCATTGCTTTAACACATTCAGGAATGAGTATCCAAGATTTGGCGGAGATTTCGAGGTCCTACACCACACCCAGTTGATAGCGGAGTTGATACGGAACGGAAAGCTGAGGATCAAGAAGGGAAGTGGGCAGGCTATTGCATTCCACGACCCATGCTATCTAGGCCGATACAACGACGAGTATGAAGCCCCGCGAAATACCATTCTGGCACTCACTGCAAAACTCGTTGAGTTGCCCCGATGCCGAACAAAGAGCTTTTGCTGCGGCGCCGGAGGAGGAAACACGTGGTACACAGTCGGGAGCAAGAAAAAGCCGAGCGTGATAAGGCTTGAGGAAGCCCACGAAGTCGGCCCCAACATCCTTGCAGCTGCCTGTCCGTACTGTATCTCAATGTTTGAAGACGCAGCGAAAGCTCTCGGAACATCAGACGCCATGCCAATTAGGGACATTGCTGAGCTGGTCGTCGAAGCTCTGGAGTAAAGTAGTTCGAATCGAAGGGTGAAGTGAGATTGAAGATGGTCAAGGTAGTTCAGTATGGCTTAGGACCAATCGGACTAGGAATAGTCGAAGTACTGCTAACCAGACCATGGGTGCAACTGGTTGGCGCGATCGACATCGACAAGAGCAAAGTTGGAAAGGATGTTGGTCAACTTCTTGAAAATCCTAGGAAAATCGGGATAACTGTAAGCGATAAGGCAAAGGACGTTCTCAAAAGGACATCACCCGACATCGTGAGCCATGCAACGTCCTCCTACATGGAAAAAATCTACTCGCAACTCACCGAGATCATTGAGCACAGCTCGAGCGTAGTATCCACTGGTGAAGAACTGTCCTACCCGTTTGTAAAGTACCCCGACCTAGCGAAGGACCTCGACGAACGCGCCCGAGACAAGAAGGTCGTAGTGGTTGGGACTGGCGTCAACCCGGGATTTCTCTTCGATACGCTAGCGGTTGTTCTCAGCGGGGTTTGCCAGAAGGTGAACTCGATCCGAGCAGAACGTGTCGTGGACGCTTCGAGGCGTCGCTTGCCGCTTCAAAGGAAGATAGGAGCTGGCCTATCCGTAGAGGAGTTTAAGCGAAAAGTTGCTGAGGGGAGCATAAAACATGTGGGACTTCCAGAATCTGTCGGACTCATCGCACTTGCGATGGGTTGGAAAGTTGGAGAAATTCAAGAACGGATTACACCAATAATTGCTGAGAACGAAGTGAGCAGCGCTTACTTCAAGGTCCCTGCAGGGTCTGTGGCTGGAGTCCGACAAGTTGCCAAGGGCATTCTGGCTGGCCAAGAGCTTGTCGTACTAGACCTTCGAATGTTTCTTGGGGCTCAGAACCCTCATGATTCTGTCCTAATCGACGGGGACCCGCCGATCGACATGGTCATTCGAGGCGGTGTACATGGTGACAGAGCGACGCCCGCAATCGTAGTCAATTCCATTCCAAAGATCGCTAACCTCCAACCCGGCTTGAGAACGATGATTGACCTACCGCCGATCCCACCTTGCCAGGAGCTTCCACAGGAAGAACGCTCTGTCATGCTGAAGACATTCTAAAAACAACTGAAGTCAATTTCCATAGCGATTGCTGACGAACTGTTCAATCGCTGATACCATGCGCACAATATCAGAATCTGTGTGCGCATAGCTTACGGCACCGTGCAGAGTTTCGGGCATGAGCATCAGAATTCTGTTCTCGAGTAGGTGATTGAACATCTTTCTTGATTGCTCGTGGTCGGAAAACATGAAAATGCCGACATCCGTGATTGGCTGCTTATCCGTCATGTGAATTGCGAACATCGACCCGATGCCGGTTATCTGGGCTGGGAATCCGGTTCGCTCGAAGACTGTCCTTAGCTCGCTCCGCGCCTTTTCTCCAAGCGTGCCAACGTTGTCATACACTGGGGAATGTTCCAGCACATCAATGGTCGCGAGCCCGGCGGACAACGTGATCGCGTTGCCTGCAAATGTGCCGCCGTGGTAAGCAAACTCTGAACCCGCGTATTTTGTGTGGTCCATCCTTTCCATGATTTCCTTTGACCCGCACACTGCGCCAATTGGAAGGCCGCCACCAATTATCTTACCCAGAACGGTGATGTCGGGTTTGATCCCGAAGTATCCTTGGGCTCCGTTAAGAGCCAACCTGAAGCCTGTAATTATCTCGTCAAATATCAGGAGCGCGCCAGTGTCGTCGCAGTATTCTCTTAGACCTTTCAGGAAATCCTGGGCAGCGGGAATCATCCCGCCAGCACCCACGACCGGCTCAACTATGACGCCCGCCAACTTCTCTCGCCTGACCCGTTCGAAGAAACCAGCGATGTTGTTGTAGGGCACAACGATCGTATCCTGCTGAGAGCCTTCTGTCAGCCCTCCCGACGGAGGATTTTCGAAAGGCGGCTTCATTGCGATATGAAGTGGGTCGTAAGCGCCGTGCCAACACCCCTCAAACTTCGCGACCTTGTCTCTCTTCGTAAACGTTCTCGCCAACCGAATAGCGAACAAATTAGCTTCGCTACCAGAGCTAGTGTATCGAACCATCTCTGCGCTAGGTATGTGCTCAACTAGCTTCTCTGAGTGCACGACCTCCAATTCGTGAGCAACTCCGAAGTGCCACCCTTTCTCCGCCTGATTCTTGATGGCCTGCATGACGATGGGATGTGCGTGACCCAAGATCATCGCGAAGTGGGTGCACCAGTAATCGGTGTACTCATTGCCGTCAATGTCGTAGAGCTTCGCCCCTCGCGCTTTGCTCACGAAGAAGGGGTACGGTTGCAGGTAGCGATTTCTGTACGAAACCCCTGCCGGTTCGACTCTAAGCGCCCGTTCATACATTGCCCTTGATTTCGGTGTGTTTGCTACGTAGGAGCCTTCTTCGCGTGCCACGCTACTCATAGGAGAACTCAGGACTCTCGATTAGTTGAATCCCATTTCAGGCTTTCCTAAGGTTCGCAAGTTTGCTAGAAGCTTGTCATAACTAGCTAAAATCGAGAGGAAACTAAGCAAGTATGACAAAGAAACAGCAAAATCAAGTTCGAGTTAACGATCGTGTCTGATGAGATATGCAATTCGCATCGATGTACATTAGGTGTGCATACTGTGGGCAGACTATACCTCGGGATTCCCCGTACTGTCCGATCTGCAGCCGGAAATTCTTCCTCAGAGGACTAGGACTATAGCGGAACCCCTTCGTGTCATACGACCCGCGAACATGCAACGTAACTATTTTCCGGGCGCTCTGCGAGCAGTGACTTACTTTTCTCTGGCTGCGACGGTAATCTCTTTCTGCTCCTCTAAGTAGGCTAAGGCATCCATAGCAGCCTTACAGCCTTCGCCCGCAGCCGTAACAGCTTGCCGGTATCGGTAATCGTGAACGTCACCTGCGACGAACACGCCATTTACACTAGTCGAGGTTTGATGCTTGGTCACTATGTACCCTTTTTCGTCAAGTTGGATTTGGCCTTCGAAGATCTTAGTGTTGGGTTGGAATCCGATGGCCACAAAGACACCGTCGCAGGGGATGATAGATAGTTCACCTGTCCTCACATTGCGAACCTTGACACTCTCAACCTTGCCCTCTCCCAAGACATCGTCTATAACCGAGTCCCACACGAAACGGATCTTTTCGTTAGCAACAGCTCGACTCTGCATGATCTTGCTGGCGCGCAACTTGTCACGCCTATGAATGACTGAAACCTCTGTGGCGAATTTTGTAAGGAAAAGGGCCTCCTCCATCGCGGAATCGCCTCCGCCTACTACAACGACCTTCTTGCCCCTGAAGAAGTAGCCGTCACAGGTTGCGCAACTTGAGATTCCGCGGCCGCGCAATCTCTCTTCCGATGGCAGACCAAGCCATTTAGCCGATGAGCCCGTAGCGATGATCACAGCGCCCGCAGTGTAACTACGCCCTCCGGCTTTTACTCTGAAAGGAGGTCCCTTGAAGTCAACAGATTCGACATCCTCCTCCAGCATCTCAGCTCCGAAATGCTCAGCCTGCTTCCTCATTTCCAGCATGAGATCCGGGCCTTGCACTCCACTGGAGAACCCTGGAAAGTTCTCAACTCCGGTGGTGAGCATGAGTTGCCCACCGGGCAACCTCCCAGCAATCACGAGAGTCCGCACCAGTGCTCGTCCCGCATAAATGGCAGCAGTCAAACCTGCGGGGCCAGACCCGATGATGATTATGTCGTAATCCGCCATGCTGATTCTCCATCTCGCTTCTGCTGTTGAATTATAAGCCAAACCCTTGAACTGCTGAAGCTAAAGGTTCAGTTCAATTTTCCGTAGTAGGATTCAAGGTTCCTTCAGGTACTTGCCGATTCTGATAGTTTTGTCAGGAGCGCCGATGTAGACGACCAAGGTCTCTGATAACTTATTGAAGAATCGCTGCCTGAGTTCGCGGCATGGCCTGTACGCTAGGCCAACGATACAGTCGATAGGCAGGAAAAGCGACTTGCCGATGCTTTGAATCATTGAGGCCCGCAGTGTTGTACTGTTGCCTTCGAGGTTAACCAAGCGCACATTGACCAGAAGCTGCCCGATGGATCTGCCGAAGTACCATTCTGAAAGAGTCCAGTATAGGAAGAAAATGAGGATGGAGAGAGGAGACCAAAGGGATATTTCCACTCCTGGTAGACGAGGTAGCAGAAGCCTTGGAAGGAATTTGGATTCAATGTCTTCCAGCTGGAAGTATGCGAACAGGATGTTAAGCAGTAGGTAATCTGTGAACCAGGCAATTACCCGTCTACCCCAATTTGCCAGTACGATCGGACTAAGGGTTCGGCCACTCTTACTCAGACCGAAATACTCTGGCAAGGCCTTCGTGCGGCCTTCGGCCACTGCGCGTCATCGCCTGCGGTGACGAGCGGGACGTTCTGTCATTACCATTGCCATTACAGCTTTCTGGACGTGAAGGCGATTCTCAGCCTCTTCGAAGTACAGCGAATACTCTTGATTGTCGATGACATCGTCCGTTACTTCTTGGCCTCGGTCTGCGGGACCACAATGCATGTATTTCCCCTTGTTCGTTAGGCCCATCAATTCCTGTGTGCAGATCCAATCCTTGAATTTGTCCTGGTAGGCTGTGGCACCAGCTTTATCCAAGGAGCTTGTGTGTGGCGGAAAGAAGTTCCTGGGAGACCAAGCCTTGGGGTAAACGAAATCTGCCCCTTGAAAGGCTCCTTTCATGCTGTTGACAACTGAGAATTCGCCGCCATAACGGTCCGCGTTGGCTTTCGCGGCGTCTAGGACTGAATTCTCAAGCTCGAAGCCGGACGGGTGCGCCAAGACGACTTGCATTCCTAGTTGAGTTCCGATCAGGATTTCACTCTGAGGGACGGCCAGAGGCTTGAGCCCGCCCGAATAGGCGTAGGAGACCACAAGTTTCTTTCCCCTTAGCTTTGGGACGGAATTTCTCATAGCTTCTGCATCCGCCAAGGCTTGGAACGGATGATACATGTCGTCCTCCATGTTGAGCACGGGGATTGTTGCGTGTTTTGCGAACTCTTGAATGATTTTGTGACCTCTTCCTATGTTCCATTTCGCCGCGTCTCCATAGATTCTTATCGCGATCGCGTCGCCGTATCGACTTAGCACTCTACTTACGTCGGAGATAGCTTCAGTCTGGTAGGGGACCATATCCTCTGGCAGAGCAGGTGTGTACATGTCCTGCGGGCTCAGAAAATGAGCGTGGCCACCGAGCTGGTATATTCCTGCCTCGAAGGAATTTCTCGTTCTTAGGGACCGATTGTAGAAGAGCATGAACAACGTCCTCCCAGGCAAGTACTGGTGCTCTTTGCCCGACCGGAACATCTTTCTCAGCGAGTCGGCTACGTCGAGAACTTCCGCGATTTCCTCTTGCGAGAACTCATTCGTGTTCAGGAAATCCTTGCCGCTCCAAGTGCCGACGAACCAAACCAAGACTGAGACCTTGAACGGGCCTGAGGCTAGGGCATTTCGAATTAAGCTTTTGGAGCCACCACATGAGTCCCAGTCCTATTTTCTAACGCCTCGATCAAGCTGCCGAGGTCCGCAATAATTGCCCGCTCGCCACCGCTCTCTACGAACCTTATAGAGGCCTCAACTTTCGGGGCCATGCTCCCTTCTTTGAAATGGCCTTGATTCAAGTAATTCCTTAGTCTGCCAGAGGTTATTTCACTGATCATTTCTTGTCCCGCTGCTCCATAATTGATGTAAGCTCCTGGAACGTCGGTGAGGATAACGAAGACCTCCGCGCCGATTAGTGTCGCCAGTCTTTGCCCTGCAAGATCTTTGTCTATCACGGCTTCGACACCTGTAGCATGGCCGTCTTCTTCGATTATCGGGATACCCCCGCCTCCGCATGCCACAACAACGAATCCGGCATCAACGAGTGCCTTTATTGCAAACCGCTCCGCGATTATCTTGGGGTCTGGCGAGGGAACAAAGCGCCTGTAGCCACGGCCGGCATCCTCCTTAATGAACAAGTCAGGCCTCCGCTTCACAATTCTCTCCGCCTCATCTTTGGAGTAGAATGGGCCGATCGGTTTGGTAGGATTCTGAAACGCTGAATCATGCTTATCGACGATTGTTCGAGTGACGACACTCACAACATACTTCTCAATTCGGCGGGCCTTCAGCTCATTTCTAAGCGACTGTTGAATCATGTAGCCGACTAGGCCTTGTGTTTCCGCGCCGCATGCATCGAGGGGCAGAGCCGGGACTGTGTCCTTGGCAGCCTCGTGCCTGAGGAGGGTTGCGCCTACTTGGGGACCGTTGCCGTGCGTCAAGACAATGCGATAACCCTGCTCAATGAGATCCGCGATCTTCTTGGCCGTGGTTCCAACGTTCTGATATTGTTCCCCGAAGGTACCTCTCTGTCCGCGTTGAAGAAGAGCATTTCCGCCAAGAGCAATAACGATTAACTTCTCCGTCAATCAAATCCCACTGAAGAAACCGTTGGAACGAGTGTTGGGTCTGCATGTACTTATTCGCTTTGATGATTTTGACGGCACTGTTACCTTGACGGAAACCTCATCCACAAGGAAGCATCGAACCCGCGCAACCATAAAGGAATCGTTACAGCCCACAACATCGCGATGAGAGAAGCTCTCTCGGCCATTCGGCTAAGTAAGCCTGTCACAGTCGCTTTGCAACAGAAGCGCTATTTAGCAAAAGAAATCGTCTGTGCAATGTGTTGGTTGAAGTCATGGAGAAGATTGAACTCTCTGGTAGAGACCTGATTACAACTCAAGATTGGTCTGTTGAGGAAATCGAAGCGTGCCTTAGATTGGCGCGAGATTTCAAGACAAAATATCGCGGCGGAAACATACCATCTCTGCTCAGGAACAAGACATTCTTCATGTTGTTTTATGCTCCATCAACAAGAACCCGTGCAGCATTCGAAGCCGGCATGACCTACCTAGGTGGGCATGCCCAGTACATCGACGTGTCAACGACGAGGCTCGGAGCTGGAGAGGCTGCCAAGGACGTGGCGAAGATGTACGAGAAATATGGCCACGGGCTTGGCGTCCGGATTCTTGACTCAGCTATCGACTATGTTTACGGTGCGGGCGTTTCTGTGGTTCGCGAGTACGCCAACCAAACAGAAATTCCAGTCATAAACATGGCCTGCTGCACTTACCACCCCACCCAAGGCCTCGCGGACCTAATGACCGTTCGGGAAAACTTTGGTCAGGTGAAGGGCAAGAAGTACGTGATAATGTGGGGCTATTCCAGAAGTTTCCGCGGACGATGTAGCATCCAGGAGGAGGCGCTCATAATGTCGAGATTTGGAATGAATGTTGTACTAGCACACCCGCCTGGATTCGAAATTGACCCGAGAATACTCGAGGTCTCGAGAGCTAATGCGAAGGCGACTGGAGCTGAGTTTCATACTACAAACGATCTAGGCTCAGCCTTGGAGGAGGCTCATGTGGTCTTTCCAAGGAACTGGGCATCAAACGGCCTACTCGAAAGCGGTGCCAGCAGGTTCGGCAAGGACCGGGAATTGGAATTGCATGAAAAACATAGGAACTGGACGCTGACTCAGAACTTGGTCGACAAAATGGACAGGAAAGCAATTGTAACACATGTGCTGCCCGTTCTTCGAAACGAGGAAGCGACTGACGATGTCTTGGACGGTCCGCATTCAGTGATTTATGCTCAAGCCGAGAACGGTCTGTACACTAAGATGGCTGTCTTAGCTCTCACGATGGGAAAGAAGAGACGGTGAACTGCCCAACACGATGACTGGCTAGACCTTCAACACTCGCCGCAGACTCTCAATCGAAGCATCTATGAGTGGAACCTCAAGCATCCCGCTGAGAGCAACATTTGGATCCTTGAGCCCACTCCCTGTTATCTCCACGACAACCGTATCCGAACGATCGATTGCTTTCTCATGCTTAGTTAACTTAACTAGGCCAGCCAGCGAGGTTACTCCCGAAGGTTCCGCGAAGATACCTTCGTTCTTCGCGAGTAACTTCTGAGCATCTAATATTTCGGTGTTTGAGACCGCGACCGCCCTCCCCCGTGAGTCTCTGATGGCCTTGAGAGCGGCGTCCCCGTCCCATGGGAACGGATCCATTAGCCCTGTAGCGACTGAATCGGGCTTGTCCCACGGCCTAATTCTTGCTGGGTCTGCGTTCTCCTCGAATGCGCGAACAAGAGGGGGGCAGCCCGTCGACTGCACTGCGATCATCTTGGGCAACCTGCCAATGAAACCTAATTGTTGAAAGTCCAAGTAACCCTTCCAGTTGCCAGTCAAGAGGGTGCCAGCTCCCACGGGAACAATAACCCAATCGGGCGGCATCCAATCCAATCCCTCGGCAATCTCGTACGACATAGTTTTCGTTCCCTCGACTTGGTACGGGTTCATTGGCCCAAAGCTTGGGCATGGGTACCATCCGTAGTGGTCGCAAACTTCCTTTAGCATCTTGACAGTCGGATCGACGCCTAGTTCCAGACCTCGCACTTTCACGACTTCGGCGCCGTATACCACCAACTGGGCCAACTTTCCAGCGCTTGCCACTTCTGGAACGAATGCGATGCATCTGAGTCCGGCCTTTGCAGAGTAGGCAGCGAGTGCTGCAGCTGCATTGCCGCTCGAGGCTGATGCAACTGTATCATACCCGAGCTCTACCGCCTTGGATACTCCGACGGTAATGGCTCTGTCTTTGAATGAGGATGTTGGATTCCTAGTGTCGTCGAGCAGCCACAGTTTCTTCAGTCCGAGTTTCTCTGCGAGTCTCCGCGACTGGGTGAATGGTGTTGCACCCTCACCCAGGCTTACGGTATTCTTCGGATCGTCGATCGGTAGGAGTTCTTTATACTTCCATACCCCTTTCGCTCGTTTCGACAGATCGTTCTTTGTAAACGCATTCCTTAGCGCGTCGTAATCGTAGAAAATATCGAGCCTTCCGTCGTCACGGTTCTGGCAGCGTAGAGTACCAGAGTCTAGGGAATACTGTCTTCCGCAACGAGCGCACTTCAATTCCTTGACGAATAACTGGTGGCTCATGGCAGGCTGCTGATCCTTGAACTCGTTGATCCTCACTCGATTATTTCCCATGCCGACTGGTATCTGTTTAGCTGCTCTATAGTGTAGTCGTCCAGTGCATGCTCTCGTTCTGGGACTTCGACTTCCTTCTTTTCTCCGCAGATTTCTGTTGAGAAATATCGCTGCCCTGTGTCATTTACCATCGTTACGATAGTACGTATTTCCGGATGCTTTTTGGCGACTTTCACGGCAGCAATGACATTGCAGCCTGATGAGATTCCGCAGAAAATACCCTCCTCCTTCGCAAGCTTTCTGGCCATCTCGATTGACTCGTCGGAGCGCGTTGTTACGATTCCAGACAGGTGGCCTAGATCAAGATTCTTTGGGACAAACCCATCGCCGATTCCCTCGATCTTGTGGGTTCCCCATCTTCGGTGAGCAAGTATTGGTGCCTCTGACGGTTCAACGGCGAATAGTTTGATTCTGCCATCCCTCTGTCTCAGGAAACGCCCGACCCCGGTCAGTGTTCCGCCCGTTCCCTGCGATGCTAAGAAACAGTCTACTCGTCCCCCACTCTGATCCCATATCTCAGGGCCGGTCGTCTTGAAATGGGCCGCAACATTGTCTGGGTTGCTGAACTGTCCCGGTTCCCAGTATCTCGTAGGACTCTCACGTCTCAGCTCTTCTATCTTATCGAGGCACAAATCGACATCGCTCTCCGCCCCAGGCGTAGTTATCAAGCTCGCTCCGTATGCGCGAATGATCTTCATGCGTTCCTGACTCATGCCTGCAGGCATGACAATAGTGACCTTGTAACCAAGCGTCGCCCCCACGAAGGCACATGCAATGCCTGCGTTACCAGTTGAAGCCTCAAGAATTTCCATCCCGGGCCTCAGATCGCCCCTTTCGACAGCTCTTGTTATCATCTCATAGTAGATCCGATCCTTCAGACTTCCTGTCGGATTCATGTACTCAAGCTTAACGAGAAGGCGAGCGCTGATGCCTTCTGAACGCGGAATATTCCTCAGTGCGACCAACGGTGTCCTTCCGATGGTCTCGAAAATTCCTTCGGCTATCCTTCCTGAAGTCTGCCAGTTGATGCCCACCCTCTCATTCAACCAATGGTTTGTTAGAACGCATTATGTTGAATCTATCTTGAAGGTTGCGTACAGTGTTCAGATGATGGGCCACCCAGGCGCCACTCCTATGCCGGTTCTCTCCAGAAGCTTGGCTGCTCGATAGTTCGCTTCGCGGAGAATCTTGTCATCGTTCAGAGTCATCACGCGTCTGTGTTCCATCACTACCTTTCCATCTATGATCACAGTTTCAACATCAGCTCCTTGCGCCGAGTAGACCAGATTTGAGACAGGGTTGAGATGGGGCGTCAAATGGGCTTTGTCTACACCTACAAGAACTAAGTCTGCTTTTTTTCCGGTTTCTATGGAGCCGATCTCTTTCTGAAGCCCTAGGGCTTTGGCTCCGTTGATCGTTGCCATCTCCAAGACTGTTTCAGCGTTCATGATTAGCGGATCAAGTAGTCTAGCTTTCTGGACTAGGGACGCAGTTTTCATCTCGCGAATCATGTCATAGCAATTGTTGCTTGGGCCACCATCGCATCCCAGAGACACGTTCACTCCCGCTTTCATCATCTCGGGCACTTTTGCGATTCCAGAGGCGAGCTTTAGGTTGGATGAGGGGCAGTGCGCCACGCTTGGTCCCCTTGCGGCAAGAATGGCCCAATCTATGTCAGTCAGCCACACCCCATGAGCAAACACAACACGAGGCCCGACTAAACCCACCTCGCTCATGAACTCGACAGGCGTCTTTCCAAACTCCTTCCTAGTGTATTCAGTGTCCTGACGAACCTCCCCCAGATGCATGGTCACTCCCGTGCCTAGGTGGTCAGCACCTGAAGCAATCTGCCTGTAGAGTTGTGGCGTGCAGCCACCCAATGACCGTGCACCGTACCAGACTTTGATCCTTCCATCTCCAGCGCCGTTCCACCGTTTGAAGTGAGTTTCAGCATCTTGGAGACAGGTTTCCGCGTCCTCCACCATCCCCGGATGCATAATGTTTCGCTCAGAACCATAAGCGGACAGACCCATTACAGTCTTGGATAGGATACCTCGCATGCCTGACGCTTCGAGGCTCTCAGCGATTCCGTCAAAACCATAACGTGAGTGAAGTAGGCTTTCGAGAAAAGTGGTTGTCCCAGACTTTATCATTTCCAGCATGCAGAGCTCAGCGCTTGCTCTACCATCCTCCGCTTCGAAATTCCCTTGGAGCGGCCAAACGTACTTCTTCAACCAGTCAATCAGTGAGGCGTCATCTGCACAGCCACGAATCAAAGCTTGGGCCAAATGAACATGGGTGTCAATAAGACCAGGAAGAACAAGCATATTCCGGGCATCGATCTCAAGCTCCGCTTTGCCAAGCCGCCTAGCTTCATCAGCCTTACCAACGAACAGAATTCTGTCGTTCTGAATGAATACCGCACCGTCGCGGAACACACGCCGGTGCTCGTCCATTGTCAAGACTGTTCCATGCAAAACCAGAATGGAGCTCAACAACGGTCCCCACACAGCTAGGGCACTACTTCGCCCGCAGGAGCTATTTGTGCAAATCCCAAGCAACCTGAGCACAAATGCTCGTGGCCTTCTGTGTCATCCTGTAACGTTCGTTGCCAGTAAGTTAACGATTCGATAGTGATTAATGGAACCTGATGTTTCCTAGGTGTCTGTTCGATAGGAAAGAAGAATCGCGGTCAGAGATTGGGAACGGCTAAACGATGGATCAGGTAGCCATCCTGAAGATGGAGCAGATTGTCAAACGCTTCCCTGGTGTTCTCGCAGTAGACCATGTTGACTTTGAAGTTCGAAGAGGAGAAATTCATGCACTCTTGGGCGAAAATGGGGCCGGCAAGACTACCCTCATGAACGTTCTTTACGGTATTCACAGGGCGGAAGCTGGCGAGATCTACGTGAACGGAAACCATGTCTCCATCAGGTATCCGAAAGATGCCATCGAACTTCGAATTGGAATGGTGCACCAGAACTTCAAACTCGTGGAATCTCACACTGTGTGCGAGAATATTCTTCTAGGCCTCAAGAACCTGCCCGTGATTCTAAACTTCAGTACTGCAGAGAGCGAAATTGAACAACTCTCCAGGCACTACGATCTCCCAGTGGATCCGCGGGCAAAGATATGGCAACTGTCGATGGGAGAACGACAGCGGGTGGAGATACTGAAGACACTCTACCGCGGTGCCGACATTCTGATCCTCGATGAACCCACTTCAGTTCTCACACCGCTCGAAACAAAACACCTGTTTGATTT
>Ga0129297_10000566_pt1 | contig 17922 bp, 17 predicted proteins | sample I18A1metaG_FD_94708 | JGI IMG/M metagenome (GOLD analysis project Ga0129297, IMG submission 94708) | Lake sediment bacterial and archeal communities from Gulf of Boni, Indonesia to study Microbial Dark Matter (Phase II) - ​I18A1 metaG | ecosystem: Environmental > Aquatic > Freshwater > Lake >... | reverse complement strand
GTAATCTTTGGTTGCTTTACTTGCGATCTTTTCTGCTGCCTTCTGTGCTTCCTCCAAAACTTTTTCCTCTCGAATTGTCAAGATTCTACGATTCTCCATAACGATTCTTCCGTCCACGATGACCGTTTCAACCTCGTTGCCTCTCGCGCTGTAGACCAGGTTTGGAACGATATTCCGAACCGGTCCACTCAGAACAGGCGTTGTCTGAGGCGCCCTCAGGTCAACTATGATCAAGTCAGCGCTCTTTCCACGCTCTATGCTTCCCAGCCTCCTTTCCAACCCCAGCGTTCTGGCCGCTTCTATGGTTGTCAGGCGGAGCGCTTTCCAAGCTGGTAACGCGGTTGGGTCTCGGCTCCGTACTTTGTTCAGAAGCGCAGCCATCTTCATCTCATTGAACATGTTAGAGCAATTGTTGTTGCCGCAAGCTTGGTCACTTCCCAAGGCGGCTGCGTAGCCTCCAGCCTGCAAGTACTGCCAAAGCGGCGGTACGATTCCATCTATCATGGCGATGGCGCTGGGGCAGGAGATCATTCTCACGCCTCTCTCCGCTATCAGGCGTATTTCTTCATCACCTGCCCCGTGGCAGTGAACCCCCATAAGATTCGGACAAAGGAAACCAGTTTTGTCCAAGAACTGAACTGTCGACATCCCATATCTCGACTTGATTTGTGCACTTTCACGGGCGCCTTGGGCCAAATGAAAGTGCATTAGAAGATTCTTTTCCAAGGCGACCTCCTTCACTTTGAGAAGCAGATCAGGGCTCATCATGTCGGCAGCATGCGGGCCTAGGCAGCAGGTTATTCTTCCACTTGCCTTTCCATGCCAGCGATCTACGAGTCGAAGATTCTCGTCGAGCTTTCTCTTTCCGACTTTGGGATCGAATCTGTAAAGGCCCGCATTGTCCTCGCCTTCTAAGGTTCCTATTTCGTTGATAATGCTCGTTATGTTGGCTCTTACCCCGACCTTTGCATAGACTTTCTCTGCGACCGAGTTCATGAACGGCCCATAGTCGCCAAAAAGGGTCGTGCCAGCCTTGATGCCTTCAACCACACCCAACCCTGCCGCTTTGATCGCGATGTCTTCATTCAGTTGTTTCTCGAATGGCTCTACGGCACGAATCATCCATTCCGATTCCGGGACATCTTGCGCCTCTCCCCTGATGAGGCTTAAGTGTGTGTGAACATGAGCGTCCATTAGCCCCGGTAGGACTGCCCGGCCTCTTGCGTTGATTTTTCTCCTAGCCCTTCGGTGAGACGGGGGAATCTTGCTGGATTTTCCAACCGCAACAATCTTGCCTCCATCAACTGCAATGGTTCCATCCTCTATGACCCCGGCTCCGGCTCCCACCATCGTGAGAACAAAGGCATGTTCGATGATCAGATCTATCAAGGACGCAATCACGCTTCGGCAGCTATGATCTTCAATTGGGTTTTTGGCGCTCTACGTCTTTATGCCGAGGTACACTTTGCCAAGTTCAGGGTTCGCGAGCAACTCCTTCGACGAGCCGTGGAAGGCTATGGATCCGTTGACCATGAGGCATGCTTCATCGCTCGATTCCAAGGCCTTTCGAGCGTTCTGCTCAACGAGCATTAATGTTAGGCCGAACTCATCCCTTAGCTGCCTGATTTTTTCGAAAATCTGCGAGGCAAGTTTCGGGGACAAATTCCCACTCGGCTCGTCGAGCATGACTAGTGACGGTTCCCGCATTAGGACCATAGCCAAGGACAACATCTGCCGCTCTCCTCCGCTGAGTGTTCGAGCTTTGCGATCAAGAAAGTCTTTGAGAACGGGAAAGAAATTCAACACTTCATTGAGCTTTGGCTCTGCTTCGCTCTGGTCGAGCATATAGGAAGCCATCAGAAGGTTCTCCTTCACTGAAAGTTCCGTGAAGACGTTCTCCACCTGCGGCAAGTAAGCAATACCTAGCTTTGCAACCTTGTGAGGTCTTAGTGACGAAATATTCTTCCCGTCGAAGACAATCGACCCAGAGTAGATCCTAGTCATGCCAAAGATAGTCTTGAGAAGTGTTGATTTCCCGCTGCCGTTCGGTCCGACGATCGCAGTGATAAACCTTTGATCAACCTTCAGGCTTACGTCAAAGAGAACCTGAGCCCTACCGTACCCGGCCGAGAGATGATCCACTTCTAAGAACGGCACACTAACCACCGAGATACGATTCTATGACACGCGGGCTCGCAACCACTTGTCATGGCGGCCCAGCCTCAATAATTCTTCCAAGATGCATGGCATATGCATGGTCAACATAGCCAAGGGCAATGTCAAGTCTATGTTCCACGATTAGGAAGGTGATACCGAGCTCTCGCCTTACCGAGAGCAGGTACTCGAAGATCTCATGGGCTACTTTGGGGCTGACACTCCCAGCCGGCTCATCCGTGAGAACTACCCTTGGATCGCTCATCAAGGCCCTTCCCATCTCAACAAGTTTCAGTTGGCCACCACTGAGTTTCTCTGCCGGTTGATTCCAGAGGGGGATCATATCCAATAGTTCCAAGATCTTGAAGGCTTTCTCAACGAACTCCTCCTCCTGCTTACGCCATCTTGAGCGAAAAGGGGCCGTGAAGATGTGCTCTCCCTTCTGGTTCCGTGCGGCCGCCAGAAGGTTCTCGAGTACGGTAAGGCTTCTAAAGAGGGATGGTATCTGGAACGTTCTGACAAGCCCTTCCTGGTACATTTCGTGGGCGGCACGGCCGGTCATGTCGTTGCCATTCAGAATGACTTGGCCGCTGTCCGGCTTATAGAGACCTGAGATGACGTTCATTAGGGTCGTCTTTCCGCTTCCGTTCGGGCCGATGAGAATCGTCAAGGTCTTTTCTTTAAGAGCAATTGAAACCTCGTTCACGGCGATGAGATTCCCAAAAGCCTTGGTTAGGTTGCGGGTAACTAGAATTTCCTGCGGCATCCCTGTTCTATCCAACGTGAAAAGGGTTTGCTCAAAAAAAGGAGGGAAGGGAGTTTTCAAGCAGGTATGTGCGGGGGTACCCATGTCACTGAATCTGTTTCTTCGCTGTAGTATCCAACGATTACCCAGTCGAGCGGTCTTGTCTGAGGTGTAACGCCTGGAAGACCGGCTGTCGGCATGATGGCCTGTATCTCGTAGGGCGCGTAGGCACGGTCTCCTGCATCATCGAGAATAGTCCATCCCGTCAAGCCAAAGTAGTGAAATGCGGCTTGGGCGAAGACGTTCTTTATCGCCTCGCCGTCGTAGACGCCGGCTTGCAGAGTGGCAAGAGTTGCTAAGAATAGTCCGTCGTAGAGCGCCCATTCGTATGAGCCCGGCATGGTTTCTCCCGTTGCCGTCCGCCATCTGTTGTTGAACTCTGCTTGATTAGGAGCGGTCGGGACGGTGTAGATTGTGCATGGCGTCCAGAGTTTCTGTATGAGCTCACCGTAAACGTCTCTGACCCTGGGAGATCCCACATCCCCGTCGCTTCCAAACCATCTAACGCCGGTCAATGCTGGATTGTCTTTGATGGCAGTCAAAAGAGCGATGCCGTCTTCGTCAAAGGTTAGATGAAGGACTCCGGTAGAGTTGCTGACACCGAAACCTTTCACTATATCCGCAAGACTCAGGGCTTCAGCTGAGAGGTCCTTTGCTGAAGGGTCGAATCGCACCGAGTCAACCTTGCCTCCGAGTTCGGCAAAGCGCGCTTTGAAAGCGGCAAATAGTCCGTCACCCCAAGCGTCACCCCTGTATGCTACCGCTGCGTTTCGGACGCCCGCGTCCCACATTATCCGGGCTATACCCTTGCCTTGATGAAGATCGTTAGGAACAAGCCTAAAGATGTAGTCTCCAGCTATCGCCAGCTCGGGAGCTGTGGAAGCATAACTTATCTCGACGATCTTGTGATCGTTGACGAAACTCTGAGTCGCTCTAATATCCATGCTGAGGTACGAGATTATGACCTTGATGCCTTTCGCGGCCAGAGCTTGAGTGGCAGCCAGCGCACCGTCGCTTGTAGTGGCCGTATCTTCCAGATACACTTTTACTGTGTAATTGAGTCCCGAATTCTTAAGATAGGCGTTGACATCGTCTTGAGCTATTAGTGCTCCAGCTCTGTACAAAGGTCCGAGGTCGGAGAGTTCACCTGTCATAGTGATAAGGACACCGACTGGTATCTCGCTTGGAATCTTCGGCGGTGGTGTGACAACTTCGCCGGGTTTTGGCGCGGTAGCAGCAAAGGCGCCGTAACCTACGGCCAGTCCGACTATTAGTCCGATGACTAGCATTCCCAACAGTTTCGCTTGCGCCAATATGTCCACTTCTTCGGATTTTCCGTAGCAACACGTATACGAAATATGTATATTAGTTTGCGGACGAGGTAGCCCGGTGCAGTAGGCAGGCCGCACGTCACGCTAGGGGAGGGGGAAGAGATTCCATTCCCGTTTGAAATTCTGGAAAGCGTGCTTGTCTACGCCAATCTTCTGGTTCTTATGACTGTCGGTCTGACTTTTACTTTTATCACGCTTAAGGTTCCGAATTTCGCTCACGGCGATTTTGTGGCGATAGGAGCATACGTAGCGTATTCGCTGTTCAGGGTTGCTGGAACAAATCCCTACCAGACTTTGCCGGTAAGCTTCTTGGTTCCTGGAGTCATAGCGATGATTGCTTACGTCGGCTTATTCAGACCCCTTGTCCGTAGCGGCGCCGGAATTGCAACGATGATGGTGGCATACCTCGCCGCGGAAACGGTGATCTTCTCGTGCATGTTGATATACGCGCAGACCATGGTCCTCGTCACAGGCTTCTATTTCCTCAGCTTCATCATGACTGATGTTGAGGTGAAAATATTTGGGTATGGTTTCGAGCTTCTGCCTCTTGCATCGACCCTTGTCGTGATTGGTTTCGCAGTCATCCTCTATCTGTTCCTCACCCGCACCAAATTCGGCACTGCAATGAGGGCGGCGATTGAGAATCCATCTCTGGCGAGCACGCTTGGAATCGACGTGGAATTGATTTACGCCATTTCATGGTTCATCGCTGGAGGACTCACCGGCGTCGCGGGAGGCCTGATTACAATGGCTGCTCCAAGTGGACCCTATATCGGGTGGGTATACATCACGAGAATATTCGCGGGGTCTGTTCTAGGAGGTCTCTCAAGTATCTGGGGAGCGATCCTCGGCGGATTTATTGTTGGAGCTTCTGAGATTCTTGGCATCTACTGGCTAACCACCGATTTCGGGGTTCCCACCACTTGGCGCATAGCGATTCCCTTCTCGATTCTGATAGTGTCATTAATGGTGATTCCGAAGGGGCTGACAAGCCTCACCCCTCTCAGACTCTTGCGAAGAGGAAGGCCTTTGAAGAGAGGTGAATAAACGTGGTACTAGGAATTGTCGACCCTGTTAGATTTATAATCGACCTGCTGGCGTTCTTTGCAATCTACTCTATATTGTCGGTCAGCCTTAACCTGGAGTACGGTTATTGTGGTATCCCCAACCTAGGAAAGGTTCTCTTCTTTGCGGCTGGGGCGTTCACAGTGGGGGGTCTCTGTTCTAGGGTCGGCGCATACATTTTCGGAATAAACGTCGCAGGATTGGATTTCACTCGAGATAACTTCGCCATAGTTTCACAAGTTACATCGTCTCTTTCTGAGAACCCGGTCACCGCGATGGGTCTCTTCGTGTTCATGCTGGCTCTTGGAACAGGGATAGGAGGCTTCTTAGGTTTCGTAGCTTCCTACCCGGCCATTAAGCTGAGAGAAGATTACCTGGGGATAACGCTGCTCATAGCGGGCGAACTATGGAGGTATGTTGGAAAATACTACGACCCGATTGTTGGCGGCACGCTGGGAGTCAGCGTCCCGAGCCCCTTTTCTTGGATAGGGCAGACCTCGACTCGGGATATTGCGGTCATCGGAGTACTTCTCGCATTCGCTGGTCTAACGTGGTTCTCAGTGGAAAAGCTAGTCAGAGCACCCTTCGGTAGGACACTTAGAGCGGTTAGAGACCATGAAGAGGCGAGCGAGGCGTTCGGGAAAAATGTGGTAAGGGTTCGCATGATTACGTTAATCGTCGGATCAGCATTGGCAGCCCTGGCGGGTACGCTGTACGCTTTCTACGTGGGAGGCGTGATCGCGGACGACTTCGCTGAACAAAAGACATTCATCGCAATTCTGATGGTGACCCTGGGCGGGCGAAGCAACAATATTGGCTCGATGCTTGGATCGTTCATCTATGTCACAACCAACGCTCTGATTAGGCAGTACAAGTACTATGTCCAGGTTCCTTTCGACCTGAACTACTTGGCAGTAATGATCTTCGGCATTGTCTTACTGATTATGCTTCTACGCAGGCCCGTCGGCATCTTGCCCGAGACTCCTTCTAAGACTGTAGACTTTCGGCGAATACTAGAGAAAATGAACATTCGCGATCAGAAAGAGAGCGGGAGCTGAACTCTGTGAGCATGGGATTCGCCTCGTTTAAACTCCGTTCATGTGTGATCTTCTATGGTTGAGGATGTCGTCTCGCTTCTAGCGGATCTTGTGAAGATCCCAAGCGTCTGTCGCGATGAAAGTAGAATTGCTGATTTCATCGCAGACTGGCTCGAGAAAAACAGGTTGCCAGTGGAAACACTTGAAGTCAAACCTAACAGACCCGACGTCATAACGAAAATGAAGGGACCGAAACCAGGCCCTCATATACTCCTCAATGGACACATGGATACCGTCGCGCCTGGTCGAGGTTGGACGCGAGATCCCTTCGGCGCAGAAGTGGAAGACGGAAAAATGTACGGCCGAGGCTCCTACGATATGAAATCTGGGCTGGCATGCATACTCTGGGCTGCTGCCAAGTGTAAGGAAGAAGGCCTTCCAAAACGAGGCGAAATCATCGTGACGGCAGTAGTCGATGAGGAGGAAATTGATTGGGGTACATATGCCCTGATTCAAAAGGGCTTCACAGAAGGCATTGAGTTCGCCATGGTTTCAGAGCCGACAGATCTCAAAGTCGCAACTGCGCACAGAGGTAGGGCAGTCTTTGAGGTTGAAGTCCGCGGGAGAGCCGCTCACTCTTCGTGGCCGGAACATGGTGTTAACGCCGTGGAGAAAGCAGCCGTTCTCATTAACGCCCTCCCGAGAATCCGTGGCCCCCATCATCCTAAGATTGGAACCGCCACGATCAACACTTTGAGAATCGAAGGAGGACAGGAAGAGGTTATGTTAGTTCCGGACAATTGCCGCCTTGTCATAGACCGATGCCTAGTGCCCGGTTACACGACAGACGCCGCGCTTGAAGACCTAAGGCGCCTCATAACTGAGACCGGAATCGATGCTGAAGCCAAACTCCCTGCCCGTGAAACACCATTCTGTGAACCGTTCGAGATACCAGATGACGACCCCCATGTGAGGCTGGTCGTGGAGACAGCAACCAAGGTTCTCGGAAAGCCCCCTGAGTTGGCCTTCCACGGGGGACCATGCGATTCATGCATCCTAGTTAACCAAGGCAGAGTTCCAACAATAGAGTTCGGGCCATCCGGCGACAGACTACATGAGTCAGACGAGTATGTTGAGATCGAATCGGTTAGGAAAACGGCTGCGGTTTACCAAGAGATATTGAGAACCGTGCTATCATAACTACATGCCGTGAACAAACAACACGACCTCACTCTAGTCTTGCTTTCACACTAACATTCAGAGATCTACGAGGCCGCAATGTTTGGCAAACGAGAACACAAGGAACAATGAACACGCACAATCGCAATCATCATGGCTTGGTGTAGTACGCCAGAATGCTCTGCCTGCTTAATCCAGCCAAAAGATATCTCTAGTTTGGATTGCTGGGAAATAGTGGTCGGAAGAAAGTGTTCGACAGAGGTTCGTTGAAGCATAGGAGAATAAGAACGCTTACGACCAAGCCTAGGAACTATTCCTTCGCATTCAGGCATTGCGTTTCTCCCAGTGAGTAGAAAGCGAAACCAAGAATAGAGCGCGCATAGTCCTCGTATGCGTGTTCTCGTCAATGGTTCAGAAATCTAGAGTCCTCATAAAAGGGGACACGATTCGCACTGCCGCCCTAGGCAGGAGTGAATTAGATTCTCCAGCAGGAGACAGCAGAGGGCTTGCCAAGCTTCGTGAACTAGGATTCGAACTGTCTCTAGAAGATTGTGTAAGGAAACTCAGAACCTTTGGCTACATGTCAATTAACACTTGCTTAGAAGAGCCCTCTACAGGAGCTTAAACCTTGAGCAAAAGTGAGACCCGCTCCCCCGAGTCTAGGGATAATCTGGCTGTTCAAAATGGACGGCTCGCTGTTGACGGTCTTTCATGTGAGAGGCTTGCCGATGAATATGGAACCCCCCTCTACGTCCTCAGCGAATCCCGGATACGCCGCAACTATCGAGAGTTTCATGGAGAACTAGCCAAGATCTACGGCAATGTCCTCATCTGTCCAGCCTGCAAGGCGAACTCACACCTTGCAGTATGCCGAATCTATCAGAATGAGGGAGCTGGACTGGAAGTTGTATCCGGACCTGAACTCAAGATTGCGCTAGATTGCGGAGTTGACCCTGAGAAGATCGTCTACAACGGACCATTCAAGAGTAGACAAGAGCTTGAGTTGGCGATCTCTTCCGGCGTGGGTCTGATCAATGCCGACTCACTGCCTGAACTAGATCACCTACAGGAAGTTGCTCAGCGTCTGAGAAAGCGTTGTAATCTGGGCATCAGGGTCAACTTGGGCATTGGGGCAGAAACGCACCCACACATGGTTACTGCCCTTAGGGAACACAAGTTTGGTATCTGGGTGGAGGATGCGGTCGCGGCCTACAAGGAAGCCGCTGAGAAGCCTGCCTTGGATATTGTGGGGGTGCACAGCCACATCGGCTCAGACATCTCTCAGCCTGAGGTCTTTCGTGAAATGACGAAAAGTATGCTTCAGCTCGTCAGCCAAGTGAACGAAACACTAGGATTGAAGCTTACGAAGATAGACCTGGGCGGAGGATTGGGTTTTCCCTATCAGCCTGGCTCGCGCATCATGAGCTATGGTGAGTATGCTTCGGCCATACTGACTGAGAACCTTCAGACCCTCAGGAACTTGGGAACCCCAACACTGATCTTTGAACCTGGCAGGGCAATTGTTGCCGACGCAGGATTCCTCTTGACGAGGGTTGATGTTGTGAAACGCCAGGGTGACATTAACTGGGCGATAGTCGACGCAGGAATGAGCACGTTCATCAGGCCGGCGCTCTATGGGGCCAAGCATCAGGTCGTAGCAGCCAACCGAATGTCCGATCCCGCTGCTGCAGCTTACAACATAGGAGGGCCATGCTGTGAATCAGGTGATGTCGTTGCGAAAGGCGTTCTGTTGCCAAAGCTAAGTGAAGACGACCTGCTGGCGGTGCTCGATACAGGTGCATATGGTTTCACCATGGCCAACAACTATAATGGTCAACCGCGGCCAGCTGTCATACTTGTAGGGGATGGCCAAAGTGAACTTATCAGGCTGCGTGAGAGCTACGAAGATATCATCGCCAAGGAGATCATTCCACCCCATCTGAGAACCGCTCCGTGACCTGACGTTGCAGACGAAATGCTGTAGTCTTAGGGAGGAGATGCTTACATGGTGCGAAAACGAATTTCATGGAACCTTGAGATTCATTTTCGGTTCACAATAAGTTGGATGGCGAAATAGACCAGAGATAGATCCGTATGCCCTCGTTTGTCGTCCATGAACATTGGGCCTCACACCACCACTTTGACTTTCGCCTTGAGATGGATGGGGTCCTCAAGTCTTGGGCGGTTCCGAAGGGCCCGCCACTCGTAGCTGGAGTCAAACGCCTTGCAGTAGCTGTCGAAGACCACCCCCTCGAATACGGCACATTCCAAGGCACTATTCCAGAGGGAGAATACGGCGCAGGTAGAGTTGACATCTGGGACAGTGGAGAATATGTCCTCAAGGAAAGAAACGATCGCAAGGTGTTGTTCGAACTTCACGGAAACAAACTCGAGGGCGATTACGAACTGGTGTACATGAAAGAAGAACGCAACCGCGCTCAATGGCTACTCTTCAAGCGGTCTAAGCGAAGCCGCTAGGTTCCGTGAAGGAAGCTGTGAGGAGTTGAAATCTTACTAGTCTCCTTCGATAGGTACTTGGTTCTTACTCATGGACCGGGCCAGAGCGATTTGAGATAACGTTGTGAATCCTCGGGCCAGCTTCTGTAACCTCAGCGGGACAACTGGCTGCTAACTTCTTGAAATTATCTATGAAATACAGCGCTAGCTGCCCGTATTTTTCCATGTAGATATTCTTGCTGGGCCATGATTCCGCTGGATTCAGGACGCCCGCTGGCACGCCTTCGCAGCTCTTTGGCACCTGGAATTGGAAGATGGGGTCGGTGTAGAACTCTACATCGCTCAACTTGCCGTTAAGGGCGGCGTTCACCAAAGTGCGGGTATACTCGATGCTGATCCGCTTTCCAATGCCGAATGGCCCTCCGATCCAACCAGTGTTGACCAGCCAACATTGGACGCTATGGCGCATGATCTTGTGTTTCAACAAGGTGACGTATACGCTTGGGCGGTGAACCATGAATGGAGCCCCGAGACAGGTACTGAACGTGATCTCGGGTTCTCTGCCCAGTTCGATCTCTGTCCCCGCGATCTTCGACGTGTAGCCTGAGACAAACTGGTAGAGCATTTGCTCCGGCGTCAGGTAAGCGATGGGAGGCATCACGCCATATGCATCGCAGGTTAGTATTATGAGACTCTTTGGGTGCCCGCCTCGCTTTTCCAAGACCGAGTTCTCGATGTATTCCAGTGGGTAAGATGCTCGCGTGTTTTCAGTAATTGAGTCGTCATCCAAGTCGATTTTTCGCGTCACATCGTCGAAGATGACGTTTTCGAGTATTGTTCCGAATTTCTGCGTGCATGCGTAGATCTGTGGTTCTGCAGACGATGACAGCTTGATTACTTTGGCATAGCAACCGCCCTCGAAGTTGAAGACTCCGATATCGTTCCATCCATGTTCGTCGTCACCGATTAGGCGGCGTTGTGGATCTGCCGATAAGGTGGTCTTGCCCGTGCCCGATAGACCGAAGAATAGTGTGGTTTGGTTGTCCTTGCCGATGTTTGCCGAGCAATGCATCGACATCACGCCACGTAAGGGTAGCTCGTAGTTCAGCAGAGTGAAGACGGCTTTCTTGATTTCCCCTGCGTAGGCTGTGTTGCCTATGACACAAAGCTCTTGAGCGAAATTGAGAGCGACAAATGTGTTTGTTGGCGTTCCATCGATCTCAGGAAGTCCCTGGAATGAGGGAACGCTGAATATCGTAAACTCTGGAACATGGCGTTGGTACTCCTCTCGGCTCCTTGGAAGAATGAACATATTCCGTGCGAAGAGGCTGTGCCAAGCACATTCTGTGATGACGCGAATGGGCATCCAGTGCTCCATGTCGTTTCCGACATAGCAGTCCTGGACGAAGACGTCTCTGCCCTGTAGGAAGCCTTGCAGTCGATTGAATAGGTCGTTAAACTTGTCCGGACTTAGAGGACGATTGTGTTCTCCCCACCAAATGTTGCGCTCGGTCGTGCTCTCCTTTACGATGAACTTGTCGTTGGGAGACCTTGCCATATGCTTCCCTGTGTTGACAATGAGAGCTCCGCCCTGCGTGATCTTGCCCTCGCCGCGAAAGATGATCTCCTCATAAAGCGCCTCTATCGGCAAGTTCCAGTAGACTTGGTGCAGGTTTCTTAATCCGTGACTTTCGAGTCCATAATCACTTTTCAGTGAAACTGCTACAGCTTGAGCTGGAGTTTTGATGTCCAATATGTTGTTCATAGCCAGTCCCTCATCATCTTCCTATCGCCGACATAGATCTCGTTGGGTGACTCGGGATCAAGTGCCCATTTCATTCTGGCAATTCCTTCAGTGATGTCCTTCACTGAACCTGCATAACTCAACCGAAGGAATCCCTCCATGCCGAACTCCTTCCCAGGAACTGTGACTACCAGTGCCTTCTTCAGGAGGAATTCCGAAAGTTCAACTGAATTCATGTTGTAGGCGCGAAAGTCAGGGAAGCAGTAGAAGGTGCCATCTGGTTTGGTCACCTTGACGCCATTGAAGGAATCCAGCTCCTCTATCATGATGTCGCGGTTATTCTCAATGGTCAAACGCAGACTCTCGACGACGCTCTGAAGGCCGGTGAGAGCCCCCTCAGCGGCAGCCTGCAGAATCACTGATGCGCATGAGGTCGTCTGAGCTTGAATGTTCGTCATGACCTCGACAAGTTTTCTTTGAGCTATTGCCCAGCCTATGCGGAATCCGGTCATTCCGTAAAGTTTCGAGACACCGTTTATCACGATAAGCCTTGATTCTTCAATTCCCCTCTTCGCAAATCTGTAGCAGGAGGCTGCCTTCTTTCCATTGAAAACCAACTTATGGTAAATATCATCCATGATGACGTAGATGCCTTTCCTCTCGCAGAACTCAACAACTTCCCTGACGAAATCTTCAGAAAAGACTAGGCCCGAAGGATTGTTCGGGCTATTCACGATGATCGCCTTAGTGTACGGACTAACGGCCTCGATTATGTCTGCCATACGCGGATGAAGACCGCCGTCCTCGGGTGTGACAATTACCGGTACACCGTTGACCATTTTCACCATCTCGGGGTAACTCACCCAATAAGGCGCCAAGATGATGACTTGGTCTTGAGGGTTCAAGATCGCGTAAAGCACGTTGAAGATCGCCTGTTTCGCCCCCGAGGAGACGATCACGTTTTCGGGTTCGACGACCTTGTCGTAGTTTTCTTCAGTGTAACGGACAATCGCCTTCTTGAGAGAGAGAATTCCGTCAGTTGGCGAGTATTTGATGCTCGCGGAGTTTAGTTTCGCAGCTGAACTCAATATGGCGCTTATTGGGGCTTTGTTCTTGGGTTCGCCGATTCCAAGATGAATGACTGGTTCGCCGCGCTCACTCAACAATTGAGCTTCTTCGTTCAACTTTAGGGTTGGCGATTCGGCTATTGACTTGGCTATGTAGCTAATGCTCATTAGAGGCCGTTAATTCTTCCCGAAGAGACTTTTCAGTCTTACGCAACGCCACGATGTATGGTCCCCCATCCTTCAGGTACGTTCTCGCCAGGAAAAATCGATATGGACAAAGCTTCTGTCCATTCGTCCGCTCTGACCACAAGCACCCTCAGCCGTTGTCGGCATGAACGGATCGATTTTTGTTCCCCATGACTCAATGATTCAGAAAATCTTCGCTTTGGACGGCGGGCTTGATTCTAACGTTCTGGAATGAGTGGAGATAGTCCAAGATTGGTGCAAAAATCAACCGAACAACGCGCCGAGTCCTGCTAGGGCCTCTTCTTCCTTTTTCTTTTCCTCTTCGGGTTTCTTTTCTTCTTTCTTTGGTTCAGGTGCACCGGCTGGCGCTACCAGTGCCACCGCCGGCATCGCCTGGGCCGCTTTGAGGGCGTCCTCAATCTTGATTTCTGATAGTGCAGCTACTAGTGCCTTGACTCTTGCCTCTTCGGCTTTGACGCCGGCAGCTGTTAGGATTTTCTTGACATTGTCTTCTGTTACCTTTTCGCCTGCTGAATGGAGCAAGAGCGCTGCGTAGACATATTCCATTAGTTTGCACCGAAATCGTGGGGTTTCCTCTGCTTACCCGATGTCCCTCTTTTCAACCTTTCGAAGTCCCAGACGAAAGTTCGCTTTGCGTTTGTTGAGGTCCAAGGGCTTCGGGTTTCGCTGATGAAATCGCTGAAGACAAGGCGTTCATGTTGGCGTAAGCCTTCTGAATTATGAATTGAGCTGTCTCCTTAGTGAGGAATGCTGATTCGACACTGACTGCGACAGCTTGCCGGTAGGCCTTCGAGATGATTAACGGGGCTGTCGCAGGGAGCAATATACTCGCCTCGACTGCGAAGCCAAACGCCAAACGTGCGGCCGACGCGAAGTCATTCTTGATCTGATCCAAATCGAAAGCGAGTTCGGCGGGTCCCAGGACCGAGCCGTTGTCGTAGGCGTATGAGAGCGATAACCCAGCCTCCATTGGCTTCATTCCCAACTTGGTCAAAAGCGAGGCGATCTTCGTTGGAACTGTCTCACCTTTTCTCACGGCCACAGTGTCCCTCGCGACGAAGATACTCCCTCCCTCTATTCGCGTTTGCACCTTCGCCTCATTGAACTCACTGATCACGGGTCCCGGCTGGAGACCAGTATTTCCTGCAGGAATCACGATATCGCTGGTTGCAACGTCGCCACCCTTTGCGGGGACACGAACCTTGTTCTTGTTCAAGAACAAGATTAGCTCGAAGGGATTCATCTGAGTGAAGATCAGTACTTTGGAACCAGCCAGCCCTTGGGCGAACTTGTCGACGTTCTGCTTCTCGCCAGCAGCTTTCTCAGCTGCCTTTCGCAATATGGTGTTCTTGGTGACTACGAGGTCAGCCTTGCCTCTAAGTTTCTTACGGATCTCCTGGATTTGCGAAGAACGCACTTTCGGCAAGTCGGCCACTGCTATTACAGAGTACTTCTTGAGAAGTTTCAGAAGATCGGTGAGGATCTCCTGCTTCCATACGGCGACCTGTCGAGTCAACATTTACTATCACTTGGTGATGCTGATCTTGACCGGTTTGCTCATGGTCGACTTGACGAGAACCTCACCTATGTTCTTGAAGCCTCGCTCAAGTTTCTGCTCAATTCGCGAAACAATAGCTTGAATATTCTCGACGAGTTTGTCGTCGGGCATGCTTTCTGTTCCAACGCGGCACTGGAGCACAGGCTGCTCTCGCATGCGGACCCGTACCATCCTGCGGTGTCCGGAAATCACCTGATCGATTGCGGCGTTCGGCGGAACTGGCGTAGGCATCTTTCCGCGGGGGCCCAGAAAAGATCCAAGCGCCCTTCCCACCAGGGGCATGAGAGGTGCCTCAGCGACAAAGAAATCATAGTCCTGAGCTAACTTCCTGGCGGCTTTCTTGTCTTTGCTCATTGACTCGATTTCCTGCCTGCTTACCAACATATCCGCGCCGGCCGCCTTTGCTCTTGTCCCAAGGTCACCAGAGGCAATCACGCAGATCTTCAGAGGCTTTTCGGGCGGGTTTGGAAGCGTTATCGTCTCGTTAATTCTGTTCTCAGGTTTCTTCAGATCGACTTCGCGAAGCTTCACAACCAACTCTATGGACTGAGAAAACTTTCTCTTCGCCAGACCCTTGCGTAGCTCGCCGAGTGCCCTAGCGACTTCATCCTTGGCAAGAGGCAATCAATAGCACATCTGGTCAAATTTCTAACCGCTCAACCTCTATGCCCAATAAAAACGTTTTCAGCAGTTTACACGGTTCCCTAATCCTTCAGATTAATAGCACAGCCCGTTGTCAATAGGCAAGGTTGTGCCTTCGGATGCCCGAGATCAAGAGGTTCAGAATCGTGGGCGAGATCAAGAAAGGCAGAGCGCGGATTCCGTTCGACGTTGAATTCAACAGCATGAAGGAAGAACACGCGATCGAACGTCTCTATGCAGAGATGGGAAGTAGACACCGTGCCAGACAGTTTGAGATCAAGATAGCGAAAGTCGAGCAAGTGAAAGAGGAGACTCCAGAGGCCGAGGCGTGAGAGTTGTCAGCTCCACAGCTGAGTGAAGAAGAAATCATCCGTCAACTGGTCACTGAGATTCGAATCCTAGAGGGCTCTGTCACAGCTCTGCAATCAAGACTCGACATCGTGAGAGCCGCGATCAACGAAGTAACATTGGCTCACAACACCCTTGAAGGCCTCGTGAAGCTACAGGACGGAGACGACACCCTCGTCCCCGTCGGTGCCGGTTCGTACATAAGAATGAGAATAGCAGACTCGAAAAGACTGATAATGGGAGTAGGAGCAGGCACCGCAATGGAGAAAGATGTGCCCAGCTCAATCGAAGAGCTGAAAAGCAGACTTCAGGATTTGGACAAAGCGAGAAACTCAATTCAACAGCAACTTGACCAGAATCTCGGACGATACCAGCAGGACCGCGAAGCCCTTGAGGAATTGCTCAGACGGCGGAGCAAGACAGGACGGACAGCGAGCTAGAAATCTGCAGTGTTTGAGAAACTGAAATCAGGCCTCAACGGCTTTCTCCAAAGGATCTCTCAGAAAGGACTTTCCGATAAGGAGATTGCGCAGCTCTTAGACGAGTTCCTACTTGTCCTCGTCGAGAACGATGTTGCCTACTCTGTTGCAAGCGAAATCTGCGAAGCCTTGCGCGACAAGCTTAGAGGGATAGAGGTTAGGCGTTTCGCCGACCCTATGGCCCCCGCAAAGTCGGTGCTTCAGGAGATTCTGCTTCAGCTGCTACAGGGAAGCGGCGAGACAGCCTTCTTCAAGGTTCTGGACGAACGGAAAAGTGAACACAAACCTGCCATAGTGCTGTTCGTCGGAGTCAACGGTACTGGCAAAACAAGCTCCATAGCCAAGATTGGCTATCTCCTATTGCGCAAGAGATTTTCTGTGATAATCGCGGCCGCGGACACTTACAGGACGGGCTCAATTGAGCAGATCGAGGAACACGCTCGGCGTATCGGGATAAAGACAATAAAACATGAGTATGGGGCTGATGCGGCTTCCGTTGCGTTCGATGCAGTCAACTATGCAAATGCGCACGGCAGCAACGTCGTTCTGATTGACACGGCCGGCAGAATGCAGACGAACAGGAACCTCTTGGAGGAAATGAAGAAAATAGCTCGGGTAGCTAAGCCCGACCTGACACTATTGGTGGCTGATGCCCTGACAGGAAACGACGCTGTAGAGCAGGCAAAGACCTTCTCAGAGGCCGTCAAGATAGATGGCATCATACTAACCAAGTTGGACGCCGATGCGAAAGGAGGCAGCGCGATCTCAATGGCGACAGTCATCGGGAAACCGGTCCTCTTCGCCACAGTAGGCCAAAGCTACGGGGACCTCGTCTCCTTCGAACCAGATCAGATCGTAGGAAAGATAATCGCCTAGAGTCGACAGCCATTGCCCGTACTGATCGTGGCTCCGAAGCGCGATACTGCAGCCCAAAACATTGCCCGCGAACTGATAAGGCTCAGAGCTTTCCAACCCGTGCCCGGAAGGTCTGGTGAGCTTCTGCAAGATGGAGACATTTTCTTGAAACATGTAGACTCGGACGGAGCATACACAGAGAGTCTGGGCGTTGACATTAGGTTTGATGCGGTAATCTTTGCGTCTCGCCATGAGAGCGAGAGCAGTGAATCTTGCTTGACTGTTCACTGGACGGGGAACAGCACGGGGCGTGCAGATTTCGGTGGGCAACCCAAGGCTCTTTCGTTGGCTGACCCGCCAAGGATGCGGGCCGCTCTAATGGCTCTGGACGAAGCTCGTGAACTCGGAAAACTGGATTATGCTGTCAGCTTGGAGGCCACACATCACGGCCCCACTGGACTGGATGCCCCTACACTTTTCATTGAGATAGGGAGCAGTGAACGTGAATGGAATGACCCGCCGGCGGCTGTAGCAGTCGCTAAGGCCATCTGGAAGGCTGCGACAGGTCGTGTGCAGGGAAAAGTTGCAGTGGGCTTTGGTGGCGGTCACTACTGCAACAAGCATTGCATAGCCCTCAGAGATAATGGGTTTGCATTTGGTCATATACTTTCGAAATATTTCTTCGAAGAATATGATGAGGCAGTGGTCCGCATGGCGTTCAAGCGCACTCTTGGAGACTGCCGGACAGCGGTTATCGACTGGAAAGGAGTTCGCGGCTCCGATCGGGCAAAGCTTCTGGACATTTTGAAGAAGATGGGAGTCGAAATCGTCAGAGTTTAGTTCAAAGCTTAAAATAGAGGACCCTTTATTCCTGCGGGCGATTGACCGGAGCGCAACTTCACATAACTTAGAAGGATTCACGAATTGAACGCACGCGACTTCCTCAGCTCAGCGAGACGCCTGCTACATGTTACAACTAAGCCTTCGCGCGACG
>Ga0129297_10000562_pt1 | contig 17981 bp, 9 predicted proteins | sample I18A1metaG_FD_94708 | JGI IMG/M metagenome (GOLD analysis project Ga0129297, IMG submission 94708) | Lake sediment bacterial and archeal communities from Gulf of Boni, Indonesia to study Microbial Dark Matter (Phase II) - ​I18A1 metaG | ecosystem: Environmental > Aquatic > Freshwater > Lake >... | reverse complement strand
GTTCAACGGCGTGAGCGCTGCCGACCGCGCCCGGAAGTATCGGCCTTACGGAGACGTTTGGGCCGACCAGGCAAACATCAGCTACTGGGCTCGCGGCGCCGACAGCAGCTACCACTCTTTGCAGGTCTACCTCGTGAAGCGCTTCACCCAGAACTTCACTTATAACGTCGCCTACACGTTCTCGAAGGTATTGGGGACGTCGCAGCTCGGCTACCTCGGCGATACGCAGGTATCGGACAACGAGAACCTGCGGTACGACCGTGGCATGCCGCAGTTCGATCGCACCCACATCTTCGTGGTGAACGCGATTTACAACCTGCCGAAGTTCCAGAACCTGAACCCGTTCTTGCGCAATGTGCTCGGTGACTGGGAAATGACCGGCATTTTCTCGTACAACACCGGAGTTCCCCTGACAGTCTACAGCGGGTTCAACACAAGCAACACGCGGAACGCGCGTGCCGACCAGATCGGCGATCCTGCAGGCCCGCACTCGATCGACAAGTGGTTCAACACGGCAGCCTTCCGCATTCCCACGATCATTGGTGCGATGGGGAATTCCCCGAGAGGCGTCTCGGGAGAAAGATCCCCGACAATCAACAACTTCGATTGGTCCATTTACAAGAATTTCGCTATTCCATGGATGAAGAGCAGGTATACGGCGGAGAGCGCGAAGATTCAGTTCCGTGCTGAATTCTTCAACATCCTCAACCATACCCAGTTCTTCCCACCGGATACGAACATAAGTCCGAGGGACGTCATTACAGACCAGACGAACCCGAACCGGGATGTGGACACGGCCACCGGGAAAGTCAACATTCCGGTTTCCAAATACAGCCCGACGTTTGGGACGATCAGCCGTTCGCGCGATCCTCGCGAGATCCAGTTCGCGCTCAAGTTGATTTGGTAGAATGATCCTCGGTTCCTCGCCTCAGTAGGGGCGTTCTCCTCCGGGGGAGCGCCCCTTTTTATTTCAGGCGGCGCGCAGCCAGGCACCGGAAACGAATTCGGTCTTGCAGGGTTTTTGAGAGTCGAATACCCTGGAACTCATCGACGTTATGAAAATTTCAAGGCGCACCGCTTGGATCGCAGCATGCTACCTGGCGTTCTTGAGCTACCGTGCCGCCCCGTCCGAACAAGCTGCGATTCCCAACAAGAAGCCTGACGTCATATTGATCACCATCGACACGCTGCGGGCGGACCGCCTGGGGTGTTATGGCTATAAGGAGATTGAGACCCCAAGCCTGGACGCCCTGGCCCGGGACGGCATCCGATTCACTCAAGCGGTTGCCGAGTGCCCGATAACTCTTCCGTCGCACTGCTCGATACTCACCGGAACCTATCCCCTCTTTCACGGCGTGCGTGATAATTCGGGTTATCGGCTTCCTCGCGAGCAGGTCACGCTGGCCGAAATCTTGAAGGAACATGGCTATCGGACCGGCGCCTTTGTGGGCGCATACATAGTAGACTCGAGCACGGGCCTGGATCAGGGTTTCGACACCTATGTGGATGGGTTCAAGACGTCCAGCCGGATCGAAACCGACCTTTCCATCGCAGAACATCCGGCTGCTCAGGTTGTTACCTCAGCGTTGAGCTGGCTTCGTAAAGCCCGAGCGGGAGAGAAGTCCTTTGCCTGGATTCACCTTTTCGATCCGCATGCTCCTTATGCTCCGCCTGCTCCCTTCTCGGTACGGTATTCGAAAAATCCCTACGATGGGGAAGTTGCCTACGTCGACTCCGCACTCGGCGAACTGCTTCGCTACATGAAGGAACAAAGGCTGTACACCAACAGCCTCATCACTGCAATCAGCGACCACGGCGAGGGTCTTGGCGACCACGGAGAAGCCACGCACGGCCTGTTTCTCTATGACTCAACGCTTCGGATCCCCTGGATACTCAAACCGCCCGGCTCTCAGTATGCGGGCAGGGTTATGACGGCACAGGTCCAGAGCATCGACCTCATGCCCACGGTGCTGCAGTTCCTGGGCATTCAGAAACCTGCTACCGGGCAGGGAACAGCTCTTCTATCGCTCCTTGCAGGGAAACCGGGGCCTCCAGTTCGCTACGCTCTGGGGGAGACGCTGCTGCCCCGCGACCAGTACGGCTGGAGCCCGCTCCTGAGCATTCGCACCGAGCAACGCAAGTTCATCCAGGCTCCCAGGCCCGAACTCTATGACCTCAAACAGGACCCCAAGGAAACAGTCAATCTCTATTCTGGTAATCAGGGGCTGGCAGCTCAACTTAAACAGGAGTGGAGCCGCTTGGCGTCGCAGTACTCCAGCAGCGGAGCGGCAGGCGCACGTCTTCGAATGAAAGATCCCACTGCCTTTCAGCGGTTGCTCGGTCTTGGATATGTGGCGATCAGCGAGCCGTCCGGGGCGCCAGTAGACACCGCGTCGCTCCCTGACCCGAAAGACAGGATTGATGTCTTTAACCTGCTTTGGGCGGCTGAGGAGGATGCAGAGAATAGACGTTTCGTTCTGGCCATCGAGAAGCTGAAGAAGGCTATTGGAGGCGATCCCAAAATCTACTTTGCCCACGCTCTACTGGGGCTGACTTATTCGCAAATGGGGCGGTACCCAGAAGCCGTCCGAGCGTTGAGAACCGCACTGGAATTGCGCCCGAATGACTCGGCAGCAACCTTCTATCTGGGCATGGCGCTCGCGCGCCAGGGACAGAATGAGGCAGCGGAGAGGGCGTTCCTGCAGGTCCTCGAATTCGATCCCCATAACGATGCAGCGCGGAACAATCTAGGGATCGTCTACCTAAACCAGAAACGGTATGCAGAAGCAACGGAGGTTTACCGACAGCTTGTCCGCGCCACACCCAAGGACAGCTTCTTCTGGACAAACCTCGGTCTAGCACTAATGGGTCTCAACAGGAACGACGAGGCGGTGGATGCTTTGAAGCAGGCCCTGGCTCTGGATCCGAAGCTTCCGCAGATCGAGAACAACCTGGGGCTGGCCCTGATGAACACCGGCAAGATTGCCGAGGCCATCGTTCATTACCGGCGCGCGATTTCGCTCAATTTTGACTACGCACAGGCCCACTATAACCTTGCCCTGGCTCTCAAGAAGCAAGGCCTCGCGGCCGAATCCGGGCGGGAGATGGGGATTGCTCGCCGGCTGTTAGAGCAGCAAAAGCCCTGAAGAGCCACACTGGACTAGTCCGTTTCATCATTTTATACTTGTTCGACCATGAGCACGATCTTGACCCTTTTCATGCTCGCTTGCACAGCTCTGTTGTTTCCTTCCCCACCTCAGAATCCAAAGAACGTCAAGACGGAAGAAGACTACTATAAGAAGTGGCTCGATGTGGACGTCGCCTACATCGTTGCGCCGGACGAACGCGAAGTCTACAAAAACCTCACGACCAACGAAGAGCGGGATAAGTTTATCGAGCAGTTCTGGCAGAGACGGAACCCTGATCCCAACAGCTCGAACAACACGTTTAAGGAAGAGCACTACCGCCGGCTGGCCTACGCCAATGATCACTTCTCCACCGGCATGCCAGGCTGGAAGACCGATCGGGGACGGATCTACATCCTTCACGGCGAGCCTGACTCCACGGAGTCCCACGGTGCCGGTGAGACGTATTACCGGCCGCGATCCGAGGGCCTTGGAGTCACCACCACCTTCGCATGGGAACTCTGGCACTACCGGCACCTGGACGGGATCGGGGACAACGTCAACATCGAATTCGTCGATAAGAGCATGTCCGGCCATTACCAGCTGGCGATGGACGAGATGGAAAAGGACATGCTCCTCATGGTGCCGGGTCTCGGCTATACCGAATCGGAACGGTTTAGGCAGGGTGACAAGTCTGAGCGTCTCGGCACGCGCTGGATGGCGAGCGAGACCGTCCGACGGGCGGCTGACCCGATGCGAAGCATCAGTGCCGAGAACTTCGGTTTTCAACGCATTCAGCGCCTGGCCAAGCTGCAGCGTGCCCCGGACATCAAGTACAAGGACCTCGAACAGGTGGTGACCGCCCAGATCCACTACACTCAAATGCCTTTTCAGCTGCGCGTAGACATGATCAAGGCTACCGAAACCGACTACCTGGTGCCGGTGACCTTTTATTTCGACCGAAGCATTCTTGGCTACAGACGCGCCGGGCCGATCATGGGAGCCCAGCTTAACGTCTACGGCCGGGTCGAAACCCTCAGCCGCAGTACTGTGTATGCCTTCGACGACGACGTCAACGCCTACTTCAACGAAGAGGAGATGCGGTCAGTGGGCAAGCGCTCGGTTTATCAGAGAAACATCCCGCTGAAACCGGGCCGATATAAGCTGACGGCTGTGGTCAAAGACACAGTCACGGGCAAGCTGGGCACCTTAGAAAGAGGCATCTTAGTGCCCGGTATTGAGCCGTCAAAGTCCGTGCAGATGAGCGAAATTATTCTCGCCGATAGGATTTACCCAGCCAGTCAGGGAGAGTTCATTTCCGATCCCTTCGTTCTGGGAACTGTCAAGGTCTACCCAAACGCTGCCAATCAATTTGTCAAGGGCCAGCCGCTAGGATTTTACTTCGAGGTTTACAGTGTGGGCATCGATTCACAGTCGGGTGAACCTTCGCTCAAAGTCAACTTGCGCCTTGTGCGCGAGGGAAAGGAAATCGAGACGCCGTTCAAGGATTTGGAACAGCGCCTGCACGCTTACGGCGACCGGTGGTTCATGGGATCTCTCATTAACACGGAACCACTGACTCCGGGAACCTACAAGCTGACGCTTTCGGTGCAGGACAAGATCAGTGCAACAGAAGCCTCAAAAACGGCTACCTTTACGCTCAGCCCCCCAGCGACAAATTAGATTGCCAGTTCCCCGTTAAACATCAGGGCTTTCACCTTGAAGGTGATGAACATGCGTTGGCCAATGGGTTCGAGCCAAAAGTCAAATTTGAATTCCTTGTCTTCAGGAGAGACAACGGGCTGATCTTTCACCACGCGCGGGAAGACAAACTTGGCGCCACTCCCGTCAGGACTCGGCGGATAGTATTCCTCGATGGTCACCCTTCCCAAGCGGTCGCTGATCAAATAGCAGCTCTGCTTGAGCAGGTCGACTTTGACGTTTTCGAGATATCGTCGGACGCGGTTCGCTTCCTCTTGCCCGGTGGCTTCGAAATCCAGCGCCACCATAATCTGCCTGCTGAAATCCAGCTTTAAAACTCGGGAGAACTTCGCGTCGATCTCTGCCTTCTCGCTTTCGCTCCTCGAGTCGTAGTCGTTCAAGATCTGTAGCTTGCGGACATAGGCCTGACGCACAAGAAGAGACGAGAACAGCCGCACTCTGACCCTGCTGAAGAGCTCCTTTTCCCCTCCTGCTCCGGCCCCCTTGCCGCCTGTCGGGTACCCGATAGTCTGCGATTTGGCCCAAGGCGAGTCGTAGATCATCTTGTCGACTTCCTTTTTGTTCCACTGGATATAAGGCTTCTCCCAAAAGTCCTTTGCCATCAGGTAACCTGCGGCCAATAGTAACGGTATCGCAGCCCGGCCGGCGAATCTCCTAACGATCATAAACAACCTCCACGCATTGGGTATCTTATCTCTCACACCTTCCACCATTGTCAAATCTTAATCCCGACAGAGAATCCCGATGTGCCCCGCATGAGGGTCATCATGGATCGCTCTGTCTCCGCGCGGGCTTGGACGCGGCTTTAGCTGTGTCTTGACGGCCTTGCAGAATCCTCCAGCACGCCTCCCATGCAGGCTCTGGGCCGTGATAAAATCAAAAACCATGAAAAGTGCCGTTGCACTCATCGCGTCTCTCTTGTCGATAGTTCCGGCGCAAGCGCAGCAGAGCATCCGTGAGCGTTTCGAAGCGGGACAGAAATATCAGACCGCAGGGGAAGTCACGCTCGCAGAGAGCGAGTATCGGCAGGCTCTGGGGCTGGCGCTCGAGCAACTCGGAATCGTTCTCACCGATCAGAAAAAGTACGATCGAGCGCTCATGGCTTACAAGGAGGCTGCCGAAGCGAGATCCGATTCCAACGAGGCTCTGCTCGGCCAGGGGATCATCTACCTTCTCCAGAAGAATCCTGAACCGGGAATTGAGGCGGTTCAAAAGGTCCTGGGACGGAGTCCCGCCAATCAGCGTGCCAAGCATCTACTGGGCGAACTCTTGTTGCTCGCCGGGCGATTCAAAGAGGCGCAGAACGAGCTCGAGGGAGTTGTCTCCAGGGATCCATCGAACCTCGGCGCAGCCTACATCCTGGCCATCGTCTATTTGGACCAGAAGAAACCGGAGCAAGCAGAAGAGGTCTTCAACGGCCTGCTTGCCAGCCTGGGAGAGTCGGCGGAGCTGAGGATACTCATCGCTCGCGCTTACAAAGAAGCAGGAAACATTTACGAAGAAACCCGGTACCTTAACCGCGCTATCGACCACCTGACGAAGGCAATCGCCATCAACCGAAAGGTCCCGAGGGCGCATTTTTACCTGGGGCAGGTGCATCTGCTCCGCGCGGGCTACGGCGAAATACCGAAGGCAATAGAGCTTTTCAAGCAGGAGCTGGCAATAAACCCTAATGACTTCTCCGCAAATTTCCTGATGGGCGTTGCCTATCGCGAGACACATCAACTCCCGCAGGCGATCGAGAGCCTGAGGCGAGCCGTGAAGATCGACCCGAGTTCAGCCGACGCCTATCATACACTCGGGAGCGCTCTCCATGGCAGCGGGCAGTACCAGGAAGCCGTGGAGGCCCTGAAAAAGGCGATTGAATTGACGACCGACGTGAGGCGAAGCAATTTCCAGGTCGCCAACTCGCGCTATCTGCTGAGTCAAGCCTATAGAAGGCTGGGAAAGGAGCTGGAGGCGGACAAGGAGCTACAAATTTCCGTTGAACTCAGGTCGCAATCCGCCGCTGCCACGGCGGATTCCCTGCAGGCCTATCTTCGGTCAGACAAAGGAAGCAATGTTACCTCGTTTTCCCCCGAAGGAAGGTCCCAGCTCAAGACCACGGCACTCGAGGTGGACCTGCCCGTCCGCGCCGATCCGGCCAAAGCCAAGGAGATGGAGACTGAACTCCTAGCTTCCGTTGCCGCAATCTATAACGCGCTCGGTGTCCTCCGAGGCACGCAAAGCGATTACTCTCAAGCCTCCGATTACTTCAGCCGCGTGCTGGAGTGGAAGGACGACTTCAAGGACGCGCACTACAACCTGGGATTGACCTATTACAACATGAAGGCCTTCGATCGAGCGCTTACTTGCTTGGAGAAAGAGAGCGCAGCGCGGCCGAACAATCTGGCAGCCCAGCATCTGTTGTCTCTCTCCTACTTCCAGGTCGCGGATTTCGCAAAGGCCATCCCGCTCCTGCGCCGCACACTCAAGAGCAAACCGCAAGATCCGGAGCTTAACGCCGCGCTTGCCATCTCGTTGCTTCGCACGCGCCAAGCCCCCGAAGGGGAGAAGGTGTTGCGGGCGCTCCTCGCCAAAAGCCCGAACCAAGCGAGGCTACACGTGCTCCTAGGGCAAGCGCTGGCCCAACAAGGCTCCTATCTGGATGCAGCATCCGAATTCAAGGAGGCGGTTCGGCTCGAACCCAACCTTCCTGAGGCCAGCTTCAACGTCGGCATGGCCTATCTGCGCGCCAACGAGTTCGAAGCCGCCGAGGCCGCCTTCCGCCGGGAGCTCGAGGTCCGGCCACAGGATGCCAAATCGCATTATCATCTGGGCTACCTGCTGTTGATGAGGCACCAGGTGGACGAGGGGCTCGAGGAGATGAAGAAAGCGGTAGAGCTGGAACCGCGATACGGCGAAGCGCACTACCAACTGGGAAAATCCTACTTTCAGCAGGGCAAAATCGAGGAGGCCAAGCAGAGCCTGCAAAAGGCTGTGGAGTTCGAACCCGATAAAGACTACATCCACTATCAGCTTGCCCAGGTTTACTTCAGGCTCGGCCTCGAGGAGGACGCCCGCAAAGAAATGGAAGCCTATCGCCTGCTAAAGGAAAAACAAAGGAGCGCCACTCTTCCCGAAGGGAGCGCCCCGAAGCCGTAACCATGAAAATGAAGCCTCCCCCCAACCATCCCAGACCGCAGAAGCGTGGAATCGCACTCTGTCTTGCATTTTGCACCATTTGCGCCGTCGTGGTTGGCAGCACTCTGTTGATGGCGCAGCAGGCCGGGCCTGCACAAAAGGCGCCAGACTCCGAAGCACAGCTCAAGCGGGCAGCTTTGCTCATGCAGCGCGGGAAGTTCATGGACGCGGAACAGATCCTTGCCCGTCTCCTGCGGGCGGACCCGAAGGAAGCGAATGCACTTAACATGCTGGGAGTCATCCGCGGGGAGCAAGACCGATTCGAAGAAGCCGAGAAGCTGCTTCGGAGATCGTTGGAGATAAACCCAAAGCTGATCGGCGCCATTGTCAATCTAGGCTACCTATATCGTAGGATGCAACGACCTGACGAGGCGCTCGCAACCTTCTTGCGCGCGGCGAAGATACAACCCCGTGACCCGGAGGTCCTCTTCAATATTGCGTCGCTGAAGACGGAATCGGGAGAGTTCGTAGAGGCGCTATCGACACTGGAGAAAATCCCCAAGCGGGACCGCTCGCCAGGATACCCTCTCTTGGCTGCCAGATGTTATCTAGGATTGGGGCGCATCGAAAACCTCAGGTCTGATCTACGTGAGATGCACCATCAGCTCGAGCCATTCCCCGTGCTTCTCGGAGAGCTTGCGCAGCTTCTGATCAATGCCAACCTCGTGGACGACACGATAGCGTTTCTGGAAGGAATCAAGGGACCCGCGATTGGTTCGTTCCCCGCAACCTTCAATCTCGGCGAGGCCTATCAAATAAAGGGCGACTTGGCGAAGGCCGCTGAACTCTACCAGCTGGCGCTCAACGTTGAGCCCAGATCTGTGGAGACCTTGAAGCGTCTCGCCGTGATAGCCCAGAAACAGGAAAAGTGGGAAGACATGTTCCACTACCTCACCGATGCGAAACAACTCGCTCCCAACTCAACGTCGATCCTTTACGGCTTTGCGCTCGCAGCTCTGCGTACCAACCACCTCGGAGATGCTCAATTCACCATCCGTCAGGCAATGGATCTCGAACCGAATAATCCTCAGTTTGTCTACTTTTACGGCATCACCCAAATGAGCCTGTCCGACGTCCAGCCGGCGATCGAGACCTTCAGGAGGTATGTTCAGATGAAGCCCGACGATGCTATGGGACAGCTCGGCTTCGCGTTCGCGCTCTATGAAGGCGCTCAGTACGAGGAGGCTCTTGAGGCACTGGGGAAATGCCGCCGGTTGAACCCGAGTCTGACCGAACCTTTTTACTACCTGGGGATGATCGCACACAACCAGGGCGACAGCGCCAAGGCCTTGGACTACTTGGGTAGAGTGATCGAGAAGGAACCTAACCATGCGGCTGCCCATACCGGCGTGGGCATGGTCTATTTCAAGCTTAGGGAGTATCAAAAAGCGCGGGAGGAACTCGAGCTGGCGATCCGGCTGAATCCCGAACATTCCAATACACATTATCAGCTCAGCCAGGTTCTGATGCGCCTTGGCGATACCGAGCGCGCTCAGAGGGAGCTCGAGCTCTACAGCGAGCTGAAGAACAAAGCGGAGGAGAAACGCACGGCCGCCGGGCGCCTTCTCGCTTCCACACCATAGAGGAGAAGTGCCGGGCACGGCGATTCGGCTGCAGCATCAATCGATGGTGGCTTGATTGCAGGAGCCGGGCGCTCGAACTGAATCTCGCCTGAGTCCCCCTACCCTATCTGACCAGCGTGAAAGGGGATTCCGCAAAGCTGGAAGCGCCGGCATTCAGATCCTTCGCCGTGACCATCAGGGAGTAGTTTCCGGGCGGCAGACCGGTGAGTTCAAGATACTTTGCGACTTGAATGCGTTCCCTGCCCGGCTTGAGCGGTTCCGTGAGCATGTAGCTCGGCAGCTTGGCGGGCAGGGGCCTGCCATCGCGTTTGAGCGACAGCGTGACTTCCACGTTCGACCGTGTGTCGCCGGCACCCGCGTGGTAAATGTCGAAGTAGAAAATCAATCGGTCCCCGTTGCGAAACTGGCGGCTTGCCGAGGGGAGGATAATGGCCTCTCCAATGACCAGGGGATCCGACTTCACCTCAGGCGCCGCTTTCACGATCTGGTGACTGAGCACGAGGTCACTCAAGGCAAACCCGGCCGGGGGCTGCAAGGAAACCTCCTGGAAATAGTAGCCGTAGTTGTTGGTCGAAGCCTCGTGTGCCAGGATTTCGATATTGTACTTGCCTGGTTGCAGAGCCACGCTCTCCGAGTGTGAGATATATCCGCCACGCGCAGCATCCATCTGGTCTTTATTAAACTGAAGCGGTAGAGAGCGGCCAAAAGTGGTAACTGACCGGCCGGTCTCATCCGAAACCAGTCCCATGATCTGTAGCGAGTCCTGGAAACCGGAACCGTCTTCTGTGAGCTTAAGCGTGTCGGCGCTTATGTCCACCGTGACAACGGCGGCCGACACGCCCTTTTCGGGAAAGAACTCGTCCGAGGTGGCATAGATGGCGAGGGCGGGCGGGGACTTCCTTTCCCTTGCAGCCGTGAAAAGTGCACGCTGATCCAGCGTCAGCAGCGTATCGCGCGATGAAATGGCGTAATATCCGCTGCGCGAACGGACTCTCAGTCCGGGCCGAGTCACTTCCACGCGGATCTCACGGAACTTGCCGTCGAAGTCCTGATTGGCCGGGCGATAGCTCAGGAGGTAATAAGTCCGAACGTCCTCATCAATCCTTAGCAAGCCTGAAGCGAAATCGTTCGTGTTCCGGATGAGGAAGCCCCCGGTGGAGTTTGTGATGAAGCGCAGCGAACTCTCTTCCTGGTCGGACCCAACCTGCCGCGCTTTGTCAAACAGCGATTCCCCAGCCGAACTGGAGGCACGAGTGCCGGCCGCCCCGATGCTTGATGGATTTGCATTGGCGGGGGTGCTGGTTTCAACGCCGCCAGGTCCGGCGGATACCGTTTGGGCGCCGGTGAGGCCGCGAACATTGCCGATCGAAGCTGCGTTGATGCTATCCAGCTCTCCCCGCATGCTCCCTTCTTTGATCTTCAACCCCTGAACGTCGATCGAGTAGATCGCCAGATTGGCCTTGTTGGCAGCATCCACGGCATCCCGCATCACCCCCTCAACGCTCGGAGGCACCACGAACCCTTGCGAAAAGAGCACCAGTGTCTTCCGTCCCGGGATGTCCTGCTGCGCCAGAGCGATGGATTTGAGCGCCGCCAGAACCGGCCGCGCCACCATAGAATCGGTAAATGAGCGCAGCGCCGTGAAGCTGTCGGCGATCCTCTGGCCTAGCATGGAGCGCAAGTAGGCTGATCTGCCGTCGGCCCCCAAAAGCGGAGCACCAGAAACGTTGTCGGCTCCGCCTGCCAACGATGGGGAGAGTCCGGAAATGGCAGATCCTATCTGCCGCTCTCGCGCGACGGTGGCGTCGGCGAGAACACGCTCTCCCTTGTGAGTCGTTCCGGAAAGATCCGCCTTCGCCAGGCATCTCATCAACAAGGCCTTGTCCGCGGTGAACGGTTGCAGAGCGCGCAGATCCCCGGCTCCCGTCGCGTACACCGCAACCAGATCGTTCTCCCCGATCTTCTCCTTGATATACTTCACGGCTGCTTCGCGCACGTACTTTTGATTGGTGAACTCGGTGGTGGAGAAATCCATCAGGAAGGTAATGAGGTTCACACGCGGCGCCGCAGGAGCCGCTGCCGGCGAAAAGACGGAAGAGGGCGTTACGGCAGGCGGTGCCGGGGGTTGCCCTTTCCTGTACTCAACTCCCTTTGCCATCCAGGCTCCGCTTTCATCCTGGATTTCGGCTGAATCAATGTGCTGCTTGACGCCATTCTCGTACAGCTCGAACTCCTCCGGCCGCAAGTCGCGAACGTGCCTGTCCTTGCCGTCTCTGACGACCACGTCGACCAGGACCGTGCGTGCCGCAACGGCAAAGGACGGCTTCTTGGCTTGGTCGGCCCGCTCCTGCGTGGCGCTCTGCGACCAACTTGCTCCGGTCGAGAAGATGAGGCTGGACACTATAGACACTAGGAATGAAATCATTGCAGATCCTCCCGTCAGCGACGAAGCTAGCGTTACCTCACCAGCGTAAAGGAAGATTCCGAGCTGCTTGAGACCTTTCCATTCTGGTCCTTTGCGGTGACCGTCAGGGAGTACTTACCTGGAGGCAGGCCGGCAAGTTCCAGGTATTTCGAGACCTGTATCCGCTCGGTTCCGGGCTTTAGCGATTGGACGATCTCATAGCTGGGTAGTTTTGCCGCCAGAGGTTGGCTATCCTTTTCCATCGATAGGGTGACGCGGACATTCGACCGCGATTCGATGGCTGTCGCGTTATAGATGTCGAAGTAGAATATCAACCGCTCTCCTACCTGAAACTGACGGCTCGCCGAAGGCACGATCTTGGCCTCGCCCGTCACCAGCGGATCGGATTTCTCTTCGGGCAGGGCCTTCACGATCTGCCGGCTCAGTATCAGTTTGCTTAACCTGAACTCCGTCGGCGGCTCCAGCGATAATTCCTCGGTAAAAAAGCCGTAGCTGCCCGAGGAGGGTTCCTGGACCAAAACCTCCAAGGTATATTGGCCGCGCTCCAGGATGACGCTCTCCGAATGCGCGATGAAGCCTCCGCGAATCGCCTCGAGCTCGGCTTTGCTGAACTGCAGTGGGAGAGGCCTGCCGAATGTGGTGACCGCGCTGCCGTGGCTGTTCGTAATCAGACCCACGATCTGGAGCGAGTCTTCAAAGCCAGCGGTCGCGTTTTCGTTAAACTTCAGCGCATCCGTCGATAGCTCGATCGTGACCGTGGCGACAGGAGCGTCGGGTCCGGGAAAGAAACTATGGGTTTCGACATAGAGGGGAATTGCTGCGGGAAGCCTTCTCTGCCTGGCCACAGCGAAGATTTCTCTCTGCTGAGGGGTGAGTAGCGTATCACTGGGGGGATGAGCGTAATATCCGTTTCTCGCCCGTATCTTCACACCCGGACGTGTCACTTCCACCTTGATCTCGCGAAATTTCCCGTCAAACTCCCTGTTGGAGGGGCGATAGCTGAGAAGGTAGTAGGTGCGAATGTCGTCATCGATCTTCTGCAGTCCGATCTGAAAGTCGTTCGTGTTTCTGATCAGGAACCCTCCGGTTGAGTTGGCGATGAACCGCAGTGTGCTTTCGTCCTGATCCGATCCTACCTGACGAGCTCGATCGAAAAGGCTCTCCCCTGCCGTCACACCGGTCCGGCGCCGGCCCACAACTGCATTGATGCTCTCCAGCTCCCCACCTGTCCCCCTCTCTTTCGTATACAGGCCCTGCGTGTCTACTGTGTAGATTGCCAGGTTCGCCTTGTTGGCGGCATCCACAGCATCTCGCAAGACGTTTTCCACGTTGGGGGGCACCAAAAAGCCTTCGGAGAACAGAATCAGGGTCTTTCGGCCCGGAATCTCTTTCTCTGCCAGTGCTATGGATTTGATCGCAGTCAATATGGGGCGAGCCAGTTGGGAGTCTATGAAAGACCGCATGGCAACGAAAGCGTTCTCGATCCGTTGCGCCATCATTACGGCTGCCTGGGCCGAGCCCGACGCGGCGGCACCGGCCGCCGCTGCAGGAGTATGGCCTGAGCCCCCCGCAGCGCCGCCTCCCAGACTCGGACCGGCATCTCCCGCCCGTCGGAGGTTGCCAATCTGTGAATTGAGCAAGCTGCGCTCTGCGCGGTAGCCGCTGCCTGACACGTCCCCCTTGGACAAAGACGCCATCAAAAGCGCCTTATCGGAAGTGAAACCTTGAAGCGCCCGCAGGCTCCCGCCTGCCCCGGTAGCGAAGATTGCCACGAGGTCATTGGGGCCCACTTTTTCCTGGATATAGTTGATCGCGCCGTCTCGGACATACTGCTGGTTCTGGAATTCGGTGGTCGTATAGTCGAGCAGGAACGTGATGATGTTGGCGCGATGGGCCGGGGGCGCCGCCTGTTGCCCCTTCAAGGCCAGATCCGGTGTCTTGATCACTTGGATGCCGGACTCGGTCTGTATCTCCACGGAATCGATCGTCTGCTTCTCACCGTCTTCGAAGAGCTCAAACTCCTCCGCTCGCAGGTCATTGACATGCTTGTCCTTGCTGGTAGCAATCACGTCCACCAGAACCGTGTACACTGCGGTCGTGAAGGAAGGTCCTTTTTGCGGTTCAGGCTTCTTTCCGGCCTGCTCTTGGGAATATCCCAGGGCAAGCAACAGGGCACAAGCCGAATGCCACGCCATCGCTTTTGAAAGTCGCATACCTACCCTTCGCGTGTCGGCCCACAAATACTGTACCACCTTCTCATGTTCGAGTGGACCAAAACAGAGTGCATGGCTCCGCCACCAGTGCGAGCCGCCCCGACACATGCTCCGGCCGGACGAGCGTAATCCTTCAGTCTCACTGGGCGAAGGTTGGCTGAAAAGGAGTCTTCGCGTCTTGGTGCCTTTATGGTTTAAAAGAACCACCACCAAAGCGGGAAGGCCCGAAGTACCCAACGACACCCCGAGACTGAGGGATTGCGGACGAACAGATACCGAACTTCGCCCTGCCGAAGCTTTGTGATAGATTTGAGATTTCAATTTATCCGTCGACGATCAGCTGGCTGGTGGTCATCCAACAGCAAAGAGAGTTCAAGGCTTGAAACGCGTTCTCCCCGCATGCATGCTGGCTGCCTTGTGGCTCGGTGCTCGGTTCGCCAGTCTGTCGCAATCGCAGGAGGGAGAGGTCCACCTCACCGACATAACGGCCCAGACCAAGATCACGTTCACCCACACCTCGGCTCCGGAGAAGAAATACATCGTTGAATACATGAGCGGCGGCCTGGCGCTGTTCGATTACGACAACGACGGCTTGCCCGACATCTATTTCGTAAATTCACTAACTGTCGGAGAGACCGGTGAGTCCGCGAAGTCCAGGAGCGAACTCTGGCGCAACAATGGCGACGGAACTTTCACGGATGTCACCGACAAGGCCGGCGTCGGCCTCGTTGCCTGGGGCATGGGTGTTTGCGTCGGAGACTACAACAACGACGGTTGGGAGGATCTCTACGTAACTTGCCTTGGACCCAACCATCTCTACAAGAACAACGGCGATGGAACTTTTGCGGATGTGACCGAGAAAGCAGGGGTGGGAGATCCACGCTGGTCCTGTGGCGCAGCCTTTGCCGACTACGACAATGACGGCTTCCTGGATCTCTTCGTCTCCAATTACGTCGATTTCAGGCTGGACAACCTGCCGGAGTTCGGGAAAGGGAAGATGTGCCAGTACCGGGGGATCGCCGTGCAATGTGGCCCTCGCGGGCTTCCCGGGGCCGGAGACTCGCTCTACCACAATAACGGCGATGGGACCTTTGCCGAAGTCTCAAAAGCGGCCGGCGTTTCCGATCCGGCAGGCCGCTACGGGCTAGGAGTCGTGTGGTGCGACTTCAACGAAGACGGACACCAGGACCTGTACGTCGCCAACGACGCCGGTCCGAACTTCCTTTACAGGAACAATGGTAACGGAACATTTACCGATGTGGGATTTCTCTCAGGTACAGCAGTGAGCGAAGACGGCGCCGAACAGGGTTCAATGGGAGTGGCAATCGGCGACTACGACCACCATGGCAAATGGAATATCTTCGTCACGAATTTCTCGGACGAATACAACGCATTCTATCGCCAGGAAAAGGATTTCCTCTTTACCGACGTCTCCTTCGCGACACAAACGGCGCAGGTCAGTTTTCCCTTCGTTTGCTGGGGAGTCAAGTTCTTTGATTACGACAACGACGGATGGCTGGATCTGTTCATTACTGCCGGACACGTGTATCCCCAGATGGAGAACGCCAGGCTGGGAACGACCTACCGGCAGCGCAAGCTCTTCTTCAAGAACAAGCGGGATGGGACTTTCTCCGAGATTGCCAGTCAAGTAGGACCCGCGCTCATGGCACCGGCAGCCGCGCGCAGTGCGGTCTTCGGCGACATCGACAGCGACGGCGACGTCGATATCGTGGTGAACAATCTCGACGGAGCCCCCTTGGTCTTGCGCAACGACGGAGGAAACAGGAACAACTTCGTGATCCTGAGCCTCATCGGAACCGAGAGCAACCGGGATGCCTATGGCGCGCGCGTGAAGGTCACTTCCGGCGATCTGATCCAGAAGGACGAATGCCGCAGCAGCGGCTCCTATATTTCCCATCATGACAAACGGCTTCATTTCGGCCTGGAGAAACGCACAAAGGTAGACGCCATCGAGATACGATGGCCGAGGGGAAAAGTCGAAACCTACACAAACATCCCCGCGAACAGTCTCGTGACCCTCAAGGAAGGATCCGGGGCTCCAGTAATCAGAACGCTCCGTCCACAAAGCAGTGCGCAGTAGTCAGTTCGCAGTTCGCAGTAGTCAGTTCGCAGTTCGCAGTATGGACGCGAGTTGAGCTCAGGTTAGTCACAGGAATGCGCCCAATCCTCCAAGCTGAATCATCCGAAAGCACAGCTCCGTCACCCCGCAGCCAATCTGCTTGGGCTCAAGAGAGGCAGGTCAGAATTTGAGGACGATCGCTTGCGAAATCCCTTTGCTCTTGGGTAGCCGGAGAGTGAAGCCTTTGGCGCTGGCCGGCTGTTCTGAGAGCGAAAAATAGAGGAATCGGTCTCGCGTCATTGAAGGGGGTACTGGATCCGCATCATGGGCCTTGTCCCGGAAATCCTTTTCGACCAGTCCCTTTTCGAACCTCGACAGATCGCCTGTACCTCCGCCACGTCCTCCACCAGGATTCAGAACGACGTCCACTCCCGGCCGAATCCAGGGCACGTTCCCGCCGTAGCGGCGGTTGCGCGGGTCATTCGGATCGTAGCTGGGATCGGTGGGGTCCAGCGTCGGGTCGTAGCGAGGATCCGATTTGTCCATTCGGGGATCCCCGACTCGGGTATTGGGGGTAACCTTGACGGGAGCGTCCTTTTCCTTTGCCTGCGTCGTGACAACAAGGCCCTGAAGCACCGCCTGCGCGACGGTATCCGGATCCATGAGCGGCACCTGCTTGCCGTCCGGGCCAATCAACTCCAGTTCCGTGAGCGGTAGCGTGACCTCCTCACTTCCACCGTTGATTATCGCCAGACGCACGGCGATCACGTTTGAGGGGGTGAGTTCCTTGTAGAAATACTCCTTTTGATCCTTTCCCGCCAGCAACAGGTCGGCTGCAAAGGTTACGCGGTTCTCGGTGACCCGGGCTTGAAACTGCTCCGGCTTTTTGGCTTTGACCAGTTTGACCTTGAATCCGGCGAAAAGTGACACCGCGATACTAAACAGCGCGAGGAGAAGAAGGCTCTTTCGCATACTTGCTCCCTAGTGACAAGCTTTTGCATCTATTTTGATCCCTCGATCGTCGGGTTGCCAGTAATCTTTCATGGCCCTGTGCTAGAATGCCTCCGCCGGCCGCGGCCACGAATCCTGGCACAAGCGACTGTCACCGTATTTTCTGAGGCGCAACACATGACATACTGGTTGGGACTGGATATTGGCACGACGGGATCGCGCGCAGTGATCATCGACGAAACCGGGAACGTTCGCTCCGCCGCATCGGCAGAGCATGAGCCCATGGCACAGCCGCAGCCCACCTGGGCCGAGCAGGACCCGGAAGACTGGTGGCGCGCCGCGCAGGCGGCCATTCGCGCCGCATTGAAGCAAGGCAGCGTCCCCGGAGCCGAAGTCGCGGGCATCGGATTGTCCGGGCAGATGCATGGAGCCGTCCTTCTGGACGATTCCCACGACATCATTCGACCCGCCATTATTTGGTGCGACCAGCGCAGCCAGGAACAGGCGGACTGGTTCACAGAACGGATCGGGGCGACACGGCTGAAACAAATCACATGCAATCCCGCGCTCACGGGATTCACCGTGCCCAAACTGCTCTGGGTGCGCGACCACGAACCCGTCAACTACTCGCGCATGAAAATGCTGCTCCTCCCCAAGGATTACATCCGCTTTCGTCTCACCGGGGAGTTCGCCACAGAG
>Ga0129297_10000560_pt1 | contig 17991 bp, 15 predicted proteins | sample I18A1metaG_FD_94708 | JGI IMG/M metagenome (GOLD analysis project Ga0129297, IMG submission 94708) | Lake sediment bacterial and archeal communities from Gulf of Boni, Indonesia to study Microbial Dark Matter (Phase II) - ​I18A1 metaG | ecosystem: Environmental > Aquatic > Freshwater > Lake >... | reverse complement strand
GAGATATCGATCGCCTTTGTTTGTTGGTACAACCATTTTTTTAATTACTGCCGTATCACCGATAGCAGCATCGCATTTTTGGCAAAAATTGCAGATATTCAAATATAGCTTGTTTTTTAAACAAAATTCGATTAAGAATCTCTCAAATTTGGATCGCGTTTTGATTGTATATCCTGGAAATTTGGGTGGGTTATCTAAAATTCGTTTATCTGGAAACAGCCCTTTAATGTGTTCTCGGTATTTCGAAAAAGTGCCAACCGCCTCGGGAGGCACGCCTAACTCTAATGCTTGAGACAAAAGAGAGTAGGCGTCTAACAAAAATGTCCTTTCATGTTCACCTGCTAATACAGCATAGCAAAATAATGCCTGTCCCTTATTCCCCAGAGCCATTCCATGATCTGGTTTGCGTCTTAGGGCTTCTTCATAACATTCCAAAGCATCAATCACTCTACCGAGATGGTCAAAACAATTTCCCAGATTTACCCAAGTTTGTGATGCAAAAAGTGCATCTTGCAAGTCATAGTTAAGTATCTCTCTATAGTAGACCTTTGCTTTGTTCAACTTTGTCTTTTTGAAACAACCAATATAAGGATCTTTCATCATTTTGAAGTTAAAAAGAGCAGAATAGCCATTGGCAAGGTTATGATATGCGGATGGTGCATATCCCTCATCATGGACTATTGATTCAAAATCCTTTTGAAGTAACTTAACGCCTTCCTTGACTATCTCTTCATCCCCTAGTGCAGCTCCGATATCTATCAAGAACCCACTGACTGTATAAGACACGATATAATGTGGACCGAGGCTTAGTATTTTATAGGCAAAATTCAATGCACCCCTAAAATCACCAGCGTCCATCTTCTGAATGGTTTGTTGACGAAGTTCATTTAATTGGTCGATATTCAATTGAACTCCCTCCTATACCTGATTAGAGAATCTTCGTATAGGTGGAGGCTAGTTTGAAGTATTCCTTTGCTTCTTTCATTGCTGCCCTCTTTTCCTCTCTACCCACACCGGAGTCTTTAAGTTTGAAACTGGTGACTTTTCCCCGCACGTAGGCTCGGTAGCATTTGTAGAAAGGAAGAAGTTTCGTCAACTCTTGGTCTCCAGAATATTTAACGTATCTTTCGACGAAGAAGTTAGATAGATCGGTTCGTTCTTTGAAGTCTAAGTCCATGGCTAAGAAGGCAATGTCGGAGGCAACATCGGAATACCTGAATCTTTCGTTGAACTCTATCGCGTCGAAAATGTAGATTCTGTCTGTAACAAAGATGTTGCCAGAATGGATGTCCCCGTGACAATCTCTGACTCGGCCCTCCGCCATCCTCTTCTCAAAAATGGATCTGTTTCTCTTCATGAAATCGTAGATTCTTTCATGGATTAATTTGAAATTCTTCATGGATATTGTTTTGCCGACAAACTCCTGAGTCTGCTCGAAATTCTCTTTCCAATTGGTTTCTATTATCGTCAAGGAGCCGAACTCGCTTATTCTTCTATTCGTTTCCGCCTTCGAATGGAATTCTGAGATGACTCTTGCTATTCTGTCAATGAGCTTTCTATCCACCTTGCCGTCTTCGAGCAGCTTGCTCATCATCCTTTCTTGAGGCATCCTCTTCATCTTCAGAGCATATTCAACTGTTTCCCCCTCGCCCTTTATCTTGATAACGTTCGATCTGTTAATGGGAACAACCTCAAGGTACATATCTCCGCAAAGCCGTCTGTTGAGCTCCAACTCTCTTTCGCAGAAGAAACGCCTCTTTTCAAGGGTTGTGAAGTCTAGGAATCCAAGGTCTACAGCCTTCTTCACCTTGTACACAAAGTTCCTGGTTAGAAAGACAAAGGATATGTGGGTCTGGGTCAGTTCAATCTGACCTGCTTCTTCGTCGTAAGCGTCACGATTCATTAGAGCTTCCACGACTTGCTTCTGCACCGTCGGAAGCTCTTTCTTCGAAGCGGCACTTCGAGATTCAGCTTTCAGTATTTTCATGCGTCCACATCATTTAAAGTAGGAGCTTGAATTTCATTATCTGATGCTTCTAATTATAAATTTCTACGCAATCATATAGGGACATCCCCTATGGGGTTTAAGACCGAGGCTTTGTAGCGGGATGGGTCTAAGGCGAAAAAATGCATATCTATCGGTTGGAATGATGTTGGAGATTTGGGGATGTAGCTGATTCCGCACCGTTATCTTTGGAGGCTGCAAGATAGGATTTGCGATCCACTTATCCCATAACAAAGAGATCCGAGGCAAGATTCGACGTTATACCGAAGATAAAAGCCGAATTGAAAATGAACAGCTTCATCCAAGAAAGGCTCAAGGCTGGCGGATCGCTTTATCTCGGAGATTAGGAGCTCTTTGGCCATGGAGAGTGCATCATGGGTCTAGCGGATAGTTATCCCTCTGGAGCGGAATAAGTTGATGAGGATTCCCTAAAATGGTCTGAGGAGAAAACTGTAGACTGGAGGTAGGAGTTAAAGAAGAAGGCCACAGATGCTCGCAGGTTCACGGGGACTTCCATCCATGGAATATACTCTTCCGAGAAGGCGTAGACTTTTCGGTTCTCGATCGGAGCCGAGGTGAGTGGAGTGAACCCGCAGATGACACAACAGCCATGAGCATAAACTATATTTTCTACTCGCTCCAGACGTATGGGGAACTCACCGGATCGTTTCGAGATCTATTTGACATCTTTTGGAAGACTTACTTAGACAATACGGGAGACGAGGAGATGCTTACCGTTTTGCAGCCGTTCTACGCTTGGAGAGGTCTAGTGATAGCTTCAATAGTATGGTATCCGAATCTACTATTAAGCGTCCGTGAGAAGATCTTCAACTTCATAAGGAACATTCTTGAAACTGGAAAATTTGATATTAAACATGTCAACTCTTATCTTGGTGAATAGTATGCTAGATGCCTATAACGTCTATGCGCAAAGAGTTGAAAGAATTTTGCTATTTTTATTAACGTTTTAGACGGATATAAGTGACGATGAGTACAAAATAGATAATAGCGATTACAATGAGGATAGACCATGAAAAATCTGGAGGAAGGTTTAAGATGGCTTGACCAAGCTAAGGCTGATCTGAAAACCGCTAAAGACTGCCTGAGGGATGGAAATTATTATGCAAGTGCGTTTTTCTCCCAGCAGTCAGCTGAGAAGGCGGTCAAGGGCTTTCTTTATTCGAAGGGCTTTAGGGCTTTAATAACTCACTCTGTAACCGAGCTCTTAGAGGAGTCGTCTAAACGGGAGAAGACCTTTGAAAGGTTTATCGACAATGGGAAGGAACTCGACCGACATTATATAGGATCAAGGTATCCCAACTTCTACCCGGAAGGTCCGGCATACAAGTATTACACGAAGGAGATTGCGGAGAGATGTATAAGTTACGCAGAGTCGATATTGAGAGAAGTAGCGAAGTTTTTGGAAAGATAGAAGACTACGTGAGGGAAGTTGTTAAAGAACTTAACCCTTACCTAGTTGTTCTTTTCGGCTCTTTCGCAACTGGGGATGTAAATGAGGGCTCTGATGTGGATATCATGATCATTGCCGATTTTAAAGAGAGTTTCCTTGACAGGATAAAAAGGTTAATGGATATAAACACATTTAAGATACCGATCGAGCCGATTGGCTACACGCTTGAGGAATTTAGGGAAATGATGAAAAGAAAGAATCCATTCATCATGGAAGTCATGGAAAAAGGCAGGGTCATGCACAAGCGGAACGAACTTTCGATACAATTCCAAGAATAAAGAGGATTGACCCGTGTAAGCTTTAGCTTGCTCGCATCGTCCATTTTACGCAGTTATTGCGTAAGAAAACGTCAAAAGGTTCGATTTTCTAGGTGTCATCTTGAAATGATTGAGTAGAAAGTTATGCGTAAAAGTTAAATAGTATACGTTAAAATCATTCTGTTTGGAGAGAGTTTGCGATGTCTAAAAAAGCTGTTGTTAAAACGTCCACTATCTTCTTGTTGATAGCTATAATCTTGGCCGCTGGACTTACTGGAACTATCATATATTATACAACGAGGCCTCCGCCACCAGGTCCCGCTACAATCACGGGGAAGGTTACGGATGCTAGAACTGGGTCTGCGATTGCAGGCGCAACTGTAACATTGGATGGGCTAAAATATACTACGGGATCAGATGGAGTTTACTCCTTCAGCGTCAAAGTAGGTAAATACAACGTAATGGCGAACATGACGGGATACGAAGCGAAAACGGCTTCGGTAGAGGCATCGGAGGAAAAAACCTACACGGTTAACGTTCCCTTATCGCCTCCTCCGCCTCCGCCAAAGACCTTCCATAAACGGTTCGTAGTCGTGATTCAGAACGATGAAGTAACAAGGATTCAATTGTTCCAAGCTGGTGTCTTTGATCGAGCTACTGTCACACCTGCAAGGCTGAAAGATGTGAATGGAACAAAGATCGGCAAGTATCAAATCTCTTGGACAAAGGATCCCTCTAAAACCGATTTGGCAATAGCATACGTCGGACTTAATAACCAGAAGCCGCCTTTAAACAATACAAAGGTAAGGCAAGCGATCGCCTACTTGACCAACTACCCGATAATCTTCGATCAAATATTGGCTGGCGTCTACTTCCCAGTATGGGGAATCGTGCCGAAGACAATGTTGGGGTACACTGAGTTTGGGACCGTACCTTTTTCATATAGTAGGGCAAAAGCTGAGGCATTGATATCGGAGTCTGGAATTAAACCAGCAGACTATACCCTTGAGATTACCTATAACGCCGGAAACGTAGCTAGGGCTCAAATAGCTGCTTTGCTCCAGACAGAACTGGCCAGGCTGGGATTCAACGTTATGGTCCGGGCTCTTCCATGGGCAGCATACCTCGAACATGTCGACAAATTCCAGACTGACATCTTTATACTGGGCTGGCTCGCTGACTACATCGACCCAGCCGACTATGCACACCCCTTCATGTGGGGTGGACATGTATTTAAAGAAGTCACTGCTACAAGGGTTGAAGCCGCAGCAGATGTCAGCCAGCATCTCAAATCAGTAAAGGAAAGCATCGAGACTGAAAAGTTCTTCGTCGTCGTGGGGGAGAAAGGAACAGGTGCCACACCACCAACAGTGACGGGCAAACCACTCATAGTCGTCCCCTACGTCTTAGATGAAGAAAAGACGGCGGAAAACTGGGCGGATCCATATGCGATGGTCACGGTGGGTCAATTCAATTACCGTAACATTGCAATTGACGCCTTAGATGCGGTTGGGCTTGAAGTCGTCGGAGAAATCAGAGCAGCAGTATATCAGGCCATTCACATTGCGTCAAATCGCGATGCACCTTATATCCCGATCGGCCAGAGATACGTCTCTCAGGTCAACTGGAACTGGGTGACTGGAAGGTACGTGCATCCCTTATTTGCTGAAGGAGAAAGGACTGATCTGATCAGCACTGTCGCAGATGCTCCGGTGAAGGATCTGGGAATTAAAGATTATAAGAATAACCCGGAGACATACATATATAGCACGTTCGGCTGGCCGGACAGTTTGGACCCAGCTATTGACTATGAATCGTTCGGCTGGCTCCTCTATCAGCAATTCGGCGACACACTGGTAACCTATTGGAAGGATGAAACAGACTATATTAGCCCAGACCTCGCCGTTGCTTGGGCGGCGAAGGAACCGGGGGACGAATTATACTTCGTCATCAGGGGAGACGCTGTAGCCTACGACGGCTGGAATGATAAAACCTACGCAATCGATGCCACAGATGCCCTCTTCTCACTGTGGAGGGTTGAGAGGTTCAGGCTCGATCCGTCAGCTTTACTTGTCGATTTGCTGAAGGCTGACATGAACGCGTCCAGTGTGTTGACAGATGCAGAGTTCGAAGATGTTGCTAAGGGGGGATTGACTGTGATCTACAGGGGCAAGGAAGCCACCGTAACGAGCCTCAAGGGGCTCTTAGACCAATTCGGATATGAGGGCACCACCGCAGGAGTTCTGAAGCTGAAGCTTAAAGCGCCTCTTGATAAAGGTGTGCGTGATGTCTTTACGGGCATACTCGCAGGCGGCTACTCCACAATCCTTCCAATGGAATACCTACTAGGCGAAAAGTACAGCGAAGCTTTAGCTGCGTCTCAGAACGGAAAGAACCCCAGCGCATTTGCCAACTACGTGAACACAGTAGCTGACGAAGACACAGGTCACAAGCTTATGCACGCAAAACCCGTCGGATCAGGCCCATACTACGTTAAAGAAATCGTTATAGACAGCTACATAGTCCTGGAGGCGAACCCGCGCTACTGGAATTCAACGCTTTGGAAGGACTTGTACGGCGTAATCAAACCTTAGAGAAAGGTAAATAAATCTCCTCCCTTCTTTTTTTATACCATTCAAACTAGACAGAGCGAGAGTTACGTGTCTACTGGTATGAAGAGGTTCCTCATCCGAAGAATCGCTACTTTTGCCCCAACGGTTTTCGGGGTGATATTTTTAGCATTCATCATCGCTTACATTTTACCAGCCGATACGGCTCGAGCCTGGGCTGGCGGCGAAAAAGCAAGCCCGGTGACGATTGAACGGATTAAACGGCAGTATCACCTCGATGATCCATGGTATCTCCAGTTCATTTACCTTGTTCACGGCGTCTTCACAAACAGCATCACAGATCCTATAACAGGAAATCTGATATTCGACGACCTATTTAGAGCCTTTCCAGTCACGGTTCAATTGACCATATTTGGGATGTTCTTCACACTCTTAATCGGCATATCTCTGGGCATCCTTGCTGCGTTGAAACGTGACACAAAGCTTGATACTGCAGTCAGAATTATGGCGCTTATAGGGGTCGCGACGCCTATCTTCTGGCTAGCCTACATCTTCATATACATCTTCTTCGTCATGCTGGGCTGGATAAGCGTCCTAGGAGTACCTTCGCCCTCACGCGCCATCACGTACATCCCAATTCTGGACGCTGTCATATTGGGAGAGTTCAATATCATTGGAGACATGATTAAGAGATACACGCTGCCAGGATTCCTGCTTGGTTTCCTTAATGGCGGAGTCCTAGCTAGAATCGTTAGGAACTCCTTCCTCGACGCAATACAATCCGACTTCATAGATTACGCCAAAGCTAGAGGCCTCTACAAAACATGGATCTGGAAGCATGCGTTCAAGAACGCCTTTGTCCCCGTGATCACCGTAATCGGCCTCACCATAGGAGGGCTTCTAACAGGAGCAATACTGACCGAAACAGTATTCGGCTTGCCGGGAATCGGCAGGTACTCCGTAAGATCCATATTTGGCTTCGACTTTCCAGCGATAGTGTGTGTCACACTGCTCTTTGGCATCGTGTACGTGACCGCAAACCTGGTTGTCGACATAATTTACGCGGTTATAGACCCGCGCATCAGGTACTAGGAGGCAACACGATTGAGCGAAAAAGCCTTCGACAAAGTGACCAACGTGCTCATAAAGTCGATTCAAAACGTCGGTGATAGGGTCAAGCCTGGATGGGCCACTAGAAATAAGGCCAAAACCGATGAATGGCGCTTAATGATGTATGCATATAATCGATCTTTGCCAGGTATGATAGGCCTTTTCTTGGCGCTGATATTTGTGATGATGGGCCTTTTCGGGTCGTTCCTCGCTCCCTATAGGTATAACGAGTACCTGATAATCCAAGACCCTGGTTTTTCTATGAAGCCGCCAGGCACTTATGGATTTGTAATGGGCACAGATTTCTGGGGTCGTGACCTCTTCAGCATCCTTCTCCAAGGTGCTCGTGTCTCTTTCATAATTTCGTTAGTTACGGTTTTCTTCTGCATACCGTTGGGGATTGTCCTCGGCTTAATATCGGGTTATATTGGAGGAAAGGTTGATGAACTTATAATGAGAGTTACCGACATATTTATTGCGTTTCCCGGTCTCGTCCTCTCGATAGCTTTTGCCATAGTATTGCCTCCAAGAATTGCGAGTCTGTTGGTAGCATCTATACCCCTTCGCACATTCATCGCATGGCTTTTTGCGATTGAGTACAGAGATGCCCTACAGCTTTCCGGCGTCTTATCGCTCATAATTGCCATGATAATAGTCTGGTGGCCAAGCTATGCAAGAGTCGTAAGAGGATCTGTGCTCACTGCTCGAGAAAATCTATTTGTGGAAGCGGCTAGAGCGTTAGGCGTCAGCACTTGGAGAATCCTCTGGAAACACATACTGCCAAATATAATAGGTCCTATTCTCGTCCTCGCCACTCTAGACTTTGGATCGGTAATAATCACCGAAGCAGCGCTCTCATTCCTCGGCCTTGGAGCCCAAGATCCAATACCGGAGTGGGGAGCCATCATATACATGGGTAGCCAATATTTTCCCGCTTCGTGGTGGCTTATACTTTTCCCGGGCATCTTTGTCTTCGCAACAGCCTTAAGTTGGAACCTAATAGGGGATACCCTTAGGGATGTCCTCGATCCCAAGACTAGACGCAGCGTCGAGTTCAAGGTAAAGGAGAAGGCGCCTATAAAGGAAGAGAAAGCGTTAGAAAAGCCTTTGACGGTATCTGTTAAAGGTAGTCAGAAGTCAAGCAGGAGCATGACAAACGAGCCCAAAAAGGTTCTTGAAGTCAAAGATCTTTACGTCTCCTTCTACACCTACGCTGGCGTAGTTAAAGCTCTCACAGGCGTTTCCTTCGACATGGTTGAGGGGGAAACCTTCTGTCTTGTAGGAGAGACTGGTTGCGGCAAATCAGTAACTTCTAGAGCTATAACTCGGCTTATACCATCTCCCGGCGAAATCGTTAAGGGTCAGATTCTATTTCATAGATCGAGCGGCCACGTAGTTAACATGCTTGAGCTCCCTGAGGAAGAACTCAGAAAGATTAGAGGGGGAGAGATTGCCTATATTTTTCAAGACCCAACTGCCGCCCTCGATCCCTTGTATAACACTGGTGCACAGTTAACAGAAACCATGATGGCCCACGAGAGCAGCCGAAAAGATGAGGCTTTGAAGAAGTCTGTCGAAATGCTGGAGGCTGTTCGCATACCTGACTCCGAGAAGATGATTAAGAGATATCCACATGAGCTCAGCGGAGGTATGAAGCAGAGGGTTGTCATCGGAATGTCTCTCTCAAACAGGCCTAGGCTTCTTGTCGCTGATGAACCGACAAGCAATGTAGATGTGACGATACAGGCGCAACTACTTGATTTGCTCATGAGGTTGAAACGTGATTTAGGTATGACGATCCTCCTCATCACACACAACATGGGAATAGTTGCTGAAGTCGCGGACCGCGTAGCCGTAATGTACGCTGGGAATATAGTAGAGGTCGCGCCGGTTGAAGATGTCTTTAAGAGGCCTCTTCACCCCTATACTCGAGGACTTTTGAGGGCAGTGCCAAACCCGCTGAAAAAAATCGAGAAGCTTGAATCGATCACGGGCATTATACCGAATCTAATAAACCCGCCTTCTGGCTGCCGTTTTCATCCCCGCTGCCCTTACGCCTTCGACCGTTGCCCCAAAGAGGAGCCAGATCTCCTCCAGGTTGAACCGAGACACTACGTCGCTTGCTTTCTGGCTACCTCTACGCCAAGCTGGGGGAGATTAAAATGATCGGCCCACTTATCGAAGTCAATGGTCTGAAGAAGTACTTTCCTGTAAAAGGGCTGATCAGGGTGTCAGGTCATGTGCATGCTGTGGACGGTATAAACTTAACCATAGATGAAAAGGAAACGGTTGGTCTGGTAGGCGAATCTGGATGTGGAAAGTCAACCGCCGGCAGAGTGATTTTGAGATTACTGGAACCGACTTCGGGGCATGTACTCTTTAGGAGCAAAGATGTCTTCAAGCTTCACGGTGAGGAGCTGAAGCAGTTTAGGCGAGAAGCGCAAATCATCCTTCAGGATCCTTACACATCGCTCAACCCGCGGATGAACATATTTGAGCTTATAATGGAGCCCCTTTACGTTCACGGAATTCCTGTCGACAATCCAGAAGAATTCGTAGTTGATGCTTTAGAGTCTGTTGGACTCGAACGAGAGCAAATCTACCGATACCCGCACGAGTTCAGTGGTGGTCAGAGGCAACGGATCGCCATACTCAGGGTCTTGGTGTTGAAACCAAGTTTTATTGTGTTAGATGAGCCTACCTCTGCCCTTGATGTTTCGGTGCAGGCTCAGATTCTTAATATGTTGAAGGAACTCCAAGAAAAGCTAGGTTTATCATACCTATTTATTTCACACGATCTGGGCGTAGTCAAATACATGGCTCATAGGATAGCGGTCATGTATCTTGGCAAGATTGCAGAAATAGCATCAGCTGAGGAGATCTTCGAGAAGACTTCGCACCCATACTCTCGAGCTTTACTTAGCGCCATACCAATTCCCGACTCAGATTTCGCAAGAAAGAGGAGCAGATTGACAATCAAAGGTGAACCACCTTCTCCAATTAACCCGCCTTCTGGCTGCCGTTTTCATCCCCGCTGCCCTTACGCCTTCGACCGTTGCCCCAAAGAGGAGCCAGATCTCCTCGAAGTTGAACCGAGACACTATGTGGCCTGTTTCCTATACTGTAAAAGGTAGCATCAAATGCCAGCAGTTGAGGATGAAAGGGCATCTTCAAAAATTCTTTTCGCTCTGGAATCGGACATAATGCATCGGGAATATATTAAATCCGTACGGAAATGATTAACAGCATCCCGCACTGGGCTCTTCTCCTCCAAGTACACAGTGAGTGGGTAATAGATGATTCTTCTCTCCAACACTTTCAGATCCGTAGTGGGGCCTATAGCCAGAACGTTCTCTAACAGGCTTTTGAATGTGTTATTTGAAATTGTTAGACCTAGATGCTGAGAGATTTCAAATTCGAATTTTCTCCCTAGTATAGGGAAACCGCCCATTCTCCCCAGCTGCCACTTTAACATATCAGTGCCACTAACAGATCCGCTACTATCCGTAGTTGTCTGTGAAAATGAAAGCGCGTGCCAGAGTTCCTTAAATTCTTGTAGAACATATTCCGGGTCTTCAGGCAAAGGTTCCAGCTTACGTCCAGAAAGAGGTGGCGTTGCAATGATCTCAAATTTATCAGCCTTCCTTGTGAGGAGTAGTCTTACCATTCGCGACTTGAGGACCCCAGGAATCAAAGCATCCGTCGCTATTACCTTGAGGTTGCCGTTCGCAGAATATTTGATGTAATGCATGGGCTCCCAGATTAGGGAACCAAACTTTCTCTGGTCGTACAACGAGACATCAAAATAAACGAACATCTATAAAAATCAGATTTATCACGCTATATAAGGATTATCTTAACCGGCAACTAGTCATTTGAATCCGATTTTTCCCTTGGCTCTACACATCTAGCCTCAGATTCTTTAATATAACTCCGAATCTGAGATGCACCGAGTATAAATTGAAATTGTCTGATGTGTTTCTCCCAAATTTTTATATCATCGTGGGATGTTTATTTACGTGTGAAAACAGAACATGAGTGACCTCAAGAAGACCGAGTTTATTAGAGGCCTCTTCTACGAAGCACTCAACAATATAGAGAAGGGAGATGCCGTCCAATCTTCCGAGAAACTATATAAGGTTGCCGAGGAATGCGTAAAGGCCCTATCGGAACACTTCAGGTTAGAGGAGGTTAAGGTGGCTGAGGAAAGAGGCAGGTGGACCGTTTCGCTCCTCGAGAAGGCTGTCGGAAAACTCACGGACAGGGTGGGTTTGGATGTCAGGATCGGATGGGACTCAGCTAACTACCTGCATGTGTGGGGCTTTCACGAGACGAAGCTCGACGTAGAAGATGTGAAGACGAGGATATCTATAATAGAAAGACTCATAGAACTGACAGAGAAGGCTTGCTAATCAAGATTCAAGGATATTTGGAATTCTTGGATAGAGAGAGGAGTGTGTAAACACTCTGCCTAAAAAAGGTTGGTGTGTCTGGGTTACTGGTCTTCCTAGTAGTGGAAAGTCTACTATTGCCCATTCTTTGCTGGAAAAGTTAAGAGAACGTAAGATTCATGCCCAGATCCTTTCTTCTGATATGTTGCGTGAGGTTATAACCCCGAATCCAAGGTACACCGAAGAAGAGAGAGACATCGTATACGGAGCAATAGTTTTCATAGCCAGGTTGTTAACCGAGAACGGCGTCAACGTCATAATCGACGCAACCGGAAACAGGAGGAGATATCGAGAAAACGCTAGGAAAGAGATTCCCAGGTTCATGGAAGCCTACGTCAGATGTCCGCTAGATGTTTGCGTAAAGAGAGAGAATGAAAGGAAAGGTGGCGCCTTCCACGCCCCTAGAGACATATACAAGAGAGCTTTGACGGGGGAAAGCGCAACTGTACCCGGAATAGGAGCCCCTTACGAAGAGCCGAAAGATCCAGAGGTCATGGTTGATTCTGACAAGCTGAGTTCGGAGGAATGTGCCGAAAAGATCCTGCAGACAATTATGAAGAAAATTTACGATCTCAGTCCTTAATCATCGGGGGACTAACCCTTTTATGCTCAGTTTTATTGTGACGTTCTTGAACCTCTATGATTGTCTTTAATGGTATGCCCGTGGCTTGACTAACCTCTACAGGGGTCATCTTATAATCGAAGAGCCCGAGCAGTATAAGGTCCAACTGGTCGTAATCTAGGGGTATCTCATCCGTAACTTTGTGTCCCGGATAGAGCTGGGGGCTACTGGGCTTATATGCGATCTTCTCAGATATGCCTATGTATCGGGCGAGCTCCCTAACTTGGGTCTTATACAGGTGCCTAATCGGGAAGAAGTCTGCGGCTCCGTCACCATACTTCGTGAAGTATCCGATCAAGGCTTCGCTTTTGTCTCCGGTTCCGACAATCAGATACTTATTGACGTTAGCATAACAGTATAGGATCACCATGCGGGTTCTAGCTAGGATGTTCGCCCTCACCATCCTCAGTTCAGCGCTGTCTTTGCTGATATCCAACGACTTGAGGAAGGCGTCGACGATGCGTTGAACATCAACAAACGCGGTGCGTATACCTAAGACTTTAGCGAGCTCAAGTGCGTCTTCGACATCCTCACTCGGAGTGAACTCTGTAGGCATTAAAACCCCTAAAACTTTGTCCTGACCCAGTGCGCGAACACAGAGCGCCGCCGCTAGACTGCTGTCCACACCCCCACTTAAGCCGATTACGACGCCGGAAGCGCCAGAACCCTCAACAGTATTCTTTATGAACGCTGTAGTAAACTTTGCAGCTTCTTCTAGATTAATCTTCAGAGAATTCTTATCTAGGATCACTCGTCTTCACGCCCACTGAACTGTCGAATCTAATAGATGATTGCTTTACTATAAAAAGGAAATCTTAACAATATTTTTTTCGTTTCAAAAAAGGTATTTCTTCCATCTTTACTCATATTATAGTTAGGGAAAACCAGCATGGTGATTCAGGCCAGATTGTTCAGGGTTACTATGGATGAGCGACAAAGGAGTCTATGTTCAATATGTCGCGGATACAGAAAACTGTGCAGTAAGCCTCTTTGCCCTATACTGGCCAAGGCTGAAGCGTTAATGAAACTTGAGAAAAACCTCTGCAGAGAGAAGGTTTTCGGGGCTTCTCCGCCTGCAGTGTTTGTGGGTTCTTGGAACTACCCGAAGGTTTTCGCAGGGCCTTTGGTGCCGCCGGTCTCCGCGGTTGATACTTCGGTTATGGACCTCCCTGAACTTTGGCTGGACAAATCGTTAGATGATGTTCTCCGCTATCGGTTAACTCTTATCAGAGGTAAACGTTTGACACCCGTCAAATCTGCTAGGAATCCTGAAAAGCTTCTCTCAACCTTTCAGGAGATCGTTATGGCATCTAGACCAACGGATACGGAGATGTGGTTCAGTAAGAAGCCCAGTATCTCAATAGTATTCTCTCCACGGGAGCCGCCGTCTGGGCCTTCAGCTCCGATAAAGCGTGCAATCTTGGCTGAGAATCCTAAGGTTCCAAAGGTCGTCGACTATATAGTTTCGGATACGGATCTTAAGGCGGAACAAGGCATAACGAGGCTTTACAGCTCCGATGTAAGCCAACGGCAGATCACCCGGATGCTATCAATAGGCCTTTTAGGCTTGAAGAGGAATAGAAGGCTTGTCCCAACCGAGTGGAGCATCACAGCTATCGACGACATCTTAGGCAGAGCGATCCATAAGGAAATCTTGAACTATCCATGGATAAACGAGTTTACAGTCTTCGGGCACAAAGCCCTAGGAAACAACGTTCAAATACTTCTAATTCCGTCATCATGGATGTTTGAGGCGCAAGAAGCTTGGCTAGTCTCGCCTAACCCTGTTCCAGGAGTCAACTCTGAGCTCGTTTGGGGACGCCGATCGTACGCTTCCGATCTGGCCGGGGCTTACTATGCGTCTCGCCTTCCGGTGTTAGAGTATCTTAGACGGATTAGAAGACAGGCCGGAGCCATAGTCTTTATGGAGGTTTATCCGGAGTGGATTCCGCTGGGCGTCTGGCGTTTCAGAGAGATCTGCCGAGAGGCCTTAAAGAAGGAACCTATGAAGTTAAACACCTTGAAAGAAGGTCTCGACGAACTCGGTAAGAGGCTGCAGCTCCCACTAGAAAGATGGATAGATAAGAGCACTATCTTGCGATGGTATCAAACTCAAAAGAGGTTAACCTATTTCTTACCGTAAGGATGCCGGTTCAATTCGGCTAAACATCGGAAAACATCAGAGCCTCTTTCAGCCTTTTCACCTGTCGCCGACATGTGCTTCTTTCTCGTCCTTTTTGAGATGCTCCCTTACAATCTTGTTTAAACTATATTCAAGGCAGATTTTTCAATGTTTATATTATTTCACGTCATCAGAAAACTTATTACAGTGTAAAATAGTAGAAATTCAAATCCAAAGGAGGTTGAAGCCCTCTGTTCGAGGAATTGGGACCATTAGGCAATACCGCTATTCTTCTTGTCTCGTTACTTATTCTTGATAAGGCTAGTGACTCGACGATTGACAATTCGGTTAGAGTTGCAGACATAGCTGGCTTCGGAAAAACAACAGTCGGGTTTATCTTGGTTGCTTTTTCCACGTCATTGCCTGAACTTTTCGTCTCCATCTTTTCTGCGCTTGAACTTGCATGTTATAGATACATATCTTGGTTTAAATTCTTGAAATTGCACGGGCATCTGCCGTATGAAGCTGGCAATTGGTCTTAGCCTAATTCAGAGAAACTTGAAATCAGTTATTTTGGGGTTGCGATTGATCGATTCTACGAAAATCATGAACATTAATAAATTAGGCTAAAGATAAAAATATTAGGAACCAGTGTTTAAATACCTTGCTTCTTATCTGAATGAGGGTCTCATATGATTTGGTTATCTACGCTGTTGCTAGCGGTTGGGCTGGCTTTGCTCGGTGGCGCGAGCGGAATAGTTATATCGAGCATAGTTGCCATATCCGAAAAGCGAAAGCTGAGGAAATCCGTTCTAAGCTTTCTCTTAGTCGCATTCTCAACATCGCTCCCCGAGCTTTTTGTCGCCATCAACTCTGTAATTATTGGCTACATGTCTGTTTCACTCGGAGATATTCTCGGCTCTAATATAACCAACATCTCTCTCGTAATTGGCACGAGCCTCATAGTTGCAACTGTAACCAGTTCCCGAAAGAGGAAGATAACCATTGGAGAAGAAGATAAGAAAGAGTTCACAACCGGATTGATGCTTCTTTCAATAACACTTCTCACACTTCTCTATCTACAATACATAAGTAGACTTATCGGCGTCCTTTTGTTATGCGTATTCTTTTGGTACTCATACATATTGTTTCGAAAGAGAAAGGAAGACATAGTTCGCGCGTCCAAGGATACCAAAGGCGGAAGAATTAGAAAGGACTTAGTATTTATCACGGTTGGGATAGCTGGGATCATCATGGGTGCGAGATTCACCATCGAATCCGCGATAGACATTGCAACCTACTTGGGGGTTCCATCATCGATTATTGGTGCCACGCTAGTAGCTTTTGGAACTAGCCTTCCTGAATTGACGGTTGACGTAAGAGCCGCTTATAGAGGCCACTTTGAAATCATAATGGGTGATATTGTTGGAAGCTCCTTCCTGAATTCGACGCTTATCTTGGGTTTACTGTTAGCTTTCACGCCGTTTAAGGTGAACTTGCTCGTTCTCTCCGACCTAATACTTTTTAGTGTGGTCTCAAACCTTCTATTGTGGTACTTCTTAGACCGTGGCAAGATGGGAAGTCGAGAAGGTTTTATTCTCCTTTCATTCTACGTAGTCAACCTGTTGAGCATCCTTGGAATCTTAGTTTTGAGAGTTCCTTAAATCTGTCCCACGATATTAAAAATGATTCATGGTTTCTAGGATCAGGCCTATCTCCAGTGCAGGATTTTTTTTATTGTAGAAGTTCAGGCAGGATTAGAAAACCTGTTAACAAGAATGGCATAACAATCGCTCCATTAAAGTCATTGGGGTTGTTTAAAACGTTGCAAAGCCAAATAATACAACAAGAGATACTTATTGTTTGTAAATCCTACTCTGAAGGCGTTCTTTGATTCTGAACGGCAGTTCCACAACACGACGAGTTCCTGCATCGTAGCCTGCATAAACGCCAGAGTTCTCGCTTCCTCCAACGGTTCATGCCATACATAATACGCCACGTAGAATACGACACCTGTTCCAATAAATTGTGTGACAAATGTAGCAAGTATCGATGCGAGTCTTCCATGAAGCAGTCCCTCTTCTGGTTTCCTAGGCGGACGTTTCATAACGTCTTCTGAGGGAGGATCTTGACTTAACGCTATGGCTGGGGCTCCATCAGTCATCAAGCTATGTTATATTGGCTTCGCTTTCTAACAAAATATACGATACAACCATTGCTTTTTGTGAATTGGAGAAAAAAGCTATTTTTCTTTTGCGACTATGCCTTGTACTGCTCCGCATTTTCCACAGAAAACGATTGTTAGCAGCTTATCGCTTAAGGATAATCAATGAAGGTAAATGAGGCGACACCAGCATCACATTTGAAAAAAGTGGGTGTATTAATCATTTTTTCACCTGCCAAGATGTCTCACCTCCCAAAATCGTCTGAAACTCTTTTTATCTTATCTTCACAATGGATTGCTTGCTTTTCGATGGCTGGTAATCGTCATTTCCTTCGAACCCTGCGTAGATCTCGGCGGTGTTATCCCGTGGATCCGTTCTGTACGCTGTCCATTGTATGCTGAATCTTCCATCGCTTTCCGTTGTCCCTGAAGCCAGCAAGTCGTCCCGACCGATATCTCTATCAAAGATCTTGATAGTGGTGCCCACAATCGGTTTTCCAGTATCAGCTTCTACCAGTCTTCCAGTAAATATGACGGGTGAACTCGTTTGGACACTGGTGGGAGGCGTATCCAAGATCAAAGATGTCCTGATTGGTTTGACTTGTGCTGGGGGTTTCATCTTCTGAATTATTTGGGCTATGACGGTTCCGCTTGGTATGAGTATCTCTCTTGATCCGTCCGTGGCTTCCAAGACAAGGTGCATCAATTTTATCTCTTTTACCACGCCTGTCTGTCCTGCAACAGTGATGGTGTCGCCAAACGTGTATGGGCGTGAAATCAAGAGGAAGACCCCGGCGACAACATGGGAGAGAATCGTCTGAGTTGCGAAGCCCACAACTAAACCTCCGAAGGACCCCACAGTCAAAGCGGCTGCAGGATTTACATTGAACAGTGAGGCTGACATAGAAAGGAGAACAGCGAGACCCGAGATCCTTGTTATGGTTCGAATGGTTGCAGCTGTGGGGTGATCAGTCACTCTTCTCATATAGGCGTATGCCACTCCGCTGATCGCGTTTACGACTAAATAACCTAAAACAAAGACCAAAACCGCCTGAATATACATCAGATAAGGCTGAACAAGCATTATGATGCTGCTGTAAGGCTGAAGAAACGGAGGAATCTCCTCAAAAGACTTCCACCCAAAGATGAAGTTCAAAATGGACAATAAAACTGCAAGAACCACTATATAGAAAACGGTTTTAAGACTTCCACGGCGAAG